>Ga0268282_1000221_pt1 | contig 32154 bp, 29 predicted proteins | sample saktaG_12_FD_190133 | JGI IMG/M metagenome (GOLD analysis project Ga0268282, IMG submission 190133) | Saline water microbial communities from Sakinaw Lake, British Columbia, Canada - sak_2011_5_24_120m | ecosystem: Environmental > Aquatic > Non-marine Saline and Alkaline > Saline ...
TTTAAGGGATATGGCGGTTTCCCGGCTAGTTTATGTACTTCCATTAATGAACAAATTGTTCATGGTGTTCCCTCAAAGAGAGAATTAAAAGAGGGAGATATTTTGAGTTTAGATTTAGGTCTTATTTATAAGGATTTTTATTCTGATATGGCCGTGACTTTAGCCATTGGTTCGGTTTCTCCGGAAGTTAGACGATTAATCCAAGTGACTCAAATAGCGTTAAAAAGAGCTATTGCTTGCGCTAAACCCAGTAAGACAATTGGTGATATTTCTTTTACTATTCAAAAATATGTTCAGGCGCAGGGTTTTCAAGTAGTCCGACAGCTTTGCGGTCATGGCGTTGGCCGTCAACTTCATGAAAAGCCAGATATTCCTAATTTTGGTCAGCAGCACAAAGGAGAAGTGTTGAAATTAGGCACGGTTTTAGCTATTGAACCAATGGCTGTCCTTGGCCAACCGGGTATTAAAAAAGGCCCAGATGGCTTTTGTTATCAAACAGCTGATAGTAGTTTATCGGCTCACTTTGAACATACAATAGCAATTATTAACCAAGGGGCTCAGATTCTAACTAAATAATGAAAGTAATAAAAAACCCGTTTTAGAATAAAAACGGATTTTTTTATTCTGATTTTTCTGATTTTACTGTATTTCTTCTTTTTTATCTTTAAGAAAACGATGCCAGTTTTCCAGAAATTTAATAAAGATTTGGAAAGGCACTTCTAAAATTAGATTAAAGATAATGACTAAAATATTAAATTTAGCCCATTGTCCGGAAAGCCATTTACCCATACGGATTAAAGGCAAGGCAAAAAGGTCTACTAAGAATAGCCAGCCATTCTCTTTTTCTTTTCCGATGCTTAGTTCTTTGGATTGTTGACGGATTTTTAAACCAGCAAAACAAATCAAGGAAATAAAAACTAGGAAAATCAAAGTACTTAACCAACTGAAATTTAATTTAGTCAACCCCCAAATAATTAAGCCAAAAGAAATTAGGAAAGTAATTAAATAGAACAATTTGATTACCCCCCTAAGAAACCAGTTTCTTTTAATGGAAAGCTTAATTTCATATTCTTCTTGTTTTTTTATCTGAAAAACAATTTTCATTACTTCCGGAATAACTTTTTGAGTATTTTCTTCTGAGGGCGGTTTGATACTCATGACAATTAGAAACATTAGCAGAGGCGGAAAAATAATATTGATTCCTAAACTAAGAGGGATAAGTTGTTCGGTGATATATAGATCAAAGGGGACTTCAATAGCCAAGGCTAAAAGTATCTTGGTAGCAAAAATAGAGGCCGTGCTGTAGATAGCCGCCCGGTGTAATTTACTTTTAGAATGGGCAAATCGTTCTTGATAGGCCTGATTGATTAATTTTTCTAAATGTTCTGGATTTTCAAAATCAACCGAGGGATTTTTTAAAAGAATGTCTCCTAAAATTAAGAAGGGGGTATTGTATTGATTACAAATCTGGAAGAATTTTGGTCCCAGAGGATGATTGATTTCCCGAAAAAGAGTTTCTTTAAAAGATTTAAGATGAAGAATAGCTTGGGAAAGGAATTCTTCAGAAGGGTTAATCCATTCTGGATAATGCCAGACAAGTAAACGGTAATTTAATAAAGCTCGGTCAGCTCGCAGCAGAGCTTTTTGAATAGCAATGAAAATTTGAGTATCTTTTTCTTCTTGACTAAGCTCAATATTTCTAAGGACAATTTTTTCTTTAATCACTTCATACATATAGTCAGCCAGCGCTTTATCTTTTAAAGGGGGGGCTAATTTCTCTTCGATTTCACAAGAAGCTAAACTAATCAGCCAATTTAATGTTTCTTCTCTTTCTTGGGAGCTTAGCTTGGCGGAGAACTCAATAAGAGATGCATATTTATCAATAATTGATTCAATATCTTCTGTTTTGTTTTCCGGAATAGCGTCGTTAGGCAGATAGCCGGCTCGAATTAGTTCGCGAATCAAAGAATAAGCTATTTCGTTTTTGAGAGTTGGCTGAATAAATAGTCTTCTTTTAAGTATTCGGTCAATAGCATTCTTTCGAAAAAGATGTTCTTCTTGGTAATCTAAGATTTTTCTGATTCTTTCATAAAAAGAAGCCACTTTACTGGCAATGTAATCAACGTGGATAGTTGAAGTGGCTTCCGGTTTATTTAAAACAAAGTTTTTGAATTGGCGAACAAGTTTTTCTGTTGGAGGAGATATTGTCGGCATAATTATTATTTTCTTTTTTTTATTTCTTCTTTAATCTGAGCGATAAATTTTTTAGTTTTCATTAGACCAAGATCACCTTTTTCTCTGTCTCTGACAGCCACCGAATCAGTTTTTATTTCTTTTTCACCCACTATCAAAAGATAGGGGATTTTTTGCAGTTCACCTTCACGTATTTTTTTGCCCAAGGTCTCGTTGTCTTCATTTAATTCAGCTCTAATGTTTTCTTTTTGAAACTGCTCTTTGACTTGTTGAGCATATTTATTGAATTTCTGACTAACTGGAATAATTTGCGTCTGAATCGGGGCTAACCAAACCGGAAAAGCGCCGCCATAATGCTCGATTAGGCATCCTAAGAAACGAGTATCAGTCGCCCCTAAAACAGTCCGGTGAATCATAATCGGTTGTTGTTTCTTGCCTTCATTGTCAATATAGGCTAAGTCAAATTTTTCCGGGAAATTGAAATCAACCTGAATAGTCGGTCCTTGCCAGCCGCGGCCCAAAGCGTCAATCAATTTAATGTCAATTTTGGGACCATAAAAAACAGCTTCTCCTTCAGCGCGATGATATTTTAATTTTTTCTTTTCCAAGGCATAGACCAAAGCTTTTTCTGCTTTATTCCAAATTTTATCATCACCTAAATATTTCTTTTTCTTTTCTTTGGGATCACGGACGGCTAACTCAAATTCGTATTCTTTAAAACCAAAAACCTTGAGCATAAAAAGAGCTAAATCAAGTACGCCCAAAACTTCTTGGCCTAATTGGCCGGGAGCGCAGAAAATATGAGCATCGTCTTGAGTAAAACCGCGCACTCGCAAAAGCCCATGAAGAACACCAGTTTTTTCATAGCGGTAAACCGTGCCTAATTCGCAATAACGAATCGGTAATTCTTTGTAAGAACGGATTTGCGATTGATAAATTTGGACGTGAAAAGGACAGTTCATTGGTTTAAGTAAATATTCGGTTTCTTCAATTTTCATCGGTGGATATAAATTTTCTCTATAAAATTCCCAATGGCCGGATTTTTTCCAGAGGTCTAATTTGCCAATGTGGGGCGTAGAAACATATTGATAACCATGTTTTTGATGTTCTTCTTTCCAGAATTTTTCAATTTCTTCCCGGATAATTGCTCCTTTAGGATGAAGCATCACTAAACCAGGCCCGACTTCATCAGATATTTGATAAAGATTGAGCAAATTATTAAGATACCGATGGTCTCTTTTTTCTGCTTCTGCCTGTTTGGCTAAATATTCATCTAATTCCCTTTTGTTATTAAAAGCTACTCCATAAATCCTTTGAAGCATTTTATTTTTTTCGTCGCCTTTCCAGTAAGCGCCAGCTATTTTAGTTAATTTAAAAGCGTCAGATTTGATTTCTTTAGTTGAAGCGATATGAGGACCGCGGCATAAATCAGTAAAGTCACCAGTTTTGTAAATGGTGACTTTTTTCACTTTTTCTTTTTGTAGGTCTTTAATTAACTCTACTTTATATGATTGTTTTAATTTCTTAAATAAATCAATCGCTTTATTAATAGTCAATTCCTCTTTTTCAAATTTTAAATTCTTTTTAATCATTTCCTTCATTTTCTTTTCTATTCTAGGTAAATCTTCAGGAGCCAGAGAGCGAGGGAGGTCAAAATCATAATAAAAGCCATTTTCAATAATTGGCCCAATGCCAAATTTAGTCCCGGGGAATAGTTGTTGAACTGCGGCCGCTAAAATATGAGAAGTAGAATGGCGGATGATTTCAATTTTGGATGCTTTGGACATAAAAATTATCAGAATTATCAGGGACAGTCCCTATAATACTATTTTAATACCTTAACACTGTCGCACAATATTTTCAAGTTGCCGTCGCGGTCGCTTAAGCGACCGCTCACTAAAACAATCTTTTCTTCCTGCCAAGCCGTAGCTGTTTGTTCCAAAATATTGGGGAAAACTAAGGTTTCTATTCGACCAGTTAAATCTTCAATTTCAACAAAAAGCATTAATTGACCAGCTCGGGTATTAATTTTTTGAATTTTATTGATAATGCCGCCAATTCTGACCCGACGGCCAATTTGGTTTTTAGAAAGGTTTTGGCAAGACAGCGCCAACTTAGCCAATCGTTGTTGATAGTTTTTAAGGGGGTGTTCAGAGATGTAAAGGCCAAGTAGTTCTCTTTCCCAGCTAAGACATTCTTTTTTACTGGCCGCTGCGGCCGTAGTCATTTTTAGAGAGGGAAGGGTTGTTTTTGTTTGGTCAGTAAATAAGCTAACTTGACCATTTTGTTTTGCTTTTTGAGTCTCTCTGGCTAAATTAAGCATTTGTTCCAGAGAAGCTAAAAGTTGATTTCTTTCTCCAAAACTATCAAGAGCGCCGCACTTGATTAAGCTTTCCAGGGACTTTTTATTAAGGTCTTTAGATTCTACTCGTTCAATAAAATCAGCGATCGACTTAAATAGTCCATTTTGCTTTCTTTCTTCAACGATGCTCTGGACGATATTGTGACCAACGTTTTTGACTGCCCTGAGGCCAAAATGGATTATTCTGTCACTAGCTTTGGTAAAATCCTGGTCGCTTTGATTAACATTTGGCGGCAGGACTTTAATATTCATTTGTTTACATTCTTCAACCAAAAAGGCAATCCTTTCGATATCATTTTGTTCAGAAGTCATTAAAGCAGCCATAAATTCCGTTCCGTAATGTGCTTTAAGAAAGGCGGTCTGGTAGCCGATGAGAGCATAACAAGTAGCATGGGCGGCGTTAAAGCCATATTGAGCAAATGGTTCAATAGTTTGCCAGATTCGGTTAGCGATTTGTCTATCAATCTCATTTTTATTCATTCCTTCAATCATTTTCTCTTTTTGTTCATCTAAAAGTTTTTTGATTTTTTTACCAACTGCCTTGCGGAGGACATCTGCTTCCAAAGGAGTAAAACCAGCTAAATCGCGAGCAATCCGCATTAATTGTTCCTGAAAAACCATTATCCCGTAAGTGTTTTTTAAGATAGGTTTGAGTAAGGGATGGAGATATTCAACTCTTTTATAACCATGCTTGCGAGCAATAAATTCGGGAATAAATTCTATGGGTCCGGGGCGATATAAGGCGACCATAGCAATAATGTCTTCAAACTGACTTGGTTTAAGTTCTCTAAGGTATCTTTTCATCCCCGATGATTCCAATTGAAAAACCCCTGTTGTATTAGCATCTCGGAGCAACTGAAAAGTTTTTCGGTCATCTAAGGGGAGATTAACTAAGTCAATTTCTTCCTTGTTTTGTTCTTTAATCTGATTAAGGGTGTTTTGGATAACAGTTAAGGTTTTTAAGCCAAGAAAATCCATTTTTAGAAGACCCAAATCCTCAATAGCATGCATTTCATATTGAGTGACAATAGTTTGGTCATTTTGGGTGGGGTGTTGGCAGGGAACTAAACTATTAATATCTTGTTTGGTAATGACTATGCCCGCCGCATGAGTTGAAGCATGACGAGCCACCCCTTCTAATTTCATAGCCATATTAATCAGTCGTTTGGTGTTTTCATCTGATTCATAGTTGCTATGAAGCTCTGGTGATTCATAGATGGCTCTTTCTAAAGTTGTTCCAAAAGGAATCATTTTAGCTATTTGGTCGCAGAAGTTGTAGGAATAATCAAGAGTTCGTCCCACGTCACGGACCGCTGCCCGGGCAGCCATTGTTCCAAAGGTAATAATTTGCGCTACATGATTCTGGCCGTATTTATTCCTAACATACTCAATTACTTCATCGCGCCGGTCATCAGCAAAATCTAAATCAATATCCGGCATAGAGATTCTTTCAGCTTGAAGAAAACGTTCAAAGAGTAAATTAAACTTCAGAGGATCAACGTCAGTAATGCTTAAAAGATAGGAAACTAAGGAGCCGGCACACGACCCCCGGCCCGGCCCAACTACAATATTCTGCAATTTGGCCCAGTTGACAAAATCCTGAACAATAAGAAAATAAGAGGCAAAGCCGGTTTGTTTGATTACAGATAATTCGTAATTAAGGCGTTCTAAAGATTCTGGCGTTGGCTTTGAATCATAGCGGCTTTTTAATCCTGTTTGACATAGACCTTTAAGAAAATTATCCGGGGTTTGTCCATTAGGTACTTTAAAATAAGGTAATTGGAGTTTGCCTAATTCAAATTTAAAATTGCATTGTTCAACAATTTTCTGGGTATTAGTGATTGCTTGGGGTGTCTTTTTGAAATCCTTAATCATCTGGTCGATTGGCCGCAGAGAAAAATCATCTCTTCTCATAGTCAAACGATTTTCATCAGACATTCGTTTATCGGTCTGAATGCCCATTAAAACATCTTGGGCTTCGGCGTCTTCTGGTTTGATATAATGGACGTCATTGGTGGCCACCAGAGGAATTTTGTGTTTTTGACTGATTTTAATTAAGATGTCATTGACCGGCGCTTGCTCTTTTAAACCAGGATGATGCTGTAATTCCAAATAGAAATTGCCTGGGCCAAATATTTTTTTATACTCCAAGGCCAGTTTTTCTGCTTCTTCTAATTTTCCCTTCATAATTGCTTTGGGAATTTCACCGCTTAAGCAGCCAGAAAGACCGATTAAGCCGTTAGAATGCTTGGCTAATAATTCTTTGTCAATCCGCGGCTTGTAATAAAATCCTTCTAAATAGGCCTTGGTAGTTAATTGAACTAAATTACGATAACCTTCCTTATTCTTAACTAAAAGAATTAAGTGATAAAACTTGTTATCAATATTAGGCCGGCGGTTGTTCATGCCGTCAGGAGCTAAATAGAGCTCGCTGCCAATAATTGGCCTAATGCCTCTTTTTTTGGCTTTTTGATAAAATTCCACTAAGCCATACATAGAGCCGTGGTCGGTTAAAGCAATGGAGGGCATTTTTAGTTCCTGACAAGCATCTAAAAGCTGGTCTATTTTTGCCAGACCATCGAGCAAGCTATAATGACTATGAACGTGCAAATGAGTAAATTTCATAGCTTCAGTATATCATTTTTCTCTCGTCTGGCAAATCTTGAAAATTAGCTCTTTAATCGGTATAATAACTATATGACTAAAGCCGAAACGAAAAAGAGGATTGCTAATCTAAGGAAAGTTATTAACCACCATAATTATTACTATCATGTTTTGGATAAACCTGATATTTCTGATGCGGCTTTTGATTCTCTAAAGCATGAATTGTATCAATTAGAGCAACAGTATCCTGATTTAATTACCTTGGATTCACCGACTCAACGAGTAAGCGGGAAAGCGCTGGATAAGTTTGTTAAAGTCAGGCATAAAAAACGCATGCTTTCTTTAGAAGATGTTTTTTATCAAGAAGAGTTTGAGGCCTGGCAAAAAAGGATTCAGAAATTGGTGCCTCGGCAGAAGTTGGACTATTTCGCTGAATTAAAAATTGACGGCTTTGCCATTGCCTTGGTCTATAAAAATGGTCTTTTGGTTCAGGGGGCTACTCGGGGCGATGGGAAAGTTGGTGAGGATGTTACCCAGAATTTAAAAACTATCCTCTCGATTCCTTTGAAATTGGAAATCCGTCAAAAATTGCCTTCTTCAGTAATTGGAAAAAAGGTTAGGGCCCTTTTGGAAAAAGGGGAGATTGAGGTGCGCGGTGAGGTCTATATGTCCCAAAAAGCTTTTGAGCAGGTTAATCGGCAGCGCCAGAAAAAGAGGTTGCCTCTTTATGCTAATCCGCGTAATACGGCCGCCGGCAGTATTAGACAACTTGACCCGAAGGTAGCCGCTGACCGTCAATTAGATTTTTTGGCTTATGATGTGGTTACTGATTTAGGTCAAAGAACTCATCAGGCAGAACATCAGATTGCCCGGACTTTAGGTTTTCGGGTTGACCAGGGCCAATATTGCCGTAATTTAAATGAAGTAATTAAGTTTTGGAATAAAATCGGCCGGGCTAGAGCCAGATTACCTTATCAAATTGATGGCGTGGTTGTCAGTGTTAATGATAATCAGATTTTTGAAAAATTAGGCGTAATTGGCAAGGCACCGCGAGGAGCCATTGCCTTTAAATTCCCGGCTAAAGAGGCGACCACCGTTGTTGAAAATATTGTTGTTCAAGTCGGTCGGACCGGCGCTTTAACGCCAGTAGCCAAATTAAAACCGGTCAGGATTGGCGGCACTTTAGTCACTCGAGCCACTCTCCATAATGAAGACGAAATAAAACGATTAGATGTTCGGATTGGCGATACGGTTATTGTCCAACGAGCTGGTGACGTTATTCCCGATATAGTCAAAGCAATCAAGAAACTGCGTTCCGGTAAAGAAAAAAAATTTCAGATGCCCCAGCGCTGTCCGGCTTGCGGTTCTAAAGTAATCCGGCCCAAAGGCGAGGCCGTCCATCGCTGTATTAATAAGAAATGCGGCGCTCAACAAAGGAAACGGCTGATTCATTTTGTCTCTAAAAAAGGATTTAGTATTGAAGGGTTAGGGCCGAAAATCGTTGAGCAATTAATGGACGAAGGACTGGTCTCTAATCTGGCTGATGTTTTTTCCTTGAGTCAAGGTGATTTAGTTCCCTTAGAGCGTTTTGCTGAAAAGTCGGCTGTTAATTTGATTGAGGCAATCAACCAAAGCAGAAAAATTTCTTTGGCTAAATTTATTTATGCCCTGGGCATTCGTCATGTCGGCGAAGAAACAGCTATTAATTTAGCTCAACACTTTGGCAGTTTGAATAAATTAGAGCCGGCTGGGTTAGAAGAGTTATTAAAAGTAAAAGATATTGGTCAAATAGTTGCTCAAAGTGTTTATCAATGGTTTAATAACAAGACCGAACTGCGTTTGATAGATAGATTAATTAAAAATGGTGTCCAGGTTGGTCAGACCAAAACAGTTCAGAGAAAATTGGCTGGGCTGACTTTTGTCTTGACTGGAGAATTAGACAAATTTACTCGTGAACAAGCTAAGGAGAAAATCAGACATTTGGGCGGTGATATTTCCAGTTCAGTTTCTAAGGAAACGGATTTTGTGGTTGCAGGCAAAGGACCAGGTTCTAAGTATGACCGAGCTAAGAGAATAGGCGTAAAAATTATTGACGAAAAGGAATTTTTGGGGATGTTAAAATAATAAAATTCAAGAACAGCCCTTGAAATCTGCCTTTGAAATTATGAAATTAAAGAAAGAACAAGTTGAGCATGTGGCTAAATTAGCCCATTTAGGTCTATCTGCTCAAGAAAAAAGAAAGTTTCAAAAAGAGCTTTCAGCTATTTTAGATTTTGTGGAGAAATTAAAGCAAGTTAAAACAGAAAAAGTTGAGCCAACTGCCCAGGTGACTGGCTTGGAAAATGTTAGCCGACCCGATAAAGGCCGGGCTAAAACAAAACAAGAGAGAAAAAAATTATTGGATTTAGTTCCCCAGACAAAAGACGGCTATGTTAAAGTAAAAACGGTACTTTAGAGTCTAAGGACCAAGAGACAGTCCCTTGGTTATTGAATTAATGAATTTGAATAAACTCACTATCAAACAAGCTCATCAAGGTCTGCTCAAAAAGAAATTCTCGGCGGTTGAGTTGACTGAGGCAGTTTTAAATCAGATAAAAAGGCGAGATAAAGATATCCACGCTTATTTAACTTTGACCGAAGAGTTAGCCCTATCGCAAGCCAAAAGAATAGATAAAAAGATTGCCAATAAAGAGAAAGTCGGGCTACTGGCTGGTGTGCCAATGGCCGTTAAAGACATTATCTTAGTTGAGGGGATTAGATGTACGGCTGGTTCAAAAATTTTAGAAAACTATATTGCCCCTTATGATGCCACTGTCATTAAAAAACTAAAACAAGCTGGGGCAATTATTGTCGGTAAAACTAACTTAGATGAATTTGGCATGGGCTCTTCTACGGAAAATTCTGCCTTTGGACCAACCAAGAATCCTCATGATTTAGAAAGAGTGCCCGGTGGAAGTTCAGGTGGTTCCGCCGCCGCTCTGGCCTCTGACCAATGTATTTATGCCTTAGGTTCAGATACAGCTGGCTCTATTCGCCAGCCGGCTTCTCTTTGCGGGGTGGTTGGTTTAAAACCGACCTATGGTCGGGTTTCCCGCTATGGCTTAATCGCTTTTGCTTCTTCTTTAGACCAGATTGGTCTGATGGCCAGAAAAGCGGAAGATGTTCAGATAGTTTTTGAGATGATTAAAGGGAAAGATGAAATGGATTCAACTAGTTTAAATCCTCTATTAGAAAAGACCAAAGGCGAATTCCAAATCAAAGATTTAAAAATAGGTCTTCCTAAAGAATATTTTATCAAAGGCATTGACCCAGTCGTAGAAAAGATAATCAAAGAAGCCGTTTCTCAATACGAAAAAATGGGCGCTCAAGTCATGGAAGTAAGTTTGCCTCATGCAGAATATGCCTTGGCAGCTTATTATATCATTCAGCCAGCCGAGGCCTCGGCTAATTTGGCCCGTTATGATGGCATTAAATACGGCCTTTCTAAAGAGGCAAGCGACCTTTTAGGAGTTTATTTACAAACTCGTCAAGAAGGATTTGGCGATGAAGTCAGGCGAAGAATTATGCTCGGCACTTATACTTTATCAGCCGGCTATTATGAGGCCTATTATATTAAAGCCCAAAAAGTAAGGACCCTGATTAAAAAAGATTTTATCAAGGCTTTTGAAAAAATAGATGTCTTGATGACGCCGGTGGCGCCGACGCCGGCTTTCAAGCTAGGTGAGAAAATAGACGACCCGGTGGCTATGTATCTTTCAGATATTTATACAGCTTCTCTTAATTTGGCTGGCTTGCCGGGTATTTCTATTCCTTGTGGTCAGGTTGGCAAATTGCCAGTTGGCTTGCAGATTATTGGTCAACAATTTGATGATGAAAAAATTCTTAAAATAGCTCAAGAATATGAGGACCGCTCTCTTTAATCTTTACGATTATATTTCTTCTTATCTGTCTTCTCCTGGTAGCCAGACTATTTCTACTATCAAGGTTATTTTTCTAATCATTTCCTTATTGCTTTCAATTGCGGCTATTCTTTTAATTTTTCAACTTAGGAAACAACTTAAAAATTCTTTAGAGATGGTTGCAGAAAGTGTGGCCGCGCCGGGTTTACCTAAAAAAGCCCTGAATAAAAAATGGCAATCAGTTTTAGATAAATTAGAAAAAGATGATGAGAATAGTTATAAATTAGCGGTGATTGAGGCAGATAATATTTTTGATGATATTCTCAAAAGAATTGGTTATCAGGGCGAAGATATGGGAGAAAGATTAAAACAGCTGACCTCAGCTCAAACAGCCAATCTTGACGAGATTTGGCAGGCTCACAAACTCCGCAATCAAATTGTTCACGAACCGGATTCTCGGTTGACTCATTCTCAAGCCCGACGAGCCGTGGAAATTTACCAACGCGCCTTAGAGGATTTAGAAGCGGTTTAGCTATCCATGTCATTCCGAGGTCGCCGAAGGCGACCGAGGAATCTCGTAGATAAATTATTTGACAACCATCTTCAATACATTTAAACTTAATTTAGAAATGAAAAAGATTAACTTTACAACCAGAAGAAAAAATTCCTGCCAACTTTATATTTTGGCTTTAATTATTATTTCTGCTCAAGAGAGTTGGTCTTTTAAGGAATAAAATAGATTAAACGTATCACATCAATTAAAAGACTGGCTCCCAGCCAGTTTTTTGTTTTTTAACAATCGGATAAAGGGAGGAGGGCAAGATGATATTAAAATGTGAAGGGTGTGGAGCAAAACTAATTATCAAAGGAGTCAAATCTTTAGATAAAGTCAGAAAGATTAAATGTTGTAGGTGCGGCACGATTAATTATATTTATAAAAAAAGTAATGGAAAATTTAGAATCAAAACGTCTTGAAAACAAAAAAGCCCGGCCATATTGGAAAAATCCAACTATAGCCGGGTTTTTTCTTTTGGTGGGGTTACTCGGGACAATAAGAAAACTTTTAGAGAGTTGGTTGAGGAGATTTATTTCGCTTTTCAAAGAGATAATTAAAGAATTTCAATATGAATATGGATAATGATTAATTTGGATGTGGCGTGTTGCTAAATAGGATTAAATAGAGAACAGCCTGATTTGAGTCAGGCTGTTTCTTTTTGGCTAATTAATTTTTTTCATCCGGTTATGGATTATATTCGCTCCGTGTGAAAGAACGAATATTCCGGCAACCTCCAAAGATATACGGGTCATTTGCGATAGAACCTGCATATCTCCCTGGGAACAAAAGTATCCTTTTGATATAAAATTTATTAAATACAGGGATGTCGTTATGATGAACCAGACGCAGACAAAGAATTGGTCCGGGCGTTTATTATCTGCATTTACTGTGAACTGGATTGTTTTCCGATGCACTGCATAGGTAGAAAGTACTCCGATATATAACGTCTCAATCCCGCTTGGAGGAAATCCTCCTTTTGTAAAAAATCTTAGAACCATCATTATTAGGGTTAAGATAGTTAGGGGAATACAGACACTTCGGAGAGTTTTGTCCATGATTTTTCCATTTGTTCCCTTCTGTTCGGTATCCATTATATACCTCCATATTTTTGTTTTAAGTTTTTTTTGGAACTAGTAATATGATAACATATATTATTATTTTGTCAATGTTTTAGAATAATGTTTATAGACATATGACGATTTTCCCAAAACGAAAAAGCTCGCCGACATTATATTGGCGAGCTTTCTTATTTCTAAATATATACAAACATGGACAATGCGGTGTGGATGTCCGCAAGTTAGAACCCACTATTGCTACAATTAAACCAAAAATTCGCGAATTACGCAAATTATACAGAAAAAATCCTAAGTGGTTTGAAATGCCGAAGTTTGTGATTAAGGTTTATTAAACTTTACCGTTTGTTTTTTATAAATAGATTTTTAATTTTCCAAATTAAGTATTTTGTGAAAAATATAATTCTTTTAGTCAGGTGCTTCTTGATTTCTTCAGAAATTTTCCTATGCAAAGCTAATCTTTTTGGCGTAATTAAAAAATCTTTATAGTCGCCCCAAAATTTATCAGTATGACTATAAAATTCTTTATAGGTGTTATTTACAGATAAGCTGTTTACCATAATTACTAAACTCTCAGCAAGTTTGCCATTAATCTGTTTATATTGTTCATAGTTATTTCCAAAAACAACCGCTTTTTTAGGAGATATCGGTAGTATAAAAGAGTAGTCATCATTCTTTTCGAAGCTCCATAATTTATTGATTTTAAAAAGATTATCATTCTTTCCAATAATACAAACAGGGGCATCAGAAATAATAAAATAGTGATTTTGAGGAGCAATTATAGTATGGAAATTTTTTTGATATATTGCCTGAACGATATGCTCTGCTATTTGAATAGCTATAAAAAGTTCTTGCCCTCTTGTGCCAGCCAATGACAAAAAATTTGCTAAAAAATTATTCTCTATTTGTTCTGGAGGAATATTAAACCTATTTTTTATTATTAATTCTTGTATTTTTCTTTTGTCGCCGAGATCATTTTTAACAATGTAATTATTTAATAAAAGAAAAGCCAAAAAACGATTTATTATTTTCCTAAATTTTTTTGTTCTGGTTAATTGATGTGCAATCAAAGTTGCCAATATACTTTCTTCCTTATATTTAAGTGATATATCATCAGATTGGCTTAATATTTTTTTTATTACAGCAGGGGCATGTTTTCTTTTCTCTATTTCTTTATATACGAGATCGGATACTTTATCAGGTTGTTTTGTTTCTGAATTTTTTCCAAGATAAAAATCAATATCATGACCAGCATGTTTCAAAATACTCCCTCTTTTGGGCTTATAGACTGGTTTCTTATAAATATAGATAAGCCCGGATTTTTTATTCCCTTCTGTAATGGCAAAATTTTTAAGCAAAAAACGAGAAACACAATGATCTCTTTTGTTTAAAATTTCATTTGTTTTTTGGTTATCCACTTTTACTATTTAGTTATTTTTGTTATACTAAATATGATACTAATTGATACTTTCAGGTTACTATGAAATTAGATAAAAATCAAATTTATACTACTAAAGAAGTAGCGGAAATCTTAAAAGTTTCGCCAATCACTATTAAAAGATATATTGCTGAAAATAAAATACCTTCAATCAAATTTAACGGCTTGAGAAGATTTAAGGGTAATGATCTGCTTAAAATTTTAAAATCTAAAAAACATGATAAAAAAGTGGACTAATACAATTCAAAATATTGATTGTCTTGATGGATTAAAATCGTTGCCAAATAATTCAGTTGATCTAATCTTTACGGATCCTCCTTATGGCTTAAATAAGACAGGGATAAAAAATGATAATAATTTAGATTTATTTTATTCTATTTTGCCAGATAGCCATCGGGTTTTAAAAGACGATGCATTTTTAATAACTTTTTTCAGCACAAAATTTTTACCAGATATTTTTAAAAATAATCCATTTCAATATTTCTGGAATTTTGTTTTATATTGTCCAAACGGTCGTGTAATGTCGCCAATCGGATTTACAAAATATATGTCTTGCATTGTGTTTAAAAAGGGTAATCCGAAAATAATTAAGAGGTGTAAAGATATTTTTATAGACACTCCTGGGAAGATGGTAGAGCCAGACGAAGGTTTTATCAATCATCCCACGCCCAAGCCTAAAACTTTTATAAAAGAACTTTTGATAATGTTTTCAAAAGAGAATAATATTATCTTAGATCCTTTTATTGGTAGCGGAAGCACAGCAGTTGCCTGCAAGCAACTGAATAGAAATTATATAGGATTTGAAATTAATCCAGATTACTGTGATCTGGCTATAAATAGATTAAAGAAATTTTAATATGCAAAATAAACAAGAAATTTTAGGCCAATATTTTACAAAAATTGAAATAGTCGAAAAACTATTAAATTTATTATCTGATTATAAAAAATTTGAGAAGGATATAAAAATATTAGAGCCTTCATCCGGAACAGGCAATTTCGTTAAAGTTTTAAAACAAAGAGGGTTTAAAAAAATTAACGAGTGCGAAATAGATCCGGAATTAACAAAAAATCCTTCTGATTTTTTCAATCTACCAGTAGAAAATAAATATGATTTTATTGTAGGTAATCCTCCGTTTAGTAAATACAATCTACAAGAAAGTTATTTTTTTCCTAAAAATTATTTAAAATCAAAAGTTTCATTGATCGATTACTTAGCAAGGCCAGAGTTAAGAAAAGAAAAAGAAAAAATTGAGAATATTTTTATATTAAAATCGTTAAAGCATCTAAAAAACAGAGATTCTGCTATAGGTTTTGTTCTGCCTATTTCTTTTTTTATAAAAAATAAAAACAAGAATGTTAAAAACGAAATTTTAGGATATTTTTCAACAATTATTATCTATCAAAACGATAAAATTTGGTTTGACCGCAATATTCCTTGCTGTTTTGCCATTTTTACCAACACTGGAAAGTTTAAAAACAAAATTATTGCTATTTACGAGAATGCTACGAAAAACAAAGAAGTTTTTGATATAAAAAATATAAATGAAGAATTAATACCGCAAATAATTTTTCATAAAAATAATGGCTATATTAAAAATGATAAGGGCATTCCATTATCAGAATATTTAGAAGAAAAAAATATCCAAGTCAAAAAATCATATAAAGAAAACAACATTTCGGCTAAAAATATTCTTACAAAAAATAAAATAATATCTAATAAATCAATTGAGGATTATAAAATCGCAGTAGTTCGAGTAGGAAATTCAAGTGTGGGCAAGTGCGGTTTAATCAATGTAAAAAAAGATATTTTGAATGATATGTTTTATATTTTTGATGTTAAGGATCAATATAAAAAAAATAAACAGATGAAAGAAGTCATCTGTAAACAAATTAACGATAGAATTGATTATTTTAGAAATATCACTTGCCGAATAGGCAGTAAGTCAATAAAAAAAGAAGATATATACAATTTTAAAGTTATGATTTAATGATTGGTTTAATTATATTTATTAAATCATTTTTATGCTTTTTTGAAGCATGTGCTAATGTAATTATTATTTCTTCAATATCCTGAGTAGAAGGTATCCATTCGCCAAAACATCCTTTGCCTAATTCTTCTTTGTTCTTAACTTCGCCGTTAAGATTTTTTATTTTGAGAAGCTTATTAGTAAAAGGAATTAATACATACATATGAGGGTGTGGCTCAAGACCGAAGTCGCCCAATTTAAAAGTTATTCTTACTTTTATGCCAGAAGCAAGCTCTTTTTCAAAAGAAGAAAAATTTTCAGTATACTGATATATTTTAAAACCCTCAAAAGTTTCTATTTCCTCTTTTTCAATTTTTATAGTTTTCCTTTTTGAATATTCTGATTCTTCCGCAAATTTATTAATTTGACCCATTTTATCAATCAACTTATCGACGTCTTTTTGGGATTCGTAAAAATTCTCAACCAAAGCCCGATTTTCATCATTTGTTATCATCCATTCTATAAAATATTCATTGTTACAAATTGCCTTAGTAGGAGAACTTACGTGATTGCCGTGTTTATCGGCAACACGTATAGTATATTTTGGTATATTGAGAGGCAATATAACCTTATTGTTTTCCAGTTTTATTTTTATAGCCATATAGTTGAATTATAGCATAAGGGTTCTAACATTGGAAATCCGCCTTATGTGGTTCAAACATGGAAATCTGGCGGGGACGATGGGATTTGAACCCACGATCTCCTGCGTGACAAGCAGACGCTTTAAACCGGGCTAAGCTACGTCCCCATTTCAGTAGCGGTGGAGGGATTCGAACCCCCGACCCATCGATTATGATTCGATTGCTCTAACCGCTGAGCTACACCGCCATAGTTATACTTTTTTGTTGCCCTGATAACGAAGTGAACCTATTTTAGAAAAAAACTTAGGAGTATCTTTTTTGTTTATATTTATACAATAGGTATTACCCCAATATGAACCCCTTTTCGGCAAAAGATGGCACGGAACAAATTCATTAAGCATTTCAGTAATTTGTTGAAGTCCTTTTTTATTTACACACTTTACTCTAATTCTTCCTCCATCATTAAAGTATGCTTCGTCATCAAAGAATGCTCTAACCCAGTTCTTTTTCACATTAGGTAGTCCTTGGATAATGGATTTTGGGATAAACCATTCATGAGAATTTCCAGCACCCATCTCTTTAAGTAATTGCCATACTCTTTTAGAATTCATCCTTATATCAAAATTCCTTAATTTTTTGCCATGAATTCCAAAAACTTCTTTTATATCCTGTCGGAATTCTTTAAGAAGTTCTGGATTAGTATTAGTATAGCATGCTATGTATCTTGTTCTATAATAGTTAGGGTTTTTTCGATATTTTGCCCAAGGACCATAACAGTCTTTTTCTCTAAAGGCATATAGACATCCATCGCCGCATATATGAGCATGAATCCTAGCTAAAGCAGGAGTAATTTTTGTAGGATGTTTTGTTCTTATGGGAAACCTTCTTTTTTTGATGCCTGCCAATTTTAATCTAATCTGAATTGCTGGAGGTGTTCTATGGAGAATTCGGCAAATTTCCTCTACCGGCATGTTTGTTTTTAAATAGAGATGTTTGAGTTTATTTTCTTCTTTTTTGGTCCATCTTTTTGATAGCATAGCCGAGTCGCGCGGCCGGGAATTGCACCCGGGTCTTGAGGTTCATTTATATTAGCCATTTATTTCTAAATGGATTGGACCATCCCATCTACCTATTTGAAATAGGCAGTTCCTATTATGGTCTCTGAACCTTCCCTGTGCCTTTCACAAAAGGTACAGGGCTTGGCTGCTGATTGTCCAATAATTTATTATTGGAGTTCCCGGCAATTTAAGGAATTTTTCCGCAAGATGTTACCATCCTGGGCCACAAATAATTTATGGGCCTCACGAGATACTACTTCTCCACCGCGCAGTGGTATTATAAAGGATAATTTAAGGGATGGCAAGGTTGGTTGGGGGCAGTTCTTTGAATTGTGCAGATTCGGGGACAGTCCCTCAGATACAGTCCTTATTTACAAGAATAATCCTTGTAAATAAGGACTGTATCTGAGGGACTGTCCCCTTGCATTTTTTGTCCTCTATGCGCTTTGACTACTTGCTTTGTGCTTCTAAATAAGGTAAAATAGTAGTAAGATAAATATTATGAATCTCTCGGTTTTATTAGCGGGATTAGTTTTTGCTACTTTATTAGCCGGCGCCTGCTTAACGGCTATTTTAATTTATTTTGACCCGACTGTTTCCGGCTCTCTTGTTTTCGTTTTGTTTTATCTGAGTTTACTTATTACTTCAACGGGAATTTTTACCCTAATCGGCTTATTTATCAGGCGAATTTCTCAAAAAAGGAAATTTCCTTTATTACCCAGCCGAGCTATTCGCCAATTAGAAATTTCTTTTCGACAGGGATTACTTTTGACAATTATTTTATTAACTGTCTTAATTTTACAAAGCCAGCGAATATTAGTTTGGTGGCATTTAATAATTTTAGTTGGCCTGGTTGGTTTAGCCGAGTGGTGGCTGGCCAGAAGATAAATATATGCTTTCTCAACTTAAACAAAAAATTCTTAAAGAGATAAGCCAAGCCAAAGATTTGAATAGTTTGGAGGAAATATACAAGAAGTATCTTGGTCGCCAAGGGGAATTGACCAAAGTTTTGCGTTCCCTCAAGGATTTATCAGAAAAAGAGCGTAAAGAAAAAGGTAAGTTAGCTAATCAAATTAAAGAAGAAATAGCCGAAAAGATTAAAACAAGAAAAAGAAATTTTTCCGGCAAAACCAGTCCTGCCTTGGCTGGCAAAAAAGAGTGGATTGACGTGACTGCTCCGGGAATTTTGCCTGCTCAAGGTCATTTCCATCCAATTAGTTTAGTCCAACGACAGATAGAAGAAATTTTTCAATCAATGGGTTTTTCCGTGCTTGATGGTCCCGAAATAGAAACCGAGTACTATAATTTTGATGCTTTAAATATTCCCAAAAATCATCCGGCCAGAGATTTATGGGACACTTTTTGGTTAAAAGATATTGATTTGCTTTTGCGAACCCATACTTCGCCGATGCAGGCTCGTTATATGGAAAAACATCAGCCGCCTTTGCGGATTATTGTGCCTGGTCGTTGTTTTCGTCACGAGGCAACTGATGCTTCGCACGATGTGCAATTTTATCAGATAGAAGGATTAATGGTTGGTCAAGATGTTTCTATGGTCCATTTTAAAGGAGTGATTGAAGGATTTTTAAAGCGATTTTTTGGTCCGGAGGTAAAGATGCGTTTGCGACCAGGACATTTCCCTTTTACTGAACCAAGTTTTGAAGTAGATATTAAAAGAGAGGGGAAGGACTGGTTGGAAATTATGGGTGCCGGTATGGTCCATCCTAATGTTTTTAAAGCAGTTGGTTATACTCCAGGTGAATGGCAGGGTTTTGCTTTTGGCGTCGGCTTGGATCGGTTGGCCATGCTTAAGTATAAGATTGACGATATTAGATTGTTTTATTCTGGTGATTTAAGATTCTTAAAACAGTTCTAAAATGAAAATATCCTACAATTGGCTCCAATCTTTTTTTCAAAAGAAATTACCAGTTCCGGAAAAACTGGCTGATTTGTTAACCGGGCATTCTTTTGAGACGGAGTTAGTTAAAAAAGTTGGGGCAGATCATCTTTTAGACGTAGAAGTTTTACCTAACCGGGCCCATGATTGCTTAAGTCATTTGGGTATTGCTCGGGAAATTGCGGCTCTTTTGAAGTATCCATTTAAAATAGTTGATTATGCTAAAAAGATAAAAGTCAATCATCCAGGGGCAATAAAAAACTTGGTTAAAGTGGAAGTTAGGGATAAAAATCTTTGTCCGCGTTATACGGCGCGGGCTTTGATTAATATCAAAGCAGGGCCGTCGCCTCAATGGATGCAAGAACGACTTGAAATTTGTGGTTTGCGGCCAATCAGTAACATAGTTGATATTGCCAATTACGTCATGTTGGAAACCGGTCAGCCTCTCCATGCTTTTGATGCGGATAAACTTGAAAGCCGGAGTAAAACCAAAACGATTATTGTTAGAAGAGCGAAAAAAGGTGAGAAAATTACTACTTTAGATAATGAAAAATATGATTTAGATGAGAATATTTTAGTCATTGCTGATGAAAAAAATCCGGTTTGCGTGGCGGGCATTAAAGGAGGTCAAGGTCCGGGAATTGACGGACAGACCAAAAGGATAATTTTAGAAGCAGCTAATTTCTTTCCTCAAATTATTAGGCAGGGTTCTCAAAAACTTAATCTGAAAACAGATGCTTCCTGGCGTTATGAACACGAAATAGATCCTAACTTGACTAAAGGGGCGATTGATATGGCGGCTTATTTAATTCAAGAGATAGCTGGCGGTCAGGTGCTTGAGGGAATAGTTGATATTTATCCAATAAAAATTAAGCCGAAGAAAGTGAAATTGGATATTAAAAGAGTAAAAAGTTTATTAGGCGTTGATATTCCAGTTAAAGAGGTAAAAAGCATTTTGGAGAGATTGGGTTTTCAAGTGCGGTCTCAAGAAGCGACTATTCCTACGCGGCGATTAGATGTGGCTATTCCCGAGGATTTAATTGAAGAGATTGGTCGGCTTTATGGTTTTGAAAAAATTCCCAGTCAATTACCAACTGCTACTTTAATTCCTCCAGCTAGGAATGAAGATTTAATTTATCAGAATAAAGTTAGAGATATTCTAACCAATCTTGGTTTTAATGAGGTGTATAACTATTCTTTTATTTCTGAAAAAGATGTTTCGGATTTTAAACTTAAAAATTCAAAACTAATTGAGCTGCTTAATCCAATTAGTCAGGAACAAAAATATTTGCGGTCAGAATTAGCCGTTAATTTACTTAAAAACGTTAGGGAAAACAAGAAATATTTTGAAGAAGTAAGATTGTTTGAAATTGGTAAAACTTTTTTCAAGGATTCTTCGGGAAAGGATATTAAAGAAAGAAAGAGATTAGCGGGAGTTATTTCGCTGGCTAATAAATCTAAACAAACCCAGGAATTTTATCGATTAAAAGGAGTGATTGATTCACTTTTAAATAAATTAAGAATCAGTGATATTTGGTATGATGATGTTTTGGCTAAGGATTCGGCCGTGCCGGCTTTTTGTCATCATGATAGGCGAGCTGAAATAAAAGTTGGCCAGGAGATTATTGGTTGGTTAGCTGAAATAGATGGGCGAGTTTTGAATAGTCTGGGGATTAAATCAAGAGTGGCTAGTTTTAAGCTTGATTTTGATAAATTAGTTCGGTTAGCTACTGAAGAAAGAATTTACTTAGCCCCTTCTAAATACCCGGCCATAGTCAGGGATATCGCTCTTTTAGTTGAACGAGGAACTAAGGTAGTCGAAGTGCTTAATTTAATTAATGCCGCTGGCGGTCACTTGGTCCGTGATGTTGATTTATTTGATATGTATGAAGGCGAAGAAATTCCCCAGGGTAAAAAGAATTTAGCTTTTCATATTATTTATCAGTCAGCTGACCATACTTTAACTGATAAAGAAGTTAATAAGTTGCAGGAAAAGATTATGAAGGCCTTAGAAGAAGAGGGGGGCTGGGAAGTCCGACGATAAAATTATGCCCAAAAATAATAATAACAATTCAACCTACGAAGCCAAAGATATTTATGTCTTAGAAGGTTTAGAGCCGGTTCGCCGCCGGCCAGGTATGTATATTGGCTCAACTGGTCCAGATGGACTCCATCACCTTATCTGGGAGGTAATTGACAATGGACTTGATGAAGCAATTGCCGGCTATTGTAATGAGATAGAAATTGTTTTATTGCCCGATAAAAGAGTTAGGGTGAGTGATAATGGTCGGGGTATCCCGGTGGAAAAACATCCCCAGACCAAAAAATCTGCTTTAGAGACAGTGATGACCACGCTTCATGCCGGAGCCAAATTCGGCGGTCAGTCCTATAAAATTGCCGGCGGCTTGCATGGAGTTGGTGTTTCCGTGGTTAACGCTCTTTCTAAATGGATGAAGGTAGAAGTTTGTCGCCATGGCATAAAATACAGCCAGGAGTATTCTCGTGGGAAAGTAAAGACCAAAGTTAAAAAAGAGGGCAAATGTCAGGCCAATGGTACCACGGTAACTTTTGACCCTGACCCCGAAATTTTTAAAGAAACAAAGTTTAGTTGGCGCAGGATTTTAGAGCATTTAAGACAACAGACCTATTTAACTCCTTCAACTAGAATAAAAATAGTTGACCAAAGAGAAAAATCTTTTAAAAAATATGATTTTTATTTTGACAGCGGCTTAGTTTCTTATGTAGATTATTTAAATCGGGACGAAGAAGCAAAACACGACCATGTTTTTTATGTTTCCAGAGAACATCAAGAAATTTTAGCGGAAGTGGCTTTACAATATACTGATGATATTCAAGGATACGAAGAGAGTTTTGCTAATAATATTCATACTGGCGAAGGGGGCATGCACTTAACTGGGTTTCGAACGGCTTTAACCAGAACTCTAAATGATTATGCCCGTAAGAACGGCTTTTTGAAAAATTCAGACGAGAAATTAAGCGGTGACGACGTTCGGGAGGGTTTAACTGCAGTAATCAGTGTTAAATTAAAAGAGCCCCAGTTTGAAGGACAGACCAAGGCTCGTTTAGGCAATCCTGAAGCAAGAATGGCTGTGGAAACGGTTGTGGCTGATGGCCTTGAGGAATTCTTAGAAAAAAATCCCCAAGATGCCAAGGCGATTATGGAGAAATGTTTTCTAGCGGCTAAAGCCCGTAAGGCCGCCCGCGCCGCCCGCGAAACAGTTATTCGCAAAGGTATTTTAGAGGGATTAGCTTTGCCTGGTAAATTAGCCGATTGTTCTAATCGCCGTCCCGAAGAATCAGAATTGTTTTTGGTGGAAGGAGATTCCGCCGCGGGAAGTAGTAAACAGGGACGCGACCGAAGATTCCAGGCCATTTTGCCTTTACGAGGAAAAATCCTTAATGTTGAGAAAGCCAGATTGGATAGAGCTCTGGCTTCTAAAGAAATTAAATCTATTGTTATTGCTTTAGGAGCAGCTATTTCTGAAGAATTTGATTTAAATAAGATTCGCTATCACCGAATAATTATTGCCTGTGATGCGGACTCCGATGGCAATCATATTACAACACTTCTTTTGACGTTTTTCTTTAGATATTTCCGTCCAGTTATTGAGGCAGGATATCTCTATATCGCCCAACCGCCGCTTTATAAGATTAAAAAAGGCAAACAGATTGAATATGGTTACACAGATGCGGATAAAGAAGAAATTTTGAGTTCAATGGGCAAAGAAGGGGCCGATATTCAACGCTATAAAGGATTAGGCGAGATGAATCCTCCGGAATTATGGAGTACCACTATGGATCCGGCTAACCGAGTGATGAAGCAGGTGACCATTGAAAATGTCAAAGAAGCTGACAAGATTTTTGACATTTTGATGGGTGATGAAGTTCTTCCTAGAAAAAAGTTTATCCAAACCCATGCTAAAAAAGTAAGGAATTTGGATATATAGATTTTTAGGGACTGTCTTTGTGTTTTAGAGATAGTCCCTAAGAGATAAGGACAGTCCCCAAAAAATCTTCTAAGTGGGCTTGACACTTTTATCGGGCTAAGATAAGATACGAGAAACAGCCCGTCGGGGCTTTTTAAATAGATGAAAATTAACCAATTGCCTAAAAAAGGAATAGATTTTCTTAAAGAAGTCCGTATTGAATTAAAACGGGTGACTTGGCCAACTCGTCAACAGACAATTAAGTATACTTTAATTGTTATTGGTTTAAGTTTGGCTGTGGCTGCTTTTTTAGGCGGTTTGGATTTTTTGTTTGCCTGGCTGTTGGATAAATTCGTAATTTAATATGCCTAAACAAATACAACAAGGAAAAAACTGGTATGTGCTTCATACTTATTCTGGCTACGAAGAAGCCGTGGCTCGAAACTTAAAGCAGCGGATTGAATCCATGGGCATGGAGGACAGAATTTTTAATGTTTTAGTGCCCACCGAGAAAAAAATTAAGATTAGAAGCGGCAAGCGGCAGGTCTATGAAGAGAAAATTTATCCTGGCTATGTTTTGGTGGAGATGATCGTTACCGATGATTCTTGGTATGTGGTTCGTAATACTCCTCGAGTAACCGGCTTTATTGGAGCAGGAACTTTGCCGACACCCGTTTCTTTAGAAGAGATTGAAGGCCTTCAGAAGCGTATGGGCGTTAAAGAGCCCAAATACAAGATCGAAGTAGTTATTGGCGACCCGGTTAAAATTATTGATGGACCATTTAAGGACCTTGACGGCAAGATTTCCGAAATTGATGAGAAACGAGGCAAGGTCAAGGTCTTGGTCTCAATGTTTGGTCGGGAAACGCCGGTAGAATTAGACTTTTTACAGGTGAAGAAACTTTAGAGTCAAGAGACTGTATCTTAGGGACAGTCCCTGGATCAACATAAAAATATGCCTAAACCAATAAAAACGACTATTAAATTACAGATTCCGGCTGGCCAGGCCAATCCGGCGCCGCCCATCGGTCCGGCTTTGGGTCAGCACGGTTTGAATATCCAGGATTTTTGTACTAAGTTTAACGAGGCAACCAAAGACAAAACGGGTGATATTATTCCGGTAGAAATTACGGTTTATGAAGACCGAACTTTTGATTTTAAATTAAAGACGCCGCCCGCCGCCGAATTATTAAAAAAAGCCGCTGGCTTGGAAAAAGGTTCAAGCGAACCATCTAAGAAGAAAGTGGGCAAAGTAACCAAGGAACAAATTCGTCAAATTGCTGAAAAGAAAATGGTTGACTTGAATGCTTATTCCGTTGAACAAGCTGAAAAAATTGTTGAAGGAACCGCTCGGTCAATGGGTATTGAGGTAAAATAGAATAAAATGAAAAAAAAGACAAAATTATTGAGAAAGTGGACAAAGAATGTTCCGAAAGAAATCTTAAAAGAAATGATTTCTGAAAAATTATACGCTTCTTACGAAAGGCCATCGTTTAAAGACATGCTTGCGGAACAGCTTTTTGTTATTTCAAAAAGATCAACTTGTCTTTTTAACAGAGTGGCGGCAATTATCTTTAAGAACGACCAGATTTTGTCTATTGGTTATAATGGACCGTCAAAAGGAGACGTTCATTGTTATGAGGTTGGATGCAGTCGAATAGTTAATGGCCATCTTAAAAAAGGAGCTGGCCTGTGTCGGGGAAGCCATGCAGAATTGAACGCAATTTGTAATGCCGCCAAAAACGGCATAAGTATTAATGGGGCAAGTATGATGGTTAGTGTTCGTCCTTGTAAAATATGCGCAAAACAAATAGTAAATCAAGGCATTAAAGAGGTTTATTATATTTTGGAATATGATATAGATAAAGATGTAAAAAAATATCTCCGCCGCCTTGGCGTTAAAGTTATTCATTATAAATCAAAAAATATTAAAAAATGGATGACAAAATAATAGAATTAATTAAGGGCCAAATTGGTTCCAATGGACAAAAAGGGTGGCCGGTTGCAGCCAGAGATAGAATTGCTTTTCCTTCTTTTTCTGAATCAAGAATCACCAACGCTAATGTTGGTGTTGCTTTTTTATGGACAATGCGGGATTCAGTTATTCCTAAATTAAAAAAGGATAACCTGGCGATTGCCGCTAATTTTTATACTCCAGCTGGTATTCAACCAATGGTAAGAAATATTTTAGGAAATCCCTTCATCAGGTATTTTATTTTATTAGGAGAAGAATATTCTTCGAAATCTTCTAATGATCAAATACCAGAGTTAACCAGTGCGAATACAATAAGAAAGTTTTTCGAAAAAGGAATAAACAAAGAGAGAAAAATTGATGGTTTTGAAAATGCTGTTTATTTTGATAGAAATATCTCCACTAAATTAATAGAAAGCATAAGGAAGAATGTTGAGTTCATTGATTTAAATAAAAAAATACCGTCTGCTTCTTTAGATAAAAAAATTAAGGAAGCGAATAGGTTAATTAAGAGTCTTAAGAGAAAGGAAGTTTTTATAATGCCTCAAGTTTTTGATTACGAACAAGCTGAAGGATCTTTTCCTTATGAAGGGGGGCCAATTATTGTTCACGGGACAAATATTCCTGATGCCTGGATAAAAATGATTAGTAATATCTATCGGTATGGGAAAAAGAACTTAATGAATGCTAATACGGACAGATGGGTTAAAGAAATAAATAATATGGTCGTGGTTATCCATAATTCTCAAGACATGGATTTGTCAATCAATCCATTTCTGGTTCCCTTAACCAAAGAAAAAATAGAAGCTTATAAAAGAGAAATTCTATCTCCTTTATTGCCTAAGGGTAAGGCCTATACTTACGGAAACAAACTAAGGGCTTATTATTATCCTTGTTCTGAAAAGATTAAAGAACTCGTTAATACTAAAGAATACAAGGATTTTGAATTTCAACAGGGCAAATGGCTGGATAAAAATGTCCGTTATAAAAAGAATCATTGCGAGATTAACCAGATTAAAGATGTGATTGACGTTTTAAAAAGAGACCCTTATTCCAAAGCGTGCGTAGCTATAACCTGGCATACGGCCGATGAATTAATGAGAAAGCATAAATCCTCTCCATGCTTAGTGTTTTTGCAGGCATTAGTCCAAGAAGAAAAATTAAATTTGACTGTATTTTTTAGGAGTCATGATATGACCCAAGGTTGGCCTGAAAATGCTTATGGTTGCGCGGCTATTCAAAAGGAAATCGCTGAGGGAATCAAGATTGACCCCGGTTTATTGACTATTGTTTCTGGAAGTGCTCAGATTTATAACAATTATTACCAACAAGTTGAAAGGATGCTGAAAAAATATAAGAAGGTGGTTAAGAAAACTTGTCATGATAAAAGAGGAAATTATCAGATTAAAATTGAAAATAATGAAATTATCGTGACCTTATTACATCCTGAAACCGGCATTGAATTGGAAAAATATTCCGGAAAAACAGCTTATGAATTAAGGGATAAAATAGCTTCAGTAACCTCTTTGGATACTGGCCATGCAATTTATTTAGGAACAGAATTAGCAATTGCTGAGTTGTATTTAAAAAACAATAAGCCTTACAGTCAGGATTCAACTTTTAAAACAAGTAATTTGTTTTAATTAAAAATGTGGCAAAAGAATATTTAAAAAAAGCCGATCCTGTAGTTGCTAAACTAATTAAGCAGGAATTTAACCGCCATCAAGAAGGACTTAATTTGATTGCGGCTGATAATTATGCCAGTCCGGCCGTGCGGCGGGCCGTGGGCACTATTTTAAGCGCTCGTTATGCTGAGGGCTATCCTGAAAAAAGATATTATTCGGGTCAGTATTTTATTGACCAAATTGAGAAAATAGCCATTGCCCGGGCTAAGAAATTATTCAGAGCTAATTACGCTAATGTTCAGCCTCATGCCGGTTCGCAGGCTAACCAGGCTGTTTATCTGGCCTTGCTTAATCCCGGTGATAAGGTTTTAGCCATGCGCATTGATCAAGGCGGTCATTTGTCGCATGGTTCGCCAGTTAATGTTTCCGGCCGTTTTTATAATTTCGTTTTTTACGGGGTTGATAGAAAAACCGAACGAATAGATTTTGACCAAGTTAAAAAAATTGCCCAAAAAGAGAAGCCCAAACTGATTATCGCCGGGGCTTCCAGTTATCCGCGACAGATTGATTTTGCTAAATTCAGCCAGATCGCTAAAGAGGTTGGCGCTTATTTAATGGGCGATATTGCCCATATTGCTGGTTTAATAGCCGCCGGAGTTCATCCTCATCCTTTTCCTTATTGCGATGTAGTTACTATGACCACTCACAAAACACTAAGAGGCGCCCGTGGTGGTTTGATACTTTCAAAAAGCAAAGAAATAGCTGATAAAATTGATAAAGCAGTTTTTCCTGGTTTACAGGGTGGTCCTTTGCAGAATGAAATTGCCGGCAAGGCCGTGGCTTTAAAGGAAGCCCAGCAAAAAAGTTTTGTTAATTACCAAAAACAGGTAATCAAAAATGCTCAGGTTTTAGCGGATATCTTTTTAAAAGAAGGATTGGACTTAGTTTCTGGCGGCACCGACAACCATCTTATTTTAATAAATTTAACTAAATTGGGTTTTTCCGGCAAACAAGCCCAGGAAGCTCTTGAATCAGTTAATATCTACGTTAATCGGAATGTTGTTCCCAATGAACAGCGTTCTCCATGGGAAGCTTCAGGAATTAGGGTTGGTACGCCAGCTGTAACTACTAAAGGTCTCAAAGAAAAAGAAATCAGACAAGTAGGTCTTTTTATTGTACAGATTCTTAAGGAGATTGATGACCAATCGTTGCGGAGAAAAATTAAACAAGAAGTGATTAAATTATCAAAAAGATTCCCTGTTGCCTAAATGAAAATTATTAATGGCAAAAAAATAGCTGATGAAATTCTGGCTGATTTAGAAAAAGAGATTGAATTAAAGAAACTTAAACCGTGTTTAGCTGTTGTCTTGGTTGGTGATGATACGGCTTCTCGTTTGTATGTTCAGAAAAAAGAACAAACTGCCCAAAAGATTGGTGTAGAAATGAGAAAGCATTTTTTATCAGAGAAAGTTTCAGAAAAAGAGATTTTAGATTTAGTTGATTCTTTAAATCAAGATAAACAAGTCAATGGTATTTTAATTCAATTACCTTTGCCAAATCACCTGGCAGCTGATAAAATTATTCAGGCGATTGAGCCAAAAAAAGATGTTGATGGGTTTGTCCGGGGGAGCCAATTTAAATCTCCTTTTATCTTGGCTATTGACCGAGCCTTACAAGAAACTGGACAGGATTTAATTGGCAAAGAAGCCGTTCTCTTAGTTAATTCTGATACTTTAAGCCAGGCCTTAAAATCACACTTAAGAGAAATTGAATTTATAGAAGATTTAAAAAAGGCCGATATTATTATTACGGCCTTAGGCCAGCCCCAAATAATTAAAGGCGAAATGATTAAATCAGGGGCAATATTAATTGATGGTGGGATTAGTAAACAAAATGGAAAAGTAGTCGGCGACATTAACAGAGAAAGTGTTAAGGATAAGGCTAAGTGGTTAAGTCCAGTACCAGGCGGTCTTGGTCCTATAACCGTGGCTTTCTTGCTAAAGAATGTTGTTTTAGCAGCTAAAAGACAATAGAGAAAGGTCGGCCAGTTATCTTGACCAAGGAGCCGACTTTAGATAGCCAGACTAGTCAAAAGATAAGAGAGGTTTTACGAATATAATATTCTTATATGAGATATAAGAGAGTAGACATAACAAAAGACAAATTGAAAAAGTTATATGTTGATAAAAAACTAAGCATTGGTAAAATTGCTAAAATGTTTAAATGTAGTAAAAGCACAATATGGACAAAATTATGCCAATACGATATCAAAATAAGAACAAAAAGCGAAGCGAATAAAGGAAAATATAGGATTAAAATATCGAAAGAGGTGTTGAGAGATTTATATACAAATAAAAAATTAGATACTAATGAAATTGCTAGAAAATTTAATTGTAGTACGACAACAATAGTAAAGAGGCTTCACCACCACGATATTCCTATAAGGAGAACAAGAATAGATATTACCCATGATAGACTAGCGGATTTATATCTTGGCAAGAAGATGACTATTTATCAAATTGCAAAAAAATTCAATTGCAATGAAGTAACTGTTTTCAATAGACTAAAGCAATACAATATCCCTATATGGAGGAATGAATTAAGGAAAGGACAATATAAAGTTGAAATTCCTAACGATAAATTAAGAGATTTATATATTGATAAAGGATTAACTATTTCTGAAATTAAGAAAAGATTTAATTATAGTCGCACAACGTTACATAAAAGATTATATAGATATGGTATTCCTGTAAGAAGTGTAAGCGAGGCGTTAAAAGGAAAACCATCCAACATGAAGGGAAAACATCATACATTAGAGACCAAAAAGAAAATAAGCAGAGCAACAATTAAACAATTAGCGTCAGGGAAAATGAAAAGAAAAGATACCTCTATTGAATTAAAAATGGAACGAGAGCTAAAAAGAAATAATATTTATTATCAAAAACAAGTTCCTTTATGTAATATTACGGTAGCAGATTTTTATTTACCAGAATACAAAATCATAATTTATGCAGATGGAGACTATTGGCATAATTTACCCGAAGTAAAAGATAGAGATAAAAATCAAAATAAAATTTTAGAAAAAAATGGATATAAAGTATTTAGATTTACAGAAACAGAAATAAATAAATCAGCAAAAGATGTATTAGTAAAATTACAGAATGCATTAGAAAATTCAAATATCCAGTTTTAAAAGATTAAAAGCGATTTTAAGATTAAAAAATTATTATAAAAATATGTACAAAACGATTGTTGGGCTGGAAATTCATGCCGAATTAAAGACGCAGTCAAAAATGTTCTGCGATTGTTTTAATGACCCGGAAGCTAAAGAACCCAATCTTAATATTTGTCCAATCTGCCTGGGTCATCCAGGCACCCTGCCAGTGATTAATCAAAAAGCGGTTGAATTTGTTATTAAAACCGCCTTGGCTTTAAATTGCCGCATTCCCGATTCTTCAAAATTTGACCGCAAAAATTATTTTTACCCGGATTTACCCAAAAATTACCAGATTTCTCAATATGGTCTGCCTCTATCTTCAAATGGTTTTTTAGAAATCGGGGGCAGTAAAATTAAAATTAGGGAGATTCATTTGGAAGAGGATACCGGTAAATTAGTCCATCCTGTTGGAGCTAATTATTCTTTAGTTGATTTTAATCGGGCCGGCGTTCCTTTAATGGAATTAGTCACCGAACCTGATATTAGTTCTGGTCAAGAAGCCCGGCAGTTTGGCGAAGAATTACAAATGATTTTACGTTATTTAGGCGTTTCTGAGGCTAATATGGAAAAAGGGCAGATGCGTTGCGAAGTAAATATTTCCTTAAAATCAGGCAAGAAAGAATTAGGCACTAAGGTAGAGATAAAAAATCTTAATTCTTTTCGGGCGGTTGAACGAAGCATCGGTTACGAAATTAAAAGACAGGGTGATTTATTAGAATCAGGTCAGAAAGTTATTCAAGAGACCAGGGGTTGGGATGAGAACAAACAAAAAACTTTTTCTCAACGGACTAAAGAAGAAGCTCAAGATTACCGCTATTTTCCTGAACCGGATTTGCCGCCTTTGACTGAACTGGCTTCCATTAGTCAGCGTTTATCAACCGAACTGCCCGAACTGCCCCAAGTCAAACGTCAAAGATTTAGTCAGGAATATAAATTGCCTCCAGCTGATATTAATACCTTGGTAGGTAGTAAAGGTTTGGCTGATTATTTTGAACAGATTGTTTCTGAATTAGAGACCTGGCTGAAGATTAAATCAATTAGCGACAAACAACCCTTGATTAAATTAACGGCTAATTATTTCTTAACTGAACTGCAAAAGTTATTATTAGTCAGTAAAACAAAAATTGAGGATTGTCAGATTAGTCCGGAAAATTTCGCTGAATTTATTACTTTAATCCAGCAAAAAGAAATTTCCAGTTCAGCCGCTCAAAAAGTTTTGCAGGAGATGTTTCAAACAGGCATTGACCCTTCTCATGTTGTTGAGGATAAAAAATTAAGGCAGGTTAGCGATGAAGCAGAATTAACTGAAATAGTTAATCGGGTGATTAAAAAAAATCCTCAACCAGTCAAGGATTATCAATCAGGCAAAGAAAGTGCCTTGCAGTTTTTAGTCGGTCAAGTTATGGTCGCCAGTCAAGGTCAGGCTAATCCAACAATAGTTGGCGAAATTTTGAAGCAAAAATTAAAGGTCGAGAAATAAAGGGCTTTGTCCAGTCGCTTTAGGCGACTGGTAACAAAACCTTTACCCCGCCCTCTAAACTGTAACAATTATTTTTAAGTGTAAATAGACTTTATTCTTAAAAATCTAGTTTTACCTTTCATAATTACAGCATAGAGGGCGGGGTGCTCAAAATTATAGCAAAATTGACAATTAAAATTGTCATTTTGATAATTTTGGCAATAAATAAAGGATAATAAAATGCCT
>Ga0268282_1000222_pt1 | contig 32109 bp, 32 predicted proteins | sample saktaG_12_FD_190133 | JGI IMG/M metagenome (GOLD analysis project Ga0268282, IMG submission 190133) | Saline water microbial communities from Sakinaw Lake, British Columbia, Canada - sak_2011_5_24_120m | ecosystem: Environmental > Aquatic > Non-marine Saline and Alkaline > Saline ...
TGCAGTCAACACGGCTGGCACAAAACCAGCCGCGAAATAGAGGATTTGGATTCAAGACAAACCCGAATAATCCAATACGCCTAACTAACATAAAATACCGCGGCCTTCAGGCCGCGGATATTTATTTATGTCTGTTTTGTAATTTAAATATTATGGGCAAGTCTGTTACTCCGTTACTTGCGGTTGATGGTATTGTTGTTGACGATGACACCCTATTATTAATTAGGAGGAGGAATCCCCCGTTTAAGGGTTTGTGGGCTCTTCCTGGCGGTTTTGTGGATGTTGGGGAGACTTGTGAGGCGGCGTGTGTGCGTGAGATTTCGGAGGAGACTGGACTTGAAGTCGAGATTAAAAAGCTTGTGGGAGTATACTCTGACCCTGGAAGGGATCCGCGAGGCCATACCGTATCAACAGTCTTTTTGTGCGAAATAATCGGTGGTGAACTCTCTGCAGGTGATGATGCGGGGGAGGCTAAGTTCGTTTCCTTGGATGAATTACCTAATCTCGCCTTCGACCATGGTGAGATCGTAGGGGATGCGAGAGAGATTATTTATTAAGTCTTGTTCGTGTAATAATTTTGGAAAATGATTGAACTAGTTTTAGGAGTTTGTTTTGTAGGTCTTTTGTTTGCCGCCTACAAGGCATTGTGGGTTAAAAAGATCGACATTGAATCTAGGAGTGTGTCCGATATAACCGAGGAAATACGTGATGGCTCCTTAACTTTCTTGCACGCTGAATACAAGGTTTTGGTCGTTTTTGTGGTTATTGTTGCCATTGTTTTAAGTTACCTTCTCACCCCGATTACTGGAGTGACTTTCCTGGTAGGGGCATTCTGTTCTGCATTAGCGGGAAATATTGGAATGCGCATTGCCACGATCTCAAATGGGAGGACTGCTGAAGCCAGCAAGGAAAGTATTAATAGGGGTCTTGCAGTCGCATTCACTTCCGGATCAGTAAGTGGTATGAGCGTTGTGGCTATCGGGCTTTTGGGTGTGACCGTCTTTTACTTGTTGTTGGGGGATCCTAACCTTATTGTCGGTTTCGGATTCGGAGCTTCGTCTATCGCATTGTTCGCCCGTGTTGGAGGGGGGATTTACACTAAGAGTGCTGACGTTGGCGCGGACCTTGTGGGGAAGATTGAGGCGGGCATTCCTGAAGACGATCCTAGAAATCCTGCAGTTATCGCAGACAACGTGGGCGATAATGTGGGTGACGTCGCAGGCATGGGAGCAGACTTGTTCGAATCATACGTGAACTCGATTCTCGCAGCAATGATTATTGGAGTACTAGCCTTCGGGGAGAAAGGGATTATTCTCCCATTAACGATTGCAGCATTAGGCCTCGCCTCATCTCTTGTCGGCTCACTTTTCGTCAAGATTAAGGATGATGGTGGAGACATTCACAATGCCTTAAACAAGGGGACTTTCATCGCTGCAATACTTATCGCTATCGTAAGCTACTTCCTAGTCGGAAAAGTTATGGGCGGTGAGAACATAGGGTTGTACTATGCAGTGCTCGCAGGACTTTCCGCTGGAATAATCATAGGGCTTACAGCAGAATACTACACTTCAGACAAATACGGGCCGACGAGGGAAGTCGCTGAATCCTCCGAGACGGGTTCGGCAACAGTACTGATTTCAGGGATGAGTGTTGGAATGCTCTCTACTGCGGTGCCCGTTCTCGTGGTCGCTTTCGCGGTGCTGGTTGCCCAACACTACGGCGGGATATACGGCATAGCCATAGCCGCAGTAGGAATGCTCGCAACCTTAGGAATTACCCTTTCCACAGACACTTACGGGCCCGTCGCAGACAATGCAGCAGGTATTGCTGAGATGGCGGGGCTTGGATCGGAAGTAAGACGCAGGTGTGAGGAGCTTGATGCCGTCGGAAACACGACTGCCGCTATTGGGAAAGGGTTCGCCATAGGATCGGCAGCTCTCACAGCGCTTGCACTCTTCTCGACTTATGTCGCGGCGACTGGAATAGACGGAATCGACATTACAAATCCGTCAGTCACTGCAGGACTGTTCATCGGCGGGATGCTACCCTTCCTCTTCAGCTCTTTCACAATGAAAAGTGTCGGGAAAGCAGCAATCAAGATGGTTGAGGAGGTTAGAAGGCAATTCAAAGAGATTCCAGGCCTTATGGAAGGCAAAGCCAAGGCAGACAGCAAAAGATGCATTGAAATAAGCACTCAGGCCGCTTTAAGGGAAATGATTCTGCCAGGACTATTAGCCATATTCACACCGATTATCATCGGAGTGACGCTTGGGGCTGAAGCACTCGGAGGGCTTTTGGGAGGAACAATCGTTTCTGGATTCCTGCTCGCCATTTTCATGGCCAACAGCGGCGCAGTCTGGGATAACGCTAAAAAATACATTGAAGCAGGAAACCTTGGGGGGAAGGGTTCAGAAAACCACAAGGCAGCAGTCGTGGGAGACACAGTCGGAGACCCATTCAAAGACACGAGCGGCCCAAGCTTGAACATCCTTATAAAACTCGTCTCCATCGTCGCCGTCGTCTTCGCGCCATTGTTTATTTGAGATTTATTTAAGGGGTAAGAGTAATAGGTTTATATGTTAAGGTTTTTTCACTCTCGCCTCTCAAAGGACATTAGACAATTGGACGCCGTTTCCACAGAAAGGCTTAGACTTATTTCCAGTAGTTTAGGAGTTCCTAAGAAGCCGGTTGTTGGTGGCAAACCGGAAGGGAATCTTAAATCGATGGCTGATGTTGAGGCTTACCTCAAAGACAATCAACAGCTTTGGGCGTGCTTTCAAAACCTGTTTCTCGCAAGCGAACTCGCTCAGGGAAGCGATGAATTAAACTTCAACCATTTTGAAATACCCCTTTTTACGAAGGCTGGTAGGGATCCTGCAGCAATAATGATGATCGCGCCGAATCCCCCCGGATCGGGGCCATTGAATTCCATGAGACTTTTTAGGAAGCGGCCGAAGAAATACCCCTTCTGGGAGGGTGGGGAAGTTTTGGCGGAGATTGGAGCTGACGGGAGATTAACAGATCCTGCGACTTGGGATCATGGAGATGCAGACAATGAGGTAGGCTTTGACTGCCTTGAGGGTTTGGGACTGCCCGTTAAAGCGGTCGTGAACTCGGCCAGCACTTTTGTTTCAAGTCTAACATCAAAGATTTATGAGCGGAACAAGCAGCTGCATAATTAATGCTTTTTTTCCATGTAAGTGAATAATTTTTATATTATGGCTGTTGAGAGGGTAAATAGCGGAAACGCAGATTACATAGTCGAGTTGGGATCGCATACTGGAGGCCCCCCACGGATTGCTGAAACAAGCCCATTTCGCGAGGCGGACGCGTTCGTGCTTGAAGGATTCTGGACCCCTCCTTCAGGCAAGCAGTCTAGTAAGACAGAACACGCCGAAAAATATGTTTACGAGAGCTTTAAACAGGATTATCCAGAGATTTATGCCGAAGCTCAGCGAACTGGAAAAACACTGTGGAGTGTTGACGTTCAAGCCGAAAAAACGACTTTAGAGCGGGTGGCGGATTTGCCGCTTATGCTTGTTGGGGGAGTAATAGGGTATGCACTTGCGAGAAAGATTTTGGGGGGAGGCCGTCAAGGAGAGCTTTCGCGCAGGAGTTTCCTGAAGAAGTCTGCCTTTACGGTGGGGGGAATTTTAAGCGGGGCTTTACTGGCCGACGCGTTGCCGCCGCAAAAGATTGCCAAGTGTATTGCACAGTTTAAGGAGGGTGAGATGCCTGACTGGCTACTTGAAGTAGGGGTTGCTTCAGACGACATAATCAAGGGGGCGAGGAGGGAGGGCAGGAGCGTCCTCACCGCACATAAAACAGACTCATACATCGCCCCGCTTCTTGAAAAGAGAGTCGGAAGGACGCCATTAATATACGTTTGGATGGGTGCAGGCCACTTGAGCCTGCCGATGCTTATCAAAAACCAGGAATACAGGCAGCAGGTTTTACAGTGTTTTAGTCCTCCTGAAAGGTATTTTCAGTCTCCTGTTTTGAAGGATTGTGTGGAGTATTATTTCAATTCAGACGGCCTGCCTTACTACAAGATCCACGAAAATGCGGTCAGATTCTCGGGAAAGCTTGAAACCGAAAACAGCGAACTTTCGAGCGTGGGTGGAACAAGGAGGAGGATAACGGTTTAGGGTTGGGAAAAACATGTGAAAATCGCCCTTTAAATTCCAACATCAAGGATTTCTTCGAGAAACAGAGAGATTAAACAGAAGTAAATTTGCTTTTTATTTAAATTCCCAAGGGGATACTTAACCTATGACAGCTAGAGCTTCGAAATTCATCTTATGGTTTGATGAACTGGGTATTTCTGACGTACCGCTCGTGGGCGGGAAAAACGCCTCCCTCGGGGAGATGTATCGAAAATTAAAGAAGAATGGTGTAAACGTCCCTAATGGTTTCGCCATAACTGCGAAAGCCTACTTACACCTCGTCGAAGCGTCAGGTCTTGGAAAGGAGCTTAAAAAGACTCTGTCAACAGTCAATACGGGAGATGTTATCAATCTCATGCACAAGGGCCAGCAAACCCGTGACCTCATCCTGAAAGCTGAAATCCCAAAAGATTTGGAGAAAGAGATTGTCGCCGCATACAGGAAACTCTCAAGCCAGTACGGAAAAAACACGGATGTCGCAGTACGATCATCCGCGACTGCGGAAGACTTGCCCGACGCAAGTTTCGCCGGACAACAAGAAACTTACCTCAACATAAGGGGGGAATACCAGCTCCTCGAAGCCTGCAAGAAATGCTTCGCAAGCCTGTTCACAAACCGCGCAATCTCATACCGAGTTGACAAGGGATTCGACCACTTTCAAGTGCAGTTATCCATCGGAATCCAAAAAATGGTACGCTCAGACCTCGCGTGCTCTGGAGTCATGTTTTCCATTGATACTGAAAGCGGGTTTGAAAACGCTGTATTCATAACGGGTGCTTGGGGTCTTGGTGAAAATGTCGTGCAAGGGGCGGTCAACCCTGACGAGTATTACGTGTTCAAGCCAACTCTTAAGAAAGGGTTCACTCCGATAATCTCAAAGGCTTTAGGCTCGAAAGAGCTTAAGATGGTTTATGCCGCAGACGGTAGCAAGCATCCTACGAAGAACGTGAATGTTTCCGAGTCGGAGCGGCGTAAGTTTGTGGTTTCCGACGAGGAGATTCTCACTCTCGCCAAGTGGGCGGTAATCATTGAAGACCATTACAAAAAGCCCATGGACATGGAGTGGGCGAAAGACGGGAGAAGTGGGAAATTGTTTATAGTCCAGGCCCGCCCGGAGACAGTCCACAGCCAGAAGAAGAAGAACGTGTTAGAGCAATACATTTTGAAGAGGAAGGGCAAGCTTTTGGTTAAGGGCGAGTCGGTCGGAGAGAAAATCGGGGCGGGAGTTGCTAACGTCATTAAAGACGTCCACGACATCCAGAAATTCAAGAAGGGTGAGGTCTTAGTGACCGAGATGACTGATCCGGACTGGGAACCCATCATGAAGGTCGCCTCTGCGATTGTGACTAACCGGGGGGGAAGGACCTGTCATGCAGCCATAGTATCCAGGGAGCTTGGGATTCCCTGCGTGATTGGCACTGGAAACGGGACTTTAGTCTTGAAATCAGGTCAGAAGCTGACAGTCTCTTGCGCTGAAGGGGAAGGGGGATTAGTCTATGAAGGTATCCTTCCCTTTGAAGTGAAAAAAACTGACATAAGCAAGATCCCAAAGACCAAAACCAAGATAATGATGAATGTTGGGATTCCGGAGAAAGCGTTCGAACAAGCTCAAATCCCGAACGACGGAGTGGGACTGGCTAGGGAAGAATTTATCATAAACTCGTACATAAAAATCCACCCCCTAGCGTTAATCGACTATAAAAAGATCAAGAGGAAGAGTGAAAACCACCACATAATAGACGAGATTGACGAGCTCACCCACGGTTACTCGGATAAGAGCGAGTTTTTCGTGGATAAGCTTGCGCAGGGCATTGCCCGGATTGGGGCGGCATATTACCCCAATGACGTGATTGTTCGGCTTTCAGATTTTAAGTCGAACGAGTACGCCAATCTTATTGGAGGGCGTCTTTACGAGCCGTGCGAATCCAATCCCATGATAGGTTGGCGGGGAGCGTCCAGATACTACGACGAAAATTATCGGAGGGCGTTCGCACTGGAATGTAAGGCATTAATCAAGGTTCGCGATGTGATGGGCTTGACCAACGTGAAGGTCATGGTCCCGTTCTGCCGGACTCCGAAGGAAGGTAGGAAAGTCATCGCCGAGATGAAGAAGAACAATCTCGTCAAGGGTAAAAACGGGCTTGAAGTTTACGTCATGTGCGAGATACCTTCAAACGTCATCTGTGCAGATGAATTCAGCGCAATCTTCGACGGATTCTCAATCGGGACTAACGATTTGACACAGCTAACCCTTGGACTAGACCGAGACAGTGAACTTGTAGCACACATCTATGATGAGAGGGAGACTGCAGTAAAGCGGATGGTAGCGTCGGTAATCAAGTCCGCACACAAGTATAAGCGGAAGATAGGGATTTGCGGGCAAGCGCCAAGCGACTTCCCGGAGTTCGCCGAGTTTCTGGTAGAGTGCGGGATAGACTCGATGAGCCTGAACCCGGACACCGTCATGAAAACGAGGCTTCTCGTCGCCAGGAAAGAGAAGGCTTTAATTGGGAGAAGGAAAAAATAATGGAATGGTGGGGGAACCATCGGATAATACCCTTATTGCTTTTCCTCCTGACTCTGATTTCCACCACCCTCACAAGCATCCTCGTACTCGACGGAATCCCCCACATTCAAGACAGCGTCATGTACGTGTATCAAGCCAAAACATATGCTGCCGGGAGGATTGCGAATCCCCCCCTGCCATCACAACACTTCTGGTACCAGCACTTGTACCCAGGTGAAAACGAGACGTGGGGGATATTTCCCCCGGGGTGGCCGCTAATTCTAGCAGTAGGATTAATCTTTAGGATGCCGTGGCTTGTAAACCCTTTCCTTCATTCCCTCAACGTAGTTCTGATATACTACCTCGGAAGAATGGTCTTCGGCAGGCGAACAGGATTGATTGCAAGCGTACTTGCCATACTATCCCCGTTCATGCGAATTATGGGAGCGAATTACATGGCACACACGAGTGAACTGTTTTTCATGCTAATCCTATGGTATTCCGGTATCCTCTTTCAAAGACGTGAGAAAAGAGTGTGGGCAGTTACTGCAGGTGTTGCACTGGGCATGCTCGCACTGATACGGCCTCTTACGGCCGTTTTTCTCGGCGTGCCAGTCTGGGGACTGTATTTTATGCCCCTACTCTTACTCTCGCGAGTCAAGTGTAATCGAAAGACGTGCACATCGATTATTATTTCCGCTGGAGTGGCTGCCGCCTTCGTTTTGCTACTCCTCAGCTACAACCTTGCTTTGACGGGTGAATTCCTAATGTTTCCTTCTACGAAGTATTATCAGATCGCAAATCCCGACCGTCTAGGTTGTAATAAAATCGGTTTTGGAGCTGACAGGGGGTGCATCTGGAATTACTTCACAGGGGAATACGGACATGGAATAAGTGACGCCCTACGTAGCATAAAATTCAATGTCTCATGGCTCAACCACATACTCTTCGGATGGCCGGTAACATCTCTCATATTCATACCACTTGGATTTATGATAGCACCCAAGCGCCGTCTCGCCGTCACACTCGCAGTGTTGACGCTGCTGCTCATATTCGGTTACTCATTGTACTGGAACCGGGGGACCTGTTACGGTCCCAGATACTACTATGCCGCGACACCATTCCTACTGTACCTGACAGCAATCGGGCTGGATTGGACTGCCAAGTATTTCTCTCGATTCGGGTTAAGCAGGAATGCATCAACAGCAATAATCTTGGGTGTGTTGTTCGCCTGGTCACTTTTCGTGTACGTGCCAGGCATGCACGAAGAGTATGGAAACGATTACTGGAAGGACTTTTCAGATATCGATGAAAAATCGTATACAAACCTCATGCACCTTAAAGAGGGTGTGTTGGAGGGTGAAAACATAATTTTTTTGCCGATCAACGTATTCGGAAGCGGCTTTCTGATCAACAGCCTCGACTATTCCGATGGAGTATTATTTGCAAAATTGATCGACCCGTCAATTACCCCCGAAGAAACTACCTTAAAAAACTCGTCCTACGTGCTTGATAAATATATCAAAAGCGCGAAAAACCTCCACCAGAATGAATACCCCGAAAGGAATTGTTTCATCTATTTGCCTAAAAAAAGCGGTGACTTCGAGCTTGCCCAATGCGAGAAGTTGAAGGCATCACACGTAATTTAGATTAAAACATCATTTTCTGCCTATCGAGCTTAGGGTTCTTCCGATGGCTTCGACCCGGCTCCGCCAGATACCGCGCTTTTTCTTTTCCTCCATCTGGTTTATCGAGGCTTGAGTGAACTTGGGAAGTTGTAGGAGGAAGCCGTCAAGATCTTCCGGGGGATTGAGCTCAGAGACTGGGGGGAAGTCGGCTTGATAAATGTTTGCGAGAGTTTCAGGGCGGGATCTTAATGATACGAAAGCGAGATTCAGGTCAAAGGGCGCCAGCCTTCCGGAAGTCCCGACAATTTCATTGGCTTCAACCGCGGAATTGTATGCTAACACGTGGTAGTACATTTCACGCGCTATTGAAGGATTCTTTCTCCCGATTAGCGGATCATAATAAGTTAAGTCAATGTCCCAACCTGCAAGGTGGCCGACATCCCGGGTGATGGTATCCCCTGTCAATGGGAGGCCGAGCCTACGCAGCTGTCTTAGCATCGCAATCTGGCGGTTAATGTCCGGCCCGGCCTTTGGCATGTGAGGGAGCGCCTGTTGAAGTTTCTTCTCCGCCGACGAGAACTCTAGCATGTCAACGACGACTTTGAAAGCCTGGGGGGAGAGTTTCGAGGCCTCATTAAGGACTGGTAGAAGCTCGTCTTCAAGTTTTGGATTATTTTTAACTGAAGCCAAAAGCTTGCTCATCTCTATTTCGAGGCCTTGGGGGGCTGCATCTAGAAGATGAGACCTTACCTTGCTCACACTCCTTCTTGAAGGGATTAATTCCCCCTGCCTTTGCTTGTGAGCGCACAGGGATTATTATTCGGTTTTCCCGGGAATAAATACGGGGAGACCGTATTAGTTTACATGATAAAACAGGTTTCAAGAAACCGTGGGAAGACTCACGCTTATTCTGCAGTAGTCGCTGCCGCGGTTGCTGCTTCGATTGCAGCATGCGGAAGAGATGATGTGAGAGAAGGGCGTGAAAAGAACATGAGACCTGCAGTCGAGAGAACTCTCCCACAAAGACTTGAAGGGCGGGAAAAAACGAAACATGAAAAGCCTCATGTACAGAGGATAATCGGGGGGGATAGACATAGTACGAGACATGATACCCCAGACGACCCATTCGGCCCCTTAACCCCCCAAAGACCCCGCGAGAAGAGAAAGTGGAGTAACTGGTCCGAGACGGAGCTTGACTCCGTCACCCCTCACGTGGATAAGCTCATACAATTTTCCCGGGAAAATAAGGGCGGTGAGAGGAAGGTTGTGGGAGAGCTTAACAAGCAGCTGGGGATCACACGGGATATCATAGGGATTGTGGAAAAGAATACGGCCGGCAAATTTGATAAGGAGAAGAACAAGCCTGTATTTCTTATTGCGACCGAGCTTGTGAAACGGTTGGGGAGTCAGAATCCGGAAGAAGTTGCCGCCGCACGAAGGATTCTCACAGTCATGGGAGACGACGCATTCGACGTATTAAGTTCTGCAGCATCCCATCACGACAAGGATGAGATACGTTTAGGTGCGTTGAAGACGATAACTGAAATGATCTCCACCGGAGAGCTTTCGGACATTACAGTCAATGAATACAAATTCAGTGAGGAACTCCACAAGAGGATGTTCGAAGACGGAAACATAAACGTGAGAGCGCAAGCAGCAGTATGCGCTGAGCGGCTGCTTGAGTGGATGCCTAACGAGGAATACTCTTACTTGGTGAAATCTAGGGGCGAGCTTAGGACTGATTTAATAAAATTTGGGGAGCAACTTCAAAAGGATGATTTTAAGGATGTTAAGGGAGATTTCAACGGGGCTAGAGAGTCTTTCCGGGACGCGTGGGATAGATTTAATCTTCAGAAAACGGGTGATGAGCCGGTGACTCCGAAGACGTTTCCAGACGGGATTCCCGGAGTATCCATGAAGTGGGCCGTCAAAGTCCAAAACCCTGCCGGGACGATATTTCATTTGCGCGACATCCACGCCCGCCACGTCTACACCGCAGCCATTGTTGCGGAAGAAAACATGAAAAGCGCAGTAGACGCGGAAGATCGGGCGCTCTGGCTCGGGCGACTGGAAAAAGCCTTGAAATTATTCGAAAACGTGGAGAAGTCCAACAGGAATGCTTACAGGGCGCTTATTTTTTTGGCCGAGCGGGGTGTGGGAGACGTGGCTTCTGAGGGATTGTGCGCGGGGGAGGAAGTGAAAGTCCGCCGGGACATGTTCATGTCGCCCGTAAGGTCCGACGAGATTGACGATGAGTCAATCTTGGTTTCCGTTCCAGAAGTTTACGCGGAGTATACCGACCCCAAGATACACTTGCATCCGGGAGATGACAAGGAGTCATCCCTCAAGCAACTTGAAGCCGTAAGGGCGAAAATGCCCAAAGAGTCTAAGGGATATAAGGCTATTGAAACAGAACGGGAGCGGAAGTCGCTCGAAGCCGCTTTTGCGCATAAAAGGAAGGACAAACCCAACTTTGTCCTCAGGTATGGTGGAGGACACTCCTTCGCAGAGGAAGTGAAAGACAAGTATCCGGGATACAACCTCGTTGAACTGACGCCCAAAGGATACGTTGAAGACATCGACTTGGAATAATATTTATCATGGTTTTAATCAATGCTCCAGTAAACTCACCTTCAGAGGTCGAGCCCACCGTAAAGGCAGGAGCTTCCGAAGTCTACTGCGGTTTGATTGATGGAGAATGGGACAGGAAGTATTCAGCTGTTTGCGCTCCCAACAGGCGGGAGTGGAGGGAGTCAAACCTGAAAAGCTTTAGGGAGCTCGCACAAGTGGTGGGAAAAGCTCATGCACTGGATGTGCCGGTCTCTCTTGCCGTGAATGCCCCCTACTTTTCAGGTTCACAGGAAAAAGACTTGCTCCGATACGTCAAGAAGGCCCATTCGACGGGAGTTGATAATCTCATGGTCGCGGATATTGGGACGCTACTGCGCCTCTCAGAGTTAGGCTTGGATGTTGATGTTTCCCTGTCTTCGGTGGCTGGAGCTTATAATTCCCAGGCAATATCTTTTTATAGGGGCCTTGGAGTTGAGAGGGCAATCTTACCGAGGCATTTATGTTTGAGTGAGATTCATTCAATCTTGAAATCCCACCCAGATTTTAAGTTCGAAGTCTTCATACTCTTCAACCGATGCCTTTTTTCGGACGGACTCTGCACTTTCCTGCATGGAAGTAAAGAATACGGTTTAGGGAGGAACGTTTGTGGGCGAAGATTTAAAGTAAAAGAGATGCCTGGTGGGAGGGAAAATACCCTATTTGAAGAAGTATTCCATTCTCCCGAGTCAGCCCCCCAAAACTTCTCTTTTCAGTGCGGAATGTGCGCTCTCTACGATCTTTCGCGGTGGGGCGTTTACGGAGTGAAGGTTGTGGGTAGGGGAAAACCCTTTTGGATGCGAGAATTCGGAGTACGCATGCTAAAGAAAATTATTGATCATCTTGAAGAGAAACCTTCGAAGGTCATTTTTATGCGCGATGTTAGATCAATCGTGGAAAACACCGTTTTCGCCGACTCGAAGCGGCCGTGCAATCAATTCAACTGCTTCTTCCCGGAGTTGATCTAAAATGGAGGAAGCGATTGTAGTTTTAAAAGCATCGGAGATTGTGGATTTTGGTGGGAAATATGTCAGGATATATCTGGGAGGTGAATTCTGCGAAAGGCTGCTTCCCTCGGAGAGGGAAGTCGAAAAGGTTGTGAAAAAAGCCGGTTCCACCCACCTGACTTTAGTAACACCGTATCTGACGGACTCGGGGATATCCCGTGCGAGAAAACTTCTCGACTTGCTCCCAGAAAAAACAGAAGTCGTGTTAAACGATTGGGGCTTGCTCGCAGAAGTTCAAAAAAGAAATCTAAGCCCCGTCTTAGGGAGACTCCTTTTAAGGCACAATAGGGATCCAAGAGTTGGTTTGATAAGGGATAAAATCCCGCAAGCCTGTTGGGATGTTTTACACTATAGTGCGCTCACTCAAAGCCGGTATAAAAAATTTTTAAAGAAGGAAGGATTCGAACGGATTGAGTTAGACAATACTAGAACGCCCATTGACCATGGCGATTTAAAGGGTTTTAAAGTCTCAGTTCACGTGCCCTATGTTTATGTTTCGACGACTCGCCAGTGCTTAACACACTTTATGGATTCCGGTGAATTCGGCATAAGAGCGTGTAGGAAAGAATGTCTTAGAAAGTCATATGTGTGGGAGAGTAAGGAATACAATACCACATTGATTCAGAAGGGAAACACACTTTTCTACGAGAATCCAGAATTGGGGGGAAATATTCTGGTGGACCGGATAGTCCACCATAAAAAGATTATTCCCTAACTTTTGCCCCGGAACCTTCGGCATTAAACGCCTTGAAAAAGTCGAGGGCACTCTGTCGGGTTGCGTCAGTCACCTTCTGCTTGTCCTCGTTTGAAATGGACATTATCTCATCCTTAAAGCCCTTTAAACTATGCTTGATATTCTTTGCAATAAGCTCTTTCTGAGACATCTCGGGCTTTTTCTCCTTCATCTTGACGGCCTTATCACATGCAAGCGTCCACTCCCCCATTTTAGAAACAATGTTGGTAGGCAGGTTTGCGACCGCGATATTCTGCCAGTTCGTACCGACATTACCCTTGGCAATGCCCGCATCGATTAAAAGGTGCATGAGACGAAGCGGAGTCCCGGTGATACCGTGCTGTGCGATGTGGACTCCCAGAGGCCGGATGGCGTCTGCAATAGCCTTGGTCGTCTCAATGTCTATGCCAACCTGCTCGACTATGTTACCCTCCTTGTCGAAGATGTTACCGTGGACTGTGCCATTGTTAATGGCCAGAAGATCAGGATTCACTCCCTGCTCCTTCAAAGCCTCAATGTAAGTAGTAGCCTCCTCAACGGTAGTAAGCTTCTTCGAGCCGTCATCATTCTTCCGGCCAACCTCACCAACCTCCACCTCAAGGCAAACGCCCTTAGGGATATACTCTGCAAGTTCGACCGTGATGTCTATGTTGTCGGAAAGCTGCTCTCGCTCGTTCTCACCCTCAAAATTAAAATTGTGGCTCGCATCAATGGCGTAAGACGTAAAACCTGCAGCGACCTCGGCTTCGATAAGCTCTCTGGCAGAAGCGATTGCTTCGGGCGTGTTCTCTTTTATGGTGATGTGGTCACCGTGGATGGCGTAGGGGGTGTTGAAGTCCAATTCCGCGGCAATTGAAGTTATCCCGTCCATAAACTCTTGAGGGGTCTGGCCGGTGTAGCCGACCTCAGACTTCGCAATCTCGAATAGGACTGCGGCGTCAAGCTCCTTTGCAGCCTCCATAATACCTCGCGTGGACAGCTGCGTGCGGATGTTTGCGGCCATTACAATAACCTTCTGATCGGCTAGTACGTTAAAAATCTTTTTTCCGGAAATGGGAAGATTGTAGTCTGTCATGGATAATAATGTGAATTGAGAATAAATATCCCCGCTGCAGAGCAGCGGGGTATTTGAATAAAATAAAAAGTTTATAAGCTCTTCCTCTAAATTCTATATAGGTGATTTTGTTATGACGACTCTTTCAGAATACATTACGGATTTGGATGAGGGACTTGCGAAGATTATTCTCGCAGTTTCAGGTACTACAGACACGATTTTCGCATCGCTTCCGCACAGGCGTGGAGCGGCTGGGACTGAAAACATTTATGGCGAAGAGCAGAAGGCTTTGGATGTTTGGACTAATGACATTTTGTGTGAGGCGTTTAAGGCTACTGGGGTTGTGAAGGCGATTGTGAGTGAGGAGTTGGGCGAACCTTGGATAAACCCCGAAGGCGGGAAGTATACTGTTTCCATTGACCCTTTGGACGGGTCGTCGAATATCGAGTCGAACAATCTGTTCGGGACTATTGTGGGAGTTCACAGCCAAGACGAGCTTCTGGTTCCAGCTGAGAAATTGGATGTCGCATTCTACAATCTTTACGGGCCGATTACGACGCTCGTACTCGCATCGAATAAGGGTGTGACAGAATTTGTTAAGCATAGGACTGGTTCTACAGACTACCACGTGGGCAAGGAGAATATCAGGATCCCGGAGAAGGGAAAGCTTATGGGCCTTGGAGGCGCACCTTACAAGTGGACTGACGGAGTCAATAAGTTTGCAGACTACTTGAAGGATGAAGCCAAACTTAAAGTCAGGTACGGCGGGGCTTTCGTGGGGGATATTAACCAGATCCTCTACTACGGCGGCTGCTTCATGTATCCTGAGCTTGTCGACAAGCCGCAAGGCAAGCTTCGGCTAGTAATAGAGTGCGGGCCTATGAGCTACATCATCGAGAAGGCGGGCGGCGCATCAAGCAATGGTAGGGAGAGTATTTTAGCCTTAAAACCGGGTGAAGTTGACGAGCGAAGTCCGGTATACGTCGGCAATAAGGATTTGATTGCGAAACTCGAGGAAATCTTAAAACTCTAGTTTTGTTCATCCATAAATCCTATTTGAGTTTGGAGATGACTTTGTCAACCTGCTCGACTGAGGAGCCGATGTAATTGACGGGATTTAAAAGATCGTCTAACTCACTGTCTGGAAAAAGGTTTGAAATGTCTTTTCTCGCACGTAAAATATCCTTGAGGGGCTTGTCGAGTCGATAAGACTCCATAGAAACTTCTCTTACGACTTCATGAGCATCCTGGCGGTCCAATCCCTTTGAGGTTAAGGCAACCATGACAGCTTCCGCCATAATCCGGCCTTTAGACAAATGCAGGTTTCTGGAAATTGCATCTTCGTGGAAGACGAGGTTTTCTAGAAGATCAATCGATAACCGGAGGATGTAATCTGTTAGAATGCACGCCTCTGGAATTATTATCCGTTCGGGACTCGAGTTGGTGAGGTCCCTCTCATGCCATAAACAAATATTTTCAAGAGAAGCCATCGCATTCGCCTTAATAATCCTGGAAAGCCCGCAAATACGCTCACCGTAGATGGGGTTTCTTTTGTGAGGCATTGTGGAGGAGCCCACCTGTTTCTTTCGGAATCCTTCAGAGACTTCCCCTATCTCCGTGCGCTGTAGGTTTCGGATTTCCGTTGCAAACTTGTTCAAGGATTCTGCAATTAGCGCTAATAGAAGGATGAATTCAGCGTGACGGTCGCGCTGGATCACTTGATTGGAAACCAAGACCGACCCTAAACCTAAATCCTTCATGACGAGTTTCTGAATCTGGGGGCCATTCACTCCAAAAGCGGCTTGAGTGCCTACCGCACCCGTCATCTGACCTACCAGAATACGGGATTTAACCTCGCTCAGTCTTTCAAGATGCCTTGCGATCTCAGCAGCCCAGATGGCAAATTTCAGGCCGTATGTAGTGGGTACTGCATGCTGGCCGTGAGTGCGTCCGATACAAACCTTAAGCTTGTTGGCCTTAGCCTGCTTGATCAATACTTTTTTAAGATCCAATAAGTCTTTTTCGAGGAATTTTATGTAATCCCGAATCTGAAGGGCTAATCCAGTATCCGTAATGTCGTTTGAAGTCGCACCCAAGTGGATGTACTTACCCGAGTCCCCGCAGACTTCGGAAAGCGCCTTAACAACCGCCATAACATCGTGGTGGGTCTCAGCCTCGATTTCTAAGACACGGGAAAGCTTTACATATTTCGTCAAAGCTTTTTTAGAGACTTCCACGGCGTCTTTTTTAGGGATATTCCCGATTTCCGCGTATGCACGGACGAGCGCTGCCTCAACGTCAAGCATCCTTTGAAGCTTGACCTCGTCTTCGAAGATTTCCTTCACTTCAGCCCGCCCGTAACGGGATTCGATTGGATGAACAGACATCTCAAGTAAGTATTTTACATTCAATAAAATAAATCTAAGAGAATCGCAGATTACTCTAAAATAAGCATTCGAGACCTTATAAGGTCTGACATGTCGTTTAGAATAGTGCGGGCGTGCTCTTGAGCGGGAACCACAACAATCTCTTCTTGCAATGCAATATCTAGAGTATCCCGTAAATATCTCAGGGAAGAATTTCTAAGCTGTTTAACACCAGTCAGAATATCTTCCCGAGTACTACAGCCTATCACTTCCCTTATTGAATCAACACGGGCAGTAAGACCCTCGAAAGCTTCTTGAGCAGCCTCTTTTTTCCCTTCCTCGCATTCCGCTAAGAATTTTTCTGAGACCTTAATTTCTGGGGCGACTTGTCTTTCAAAATACTTGCTGAATTCTCCTAGTGCGTACGCGTCGTGGATGCTAAGTCGAGTCCGCGGGTCAGGTAGGGCAGGATGATTTTCACGACGATCTCGGACAGTCTGAACGAGTTTAGTTGTAAACGAATCGGAAAGCTCACCGGCATCGAATCGCCCCCCAACCTCGTCTTCAACCGCAGCATACAATTTCAGGAGGGTTGGGGGTTTAAGACTGTCAATAGATGCGAGTATGGCGCCCGCATTTGGCCCACACAATCCAGCCTCAACCAGGTTATCCCCAGCAATCTCGTCGGCGCCCTGTTTTACTGAAGCCATGATTCTCCTTTGGATATTACCCACAACACGCTCGTCTTCGAAAGATAAACCCTCCCTATAACCGTTGGGTCCGGGACCTATCACAGTGTGAGGCATACCAAATTATTGAGTGAATGAAAAGATAAATCAAATTTCAGTACCTTAAGCCTCACACTCGGAAAGAACTGTTTTAGGGGGGGTTTTCAGAAATATGGATTTTTCCCCGTTGAAAAACTTCCTACTTTTTCCTCATCGCATGGGCGAGGTCGATGAAGTACACGCCTTCCTCAGTCTGGACTATTATGGGTTTGCCTCGCATGAGGGAGGCCACGTCAATCTCGTATTTACCCTCCTCAAGGATTCGAATTGTTTCAATCCCCAAGTTCAAGGACTTACCCTCCTCACGCATCCTCAGAAACTCCCGGTCAAGCCAGTTCAAAGACTTTTTATCTTCAACACGCGCAATCAATGGCTCCTCAACAACCTTCGAGTCATCACGAACTACGACTTTAGACTCAAAAACAGGTTTACTCGAGTCAAGACCACCAAAATCCTGATCCCGCACACCCCGGATATACATCAAAAACTTTTTCCCGCATTCACAACCGCCCTTGCGCATAATCCCCTTGAGCTCGTCCGAGCCCTCAAGATATATTTTACCGCAGACCGTACATTTATAAGGCATCGTTAATCTACTTCTTTCCAGCTGAAACAAGGATTCTTTGAGGCTCCTTCTTCATCTTTTTAATGAGCTTGGAGGGTCCAATAACAGTCATACCACCGGTCGTGCCTCCAAGAAGGCGGATCAACCATTCCTTCAAACCGCCGTCAGTCTTCTCCCTCAAGTTCGAGACCTCAATCCCCGGAAAATCATCGGAAACCTGCTTCATAGTCGATTCAATAAGTTCAGTCTCCTCAGCCGGGGATAAACTCTCCTCAAGAACAAGGATCTTATTCTTCTTAATCCTGTCAAGGATGAACTTCATTTTCTCCTTCCCATCCTTTTCCGCCAACACTTCTATTGAAACAAACTCTAATTCAATATCCATTTTTACTTCGAGTGCTTAGCTATCGTATCATACAATTTCGTGATGTTCTTCCCAGTCTTCCCGGAAACCGCCACAACCGGATGCTGGGGGAAAGCCTCCTGAATACGCTCCGCATCAGCATCTTTTAAATCAATTTTATTAGCTACAATAATAACTGGAATATTACGGGCTTCAAGATTGCCGATGATAGTGATGTTCACTTGAGTATAAGGGTCCTTTCCAGCATCCATCACAACGAGGGCAGTATCAACGTGTTCAAGCCACTTAATCGCCTCAATAACCCCCTTAGTCGCCTCCTTCGCCCGAGCCCTCGCCTCCGTCACATCAAGCCCGAATTCCAGAAAATCCTCGTAATCTATTTTAGTGGCAATTCCCGGCATGTCCAAAAGATTCATCTCAAGCGTCTTCCCAGACGCCTTCACAATAACATGCTCTTTCTTCTGGACCTCCCGGGTTTCGTGGGGAACTTCAGAGACTTCACCGACTGGAGTGCCAGTCCAATCCATCGATATTTTATTGGCGAGAGTGGTTTTACCTGCATTGGGAGGACCGTAGAGTCCCAGCCTAATCTTCTTCCTCTTACCGAAGATTTTCTTGACCCAACCTAGAAGTTTCTTAAACGGCACACTAGATTACCCCCCTGAAAGCATAAGGATTATATTAAAAGCTAAGGCTTAAATACGCACGCATTTCACCATAAAATACCAACCCTCAAAGCAGTTTTATTCCGAGAAAAATCAATCCAACAAACACAAACAGTGAGATGACCAATAAAATCAAGGCGAGGATTAAGGTCGACAAAACCACAGCTACTGCAGACTTAAATCTAGAAGTCTCATGAATCAACGAGAGTCCGATAACACTTTCCACCAAAACCAGAATCCACACTAAAAAGTGAATTAAATAAGCTCCAGAGGGGGGTAAACCCAGAACGTTGAACAGATATCCAATCAAGGAACCAATAATACCCCACACAAAAATTATGTATAAGAGCAGGACTATCGTAGATTTCAATTCCCCCCATCCTGCAAACAACTTGATTGTGAAGTGGGCGACCACACAGTATATTATTAACAGTAGTAGGCCGACTAGGGTTCCGATAAAGAAACCCCCAATTATGAAAAGTTTATTTAACGCATCCAATGGGAAGGAGGGTAACGCCAGACTGTTAGATTTCAGCAGGAGGAATGTAAGCCCTAGTGTGAATTCTATCAGGTAGAAATAGATTATTTGTTTTTCCGGTTTTTTAGAGGCGATTTCACGGATGACCTCGCCGTTAAAGGTAAGCACTCCAAGTATTCTCCGTAAAAAAGAGTTTGAGATTTTTGTTATTGAAAACTTTTTCAAGACTTGTGGTGTTTTTGGCCTAACCACACCACTAAATGTTTTCTTTTCCACTACAGGAGTCCTGCAGACTGGACACTCAATCCATTTTTCATCTACAATACTATCGCATTTAGGACAATAGGCCATGAAGTGATTTAGAATTGACGTTTATTAAACTTTTTAAAGGATTACTTCCAATATAATGTTTCTCCCGAATTGGGCATGTGAGGATTTGAAAACTTGAACCCGCAAATGGGAGGTGAACTACTATGGGATACCAGAAATACATTGCCGAAACATACAAAGGCATTAGGAAGAAAATTAAAGACCCCAAGAATGTTGAACTTCGTGAACTAATAGTTGAACGAAAAAAGAAATGGCGTAAAGGAAGCTCGGTCGTTAGAGTCGAACACCCTACGCGCATAGACAAGGCTAGGAAATACGGTTACAAGGCTAAACAAGGATTTGTTGTGGCGCGCGTAAGAGTTCGAAGAGGCGGTGCTAGAAACGCAAGGCCTCGATCGGGTAGAGGTCCCGGCAGGATGGGTTTTCTCAAGCTTACTCGTGCGAAAAGCATCCAGCGGATTGCAGAGGAGAGAGGCCAGAAAAGATTCCCCAACCTTGAGGTTTTGGGAAGCTATTGGATGTGGCAGGACGGCCAATACAAGTGGTATGAAATAGTGTTTGTCGACCCATCTCACCCAGTCATCCAAAAGGATCGTGACGTTAGCTGGATATCCAAGCCAAGCCATAAAAACAGAGTTTACAGGGGACTGACTCCCGCAGGGCGCAAGGGACGGGGACTTCGGAAGAAAGGAAAAGGCGCGGAAAAAGTAAGGCCCAGCATCCGAGCAAAAGGCAGGCAAGCCAAGTAAGGATTATGCAGCTCGACGGGGGAAAAATATAGAAAAATTACGAAAGTTTAAAGTGAAGTCTACACTCGTGATTTTACCCTATAATGAGGTTGACGGATTACAGGCCCTGTACGAGAAGATTCCCGTAAAGTCTGCCAATGAATTCTTTGCCAGGGACGGGAGTTCAACCGACGTAACCTTAGAATTCTACGGAAAAGAATAGGATAAGATACGTCGTTCAAAAAAAAAAACACTGTAGGGGCAATGCCATGCTAGAAACACTAGACCACGCAAAAAGGGACGTACTCGTCCACTTCAACCCTGACGGAAACGAAGACCCGGAGGACATACCAAAACTATTGGGAAAAATAAGTGGGGAGTATGACCTCGCAATCGCCTCCCGCTTAATAAACGGAGGCCTAAGCGACGACCCACTTTTAATCAGAAGATTCGGAAACAACTCCCCCACATTCCCGTCAAACGCCTTCTTCCACACGGGAGTAACAGATGCGATAAACGGTTTGCGAGCTATAAGGGAAAAAAGCCTTTTAAAGCTCGAACAAGACGCGAGCGGACACGAAATAGAATTTCAGATGACGATCAGGTGTGCGAGAGAAAAAATGAAAATCACGGAAATCACAATGCAAGAAAACCAGCGGATCAGCGGGGAACGGAAGGCAAAACCCATGGCTTATGGGAGTGCGTTTCAGCCTAATCCTCCTTAAAGAGTTGTGGAAAAGTAAGAAAAAAAGATAAAATAGAAAATTAAAATCACCTAATATTAATATTCAAACAACTTATAATATTGAATAGAAAAATGCTCCGGTAGTGTAGAGGACTATCATGAAGCCCTGTCGGAAACTTTAATAAAGTTTCATCAAAGGGACCATCTTCGGCTTTTATGGCCTTGATGACCCAGATGTGAACTACGTTAAGTTTGCTGAAAGGCTTCGACCCGGGTTCGAATCCCGGCCGGGGCGAACTCTCATCTTTATGGGCTGCAAGATAGCGTTTTCAGTTTTATGGGTTCAGGTTCCTGTTTGAGTGTATACAAAAATGCAATGTGATGTTTCCTACGTTGGATTTGATTGTTATTTCAATTCATAAAAAGTGGACTCGAAAAAAACCCACTTACCTTATGTCGACTGCTCCTGAGAAGAACATCTTCACCGACACAAAACAGGATACACACTACAACAACTTTCTGTCGTCGTCGGTTTTGCAGGTTCGGCCCGCGAGTTGACAGTTTTTTCTACATCATTTTCGAAAACAATACAACGTGGGATAGGTACATGTCAATCCACAAGATTCAATTTATAACTATTTATGTGAATAGGTAATAGTTTTACGTTGGGTGTTTGATGTGGCAGATATTTTTAATGTTGGAGGTATTACTGTCGGGAACATTATTTCCAGCATCATATTACTGGTTTTAACTGTCATATCAGCCAAGTTTCTAGTCAAAATATTGGATAAATTCATCAATAAGGCGAAGGTTAAGATAGATACAACTCACTACTCCTTCTTCAAGCATGTTATATCGGCTTTGATATATTTGATAGGTTTTAGTATTGCAGTATATAACATTCCTCAGCTTCGTGCATTGTCTGTTTCTATGCTTGCAGGTGCTGGCGTGTTGGCTGTTGTGATAGGGTTTGCGTCACAGCAGGCCTTCTCGAACATCGTAAGCGGAATATTCATCGCATTATTCCAACCTATCCGTGTTGGAGACAGAATCAAGATCGATACGGTTGTTGCCGGAACTGTGGAAGACATTACTCTTAGGCATACGATAATCAAGACTTTTGAGAATAAGAGGGTCATCATACCAAATGCCATATTAAGTGAGAAGGTTATTGAAAACGCGAACTTGGGCGAGGATAAGGTCATAAAGTTCGTTGAGATTGGAATCAGTTATGACTCAAATATTAATAAGGCAATGATGATAATGCAGGATGAAGCAGAAAAGCACCCGAACTTTATCGACAATAGGACGAATGATGAAAAAAAGAACAATGAGGCTAAGGTTCCGGTAAGAGTGCTGGGTTTTGGTGATTCATCAGTTAACCTGAGGGCATACGTCTGGGCGGGAGACCCCAAGTCTGCTTTTATCATGGGGTGCGACTTGAACAAAAGTATAAAGGAGAGGTTCGATAAGGAAGGGATTGAGATACCATTCCCGTATAGAACAGTCGTATACAAAAGGGACATAGATGAGATAAATAATTAGGGTGTAAAGATGATTGATGTATATTATTTTGATGGAACCTTACAACGTGGTGGAATTGAGGTTATTGATAAATTTAAAGGGAAGAACTTTTGGATTGATATTACTGACATAACCGAACAGGAAGCAGAGCAGTTAGGGACGGCCTTTGAACTTCACCATTTGACCATCGAAGACCTACGGAACCAGGGCATAAGAATTAAGGTTGAGGAATTTCCGAATTATCTTTTCTGTGTTTTCTATGGCATCGAACAGGACGAGTCCATCGAGCTGGTTGAACTGGATTTTCTCTTGGGGGGGGATTACCTTATCACAAACCACAAAAAAGAGATTAAAACATTTAATGACCTGAAAAGAAACGATGAAAAATTAGGGAATCTGCTGAAAAGAGGATGTGATTTTGTATTACATAGATTGCTGGATATTGAGGTCGATAATTATTTCCCGGTACTGGAGAACATTGACGACCAGATTGAGGACATCGAGGAAGAAGTGACGAAGAACCCGAACCCGGAAATGCTGAATGAAATCCTGAAAATCAAGAGGAAAATTGCCTTGATAAAGAAATCAACGCTTCCCCAAAGGGAGAAAATCGGCTTCCTCGCAAAAAATGAATACAAATTCATTTCAAAGAAGGCCACCCCCTACTTTCGGGATGTCTATGACCACGCCATTCGAGTGTCTGATTCAGTGGACAACTACCGGGAGGCGATAGGCAGCTCATTCGACGCCTACATGTCAGCTGTTTCAAATCGGATGAACGAGGTTATGAAGGTCTTAAGCATCATAGCAACCATAGCCCTCCCCCTAACAGTCGTTTCAGGGATATACGGCACCAATTTCGAAGTGCTGCCAGGAGCAAGCATTAAATACGGGTTCTGGTTAATGATGCTTGTGATGGGGTTGATAGGAGGGAGTATGATGTACTTCTTCAGAAAAAGAGGATGGTTTTAAAATTAATTCGAGAATAAAAATGTCTAACCTACAAGATTTCGTCGAAAAAAAGTTGATTGATGGTGCTGGAAAGGAGATTGGGACAGTCCAGGGTTTGAATGTCACTTTACCCGATTACCGAATATATTTGAGGGTTATGGGGGGGAAAATAAGGGAAGTAAGAGGTCGAATGTTGGAATTCATTCCCGTTTCTGAAATCGATTCCATAGGAGAGGAGATTACGTTATACAATGATTTCAGATCATTAAAAAGTTATGTAAAAGATATCAATATGGAAAATGAAGAATCCCATAAACTCATGGACCTAATTGGCCTTGAAGTAAAAACCTCTGATGAACAAATACTGGGGAAGGTTATTGAGATAGAGTTCAATAAAATCGATAAGAAACTTTTTTTAATCGTCGCAGGGGGAAAAGCTGAACACATTTGGGTAAAGGGACGCTTGAAGCTACCGTTTCAGGAGATAATAGAAATCAACGAATACTTAAAAACCGAGCTTGAATACCCTACACTAAAAAAGAGAATAGAGGAGATAATGAAATAATCTTGGAGGTTAAAAATGGGAGAAAAAAAGCACTTTACGGCAGAGGAGGCCAAGAAAGTAGGTGAAAACCTCGGCATAAAATGGAAAAAGTTTGACGTCGACCAGTTCAGAATAGGAATGGATATTGAACTGGAACACGGACTCTGTGACCCTAAAACCAACGTCAGCAACGACGACCCCATAGTGACGGGAAATATTGCGTTAGCACATCTAAACGAATTTCCAGACTATTACACTAGATTGAAAAAACTGGAGAAAGAGGCGGAAGCGTACTGGGAGGGGAAAAAATAGAAAATTAACATATAATGATAAAGAATTCAAATCGTTGAATCCCCCAGTTATATAACTTTAAATAAAAGATACATCCAGAAACGAACCCTTTACTATTGTTCTTTCCCAAGGCAAGGATTTCATCGGTTCAAAGCCTGAAAACGGTAGAGAATTGAACCCGATGCTACAAAACCTGCCTTCGGATCTGATTTTATCCCCTGTTTCTCATCTTTACATAGTGCAAACAAAGGTTTGCATGTAAGTAATATTGCGGATTTGTAAGCGCTCGGCCGAGGCGAGATTTCTACTTTTAGGGCCTCTAGCTATCGTTTTTAACAATTCTAAGTTATTCTTGATGTGGGAATCCGAATCGATTTTTAATGTATTGTCGCTCAAACCTCTTTTTCATATAGTATGAAGTGTCTATCTGGCTTGTAGTAGTCTTTCACTGTTGTACTGCCTTTTACCTCAATTGTTTCGCCTTCCCTGTAACTGACGTTTTTGTAACCCAATTTCTCAAACAGTTTTTTTGAGACGGTGTTTTCAGGTGCGATTGTGACTTCTATTCTCTTACACCCACGTTTTTTAACCTCTTTTTCTTCTTCCGCGAGCATCTTTTGAGCTATACCCTTCTTCCTCATGTTCGGATTGACACCGATTTGCCATATAAAGAGATTGTCTGGATTGTTTTGTGAGACAAATCCAAGTAGAAAGCCTACTATTTCCCCTCCTTTTTCTGCAATAAAACATGTGTCTCCGAAATATCTGAGTATGATTTTATAGAAAAATGGGGGGTGGGTGTCTATGACTTCTACATTATCGACGAATTCATGCACGTTGAGGAAATCATCCTGTTTTGCAGTGCGAACAATGATTTTCATTTTCTCATCTGCTGTATGCGCTCTTTTTTTTTATTAAGCATTTCTATAGATCCGATGTCTGGTCTATGGTGGAAGTCCCCGTTTACATGCGAAATAGCTTCTTCAACTTTTTCACTGGCCTCACTTATGGATTCAGCTTTTGCAACAAAAACGATTCCCCTCTCATGATCTACGTTGATTCTCCCATCATCATCCAATCCACAACTATAATAAAACTGAACTCCTTTTTCCCAAATTTTATTTTCATCGAAGGTGACATTAAGAACTTAGTTTAGTTTTTCAGGGTACTGGGGGGGGACGATATATTTACACACCGATGCCTGGTTATCGAATTCAAGTTGTTGTTCTTCACCATCAAATAGTCCTTCAATGACTTGAACAATGTTATTTTTCATTACAGACATGGTGTTCACCCATTCTGGATCACCTGGGCGGAAGTTGTATTCAACCAGTTTGACTCCATCAGCTGTTATAATAAATTGTCCATAGAGAAATCCACGGAAATATTGGCTTGTTTCTTCTTTGAAGGCTTGTGCTGTCTGCTTCATTATTTTTAGTGCAGTATCGTAATCGGTTTGCTCCATAAAAGGTAACAAGTAGCTACTGTCTGCGTATGATCCCATCCCACCAGTATTAAGCCCCCTATCACCTACAAGCTTCTTTTTGAAGTCCTGTACTGCTGGAGTTGGGAGGATGTGGCCGTCAAAGACTAAACATTGAATTGTGAATTCTTCCCCTTCCATCTTTTCTTCTATGAGGACGTTCTCTCTGCCGTTGCGCGCACTTACGAAACTTTTCTTGATGTAGGTTTTCACATCATCCTCACCGTGTAGTTGGTCTCCGTAAACTTTAACACCTAATCCTCCCATGAGCCCGAGTGGTTTCACAGCAACCTGCCAACCCAGATCACGGGCGAATTTAGTGGCTTCATCTGCTGAGGTACAAATTTTGTATTTTGGATTCGCATAACTGGCACATTTATCTACTAGATTACGTGCAAAATCCTTATCCGACTCTAATTTTGCAGCCATTTGGTTCGGCCCGAATACTTTTAATCCCCTCACTTCCAATGCATCGACTAATCCAAGTGAAAGAGTTTTAGTTGTTGTTACTAAGACCAAGTCTGGATTAATCTTTTTAGCATAATCAACAATAGAGTGAATGTCACTTAAGCTACCAATCTTGTGACCATTAACCAACTTTATGATTCCTGGATTCTTCGTATCCATATATATGAAGGCATCAACTTGAGGAACTCGTATTATGTTTTCGATTGTTATGTTCTCCTTCGCCCAACTAGCGACGATTAGGACTTTTTTCCCGTTCTTTTGTTTCTTTTTTTCAGCCATCTTCACCCTTTCCAGTTATCACTACAACATGCGGTTTTGTTAAGGATTTCTTATTTCCTTTGCCATCCAGATACTTAATGAGAGCTCCCAACGCAGCACAGGATGCAGGCAACACATTAATACCCTCTGATTTTTTTATCAATTTCGCATACTCAATCAATTCATCGTCAAAAAAACTGTATGTGGCGCCATGGGAGTCGTATATTGCGTCAAGAGCATATTGTCCGTCGTATGAACGCCAGTTTATTAATGGTTCGTTTACCTCTGTTTCTTCTATGGAGTAGGGATCCAATTCAATTATTTTCTTTTTCCCAAGGTTATAAGTTACACAGATTGGATTCGAACTTGTACTTCCACCTAACATGTGAGGCATCCGTAATAATTCTTTTTCCCTCCATTTGATCCTATATCCGAGGTGGATGCCAGCTAATGTTGTGCCATTGCCAAGGGCAACAGATATTGTATCCGGAGTTTCTATCTCACTGATTAGTTCATTTGCAATATTTATGTAGCCAAGCATACCGAGGACAGTATTTTGTCCTCCAGGATTGGCATCATACCATTTATTTTTGTGGGCTAGTCGCTTACTTTCCTCCACTGATGCCTCGTATTTTCCAGGGATTCTGATGATGTTTGCTCCGTATTCTTCCATGCAAGATATCCTTTTACCTGTGAATTCTTTGGGAACACATATGTGGGCTTTGATGTCTGCTTTAGATGCCATGTAGCTTATTGCGACCCCATAGTTTCCACATGATCCGACAGTTATGTTCTCTTTTCCGTAAATTATTGCATCTTCGATACAGTATTTGGCTATGCGATCTTTTTGGGTTCCTGTGGGATTAAGTCCCTCGAATTTTAGGTATATGTTATCTATGCCTAGTTCTGCACCAAGTACGTTGGTTTTAATGCAAGGGGTGTTACCAACATTCTTTTTTCGTGATCTAAAAGATTTAGTTTTTCTTTTTATCTCTTTATCTGATTTTATTCCACTCATAGCTAATCCTCCATATCACTAGACATCAAGTCCATACCAGATAATTTTTTAATTATCGAAACAACAGTCTCATAATGGTCGTCTCCACACAACTCGAATTTATCTCCAAAATCCCGTGCTACCGATTTCACCGTTTTCCCCCCATCACAGGATTCCCATACAAAAAATATGCATTCACCAAGTGCATAACGAGTGCCGTTTGAGTTTTCGACCATCCCAGTATACTCTGACTCGTCGTTTAATTCTGCCTCTCCTTTTCTTTTTGGTTTTTCCGAACTCATTTTATCATTTCACCGGTACGTACTGTATCTATCCAATAATTGGATTATTTCTTTAGCTATCTCTGGCTCAAGACCGTTCTCATATAGCTCATTAACGTATTTTTTTGCTTGAGGTATGCTCAATTGAGAGGCTTTAACAGAAATGTTTGCCTTGAATGATTCTACGTTATCCTCATTGGAGGATTTCTCAAGTATGTCCGTCAAATCAAAACGGAAATACCTCTCCTTGCGCATATCCAACATCTTCTCCCGACTCGGCTTAGGAGATTTTCTTTTTTCCTGGTTATGGGTTGGCCCATACCGTTTTTTCCCAAACCAACGGGGTTTCTTCGGCCCTCTAGCCAAAAGCTATCAACACCTTATTGTTTAGATTCTTGAGTGATGATGAAAATTGTTCATCTACATCAGCTAATGAGCTGGAGGTAATGTCATGAGCCTTGATTAACAACTGTTTCGACTCATCCTTATCAAGAGTGCAAATGCAGTTTTTCCAGAGAAACAAAGAAGTCCGGCTTACATCAAACGATTTACCTTTACTATTCTTCAGATACTCTTTTTCTTCTAAAGTAAATAACTCCTCGATTTTCGTTGGTTTCGACATAATATCAACCGTCGTATTCCTCCTTTTGAACTTGAATCAAACCAAATTCAATCCTTTTTCCTGATTTAAGCACATCATCCATAAGTTAAAACACCCTATTTTATGGATTCCACCAACCAAAGCAGCTAAATATCCCCAAAAAAGGGCAAAGTATTACAAAAAAGATGTAACCACTCCACTCAGCAGAGATTACTCTCTATCACTATTCAATGAATAGAACTATAAAAGTGTTGTATTCATCAAACCAAAAAATAAAACACTCCTTTTAATGCCTGATTCGCATGTGTAACCAGTGCAAACAAAGGTTTGTATGTAAGTAATATTGCGGATTTGTAGGCGCTCGGCCGGGGCGAAATCCTGTCCTTCTATCAATGTGACTTGGGGGAGTAAAAAAGCCATCATTTGAGTTTATTTTAAAATAAGAAGAAATGTATTGATTTTGGTGTTGTCTGGGGTGTAGTATATTAAACTAATGCTATCATATTTATTGTTATGGAAAGCTGGGGGTGGCATGCCACCATACTTGTAGTGTTATTGATTTCTTCTTTTGCAACTAGTGTAAGTGCTGTTGAGCCTTTGGCGATTGACGCACCCGACGTCGTCGGCTACTGGGAGATGTTTGACGTGTCTTTGAAGATTGACGATGACTACATCCAGAAGAATGCGAGAATAATAGATATCAATATTGGAGGGGGTACTGGAGGTAATCCAATAACTGCTTGGACCAACCTTCCGCTTGACCAGTACAATTATATCGAGAAATATCAGTATAATGGGGAGAAAGTCATACCTTTTAAACTCCAATATTTTCCAAGTGGTTTGAAAGGCAATGAGACAAAAGTCCGGGAGATTTCATTCTTGTTTTATAATGATAAAAACGGGTTGGTCGCAAAAGCCACAAGAAACATTACTGTCGTCCCAGTTAAAGCATCCTTCAGCCTCCCTCAATCAGGGTTCACCTGGGACCAATTTAAAGAGCCAGACCCATTCCACCATACGCTAGCCGGCGAATATAAAAAGCAAGTAAACGGAATATACTGGAATTCAGAGCGGATAACCTTTGAAATTAGAACGGAATCTCTTGCTATGGCGAATAAATTCGGGCAGGGTTCACTTGAGGCAAGAGCAGACCAGGGTTATCTTTCAGGAGTTGAGGGTTCAACTAAAATCATTTCTGGTGACATAGTGAAAAAATATGGTGGGGTTACTGGATACTACCGAATATGGCAGTCAATCCAACCGGGGAACTGGGACTCCGCCAATAAAAAAAGATTTGAATTATCATCTGTAACATACTCTGCTGTAATATTCACAAACTCCACAACTTTCATGGTTTACTGGAACTCCAATGACGAAGACAGCTCTGGAACGCATCTCACACATGAGGAAGACATGAAAAAGAATGCGGAAGCCTTTCTCTCATCATTCACCCTAACCCAGAAAATAAACCCTTCAGTCACGCATCAAACAATAGTGGATATTTCAGGCAGGCCAAAGACCATCACCACCGCCGCAAATCCACAACCGACCACGACAACAACACTACCACCCTCAGGCGGAGACTGCTCAAACGATAAGGATTGTCCGAAGGGAGAGAAATGCAATGCCTGCCACGAGTGTGTGTCTACTCCACTTATTCCTCGTTCAGAAGCGAAACTTGACTGGAAGGTGGAGGCCTCACTTGATAAGTCGAGCGTAAAAAACTCTATACAATCAAAGGTTCTACTGACCGCGGTTGCCACACCCGTTGTTACTGATAAGTCTGGCAAGAAAATCAGCTTGTGCGATGTCCGGGCTCCAGGTCCTGCAGGCGGTGCGGCGATACAGGCGAGGATGGCTAATGAAAAACCATACGCCGGCTTCGTAGAAGGCTTGATAACAGACCCAAGAGAGACTCTTTCCACTCCAACACCATTAACTGTGAAAGAAGAGGGTATGAAGGTCCAGTGGGTGATACGACCAGACGACCGGAAAAAGATTGTCGGCAAAGTATTCGACGTGTCCGAGTCAATCGTCGTAGTGGTCAACGACGGCAACAAGGAAAGTGTAAGCAGGGAGATGACGCTCACACTCACCGAAGCAGGACCCTCCGTAGAGTATAGTATGCCACACATGGAAGCACAGCAGGGAACCTCAAGGGCAATAAAAGTTACGGTAAAAGATGATGATTCTCCAAAAGTCTGGGTGAAGGCTGTGGCAACAGGTTTCGGACACATCTCCTACCCGGACAGACCCAAATCACCCTACAAACAGATTCTCGTAGAACAAAAAACCGGAGACCGGATAGATTTCGCATACCACGCCCCAAAACTGGGGAACTTCAACATCGGGAAAGCGATTTCATCACTTTCCATGTGGGACCTGCAGAAGGAGGGTGCGAAGGCAACCCTGCGCGACTCACTCGCCATAGGGGTGGGACATGGGGCAGGCAAGCTCATCGACCAAGCCGATGATTCCTACAGGCTTGCACAAGCAGGCCAAAGGACATACATGGCAGCTGGAAAAAGCGCGAAACAAACGGTAGACTTGGCAAAAAACACTGCTGCTGCCAGCAAGTACGCGGAAAATGCAAGGAAATTCGCGTACGGACTCAAGGCGGGAAAGGGAGTATATGATGTGAATTCTGTCGGACAGACACAATATGAAGAACACCAGAAGTCACAGGACAGTAGCGAAAGACAAGAGAAAACCAGCTCTGAACAAGCCGCAGAATATGGGATAACAGCGATAAACATAGTCCAGATGTCTGTGACGGCATTAACGTTCATACCAAACCATATACCTGGAGTCGGCCACCTCACAAGCGCAGTACAGGTTGGAATAGTCGGGTCCACCAACATTGTCAAGGCAGACCTCCAGTACTGGGCTAACTCCGAGAAAATAAATCGGGCGAAAGAGCTCTTCCTCCCAGACCAGGTCCTCGTGATAGTCGAGGATGAGAGTGGTTGGCAGCATGTAAGCATTGTAGAGATGAAGGTGGCATTCCATGAAATTTGAGAAGATAGTATTCACAACACTTGCAGTATTGCTTTTATGCGGACCCCTGGTTCACGCAAACTCAGATTCACCTCTTGCCGCACTCGATGAATTCTACAGGGCAGGACAAAACGAGGACCTCAATGCGTATCTTGTATCACAGGATACGGAATACCTGTATCTCACTGAAACAGAGGAGAATATTAAGACATGGTTTCAAGCCCACTTCAACGTAGTCGATACTCTCAGCTATGAAGTCTGCAATCCACAAGTCATACCCGCAGACTACGGCAGCTTAATATTCTACGGCCTCAAATCCAAGGTCAAAGTGACTGATACTGGGGAAACAATAGACATTGACAACGACATGGTCGCATTCACAATCCCAAAGGACGGCGGCTACGTCATTCGCTGGAGCATCCTCAGAACCCTCTGGGAGGGGAAGCTTGAGACCCATGCAACCGTCATGAGCGCCTACCAAGCCACAGTGGAGGAGATAGGGGAAGACAGTATTAAAGAGCAGTACGAGTCTGAAAATGGGGGTGGCAATCCAGCGGACGAGGAAGCAAAAGATGAGGGAAGGGGAATAATCTCAAAGATAATCTCGTTGATATTCACAATAATAAAGTTGGGAATAGTCTTGGCCGTACTTGCGGTAATCACGATTGTTGGACTAAAATTATTGAAAAACAAAAAGATCAAAACACAACATGGGAGAGAAGCGCCCAAACCAGACCCCACGGATGAGGGAAGGAAGACGCAGGTGGGAAAACCCAAAAAGCAATCAAAGTCCAAATATTGCACAGAATGCGGTTCAAAGCTGGAAGCAGACTCCATCTACTGTGTTGAATGCGGGAAAAAACAAGGATAGTACCCACATCTTCACCACAAATAAAATACTACTGTCTTAAGCGCTCGGTCGGGGCGCTTTTATTACCTTGGTCGCCTGAATACTGCGGGCTTTTAGCCCGCAGATGAAAGGCGACCTTGAATTTCTTGGGTTTCTAATTTTGTTCCATACGGCGGCGCGCCCGCCTTCGGCGG
>Ga0268282_1000224_pt1 | contig 32004 bp, 32 predicted proteins | sample saktaG_12_FD_190133 | JGI IMG/M metagenome (GOLD analysis project Ga0268282, IMG submission 190133) | Saline water microbial communities from Sakinaw Lake, British Columbia, Canada - sak_2011_5_24_120m | ecosystem: Environmental > Aquatic > Non-marine Saline and Alkaline > Saline ...
CTAAATACAACTCTTCGGAATTTTTCACTTCGTGAAAACCGTCTTGCAGACTATTCCTCGTTCCTAACGGAAGAACTTAACAAGGATTTAGAGGTTCACTCCGTTGCACTCGTTCACCCAAATTTTGCCTAGGGCAAAACTTCTCTTAATCCCGACGTTATCTGAACCATTATTGTTATTATGATTCTTTATTCTTCACAGATCTCTTGGAAATAAAGTTTTTCTTTTATTTGCCTTTGCCCGATTAATTGCCTTTTCTAAGATTTCTTTAACCTTTTCTTCAAGGGCATTACTAACTTCAGAAGAAATATTATTTATTATAGAGTCTTGATCAATTTCTTTTATTATATTTTTGATTTTTGATTTTATAATTATATTTGTCATTTTTTCTTAAATTTGTTTCTTTAATCTTTTATTTTCTTTTTTCATCTCGCATAAAAGGGAACAAGATAACATCTTTGATTGAGGCTTGGTTTGTTAATAACATTACTAATCTATCTATTCCAAGACCATATCCTGCAGTTGGAGGCATAGCAACTTTTAAAGCATTAATAAAATCTTTATCCATTGGCATTGCTTCTTCATCACCTTTTTTAAGAAGTTTAGATTGTTCTTTTAATCTAATTTCTTGATCTTGAGGATCATTTAATTCATCATAAGCTTTGAGTAATTCAGTCCCATTAATTAATAATTGAAAAGTATTAATATACCTTGGGTTAATTTCATTTCTTTTTGCTAATGCAATCATCTCAACAGGATAATGCGTTAAAAATACTGGTTGTATTATTTTTGGTCTTATAATTCTTTTATATAATTCCTCTAATAATGCCCCATAATGGGTGCATTCTTTAATATTTACTTCTTTCAATTTTTTAGAATTAATCTCCTTTTTTAATTTATCAAAATTTCCTGCTTTATCAATGTCAATTTTAGTTTCTTTTAATATTAAATCCCTAAATTTAATTCTCTTAAAAGGGGTTTTTAGATTAATTTTTTTTCCTTGGTAATTTATTTTCTCTTCTAAATTTAATCTTTTTCTTAATCTATTAATTAATTCTTCAGTCATTTCCATTAATCTTTCATAATTTGAATAAGCATAATAAAATTCTAATGTTGTGAATTCTGGATTATGATTCCAATCAACCCCCTCATTTCTAAAACTTTTGCCAATACTAAAAATTTTATCAATCCCGCCAACAATCAATCTCTTTAAATATAATTCTGGAGAAATAGCTAAAAATAAATCCATATTTAAAGTGTTTAAATGTGTTTTAAAGGGCCTTGCACTAGCACCCCCATAAATTCTTTGTAGTGTGGGGATTTCAGCTTCTATGAATCCTCTTTCCTTTAAAAAATTCCTAATTTCTTCAATTATTATTCCCCTTTTTATAAAAACGTCTTTAATTTTAGGATTCATAATTAAATCTAAATATCTCTTCCTATATCTCTCTTCTTTATCTTGAATCCCATGGAATTTTTCAGGTAAAGGTAAAAGGGATTTGCTAAGCAATTCAATGTTTTTTATTAATACAGAAATTTCCCCAGTTTTTGTTTTCATGATATTTCCTTCACATCCAATAATATCCCCAGAATCTATATATTTTTTAAATAAATCAAAACTTTTTGATTTTGTTTGGTCTTTCTGTAAAATTATTTGAATTTTTCCTTGATTATCTTGCAAGTTTGCAAATATTAACTTCCCAAGATTTCTTTTAGTCATAACTCTCCCAGCAATTTTCACAATGATAGAATTTTTCTCATTATTTTTCAGTTTAAAATATTTATTTTTTATTTCTTGAGAATAATCTTTAACATTAAATTTGTTAGGATAAGGATTTATCCCTTGGTTTCTTAATTCCTGCAATTTTTTATTTCTTTGATTTATTATTTGTTCTTTTCTTCCCATTTTGATCGCCTATAATTAATTATTTTAAATTTCTATAAACTCAATATTTTAAATTCACTAAATCCTTGATGTTTAATCTCCTTAATTTCAATTTTTTTTATTTCTGAATGAGCTGGGCCTTTTTTACAAATTTTTAGCATATCATTAATTCTTTCATCCCTTCCTTCTATGATTAATTCTAATTCACCACTAGATAAATTTCTTACATAACCTTTTATCTTTAATTTTTCTGCGTTTTCCTTAATAAAAGATCTAAAAAAAATTCCTTGAACAATCCCTGAAAAATGTATCTTTAATGTTTTCATTTTATATTTTAAATAAGATCTTGTTTATAATTTTATCTATTCTTTTTAATAAATTTCTCGTAAATCTAATTCATTATTTATAATAGTCATTGTTTGAGATGCAAAATAAATTTTTTTCCCTATAGATATTCTTTCCTTAAGATTTTTAATTTCTTTTTTAGGAATACCTAAATCATCACCCAAAATAAAAACACAATTTTCTAATTTGTGGGAATTTATCTTTCTAATATTTTCTCCTTTAGAGTCTAAAACATAAATTCTTTTCCCTTCCTTAATTAATTCCTTTATCAAACAAGAAAAGCTTTTTTTTTCTATGAAACATCCTGGGAAGATTTTCATTCTTTTATCTTTTTTACATTTATATAACATTCTTTTGATTAATCCCCCGATATCCTTTTTACTAATTGGTGGATTTTCTTTTGAAGAATTTTCTGAAATAATTTCTAAATGCATTGGGGGATTCGGAGGACCATTAAAGATTAGATGTAAATGAATTTTATCTCGCATTTTATTTGAAATAAAAAATGTAGAAATAATTGTATTACAAACAATATCCATTCTTCCAGCTTTCATTAAATCTTTCCAATTCCCTGAAGTTCTAGCTCTTGTGGAATAATAAATAAATGTTCTCATAATTGTTTAAGGTTTTTTCCTTTTAAAAAATCTATCAAATACTAATTCAAAATAAATTTGGGTCTCGCGATAATTTTGTTGTTATTCAGAGAAGTTTCTTTTTGAAGCTCATAAATCCCTAAGAGTTTATTTTTATCGAATGCTGAGATTAAAGTTAATTTTTTTAATTTTTTAAAATTAAAAAAAGATTTTTTTATATCTTTTTTCACCAGAGGCCCCCCATTTAATAATGATTTAATAGCTCTTTTTTTTATTTTAATTTTTAAAGTAATCTTTTTTATTATTTCTCCAGGGAGCAATATTTTTTTTAATTCTTTCTCATTTCCTAATTTATATTTTTTAAAAGCATTTTCAATATCTTTTATTTCATAAGTTTTTTTTTCTTTAAAGATCCCCGCAGAAATTCTTTTTAATTTAATCATATGGGCTCCCCCAATTTTTTCACCTAAATCATGGATTAATTTTCTAATATACGTACCTGCTTCTACATTAGCATAAAAAGAAAATTTTTTCGGATTTTCCTCAGTTTTCTTTTTAAAATTTTCATACAAATTCTTTGTTTTTATCTTTGAAATTATTTTGAACTTATTTATTCTTCTTTGTCTTAGAACTCTCTTTACTCTTGAATGAACTGGGGGTTTTTGCATAATATTCCCAAGAAATTTCTTCATTTGTTTTCTTAACTCTTTTTTAGAAACTGGTTTATGGCAATACATTTCTCCAATATATTTTTTATCCTTATGCATGAAAAAATTAGATAATCTGCATGCACGATTAATAGCAATGGGTAATACCCCGGTTACTTGGGGATCTAAGGTTCCAAAATGTCCAGTTTTTTTTGCATCTAAAATTTTTCTGATTTTATTACAAACATCAAAACTAGTCATTCCAGCAGGTTTATTTACATTTATAATGCAAAATTTTAATAATTCTTCAATTGGTTTCTGCTGTTTTTTAATTTTTAAAATATTAATCATTATGAGTGCAATTCAAAATTGTAATTTAATAATAAATTTATAGGGTTTCTAATTTTAAATATATGTTTTTTAAACAGATCTTGAAGATTTTCCTATTATTTTTCTATTAATGAATATTTAAGAAATTAAAAATAAAATTTGAATTTTAAATTCGAAATCTATTCAAATTATTTATAGTAATCAAATCAGATTTTTTATCTTGAAGATATTTTTCTTCTTTTTCATTTAAATCTAATTCTTTTTGCATTTTTTGATTCAAAATTAAAGGCAAGAAATTACTATTTTTCATAGCCTTTTTCTTAGACATATGGCAAAAACTAGCATATTTTATAATTAATGATTTCTTTTTTGCATTTTTTTGATTTGCTAACCAAATTTTTAAGATTCTTGAAGGTCTTTTATATTTTATAAAATTATTTGATTTTAATTTTGTTGCAGCAGAAATTCCTGCAGAAAGAAAAAAATTCTGATAAATTAAAAATCTCCAATATTGTTGTCTATAAATTCTTCCTCGAAACAAATCTGCAGAGCTTAAACTAAATTGAGCTTTTGCTAATCCAATTCCATGATATGCCTGGGGAATATTTTCTTCAACCCAAAGCAATATTTCATTTAAATCCATTTTAATATTGTCATAAACTCTCACAATATCTTTTTCAATATTCTCTTGAAATACTTTTCTTAATGCATTAAAAATCGGCCCTTGTTTTTCTCTTTCAAATTCCTTAGAAACATAAATATCTTCACCTAATCCAAAGACAGTTTGTAAATCATTTAATGCTGCTCTTACATCTCCACGAGATTTTTTGGCAATTAATTTTTTCACTTTTTGATTTATTTTCTTATTTTCTTTTTCTAAAACATTATCTATAATCTTTAAAATTATTTCTGATTTTACTTCCTTGACATTAATTAATTGGCATTTTTTTCTAAGTAAATTAAATTTTCTTTGCCAAATATCATTTGCAGTGATTATTATTGGAAATTGTGTTTTATCTATTAAAATTAAAAGCTCTGATAGCCCTCCGCGATCACTTGCGGTTATTCCGTCAGCCTCATCAATTAAGATTAATTTTCCTTTTTTAAATAAAGATTGTTGTTGTAGTGACGGTTTTAAAATTTCCTCTAATTTGGCCCTATTTCTTAGATCAGAGGCATTTAATTCAAATAATTCTAAATCATGTTCTTTTGCAAGCGAGAATACTAAAGAAGTTTTCCCAGTTCCCGCAGCTCCATTTAAAATTAAAGCCTTTATTTTCGGAAACATCTTATAAAATGTTTTGATTTCTGATATAACTAAGTCTTGTCCTTGAATATCTGAAAAAGATTTTGCACGATATTTCTCTACTAGTGGTAAGGAGTTTTTTAAAGTCATTTTAATTAGATTTAATTCCCGAATATAGTTTTAGGTTTATTTTATTCTTTTTGTAAACTTCTATTTTATAATCCCTTTTCCTGCTAAAACAAAACTTGCTAATAATGTTTCTAACTGAATAAATTCATCACTTCCTTCTACTAATCTAAATTCAATTTCTCCGGTTTTTTCAGTTAGTCTAACCTTAAGTTCATTATCGATTTGAAGATTCCAAATTTCTTTTTGAATTGATTTAATTATGTCTGTCCCAGAAATAGATTCTCTAAGCATTATATTTAATAATTTTTCTTTTGCTTTTATAAAATCCCCTGATAAAGCATATTCTAATACTATTTTTATGTCAGCAGGTTTTGCACTTGAAATTAGAGTATTAATTAAATCTGTAGTTATAGACGGAGAAATAGATGCAGAAGCCTGCAATAAATTGATTACTCTTCGGCAATCCCCCTCGCAGCCTTCAAATAAAGCTTCTTCTACAGGGCCTTCAATTTGTAATCTTTCTTTTTCTGCAATTTTTTTAATTATTATTCCAATATCTTTTTTTTCTAATAATTTAAATCTAAAAATTACACACCTAGATTGTATTGGATCAATAATTTTTGAAGAATAATTACAAGATAAAATAAATCTGCATGTTGCAGTAAATTTCTCCATGGTTCTTCTTAAGGCTTGCTGAGCCTCTTTTGTTAAAGCATCTGCCTCATCTAAAAAAATAATTTTAAATGGAGCACTTCCAATTGCTTTAGTTCTAGCAAAATCTTTTACTTTTTTTCTTACTACATCAATTCCTCTTTCATCAGAAGCATTTAATTCAAGATAATTTTCCTTCCAATGAATTCCAAAAAGGTCCCTAACAGTAATTAAAGCTAAAGTAGATTTTCCAGTTCCTGCAGGTCCAGCAAATAATAGGTGGGGAATATTAAGGGCCCTTGTCAAATTTTGAACCTTTTTTACAATATCATCTTGCCCAATTAATTCCTCAAATTTTTTAGGCCGATATTTCTCAGTCCAGATACTTGAAAGTTCTTTATTTTCCATATTATAAGAATCAAGATTAATATGAAAATTATCTTATAAGTATTATTATATTGGATTATATTGTATGTTTTTATAAGGAGATTTTAGGGGGGTTTTTCAGAAAATATAAATTTATAAATAGTATGAAATTTTTCTACAAAATATGAGTAAACAAAAATTACCTTATCTATGTGATGCTTTTTTGTATTCTGAAGGTAAGGGAATTCAAAAAATAATTGCAAGAGAATATATTCTTGAGAAACTAAGATATCCTGATAAAAACTCTGAGTTTGATAAAAAATCTAAGATATTAAAATATTTTTTTAGGGGGCCTAAAGTAAATAAAATAGTCCAGAATTTTGGCCTATGGTATTTAAAAGAAAAAGGCTATAATGCTTTAATGTTAAATTTAATAGAAGACTCAAACAATAGTTTAGCTAAAGGAATAATAGGTTATGCAGCATTTCAAATACATTCAAATAAATCCTTGCATATTTTTTCAGTAGAAGTTCTTAAGAAATATCGTAAAAATGGATTATCCAGATATATGGTGGAGAAAGTATTAGAAGAAGCAAGAAAGAAAAAAATAAAAAAAATAAGGATTGGTGGAGGAACAAATAAATCAGCAAATCATGTTCATAAAAATTTTGCAAAAAGAGCAAAAGAATTAAGGATTTTACCGCATAAAGGGAATTGGTTAGAAATTGTGTATTAGGGGGAGTATTGTATTATTAAAAACTTAAAGAATTCAAATTTCTAAAAAAAGCCCAAACTGAGAGTCGAACTCAGGACCTTATGCTTACCATGCATACGCTCTACCAACTGAGCTATTTGGGCCTGTTTGATATAATTTTATAAGATTATATAAAGATAATTTATTTTTAAGTTTTTGCGAGTTATTAAAACTTTATAAAAACAAACTTTATATTTAGAATTCAATTACAAAAGATTTTTATTAAGACCTTTTTTGCCTTCTTTTTTTCTTAACTTTTTTTAATCTTTTTCTTTGCCATTTCCAACGCATTTGGCGTTTTTTCTTCCATCTACGACTTGATCTTTTCATATTATATTAAATTTTTAATTTAAAAAAATATTGGGAACTTAATTTATAAACCTTTATGTCAATTATATTAAAAATAAATATTTTGGTTTAAATTTCTAATAAAATCTTGCATCATAAAAGTGTTCTTTAAGAGCTCACTCAATTTCTTTTTGATTTGAATCTTCACTAAATTCTTCAATATTATTTTCTGAAGCTATCTCTTCTGTAATTTCTTCTTTTTCCCCTTCTTCTGATGATTTTAAAGATTTTTCTTCTTCTCTCTTTTTTTTATCTTCTTCCATTTTCTTTTTTAATTCTTCTTCTGAGAGTTTTTTAATAGTCTGTTTAGTTTTAGCAGGAAAAGGCCTTTTTACAGTTATTGGAAGCACCCCCTGAAACAGTTCTTTTTCTGCAATTTTCAATGTGTCATAATTTAATTCATTTTCTTCTTCCTTGCTTAATTTTAGCAAAATCGGGGCATCCATTGCCAATTGTAAACTTCTTGCTCCAAGAATTCTCGCAATTTCATATTTTGTAAATTTTTTTTCTAATTTTTCTATCATTCTAAATTTAAAAATCAAATATTTTCAATTTTTTGTTTTTATTAATTTTTTTATTTGATTGTCTATTTTTAAGAAATAAGTATCATAAATTTTTTCACTGTTTTCAATCATTAAATTAATTTCTTGCGAAGAAAAGGCACTTTTCCCACCTTTTTGAAGAGCATTAATTATTTTTTCATTTTTTGGTTGAGACAATGTAATAGTAAATCTTCCATTGCTTATATCTTCTTCTTCCCTATCAGCATCAAGAAGTAAATTTTCTTTTATTTCATAAAAAGTCATTTGGAAGGGAATATTTTTTGTTAAAGGAAGTTTATTTTTAGTGAATTCTCCAAATTTAACTTTTTCTTCTTTTTCATCATATCTTGGGAAATAAGCTGATTGCAATGCTGCAATAGCAGCCATAGAACTTGCATCTAAAATATTGCCATCATCATTTATACAATAAATATCTACCATAATTGACCAAACTTTCTCATTTTTTTTAATGCATAATGCTTTCCAATCAATAAATCCGCTTTCCCTAATCCCCCTATCAACAATTCTTGCAATTTCTATAGAATCTATTTTTGGTGGTCCTGATTCATATCTTTCCCCACATAAGGGGCTAAATTCCATAAAAACACTCATAGTTCCTTCATCTTCATGATCTGGATAAGGTTCTTGTGTTGAAAGTTTCACACCTGCAATAATCTCTGTTTTGCCGATTTTAACTCTTGCACTTCCTTCAGCATTCTTTGAAATTCCTAATTCAATATTCATATCTCGATAATCTAATAAGCCTCGATTATTCAATCTTTTATTCTTCCCAAGAGATTCAATGATTTTTCTCTTATTTATATTTGGTATTCTTACACTATTTATTTTCATCTATCTTTTCTCCTTTTAATGCTCTAATTTGATATTGATTTATTTTCTCGCAAGCACTTATTGCAGCATCAATTGCCTCATTAAATCTTTTTGTAGGTATTTTCCCATCTAATTGTAAATGGACAATTTTTTTCGAATTTGAGCAGATTGTAAATGGAATGTCTGTGGCCCCTCCACCAAGATCATGATCTTCCTCCTCTTTTGTAATATCTGTGACAATTTTATCATCGATTTTTCCTATTGAAACACTAGAAACTAATTCTTTCATTACAATTCCTGCATGTGCTAAAGCCATTGCAGCAGCATTAATTCCTGCACATCTTGTAGAAGCATTTGCCTGCAAAATTACAATTTCTACATCAATCACTGTTCCTGGAAATCTATCTAAATCCACAACTGTAGAAAGTGCATTTTCTGTAATTAAAGCAATTTCTTTACTTCTTCTATTTGGTCCAGGTCTTGCTCTTTCAGTTACAGAAAAAGGAAGCATGTTATAATTACATCTAATCGTGCATTTTTCTGGATTTTGTAAATGTTGGGGATGTAAATGTTTTGGACCATAAACTCCGGCAATTGCCACTGTATCCCCATAAGCAAATAATGCACTACCATCTGCATTAGGGATAATTCCTACTTCAGCCTTAATAGGTCTAAGTTGATCCATTTTCCTTCCATCTGTTCTTTTTGTATATACCATTTATTTTTCCTTTATTTTTAAAAATTCTTCGACTTTTTGTGTTAAACCATTAAATATAGATTCTTTTTCTATTAATTTTATTGCATCTCTAGCTTTTTCTTCATTTTCTAATTCCCCTTTTATCCAAATAAAACCATTTTGTCCAACAGTTATTTCTGTATTTGTTTTTTCTTTAATTAAATTAATCATACTACCTTCTTTCCCGATTACTCTAGGAACTTTATGAGAATTTATTTTTATTATTCTTCCATCATTCAATTTTCCTAAATTTCTTGATTTTAAACCTAAATCAATACTTGGTTTTTTAATATTTACTATCCTAAATGCTAAAGAGTCTCCAATTTTTGCAAAATCTAAAAGATTCTCTTTATTAACAAATCTAGGGCATTCCATTATTGGAAGAAAAGCAGAATAAGGTCCACCAATTTCAACATTGTATCCATTAAAAGAAATATCTCTAACAGTTCCAATAACAACATTGCCCCTTCTTGGCTCAAAGATTCCAGAAATAGGAATTATTTTTACAATTCTCTCTCCAAAATCTACTAACCCATATCTATTGGCAATTATATCTTCTTTATTTTTGATTGTAAAATCTCCTGGGAGATATTTTTCCCCTGAGACAATTATTTCCCCAGGAACTACAATTTTTCTTTCTTCTTTATTCATTTTTATTATTTTATTAATTCAATTCATGAACTATGGTTGAACCATGCGTGATTGAATTTAATTTATCATAAAAGTCAAAAATTAATCCAATAGGAATATTCAAAATAACTTCCAAATCTCCATTTGAAATCCAATTTTCTTTCTCTTTATATTCTTGAATTAATCCGTATATTTTTCCAGTATGTTCTGCTGGAATTATTACTTTTATTTTTTTAGTTTCTATTTTAATTGGAATTATCTTTTTAAGTTTTTCTATAATTTCTTTAACCTGTTTTTCAACTGATTTATCTTCAATTTTTACTTTAGATTGTTCAATTGCAGAATTAATAATATCTGGAGTAAATGGATGATTGGTTCTAGAATCAATAGAATTTTTTACTAAAAAATCAATTATTTGTTTTTTTCTAATTTCAATATTTTTATCTCTATAATCTTGAGTTACTTCTAACATGCCTTTTTTTACTATTTTTTCAACTATTTCTTCAAAATTCGTTGTAGAAAAAGTATCTATTAAATTTTGATTACTTGCAACCATGCCTTTTTTCAAATCTTTATAAATTTGATTATCTTTTATAACTTTATCAATAGTTATTGCTTCTCCTTTTTTTAATCTAGTAGAAGCATCTAAATCAACCATAGTTTCAAAAATCAATTTCCCACTCCGTAATCTAGCAATTATATCTGGCATTATTTATATTTTAGAATTTCTTCTTTATTTAAATTTATTATTTTTCCATCACTATTTTTTATTTGGGCAACATTAAATCTTTGAATATCAAAATCCTCTTTAAGAATATCTGCAAAAATTTCTAAAGCGATTTTTATTCCTTCTTTTATTTTAATTTCTTTTTTATATTTCTTTCTTAATAATTCTTTAATTTGATTATCATTCTTTCCAATAGCAATAGCTTTATATTCAAAATAATTCCCAGTTATGTCTGTGATATATAATCTTGATTTTCTATCATTAACTCCTGCGACCATTATAGCGACCCCAAAAGGTCTTACTCCGGGATGTTGGGTATATTGTTGTTTAATATCTGAAATTTCTTTAATTATTGATTCTATTTCTATAGGGGAATCATAAGTAATTCTATGTTGTTGGGAGACAATTCTTGCTTTGTCTATTAAAACTCTGGCATCACTAATTATTCCAGCAGCACTTGCCATAATGTGCCCATCAATTTCATAGATTTTATCTGCAGATTTAGAAACAATTAAACTATCTTTAATTCCTTTATCAGCAATAATAATTACTCCATCAGAACATATCATTCCAATACTTGCACTACCAAGTCTTGCAGTTTTTTCAGCATATTCTACTTGAAGTATATGCCCTTCTGGTGAGAACATAGTTGTACTTCTATCATAGCCCATTATTTGATGTTGCATATCTGGAATTTCCATTTTAATCTTTTTGTTTTAATTCAATGAAAAATAATAAAGAATTTCTTTCTTTGAAGTAAAACGTATTTATTTTCTTTTCAAAAAACTTAAGAAGGGGGTCTTTAAAAAGCTTATGGTAATTTTAATCTAAAAAATATCCAAGAATTAGATTTCATTTAAGCTTTTAGTTTTTTTAAACTACCACTCACTTTTATTATTTTTAATCCTTTATCTGATAGAAATAAACTCATTTGAACTTCATTTAAAAAATTCCGATTAATTGCTAAAATTGCATCATTCCTAGAAATTTTTATCATTTGTGGGCAAGCTTTAGCATAACCCAATATCCCAATAAAATTAAAAATCAATTCATCAATAAGGTTTTTTGTAATATTTTTCCCAGTAATTAAAAGATATCGCTTTCTTTCTCTGTGACTTGGTTTTAAAGATTTCATTTAAACTATTTTTATTCAGGGATTTATGAATTATAAAATTATGCTTTTAAGATTTTAATTAATTTATGATTGATCTATAATTAATTCGTAAGGCTTATTTAATAATTATAAAAATCAAAAAATTTCACTAACTTTAAATAGTCTAAAGAAGAATTAAGTCTATAAAATTAGAAAGAATTATTTATTTTAAAAAATGAAAATTTACGGAATTGGCGGGTTTAATGAAGTTGGAAAAAATATGACTGCTGTAGATTTAGGGGAAGATGTTATATTATTTGATTGCGGTTTATTTTTACCTCCAATAGTAGAATCAGAAGAGGCAAGGGATTTTTATGATGAAAAAAAATTAAGATCCCTGGGGGCAATACCTGATGATCTTATTTTGGATAAATTAGATTTGAGAAAAAAAGTTAGAGCAATTATCCCAAGTCATGCACATTTAGACCATATTGGGGCAATCCCTTATTTAGCACATAGATATAATGCAGACATAATCGCAACACCATTTACTATTGAAGTTTTAAAATCTTTAATTAGGGATGAAAGGATTATCATGAAGAATAGATTAAAATCTGTTTCACCTAATTCTTCTTGTTATATTCAAGGAAAAAATAAAAGATATTTAGTTGATTTCATTAATATTACTCATTCCACACTTCAAACATCAATGATTGCACTTCATACTGGTGAGGGAATTGTATTATATGCAAATGACTTTAAATTTGATAATACCCCAATACTCGGAAAAAAACCAAATTATGAAAAATTAAAAAAAATTAGTGAAGAAGGAGTTAAAGTTTTAATTGTTGATTCTCTTTATTCTTCTGTAGAAAGAAAAACTGCAAGTGAAAAGGTTGCAAGGACTCTTTTAGAAGATGTTCTTTTCACTACAAATAATAAAAATAATGGATTATTCATTACCACTTTTTCCTCCCATATTGCAAGATTAAAATCTATTACAGATTTTGGGAAAAAATTAAATAGAAAAATGATTTTTCTTGGAAGAAGTTTAAATAAATATGTTAGTGCTGCGACAAGAGTAAATTTATGTCCTTTTAGAAATAATATAGAAATTGCAAGTTATAGAAATCAATTGGAAAAATGCTTAAGAAAAATAGATAAAAATCGGGAAAAATATTTAGTAGTTTGCACAGGTCATCAAGGAGAACCCGGCAGTATTTTAGATCGATTATCTAAAAATAAACTTCCTTTTAGATTTAAATCTCAGGATCATCTTATTTATTCTTCTTCAATAATTCCTTCAAAAGTTAATATAAGAAATCGAGAGAAGTTAGATAATAGATTTAAGAAATCAAGAGTAAGATTATTTAATAATATCCATGTTTCAGGACATGCTGGAAGAGAAGATTTAAGAGATTTTATTAATTTAATTAATCCCGAACATATTATCCCTGCACATGGAAGTCATGAAAAAATTAGTCCAATGATCAGTTTAGCAGAGGAATTAGGTTATAAAAATAAAAAAAATGTGCATTTGATTAACAATAAACAAAAATTAGAATTTAAATAAAATTTTATTTTTTTAATATTTAGAATTTTAAGGAAAATTTAAATAAATAATAAACTATTAAAATATTATGGAAATCTTTTAAAATATAATTAAATAAAATATAATTAAATAAAATAGAATGGTTAATGAAGATATTATTACTGCTTTAAATAATTCCCTTGAAAGGGGGGAATCTTTAGATAATGCTATGCAAATTCTGATTAATACTGGATATAATCCAAATGAGATTAAAGAAGCATCTAATTTTTTTAAGAAAGGAGTTATCTCAATTCAAGAAGCAAAAGAAGATGAAAAATTAATAATGCCAAATTCTAAAAGATTTTCCTTGAAAGCATTTAATAAAAAAAAATCTTTGAAAAAAAATCAGAAGGAAATGAAAAAAAATAAGGTATTAAATAAAAGGCCTAAGAGATCTTTAGAAGAAATAAAAAGAATTAAGCAAGAAGTTTCCAAGGGGGATCAAATAATTGAAAAAACAATCCCCAAAGAATTCATAAAAAACCCTATACAAAATTCTATACAAGAAACTGCTCAGAAATCTACATCAGAATCTATTCAAAGATCTACCTCTGAATCCACAAAAGAATCTTTTGAAAGAAATAATTTAGATGCAGATAATTTTTTTGAACCCCCAAAAAATTTTCCAATGATTTCTGCACCAAAATTAAAAGAAGATTCAGAATCTTTCTCACAACAAATATCAAAAATCAAGAAAACTAAAAAAAGTCATAGAAAAGAGATAATTCTTTTAATTATTTTATTATTTTTAATAAGTGTTTTTGTTACAACAATGATTTTTAAATATAAAGTTCTTAATTTATTCCCTTAATTCTTTAATAGTATAAAAATGAATGTATATCAACCAGCCGAAGACTCTTATTTACTAGCCAAAACTTTGAATTTTTTTTTAAAAGGCAAAGAGAAAAGCATAAAAATTTTGGATTTGGGAAGTGGTTCTGGGATTCAAGCAGAAATTTGTAGAAAACAAGGATTTAAGAATATTTTAACTTCAGATATCAATGAAGAGGCAATAGGGGGTTTAATTAAAAAAAAATTTAAATCCATAAAAAGCAATTTATTTGAAAAAATTCAAGGAAAATTTGATTTAATTATTTTTAATCCCCCATATCTTCCAGAAGATAAAAGAGAATCAATAAATTCAAAAATATCTACCACTGGTGGAAAAAAAGGTTACGAACTTATTCTAAAATTTTTAGAACAATCTAAAAATTATTTAAATTATTTTGGGCAAATTATTTTTTTAATTTCTTCTTTAACTCATCCAAGAATTATTATTAAAAAGGCAAAAGATTTAGGATATAAAATTCAGCAAATTAATAAAAAAGAGTTATTTTTTGAATCTTTATTTGTTTATATTTGTTCTAAAAAGTCAATAAATAAGATGGATAAAAGATCATAGTTGTTTTTTTAATATTTATTTTTTATAACAATCATTTTTATATAATTTATTTATTTATTGTTATAATTCGTTTAAAATCAAAATGAAATTCGCACATTTAGCAGATAGTCATTTAGGTGGTTGGAGACAACCAGAATTGCAAGAGCTTAATTCTGAATCTTTTAAAGCAGCAATAAATATCTGTGTTCAAGAAAAATTAGATTTCATTCTTTTTAGTGGGGATTTATTTGATTCAGCATTTCCTTCTATAAAAGTTTTAAAAGAAACTTTTGCAGAATTTAGAAAATTAAAAGATGCAGGGATTAAAATATATCTTATTGCAGGAAGTCATGATTATTCTGTTTCTGGAAAAACTTTTTTAGATGTTCTAGAAAAAGCAGGATTTTGTGAGATTTGTGAATATGAAGAAATAGGAGATGAAATTTTTTTAAAACCAATAATCCATGATTCTTGTTATATTTATGGTTATCCTGGAAAAAAAGCAGGCATAGAAGTTAAAGAAATAAAAAGAATAAAAATAAAAGAACCATATAAAGACCATTTCAGAATTTTAATGCTTCATACCACTATAAAAGATGTTGTAGGCACTTTGCCAATAGATTCTGTAAATTTAAATGAGCTTCCTAAAGCAGATTATTATGCCTTAGGGCATATCCATATTGATTTTGAAAAAGAAGTAAATAATCTCCCAGTGATTTATGGGGGCCCACTTTTTCCAAATAATTTTAAAGAACTCGAAGAATTAAAATTTGGAAGTTTTTATATTATTGATGTAGAAGGATATACTAAAATAACAAAAAAAGAAATTAAATTAAAGGAAGTAGAAAATATTAAAATAAAATTAGAAAATGCCTTAATTGGCACCGAGAAAATAATTTCAGAGTTAGAAAAAAGAGATTTAAAAGACAAAATTGTTTTACTTAGAATCTTTGGGGATTTGATAAAAGGGAAAACTTCAGATATTAAATTTCAAAAAATAGAGTCATATTTAGAAAAAGCCGGGGCATATTGTTTTTTAAAAAATACTTCAAAATTAAAGAATCAAGAAAGAGAATTAAAAATAGAAATTCCTGAAAAAGAAATGGAAAAAGTAGAAGATATTTTGATTGGAAGATATGAAAAAGAAAATCCGTCAGATCTGAATAAATTGATTCCTTCTTTAATTAATTCTTTAAATTTAGAAAAACAAGAAGGAGAACAAATCAAGATTTTCGAATCGAGGCTGCTAGCAGAATTAAATAAAATTTTAGGAATAAATCTTTTTAATTAAAATATAAAATGATCTTGAAAAAATTATTCATTGAAAATCTTAGAAGTTTTAAGGAACAGGAAATTATTTTTAAAAAAGGTTCTACTTTACTTTCAGGGGATATAGGGTCTGGAAAAACAACAATTCTTTTAGCAATTGAATTTGGATTATTTGGATTACAACCCGGGCAGAAAGGGATTTCTCTTTTAAGGAGTCAAGAAGACCAGGGAAGGGTTATTTTAGAGTTTGAAGTAGAAAAAAAAGAAATAATTATTGAAAGAACTTTAAAAAGGAAAAAAAATTCAGTTTCTCAAGATTATACTGCAATCACAATTGATGGAGAAAAATTCGAAGGTAGTATAAGTGAAATTAAAGATCGGGTATTGAAATTATTAAATTATCCCTTAGAATTTTCTAAAAAGATAAATCTTCTTTATAAATTTACAGTATATACTCCTCAAGAAGAGATGAAGCAAATAATTTTAGAACCTAGGGATCTTAGATTTAATACATTAAGATATGTTTTTGGAATTGATAAATATAAAAGAATAGAAGAAAATACTTTTATTTTAATTTCTAAATTAAAGGAAAAAATTCGAATTAATGAGGGATCAATTTATGATTTAGAGGAATGGAAGAAATCCTTACAAGAAAAGAAAGAAGAATTAAAAAATTTAAAAGTTATGCAAAAAGATTTAATAGAAAAATCAAAACAAGCAATGGAATTTAGAATATCTAAAGAAAAGAATTTAAAAGAAACACTTGAAAAAATAGATGAGAAAAAATCTCTTGAAAATGAGGGATCGAAATCAAGATTAATTATTTCTGAAAAAGAGCAACAAAAAGCTAATTATAACTCAAATATAAAAAGTTTAGAATTGCAATTGCAAGAGACAATTGGGGGATCCCTTAATAATGTAGAATTAGTTTCTTTGAATCAAAGAATTGAATTTCAAAAGAATAAAGAATCAGAATTACAAAAAGAATATATTCAAATAAGTACAAAGATAAATTTCAAAAAATCTAAAATAGAAGAAACTGAATCTTTAAAAAGTAAAATTTTTAATTTAGAAAAATGTCCAACTTGTTTGCAAGAGGTTTCTGAAAATTATAAAGAAAATATTTTAGATAAAGCAAATAAAGAAATACAAAATCTTCAAAAAGAAATAAATGAATTTTCTATGAGAAAAAATCAATTAAATGAAAATATTCTCCGCGTTAAAAAAATATTGCAAGAGTTTCAAGAGAAAAAATCACAATTAGACCTTTTAAAAGTAAAACTAGAAAATTCAAAAGAAAAGAAGCAAAGAATTATAGAATTAGAAGATCAAAAGAGTTTTTTAGAAAAAGATTTAAGCATTTTAAAAGGGCATCTGCAAACCATTGAAGAATCTATAAAAGATTATCAGAAATATGATGTAATTTATGAAAATCTTAAAATAGAATTAGATAATGCCAAAATAGTTGAGAGGGCTAAAATTATAAAAGAAGTAGAAATTAATAAAGAAATTCAATTTTCAGAACAACAAATTCAAGAAAAACAAAAAGAAATAGAAAAAAAGGAATTATTAAAAGAAAAGACAGAAAGAATAAGGGAGATAGAATATTGGATTTCTGAAAAATTTTTAGACCTTATTTTATTTACAGAAAAACAAGTCATGGTAACACTAAGGACAGAATTTGCCAAGGTTTTTTCAAAATGGTTTTCAATTTTAGTTTCTGATTCTCTTTCAACAAGATTAGATGAAGATTTTTGCCCAATTATTGAGCAACAAGATTATGGATTAGACTATTCTTTTTTATCTGGGGGAGAAAGAACTGCAATTGCATTAGCCTATCGTTTGGCATTAAATCAAATAATCAATTCATTATTAAGTAATATTAAAACAAAAAATTTAGTTATCTTAGATGAACCAACAGATGGTTTTTCAGAAAATCAATTACATAAAATGGGCGATGTTTTAAATCAGTTAAATGTTGAGCAATTAATTCTCGTAAGTCATGAACAAAAAATCGAAGATTTTGTAGAAAATATCATTAGAGTTAATAAATTTCAAGGAATCAGCGAAATAACTGAAGTTAATGAGGTTGAAAAAAATATTCCATTTAATGAAGATAGAAGCATTAAAAATTGAAAATAACACTAAAAATATGCAAGAGAAAGTATTAGATTAATCTTTTCGCAATTTTTCTCGATTTTCAAAAACTTTATAAACCTCTAAATCAATATATTTTTGTAAATTCTAATGTTTAATTAATATTAATGGTTTTTATCAGGGAATTTCAAAATGGATAATAAAATTGGAAAAAATATTTTAAGAACTGGAACAACTATTCTAGGGATTACTTGTAAAGATGGAATTATCATGGCTGGAGATAGACAAGTTACTGGTGGTGGAAGCATTGTCATGCAAAAAAATTTTCAAAAAGTTAATAAGATAAATGATTATTTAGTTGTTTCTTGGACTGGAGGAGTCGCAGACGCATTAATGTTAACTAAGTTAATTAATGCAGAACTTCGGTTAAAAGAGTTAAAAAGTAAAAGAAGACCTTCCATAAAAGAAGCTGCAAACCTAGTTGCAATGATTACTTTTAAGAATATTCGGCAACCAAGTGTAATTCCTTCAATTGTAGGAACCTTAATTGCAGGATTTAATGAAGATAAAAGTTTTGAATTATATAGTATTGAACCTGCTGGAGGAGTTTATAAGGTTGAGGATTATGATGCCAGTTTTGGTAGTGGAATGCCTTATGTTTTAGGCCTATTAGAAAGAAGTTATAAAAAAGATATTAAAGTAAAAGAAGGAATTAAATTAGCAATTGAAGCTCTAAAATCTTCTACTCAAAGAGATGTTGGAAGTGGATATGGGATTGATGTTTTTCAAATAACAAAAGAAGGAATAAAACAAGTAATAAAGCAAAAAATTTTACCAGAATATAAAGATAATTTTTAAGAGTTAAATTAAAATTATTAAAATTAAATTCAATTTATTCAATTTGTGATAAATAATCATTAAATCAATATGGACATTCTAAAAGATATAAAAGATAGATTAAAAGAATTTATTGTAAATGCAAATTTTGAAGGGGCCAATATTGTTTTGTATACAAATAATATAAATTTTTTTAGAGATAATCAAGGGAAAATAAAAGAATTAGTAAATCAATTTAAAAAAAGAATAGAATTAAGAGCAGACCCAGGAATCTTGAAAGATCAAAAGCAAACTGAAGAAATCATAAGGGAGATAATTCCTAAGGAAGCAGAATTTGAAGAAATTTTATTTGATTCTCAAAGGAGTATATTAGTTATTGAAGCAAAAAAACCAGGGTTGGTTATTGGAAAAGCTGGGCTTTTATTAAGGGAAATAAGGAATAAATCTTTTTGGACACCAATTGTTCAAAGAAGTCCTGCAATTAAAAGTAAAATCACAGAAAGTATTCGAAATGTATTATATCAGAACAATAATGCAAGAAAAAAATTTCTAAATTCTATTGGAAAGAAAATATACAAATCTTGGAATCCTGAAAAAGTAGATGAATGGATAAGGATTAGTATGCTTGGGGGTGGAAGACAAGTAGGAAGAAGTTGTATTCTTTTACAAACCCCTCAAACAAAAGTTCTTTTAGATTGTGGGGTAGATGTGGCATCAAAAGGAAAATCTAAATTTCCATATTTAGATGTCGCAGAATTTAAATTAAATGAATTAGATGCAATTATTTTATCTCATGCACATTTAGATCATTCAGGATTAATTCCTTATTTATTTAAAATGGGTTATAAAGGACCAGTTTATATGACTGCTCCAACAAGGGATATAGCAGTTCTTCTTGCTTTAGATTTTATTGGAGTTGCATATAAACAAGCAGCAGCACCTTTGTTTTCATCAACAGATGTAAAAGAAATGGTAAAGCACACAATTTGCTTAAATTATAATGAAGTTACAGATATTGCTCCAGATATTAGAATAACCCTTTATAATGCTGGTCATGCATTAGGAAGTGCAATGACTCATTTAAATATTGGAAATGGAGCACATAATATTCTTTATAGTGGAGATTTAAAATGTTCAAAAACTAAATTATTAGATAGGGCAGTAATTAATTTCCAAAGATTAGAGACTTTAATTTTAGAATCTACTTATGGCAGTGGGCAAGATGTTCTTCCTAGAAGAGAAGAATCTGAAGATGAATTAATTAGTACAATAAAAGAGACTATTAATAAAAAAGGGAAAATTTTGATACCAGAATTGGGTCTCGGTAGGGCTCAAGAAACAATGTTAATTTTAGAAGAAGCAATGAAACAAGGAAAATTACCAAAAATTCCAATTTACATAGATGGAATGATTTGGGATATTAATGGAATTCATACAGCATATCCAGAATTTTTAAATCCTTTTATAAGAAAAGAGATTTTTCAAGAGAATAATCCTTTTGTTTCAGAAGTTTTTGAAAGAGTGGGGTCTGGAAGTGAAAGAAAAAAGGTTATTGAAGGAGGCCCCTGTATTGTGCTTGCAACTTCTGGAATGTTAGTTGGAGGGGCTTCTGTAGAATATTTCAGACATTTTGCAACAAATGAAAATAATAAAGTTTGTTTTGTTTGTTATCAGGGTGTTGGTTCTTTAGGTAGACAAGTTCAAGACGGAATTAAGAAAGTTAAAATGATTATTGATGGAAAAGAAGAATTTGTAGAAGTTAAATGCAATGTAATTTCTATTTCTGGATTGACTGCACATGCTGGTAGAAATGAATTATTAAGATTTATAGGCAGAATTCAACCAAGACCGAATAAGATAATTATAAATCATGGGGAACAATCAAAATGTTTAGATTTAGCATCAAGCCTTTACAAATTATATCACATTGAAACAAATGTCCCAAAGAATTTAGAAACATTAAGATTAAAATAAAATAAAATTAAAATGAAACATAATTCTAAAATCATATTTATTTTATTATTTTTATTTTTAATAACTCAACTTATTGGTTTATTTGTGGTCAATTTTTATAATTCTTCAGAAAATAAACTTCCATTAGGCATGGAGACAAATTATCAAGAAATTCCTAAAGAAATCTCTTTTAATTCATTTTTTTTTAATATTCTTTTTCCAATTATTTTTGTTTTTTTATTATTTTTTATATTAACTAAAAATAAAGCAAAAAAATTTATTAAAATCTGGTTTTTCATTGTTACAGGAATTGCAATAAGTGTGACTTTGAATGTTGGTTTTGTTAAATTAATGGGCCTTAATCTGGGGATCTTATTATTAGTAATCTCTTTGATAATCTCTTATTTTAAAATTTTCAAAAGAAATTTGATTTTACACAATTTATTAGAATTATTGATTTATCCAGGAATTGCAGCAATTTTTATCCCAATTTTAGGAGTTTTCAGCATTATAATTCTTCTTTTGATTATCTCATTTTATGATATTTGGGCAGTTTGGCATTCAAAAATAATGCAAAAGATGGCAAAATATCAAATAAATAAATTAAAAATTTTCACAGGATTTTTTATTCCCTATATAAGTAAAAAAGATAGGGAAAAAATTAAAAGGTTAAAAGTAAAATATAAAGAAAAATCAAAAAGTTTTTTAGAAAAGAAACTCAAAAAATCAAAAATTAAGGCAAATTTAGCAATTCTTGGTGGAGGAGATATTATTCTTCCAATGATTTGTTCAGGAATTTTTTATAGAGAATTTGGATTGATTCCAGCATTAATAATCCTTGTTTTTTCAGGGCTTTCCTTATTTGGTTTATTTACAATGGCAAAAAAGCAAAAATTTTATCCAGCAATGCCCTTTTTAACAATCGGGATTTACCTCGGAATAATTTTAATTTTTATTTTAAATTCATTGCAAATACTTTAGTTTTTAATTTTCATTTGAATTTACCAAAGAACACCAATAGTAATATATTCTATATCTTTAAATCTTATTTTTTTATCTGGAAGATCATTATTATCTCCTTTTGTAATAAAATAAATTCCATTTTCATCTAGAGATTTTTCAATTACTCTATGAATAATTAAATAATTCCCTTGTTTAAATGTGATTATATCTCCCACATTTATTTCCTTCTCAGAATTCGGCTTAATTCGTATACCATTTGTTTTTGAATCTAAAATTGGCAACATACTTTTAGTTGGAGCATAATATCCTAGGCTAGCATTATTCACATAAATAATTATCTTATCTGGGAATATCTTTATTTGATTGGGATTTATAAAATCTGAAGACATTGTAATTTGGTTTAAAGAAAGTTTATTAGAAGAATAAGGGATTTCTAATTCAGAAATAAAATAAAAATTAATAATATTTGCACTAAGGAATCCTAATAAAAATATTAGTAAAATTTTCAAAGATTTATCTAGGTACATTTTATTTTTGGGTATCTATTGTTCAAAGGATTTTTTAACTTATAAAGTTTATGTTTGTAAGAATTCTTTAGTAACAACAAACCCTAAAGTTTATAAACCCCTGAATAGTAATTAATTTATTAAATAAAAAATTTATATAATGATCCAAAACGAATTAATAAAACAGATAAAAGGATATTTCGATTTAAATATTTATGAAACTAAAGTTTGGCTAGCCTTACTTGGAAAAGGGGTTGCAAGTGCTGGAGAAATTGCTGAGATTTCTGGGGTTCCAAGAAGCAGAACTTATGATGTTTTAGAGGGCTTGGAGAAAAGGGGTTTTGCTCTAATGAGATTAGGAAAGCCTGTCAAATATATTGTGGTTAAACCAAAAATAATTCTTGAAAAATTAAAATTTAATGCTTTAAGAAATGCAGATGAGAAAGTAGAAGTTCTTTCAAAATTAAGAAAATCTGAAACTTATAAAGAACTTGAACAGCTTTATACTGTGGGCATAGTTCCAGTAAGACATGAAGAAATCTCTGGAGCAATTAGGGGTGGGAATATTATTTATAGTCATATAAAAGAAATTTTAGAATCTGCTAAAAAAGAAGTGATAATTTGTACTTCAACGCAAGAAATTCAATCTAAAATGCGATTTTTTTCGTGCTTATTCGAAAGATTCAATAAAGAAAATATAAAATTAAAAATTGCACTTTCTGGAAGTGATAAAGAAATAAAAAAAATTAATTTTAAATTAAAAATTAAAGCTAGAAAGACTGAAATCAATTCAAGATTTTATATAGCAGACAAAGCCCAAATTTTATTTATTATTTCAAAAGGAATTCCTCCAGAAGAAGATCTTGCAGTTTGGTTGAATACACCTTTTTTCACATCCTCATTAGTATTCATGTTTAATCAAGCATTTAAAGGAAAATAAATCTAATAAATTAATTAATTAATTAGATTCACTAATTTTATTTTTTTAATATCCATATTTTTAATTAAGATTTTTTGTTTTTTTAAAAAACTTTTCAAAAATTCTTTCAAATTTTTTTCGTGTATTATTTTTCTATAAGAATTATTTTTTTTAACAAAAAAATCTGGATGAATTTGTTTGAATTTTTCAAAATTCCTTTTTTTATTTAGTGGTGGGCCCCGAATAATCTCCGAATTTTTCTTTTTTAAAATAAAATAATAATACGCAAGATTTTTCCTTTCATCATATTTAAATCCAGAAAGTTCAATTTTGAATTCTTTTTTCAATTCTAAAATAAAAATTCTAAAAAATTTTTTTAATTTAGTTCCTGCAATGTCCCCCTTTTGTTTATTTGTTTTAACAATAATAACCTTTAATTTTTCTTTATATTTCTTAAGGGTTTGATTTAATTTATCTTTTTTGATAAAATAATTTTTATTAGGATTTCTCAGAAATAATTTAGCTTGTTTTTTTAATTTCTCAAAAGTATTTGTATTTAATCCCGCCAAAGCATTTCTTTCTTTAAATGTTGGATCAATTAGAATCATAGGGCCATTTATTTTTGATTCATTTAATTCTTCTAGAATTTGTTTTTTATTTTTATAGAATCTTTCATCATCAATAATTATTTTTTCACCCTTATTTTCTGAAATTTTTTTCATAAATTTTAAAAAAGACTTGTAATGACAAATTAATAATTCAATAGCATAACCTGAAAATCCTTGAATATAACTTTCTGCACCATAACAACCTTGAGAATCAATAAAAGCTTTTGTAATTTGGATTTCTTTTACCAATCTCTTATTTCTTCTTATTTTCTTTAAAAGATAATTTACATGAAAATAACTTAAATCTGTGATATTTTTTGCTTGATTTGGGTTATTAATTTTCAATACTGGAATTATTTCAAAAATTAAAGAATCAATCTTTAATTGATAGTAATCTCTGGATCCGTGAATTTTTTCTGCTTTTTTTTCTAAAATTTTTTTCTTTAAAATTTTTCCAAGAATCATTGAAATTTTCTTATCTGAATAAATTTTATCAAATCTCACAAAAACATCTATATCATATTTTTCCTTTTTTATAATTGTTTTTTTAGCTAAACTCCCACCAATAAAAATTTCTGCATTTATTGCATTTTTTTTTAATCTATTCTTTAAATCTTTGCAAAGAATTTTAGTAAGTTCATCAATTTTTTTAAAGTCAAAAGAATTTAAAGAAATAAGTTTTTTCTGATTATCCAATTCTCTTTTAAAATTTTTTAATTTTGGATTATTCATAATTATCTTAAAAATTTTAATTATTTAAAAGTTTAGTAGAATTGTTTAAAGAAATAGGTTTAAAGATTCCCTTGATCTCTTTTTAGTTTCTCGTGATTGTCTATCTTAAAAGAATTTGCAAGATCAATGATATATTTTCCTTCTTCTAATTTATAAATTAAAGGCCTTTTTTCTGAAAATAAATTTACAAGATCTATCTCAAATTTTCCAGGACCAATAACTTTAACAGATTCTAAATCCAATATTATTGGTTTCTCTGGTTTTTTATCTAAGCCAGTAATTTCTCTAATTTCTTTTTCAATTTGAATTTTATCAGCCTTATTAAATTCAATTATTTTTTCTTCTGAAGCTTCTATATTTTCTTTTTTAATGTAATAAAAAAATTTACATCCGCAAGAACATCCTTTTAATAGTTCTAAAGAATCATCTGGATAAATCTTTCCACAATGTGTACATCTATGAGGCATATAAAAACTAAATTTTAGAACTTAATAAAGTTTATGGGAAGAAATTTTAAAATGATTTAAAAATTTAAGTAAATATTAATTTTATTTCATCATAATCTCTAATTTTTTAGGATCTTTTTTCATTTCTTTAACAATTGTCGCAGGACCAATAATTGTAAGGGCCTCTTTATAGCCTAATAAGGCATTAGTAATATTTAGTTTTATTTTTTCGAAGAATCTTTTTTCATTTGATTCCGGGGAAATAACTGCAAGTTCAATTCCTTTAAAACCCTTTATATTGCCGATCATTATCATTGTATCTTCAATTAATCTTGTTTCTTCTTCAGGATTTAATCTTCCTTGTAGAACAATTAATTTATTATCTAAAATTATTTTCAATAATTTCTTAATTCTTTCAATGCTACTCAATTTTGCAATCTCCCTATGTGGCATAAAATGAAGGGTTAATTTCCCCATTTTTCTAGAATCTTTTTTCCTTGTTTTTTTAGATTTTTTTTTCATTTTTAATTTCAATTTATTTAATTTTTTTCACAAGTTTAAAGATTGATTCATAAAATCCTTTTAAATTTTTTCCATATTTTGCAGAGATTCCTATAACTTCATACTCTGGAAATGCAGATTCAATCTTTTTTGCCTTTGCCCTTTTTAAATCTATTTTATTTGCTACAATAAGAATCGGAATCTTTTTTGCAATTAAATTGCCAACAATAATCATATTAATCTGATCATAAGGATTTTTAGTTGCATCTAAAACAACAACAACAGCATCCATACCATCTAACCATTTTATTGCTTCAACAATCCCTTGAGTGGCTTCTTTTGCTCTTTTTTGAGCCTGCTTTTTTTTCATTTTTAATTTTGTAAAAGTTTCATAATCTACTTTTGTAGTAATCCCTGGAGAATCAACTAATTTAAAAGTCAATCTTTTTTCTTTATATTTTATTTCTACTTTTTCTTTAAATTGAACTTTTCTTGTTTCATGAGGGACCTTACTAACCTTTCCAAGTTCCTCCCCAGTCCAATCTTTACAAATTTTATTTGCTAGGCTTGTTTTTCCAGCATTTGGGGGACCATAAAAACCTAAACTTATTTCTTTTTTCTTTCTGAATAATTTTTGAAATATCCTTTTGGTAAAATTTTTTAATATTTTTATCATCATTTTTATTTTCCTTGATTTGTTATAGATTTATTTACTTTTAAATTTTCTTCTTTTTTCCAGTTCTCTTTTTATTTTAATCTTTTCAAGACCTCTAAAAATAGGAATTTCCCACATTCCAATTCTTTTTCCATTAAATCTTTTCCAAGCATAACTTATTTGTTCTCCGTTCCATTTTAATTTATTTAACTTGTTAAATATTTCTTGCTTAATTAAGCCTTGTTTTAATGAATTATCTATAAAACTGATTACATTAAAAAGCCTGTTTTTATCATGAAATAAATGAGATTCATAATGTTTTTTATACCATTCTTGCAATAAAATATAAACAATAAAAACCATGAAAAATAAACCAATTAGTAAGAAAATAGTTTGCAATAAAGGATAACAATCTGCTCGGCAATTTTTATAATTTTCTCCTAATTCTTTTTCACAAAGATTATTATTATTACAAATACCTGAAGGAATAATTCCTAAATCTAAATTACTTAATTTTGGTGAGAGAAATATTGGAAAATCCAATAAAAAATTAATATTATCTAAATATAAAAACTGAAGAATTTTTTCTTGATTTAAGTCTGAAAAAATTATTGCAAGGCCTCCACTAAAATTTTGGACATTAAAATTTTGATTAAACTTCAAATTTTCTTCAGGAATATTAAATAAAAGATAAAGATTTGCTAAATCTTGGATTGGCTGAAGAGTTAATTTAATAGAAGAAATTAAAGAATTGTTTAAATAATTATTTTCAGAATTATTTAAATCTTTAAAGTAAATTTGATATTTTTCACTCTCTAAAAGAAGATCAATATTTTCTATTATCCAATTATTAATTGCATTAATAATTTCTTTTTTTGAAGAATTTGTTTCTCCAGCCCCTAGACTTTTTAAAGAATTTAAATCTAATTGCCCTTCATCTGGGAAAAACTTTATTTGTTCAGTTGATTGCATTTTACTTAAATTAACTGGAACTTTTAGTTTGATTAGGTCCCCTATTATCTCTATAGATTTATTATCATCTATAAATCCTTCAGCATATTCCTCTGTTAATCTATTTAATTCAGATAAAATAATATTAAAATTAACAAATTCCTTGATTTTTTCTTGGAGCCAAATCTCTAATAAAGAAATATCTGATTCAAAATTTTTTAAATCTCTTTTATAATCCAAAAGAGTGTTATTAATAGTATCTTTTGAGGGGAGGGGGGTTACTTCAATTGTTTTGCTAACTCCCCCATATTTATTTGATATATTTAAAGTAAGATTATAATCTTTTATTTCTGAGTAAATATGTTTAATTGTATTGATATTAGTGGTTTTTATAGTTGTTTCATCACCAAAATCCCAGAGATATGATAAATTCCCAAAAGATTCATTAAATTCAGAATCATTCATATTTTCTAAAATTGCTGTAAATTTTGTTGGAATCAAAACAGAAAAATTACTTGGGATTATATTCTTTATAGTTGGTATAGATTTAATTTCAATAGTCTCTTCAAAAAGTTTTCGAGTACCAAGAATTAATTTTAAACTAATATTCCCAATCTCTTCAGGAGTTAATAAATCAGCTTTTTCAAGATCTAATTTTTGAAAATCTGAATTTATTAATACGTCTGATTGATCTATCTCATAAAATTTTGATTCAGAAATTGGAAGCCCTTGTTTATTATAAGTAAAAGTTAAATCTGAGAGATTTAAAATTTGTTCAGTTCCAGAGTAAATTTTTATTGGAATAATACATTCCTCAGTGCAATTAGAATTATATTTTTCTATAAGATAATCATTTATTTCCTCAACTAAATCAATATAGGTCTGACCCAAATCAATTAATTCTTGATTAAATTCAAAATTTCCAATTGAAGAATATTTTTTTTGATTTACAAATATTGGAAAGTCATGGGGATAAGAATCAATATATCCACAAGGAGTTTCATCCTCATATTTAATTTTATAATTTGCATTATCCTCAAGCTTTTCTGCTATTAAACATATTTCTGCTTCTCCTCCTGAATTAAAATTTTCATCAAATTCAATATCACAAGTTATTTCATTATTTGCCCCGGTTAGGGCCTTGTAGCATTCTTTATAGTCATCATTAAAAGTTATTGCCATGGTAAAATTTGCATCTCCAGAACCAATTATTTCTGCACCCAATCTAAATGAGTTCGCAGATGAAAGATTTATCTTCTCACAATAATTTTTAAATTCAATAATCTGTGATTCTTGACCTGCAACCCAATTTGCAGGATCATAACATCCAAAGGTTTTTGCACAAATCAAATCTTGAGAAAAATTATTAGCCATCCATTCAATATTAAGGTCATTTAATTCTGAATCATCTAAAATATCTATTTTTAAAGGATTTAAGCATGATTCTTCAGATATAGATATAACATTAAATTTTAAATCAATTATATCATCAATTTCTCCAGTTAATCTCAATCCAATTAATTTTTCTTCACTAGAATTCATCTGAAAATTTTTTATGTTTTCACCACTATTTAAAATAGAAGAATATCCTTTTTTACAATCTTTTGGAGAACAATTAAAATTAATATTAGAATCATCAGAAAATTTCATTAAAAAATCTAAAATAGGAATACTACTATTAAAAGCTTTTAATTCAGAATTTCCTAATTGATTTTCTAAACTAATATTCACCCACCCAGTGATCTTTTGTAGGGGGCCGTAAATTAAACTTATATTATGGGATTCATTTCCAATTAAAACCCCTGCAGAAAAGTTTTCAAATAACAGGGCAATAAAAATTATTGCAAAAGCAAATAAACAAATCTCTTTTTTAAACCTCATTTTATAGTTTGTAAAGATAAAAATAGTTTATAAATATTCTTAAATTTATGTTCTAATGAATTTAGCATCCCTGAAAAATATTAAGAAATTAATCCGGGGAGCATTAAAAAATTAATTAAAAGTAATTTTTACAAAAAAGCAACAATCTATTAAGCATCGAAAATTAAAATTTTATTTATTTTAACCAGGAAAAAGATTATTTTTTCTTTTTATTGCCTTTCTTTTCTTTTCGTTTTTTCACGTTTTTCTTTTCTTTTTGTCCTTCTATATTCTTATTTTCTTTTTGCTTTTTCACATTCTCTTTTTTCTGCTCATTAAGATAATAAATTATTATTAAAATAAGAATCACAGTTATTATCCCGAATAAATTGTCAAAGAAATCCAATTTAACCATGCTTTCACAAAGAATAGTTCGAGAGCCGGGCATACATCCTGGTTGAGGATTCCATACAGTAGGATTTTGCCAAGGATCATATATTCCAGTTCCAGTAACATTCCAACTTATAATCATTTTTCCAGTTGTATCGCATTCATTTGTTGTCGTATAATTAAAAAAGCAAACATCCCCTGTAGAGCCGGTTCCCCCCCCTCCAGAGCAGTCTTCATGAAGTTCGCTTTTACTACCACAAGCACCATTCTCCCAATTACACATACATTTTGGGATATTTACACAAGTCTCCCCAAAAGCATTTGTCCAAGAATCACCTAAGGGATTACCACAATATTCGTAGTTTGGAGGAATTAAACTGAATTCTACAGTATCCTCTGCTACATCTTCATCATAAGCCAAGCATTCTGATTCAGTTTCATAATTCCAACAATAAAATATTCCAGTATATTCACAAATATGTATGGGCTGCCCAAAAATATCATTCCCAATACCTGCATTAACACAAGAAGTACCACTAGGACAACAATAATATTCCTCATTTGCTCCATAAGGGCTATAACAATTTACAGTTCCCCCATTACTTGGCTTCCCAGTAGTGTTTAATACTATTACTGGAGAATTAGTAGACCAATTAACCCAATTATCTCCGTTATTTTCACAAAATAAATTTTCATTGTTTGTTAAGAAAAAATTTGTTAATGTTCCATCACAAATTGAAGCTCCGGGAAATCCTGGGGGGCAGGGACTATTTGCTTTAGTAAAATTAATATTTATTAATAATACAATTAAAATTGATAAAAACATTATAATTCCAAAATAAATTGTTTTTTTGTTTTTTTGTCTTTCCATTTATGGGGTGCCTCCAGTATCTTCATAATGGCCAATATTTAAATCTGCAGTATGATACCCAGGGTCCCGGAACCATTGATCAAATTCTACTACTTCATTATAATCTGCGCTCCAATAACCCTCTATTATTTGTTCATTTTCATGATTATAATCAAATATCCACTGCATAAAAATATTATAAACGCCCCCAATAGTTGGTTCTGGAAAATCATAACACTGTAAAGTATAAGTTCCATTTGTTACTGGATAACATCCAATAGTGGGATTTAAACAAATCTCACTGCATTCTGCAACAAAACTTGAACTAGCATCTATATCTGCCCATTGACCATAAATTACTTCTCCAACTGCAGGAGAATTAATCATTCCAAAAACATTAATTCCTGGTTGATAAATCAAAATTCTTACACTATCTTCTGCACTTTGACTTCGTGTCATTTCTTCAGCAGTTAATTTTATTACTTTTACTCCAGAAGAACTATAAGAATGGTTTGTATCACAATTATTTCTGTTAAATGTTAAACAATCTGAAAATTCTTGAGAATTTTCATCATTAAAATCCCAAATAATGTTTAAATCATCATCTACATCACTACTTTCTTGACTAAAACTTATTTGACTGTTAATTAAATATTTCCCATCCATTCCCGGGGCAGTAATGGTTGCATTAGGAAGAGCATTACTTTTAAGATCTTTTTCTACTGTTAAATCATAATCATGATTAAAATCTTCACTATTAACTATAAAATAAAATTCTGATTCTGTTCCAGGTTCTCCTAGAAGGTCTTCCCCCAAATCATAATCTGCCTGAGTTATTTCCCATTTTGCACTTAAATCACTACCAAAATCAAAATTATTAGTTAAGGGTATTATTCTTATGTCATCATCCCCGACTAAATCATTTTCCATAATCTCAAAAATATGATCTTGTCCTGCCTGAGCTTTATATCTCATTAATACTGTGTCTCCGATTTCTGCTCCGAGTTCAGAAATTAAGGTTCCCATCATATTTGTCCAATAAACATCTTCTATTGGAGGGTGTGGCCCTAAATCTTCTCCACAACAAATCTTTATAGGATAATTAGCATAACTTGATATTGAAGCATGAGAATTAGTTTCTGTATATAATCTTAAAACAACTTTTTTAGTAGGGTCATTACAATTGTCTCCGAAACTATCATCTTTTACACAATTTAAATTTCCATAACAAACATGAGTTAAATAATTATTTAATGAGGGGATTTCTGCATGAGAATTAAAATTAGAAAACAAACCAATAATTTTATTATCATCAGTGCAAGTATGTGGGTCTGCCCCGGCATAGGATACCCCAAAAATTTCATTATAACATATTTCTATAGGATATTGTAATTGATCCCAAAAACCTGCATGAGAATTATTTTCAGAATAAAGTCTTAAGATTCTTTGATCATCTGTGCAACTACTAGATAAATTATTGATAAGAAATAAACTCATAAGAACCAATATGAAACCAAACATTAAACTCTTTTTTTCTTTAATCATTTTATATTTTTATTAAAAAAACTAAGTTTATAAAGATTATTGAATAAAGATATTATTACTTTAAGTGAAGTTCTTTTCAATCTTCTTTAAGTTTTAT
>Ga0268282_1000225_pt1 | contig 31915 bp, 22 predicted proteins | sample saktaG_12_FD_190133 | JGI IMG/M metagenome (GOLD analysis project Ga0268282, IMG submission 190133) | Saline water microbial communities from Sakinaw Lake, British Columbia, Canada - sak_2011_5_24_120m | ecosystem: Environmental > Aquatic > Non-marine Saline and Alkaline > Saline ...
AGGGGAAAAAATGAATATTTTCAAATTAATTGACGTTCTTAATGTCTATAATGTTAATTTTTGTAACTCGTTATATAATATAAATATCAATCGAAAAAAATCTCCTCTAACAAGAGGAGTACGGCTTCAGCCGTGGGGTGTGTAAGTTAGTAAACGTAAGCTAAAATTATGAAAATCTATTATAATCCAAAATTGAAAAAACTTGCACGAAAACTCCGTAATAATATGTCACTCCCTGAAGCCCTATTGTGGAACCAACTGAAAAGAAAAAAGTTGAGAGGATATGATTTTCATCGCCAAAAACCGATCGATAATTATATTGTTGATTTCTTTTGTCCAAAACTCAAACTAATAGTTGAGGTAGATGGAAAAGTTCATATTGACAAAGGAGAAGATGATTTTACAAGACAATCAAGGTTAGAATCGCTTGGACTGAAAGTATTGAGATTTAAGGCAAGTGATATTATGAAGAATCTTAATGATGTTATTGAAGCTATTGAGGATTATATTGAGGAATTTGAAAAGGAATAACACACCCTGTTAGCTAGTTGGTGGAGAGGTTTGTAACAAAACAAACACACCCCGTCCGCAAGCGGACACCCCTCTTTTTAGAGGGGAAAAAATGAATATCTTCAAATTAATTGACGTTCTAAACATTCATTACATCAAATATTTATAATTCGTTATAATACAATGAATAATCGAAAAAATCTCCTCTATCAAGAGGAGTACGGCTTTAGCCGGGAGGTGTGTAATATCGTTGCAGGATAAACATGCACCTACCCCTTTTTAACATTTCTATCATTAATTATTAACCAAATTAATTCTTTATCTACGAGAATCTGTCCAATCTGCGTGGGTCTGCGTGCTATAATAAAGAATCTGTCTCCGTTACAAGACGCCGTGATAAGTAGAATACTGATGAGATAATTCAATTGTTACTAAACATTCCGACCTGTCGAGGTGTAGTGAAACGAAGACTGACCTGTCAAGGCGTAACGGAGTGAAGACTGATGTTGAGATGCGCAAGATTGGAATCTTGCGTTACTTCTTTATTTAAAAAAAACTAAATAAAAATTGTTAACAAATTCAAATATTTTAAAATTAAAATGATAAATTTCTCTGTGGTCTCTGCCTGCCAAGGCGTATTCCGATTTATCGGAAGAAGACTGGTGTACTCTGTGGTAAAAAAAAAATCCAATACTGGTATCTGCAAAAATCTGTCCAATCTGCGTGGGTCTGCGTGCTATAATAAAGAATCTGTCTCCGTTACAAGACGCCGTGACATGTAGGATACTGATGATATAATTCAATTGTAACTCAACATTCCGACCTGTCGAGGTGTAGTGAAACGAAGACTGACCTGTCAAGGCGTAACGGAGTGAAGACTGATGTTGAGATGCGCAAGATTGGAATCTTGCGTTACTTCTTTATTTAAAAAAAACTAAATAAAAATTATTAACAAATTCAAATATTTTAAAATTCAAATGATAAATTTCTCTGTGTTCTCTGCCTGCCAAGGCGTATTCCGATTTATCGGAAGAAGACTGGTGTACTCTGTGGTAAAAAAATATCCAATACTTGTATCTGCGAGAATCTGTCCAATCTGTGTGGGTCTGCGTGCTATAATAAAAAACCCGGGTCCAAATAAATGAACCCGGGGTAAGTTGTCTTAATAAACAAACTTATCGAATGATCATCATTTTCTTGATGTCATTATAATTTTCAGTTTGGAGTCTGTAGAAATAAACACCTGTAGGAAGACCAGAAGCATCAAATTGATATACTCCATTTTTTGCCACATCTTCGAGAATTAACTGCCCAAGAGTGTTGTAGATAGAAATATTAACAGGTTCTGATTGCAGCATACCCTTGATACCATATCTAATGGTGGTTGTGCTTGAGAAAGGGTTTGGCTGGTTGTATAGCTGATTATCATCAAAATCATCTTCAAATCCACCATGTCCGATCTCGGGAGTGTATTCTATTGAACCATACTCATTGCTACTACCACCCAGGTTAACACATTCAAGCCAGTAATAATAGGTAGTTTCATAGATCAATTGATCTAGATCCTGAAACTCATAATCATTAGGGTATGATGTTGTACCATGTCCCGGAATATGATTCATATTTAATTTAACTGATGTACCATATTCATCCTCAGTATTACGATAGATATTAAAGCCAATAACATCTGTTTCACTTGCAGTTACCCATCTGATCAAAGTGTAGCTATCCATAAAGGTTGCTGTGAATGCTGAAAGCTCAACAGGTAGGGTAGAACCAAGAACAGTAATTACATTTGAATTACCACTCGTTCCACTAGCATTATATGCACGTAAACGGTAATAATGATCAATTGCACTCCCAACTGTTACAGAATAAGTAACTACATTTCCTACATCAAAATTATTGTATGCTGGTACAAAGGCAGTGAAAGCGGCATCTGTTGCTACATCAAGATAATATCCAGTGGCTCCTGTACTTGCATTCCAATTTGCAAAGAATGTTAGTGTGAAGTCTGTCGTAGCTGCAGTTGCTACTGGAGGATCCGGAGCAACACCACCAAAAGGAATCCATTCAGTAATACCATCATACCAAACAGGAATGTCTTGGTCATAAGGACCACCTGAAGTAGGTGTTGTATAAGTCTGAGAAACGCAATAATGAGTTGCTAATGCTGCATCAGCATTATTATAAACAATAAAATAGATTGTTTCACCTAAATTACATACAGGTTCTGGAGGACTTCCGGCTACATCTTCAACTATGAATGCCATTGATGCATACCATGTCCCTGGAGCACCAACCATCAAAGCACCATTTAAATGATCCTGGTAGTAGTTATTATTCAAGCACCAATTATCATCACCAGCAGGTTGTCGTGTAACAGGATCTAATCCATCAATTACTCCATCAGCACCAACAAGCATTACCTCTAATAACCAGCCATCGGGAGCAGCGGCACCATCAGGTCCAGTAAAGTAATAGAAGTTATAAACAGCATCGCCTGCCCAATATTGTTCTAATACATCCTGTGCAAAAGCAAAAGATGTAATGACCATCATTGAAGCCATAATTATAATTATCTTTTTCATTTTAATTCTCCTTTCTTATTTAAAGTTAACTGGTTTAGTTACTTTGTCAATTTTTACTTTACTTCCAACTTTTGTGCCCTTTGGAGGGTCATAAATCCAGGTAAATGCAGTATTTTTTACCTGAATATTGTATGCATGACCAGGAGTTAAGTTTGTAAATCCAACCCAACTACTTGTGTTAGTATTATAGTAAGAAGTTTGCCCATTATTCAGATCCCAAATCTTATCAGAATTGAATGCCAATCCACCAGTAAATCCTGATGATAATAGATCACAATCATCAAGATGAGGGGTTCCAGCTTCTCGTACACCCACTGGGTTAAATCCCAATGCCATCAATCCATAATTAACAGATGATTGGTCAACCTCTCCAGCAAGATATACATCTGTACTATCATGCTTATTTTGAATATAATACGCATTACCCAATGTAAAACCTGAATCAGCCAACGTTCCTGTCCACACATTACCAACTTGATTTAAATAAGCAGTCCAACCCGTATTTATGTCCCACAATTTATCAGCATTAAAAGCAAGTCCTGGAGTTAGTTGGACACCAATAATATCATCAAGTTCCATAGTTTGAGTGTGAGGAGCATTATAGAAGGTAAAGGGGAGTGCAAAGGGTGTGAAGCCTACATCGGCAACAACTTTAACAAACCCAACAGTCTCACTCGGATCAGATTCAGTTGCAAAAGCAGTAGTAGCAAGAGCGAGTATTGCAATTATTGCAATTAATTTTTTCATCTTATTCCTCCGAATAATTTTTTCTTTTTTGTTAACACATTATTTATAGTCATTTTGTAAATTAACATTTCTTGAATGTCAAATTTTTTATCAAAATATTTTTTGACATTGGCTACAATTACTTTATTCATAATTAAAATCCAGTAACTTGATAGAAGTACTTGGTTGCAGAAGCGCCGCCAATGTCAGTAAATGTTGTTGCGCCGCCGGTAGTACCTGCTAATTCAGTAAATCCAGTATAAGGATCGGCTGAACGATAGACTTTGTAATCAGTTGCATTAGGCATTGCTTTCCAATCAAGGACAATATCATTACCGCTTTTCGTAGGTGTAAGATTTTCACAATATCCTGGTAGAGGAATATCAACATTAATCAAGGAATTGCACCAGTAGTCCATATTATGTAATTCTAATGAATCCTTAGCAGAAATTCCATAATTGAAAGCGTGGCCACTGTAATAACTAGTGCCAAGATACTTTTGTGAATTATCATCAACAAGTATGAAGTATTCGGGATGAGTAGCATTAACAATTCCATCTATGAACTCACCAGTTATATGGACAAAGTAATCATCAGTAATTGCTACAGGAGTAGTAAATGGAAACTCTACCCATCCAGTTCTATGGGTTGAAGGTAGCATGATTTCTTCTTCATAAATAAGTGCACCTAAAGTAACAGAGTCTGCTGCATTATATACTTTGAAGGTTAAAGGAGCCCATTGTAGTGTGTCAGATGGTGATGCACTTGGGATGAAACGGTTATAATTCATAAGTCGCATACCGTTTAACTGATAAACATCTTTTGAACTGAATACACCATCTCTAAATGGTGAGTAGTATGTAACAGCACCAGTACAAGTTGGAAAATACCATTGACCTTCTACTCTACTATTGTAACCTAGTTCATATTCACCTACAGGATAGATTGTAACAGGCATTGGAGGGGCATGATCATTATCCGGGTTTGTATCCCCGGAAACTCCTTCTACCCAACCATCATAATTATAAGTGCCTGCTACAGGAGTATAAAGAGGACTTCTTGTGATATCATAAATACCGTAATGATTCAAAGCCAGAGGAGATGTGCCATTAACATAATAGCCATATAGCGGAGGAGAACATCCTGCACCTTCTGGGTTAATTCGACCATTCGCTCCTGTTGCTGCATATCCAGCTTCGTGCATAATGAGTTTGGGATAAGTATTAATAGATTTGATGGGAAGTCCTACAGTGGTAGGATAAGGTACAACCGTGAAATCGCAAGCCATATCAAATTGAGGAAGATCAATTCCTGTAATAATAATATCATCAATGTATAAACCGGCGCCATGAGCATAAGAGCTATCATCTACCTGAACAGCAATTTGAAATTGAACATTTTTACCAGCCCATGGAGTGAGATTGCATGTGCCGTTGAAGATGAAACTTTTATCAACTAATTCATAACCGGTTGAAGGAGCTGGATAATCTCTGTCATAGTCATAGAAGAGACGCGTCCATGACAAATTGCCGGGATTGACAAGGAAGTTTACCTCATCATCAGCATTATCTTCAAAATAGGTCGTTTTAGAACCATCATAGACTATTACATTATCAAGGAACCAGGCGCCTTCAGATGGATAGAGCCCATCTTCGTCAGAGTAACCACCATCAGATTCAAAACGGAATCTTACGCTGACATTTTGTCCTGCATAACTATCGAGTAGTATATGTTCTGCAGTCCACGTATTATAAGCACCATCATAGGAAGCGAGAAGATCATAAGTAACAAAGTTATCACTACTTATTTCAACATTGCAGAAATCAAATCCAGGTTCTGAATCAGAACGTTTCATAAAATCAAGGGAAATCGAGTCTTTAAGTGCTGGTAAAGCCATCACAGGGGTTTGTACCCACTGATTCCAGTTGTTACCATAACCCCAGCCACCAGACCAGCCAGCATCCACGAGTCCACACCACCAGGATTTTTCACCTGCATAATGGTTTAAGGGGTCTGTATGCCAATAATCAGTTACACCAGCATCCAGATCTGCTATCCACACTTCGTAATATTCATCAAGGGAAGTGCCTCCAGCAGTACTTCTCATAAATTCAATATTAACTTCCATACTATAGTAATATAGAGGGAAGCCGGCAGGAATCATAAATTGGGGAGAAACCAGGTAATCCTTAAACCAGCCAGTAATTTCTTCATCTACCCACCAGCAATGAGTTGGGCTGTAAGAGACAGTATCTTTTGCAGATGGGCTATCTTCAAGATAATGCCACTTGCCGAGTTGGGAAATCCATGGGTCGGGATAGCTAACAATTGCATCTATCCAAAATTCATAGTCACCACCCCAATCATCAATCATGTAACCCCAAGCACTAGGTCCCCAGCTTTCAATAGCACGATTTAAACCACTTTCACCATCATCTGTTACTATATTAAGTTGAGTAACTCCATATTCACCACCAATTACTGAGTAGGTAATAAAGAAATCCTCACCACAATCAAAGGAAAGTCCAGGAATAGAAGATAGGTCAACATAATTATAGTCTCCAATTGTAATGTCAGCCCAATTAACATTAACTGAACCAAGTTCGGTTCCAGGATAGTTAGCAACACAGTCATAAACATGAACAGTTGCGCTCGGAGTTCCAACTGCACTATACCAGTAGAACCATGCACCATCCAAATCTGCAGTAGTATGATTAATAGTAAAACGAGTGCCGAATTCAGTATCTCCATATACATCAGGTAAAGCAAACAAGTTGCTAAAACTAACATAATACCAGAGATCACCTTCAGTTTCAAAATCATCTGCAAAAACATCAACTATTCCACCTCTCTGCACACGAGATTGCGTCGCTTCATAGTCATCATTAATAGGGGCATTTTGAAATTTTTTGATACTTTTTGGAGTAACTCCATCTGGGATAACAGGGCGAGCTTCTGCTTTTTGAATTTGGAGAGGTGTTCTTTCTGTTGGTGTTGTCGCAGTGGTTGCCTCTTTATTAGCCCACACAAAACTAACAGAAAACAGCAATAACATAACCATTAACAAACAAATTTTAGTTTTCATTTTGTTTACCTCTTTGTTTTGCTTTGTTTTAACATTTTTAATTTATCAAACAATGAATTAGTCATAGGCTTGATAGTTCCTAATTATTACGGTAACATCTCATTATGCATAAAATGCCTGAATACCTATCTTTGAAATTAGCATTTTTTGGTAAATAGTTTACCATCCGAATTTTAAATTTACAGATCATATCGTACCAAAAATCATTAGTGAATGAAGAGTTCACTCTACAAAAGCCAGATTGATTAACCGAGAAACCGTTAAAACGGTTATTGTTTTTATGTTTCGTTAACCACAAACTTAAGTTTGTGGTTAATAAGAAGATAGAAACTTTCAACCGATTCATCGGTTTCCAACTATTTGAGAATTTTTCCAACATATTTTTAATCATAATTTTTTAGAGTAAACTAAATGATATTTCAGAACTTATTCTTGATATTAGCATAATATTAAAACCAATCCCGAGCCGGCTAAAAAACCGGCTCGGGTTATATTAATTATTTTCTTTTCCTACTCTGATTTGAAGGATCCGTCCTTGTTGGAGCAATAACTTTCGGAGCTTGCTCAGTAATTCCAATACCATCAGAATACATTCTTTTTGGAGGATTATCACAAGTTACTCTATAGAATGTAGGTACACCTGGAATAGGAGTAATATCAAGATGATCTGCGGCAATTCCTGTTCCTTCAACAGTTATAAATGTACCATAAGGATCAGTATCACTATAAACCGTATAGGTAAGTTCAGAATGATATGTCCATGATACCGTTACATTAGATCCGGCAACAACTACGTTGATATCCTCAGGAGCATTTGGTGTTACACATGGTGTTACATTTATTTCATAATCAAATGCTATACCACCATCTGCACCAACTAAATAAGCTGGCCACAACATTGTTGTAGGTCCTGTAATGCTTGGGAAAATCATGTTATAACCCAAGAAGGTACTAGGGCATGTAATCCAACCGGCACCAAGACCATCTTGTCTAACGATATAATCATCACAAGCACAATCATCCATAAGTATGATCCCTACAGATGCAGGATCTGTATCAACAGCACAGATCGTAATCTCTACATCATTACAGCCATAAGGTAATTCAATTTCATACCAGATTGTATTCCAATCTAATAATCCCGGGCAATCGATATAAGCACATTCATTTGAACCACTACCGCTTACAGGGTAAGGACCAACGATTGGTGTTGCATTCACACAATCATCATTTGCTACAGGAGTACAACCGTCACCGGTAAGAGTTACATCTGTTTGACTTTTGACGGAACCTGCCCACACAACCGACAATACAGTTGAATAACCTATTTCAGCTCCGGGAGCAAATTGAACTTCAACAGTGACTGTATCAGGTGGAATTACTCCTGGTGTATTACTGAAGTATGTACCTACGATAGTGAATTCCGGATCACCTGAAAGGGTGATAGCGCTTGCACTGTTAACAGTAACAGTTCCCACTCCAATATTCGATAATGTGAAGACCTGAGTAGGTGTTTTATTGTATGGAACATTACCAAAGTCATACGGGCTTGGTGTAATTTCCAGTGTTGGAGGAGGAGAAACAATTACTGCAACATCATCAACATACCAGTTATCGAGGTTATAAGAATCACCATCAAATACAAAGGCGCATTGGAAATTTTCAGATCCAACATCTGCGTTATTGACCATAATAGACTGAAATTCAGGACCAATATCGCCAACCGGATTTACATGATTAAATGAAGTAGTATTCCAGGTTACACCACCATTGCTGGTAGTTTGCAACATTATTGTAAATGGTACATCAAACCAATCAAGAAAATGTCTAAATTCGATATTTATGCTTGTTTCACCTTGTGTATCAATAGGTGGTGAAATTAATCTTTGCGTTGCAACAGTTCCGGGAAACCAATAAAATTTAGCTTCGGGAGCAGTTCCACCAGCGAAAGCTCCAGTGCCTTGAATCCAGTTAGTTCCGCCACTTATTGTCCAGTCTGCAGGTAACCAAGTCGCAAAGTCTTGATAATAAGGAAGACTATATGAACCGGTTGTTGTGAATGTAGATGGACCAGCCCAGGCACTTTCTTCTTTGGAAGTACCACCATCGCAATCGGCTTGAACATACCAGTCATACATCGTTGCAGAAGATAAACCTGTTAACGTATAAGGATTATCGGTTGTGTTAGAGATCATTGTACCGGTTCCCTGAACGAATCCTGCAGCACCCCATTCGATATTCCAGTTAGGTTCAGTTCCGCCAGCTGTCCAATTAAAGTTAGCACCAGTATCTGTGATAGCATCTGTATATGGGTTTGTAGGTGCAGGACAAGATGGTGTAAGCTCTAATTTCAAGTCATCAAAAGATATATACCAGGGAGTATAATTATCACAAACTACATGAATTCCTATATAATATGTTCCTGTACTTGAAGGCACGAATGTTCCCCTGTATTCAACATAAGTAGTGTTTGTTGGACCCGAAACAGGAGTTCCTATCGCAGTAGTCATATCTCCCGATGTTTGACCAGTTCCGTATTTAACCTCAAGAGTAGTCCACCCGCTTAAACCATCAGTAATATACCAGAACAAAAAGTCATAAGATGTTCCAACTGTTAAATCAAAAGGAACAGAAAATAACCAGTCGTCAGCATAGTAATTCGTGTAAATATATTTTGAACCTGTTCTTGGCTGTCTGTTATAAGTTGAAGGTGCGTCAGCTGTTGTCCAGTCTCCATCTTCAGCCATACAGTCTGGAATTACGCCAGCTCCCACGCTTGCCATCCCTTCAAAACCTTCCGTCCATGGGAAAGTAGATATTGCTTCACATTTAGTTGTAAATTTCCATTCGTCACCAATTACAACGTCTTTTGCAGTATAATAGGTGGTAATCGTCCAGTAATAATCATCATTATAATCCCAGTCTGCTCCGGTGAATGTGTATGTACTTGTAGGACAATTAGCATTATTTACTATATCTGACAGACCGGTAGCAGTTCCGATTTTGATTGTATAACCAAATGAATCTATTACATCGTCCCAATCAAATGTTTTTGCAGTAACATCAACATTCATAGCATTATTTGGCGGATCCGGATTTATTGCTTTTCCATCTGAAGTAGTGAAAGTATTGGGTCCTGTCCAAGTGCTATAATTACCACTACCACAATCGGCTCGCACATACCAGGCATATTCAGTACTTATAGTTAAACCAGTTAAGTTGTGAGGATTAGTTATCGTAGAGAATGTAGGTATTCCGATTGGTGTAAACGGTGTAGCGCCATATTCTATATCCCAGGTAGTTGCTGGAGGTGTGTTGTTTTCTGTCCAGCCCAGATATGCAGATTTAATTCCAATATCTGTTGCAGTTAAGTTTGTAGGTTCAAGATAGGAAGGAATTTCTCTTACCTGAACATTATCTACAAACAAGTCATTATCAGCATTAGATACTGTGGATTCTGCATAGAAACCAAGTTTAACAGTTCCAGAATACGATGTTAAATCAATTGTAATATGTTCGCCTGTTGTAGAAATATCCGCAAATGAAGGTGTGGTTGTATTATCCCAGATTTGCAATGCATTTGCAGAAGTCCAGGTTGCCCCATTATCAGTTGAGATTATAACTGCATATTTATCATCATCACCCACACTTTCTGGTGGATTGGTATTACCATAATCAGTTAATGCCAGATCAAACTCTAATTGATAGTCTGTTTTTGCACCTAAATCAATAGGTGGTGTTATCATCCATTCTTTACGGTTTGTTGAATAAACATTACATTTTGCTGCACCTGTAGTCCCGACATTAGCAAAACCATCCGCAAACCAATAACAAGTGGTTGTTGAAGTAAAAGTTACCGGAGCTTCAAGAAGTCCTTGTGCTTTTGACCAATTAGTCGGGTACCAACTTGAGAAATCTTCAATGAATGGAGGTGTTAAAGTAGGATCTGCTTCTGTTGTGAATGACCATACAGGACCATCAGTTTCTGCTTTTGCACTATTCTTACATACTACTCGCCAGAAATATTCAGTAGAATATGACATTGTACCAGGGTCGTATGTTTCAACATTTAAGTTATCAATTACTTTAACTGAAGCATCTTTGTCTGTAACTAATGTTTCATTAGTACTAAAATAAACATCAACTGTTTCAGTAGCAAATCCATTTGTCCATGTTAAATCAGCAGTATTTGAAACATCAATATCATCATCTGCAGGGTCAGGATTTGATGGTGCCCCTGGTGGAAGAAGTACTATTGGAGGATAATGAACTGCATCAAGATACATGTAACTATAGCCCGTTCCTGTTTCTCCTAAGAAACCTAAATAGTAATCACCCTTTGTTACAAGTGAAGATACATCAACAGTATATTTTGCAAAAGTAGTTGTCATAGTTACAGTTTCAAGATCTGTCCAAGTGGTTGCATCTGAAGAATACTGAATTTTTAATGTGCCAGCAGAATAATAATGGCAATAGAAATCAATAAAATCATACGCATGAGTTATAGAAAGTTTAGGTGTGACAAGTCTTGATTGAGCGCCTGTTGTAGATGTGTAATATAATCGGGCTTGTTTACTTCCATCGGGAGGACTTCCATAAGAATATTGTGCCCAGTCGTTACCAACAATATTTTGAACCTGCCAACCTGCAGGAGGAAAAGCGTCTTCAAAACTTTCAAATAAATATCCTGATGGATATTCGGTTGTGAAACTCCAGATAGGTCCATTAGTTGTTAGTTTTGTGGCGTTATGAGCAATTACCTGCCATTCATATCCTGTTGCATAGCTTAAACCAGAATAAGCATAACTGCCGGAAGCTCCAGCAGCATAACCTGTTACAACCTCAACCATACTTCCTGCTGGACCTAACAATAAGTCATAAGTGTCTGTATCAGCACCAAAATCCCAGGTTAAATTCCCAGATACTGCTACTCCAGTGGCAGCATTTGCAGGGCTTGGGGTTGTGGGGTCGCCGGGTGCACCTGCAATTTGATAATGAAGTCGGATATTGGATTTATAATAACCCCGGGATCCGGTAACTTCCGGGAAAGTATCATCAGCATATTTGTATTTAGCTGTGTTAGTTGTGGAAGTATAACGGAAAGTAGGATAACCAGTTACGTAATCTCCATCGTAATTCTGCCAGTAAACGATAAGGTTGTCGGTTCCATCGTAAGAAAATGGTGTATCCAGTACAATGTCATGCCAGCCGCCGCCATTAGATAGAAAATTTCCATCATAAACCTGAGTGAAACCGGCAGTAACCGGATCATCATAAGTCGCATCAGGAAAAATGGCATCAGTTGTGTGTTTCATGTAGATCTTTTGATTGAGCAAAAGATGGTTTGCAGGTGTATTTCCAACGTAATAGGATATCTTATTAATGTCTATAGCAGAACCTATTTCCGTTTGCAGGTAAATAACCTGCGACCAGGAATAATCATATAAGCCATTAGTTGGAACTGAATATGTTGCAGTTGTCCCAGTTCCAATTTCAACATAGGCACCAAAAGCCAAACTTGCTGTAAACAGCATAATCGTTAAAATCAATACAATTTTTTTCATTTTGTTTTTCCTTTTAAATTTTTTTGTAGTTAACATAATAAATTCCTAATTAAGACATTAGCAATTTTTCATAACTTATTTTTTTCATTTCCAATTGAATAAGTAATATTTTATACAAATTGATTAACATATTAAATAAAACATCCTTTTTAAATTTTATTAATAAAAAATTTATGACAAATGTGATTTATTAAAATTAATTTGTCAAATATTTGTTTAATCAATACATTTTTTTCATTTTTAAATTCATTTCTAAATTTTCTTGTTTTTTTGTACCATTAGACCCGTTGGATAGTTCATCCGTCAGCTGACGGATAAATCCTACGGGTTTAAAAATTTACTCTGTTAGGCTTTTTTGCTTTCAAGATATAGAGTATCAGGACACAAGTCTTGTCCATTTTTCCATTGAATACTTCCCAGGAATGGCTTTACTGAATTGAAGAGACTCATATTCTTTAACTCTTTGAATATACCAATCCGCCAGCTGGCGGATGGCTTCATATCAAATATCCTAACTTCATCATCAGTGAATATCAAAGTTAGTGAATAATCAGGATTTGGTTTTACAGATTTGACTCTTGGATTCATAGGTTGTAGAGTCCTATTTCAGTTTCAAGATAATACCGAAGAACATTGATATTACAGCCATAATAGAATCTTCTTTCTAAATTTACTTGAATTTTTAACTTTCAAAGCCTAACAGATTTTTCCGCTCATCCATCCAATCATTCATCCAATCATCCATTTTATTGCGGATTGCCTATTTATGAAGTTATCCATTGAACTTGAATTAAGTAATATTATATACAAATTGATTAACATATTAAATAAAGCATCCTTTTAAAATATATTTTTCTTTGATTGCATTATTTTATATTCAAAAAAGGGTTGTCAAATTTTTTGTTAATATTTGTTTTAAAGTGTTTTTATAATTCGCCTGTCTGGGCGTATCCGCCAGCTGGCGGAGAAGACTGAATCGAAATGAAGACGGAAAGGATCTAACAAGAGGATAGATCAATGTTTTTGGGAGACTCTTCGACAAGCTCAGAGTGACAATTCTCTTTGGGAGATTCTTCGCGGAGTTTACACTGAGCAAAGCGAATGTGCTCCAGAATGACAATTTCCTTTGCCAGATTCTTCTCCGCCAGCTGGCGGATCCAGAGTGACAATTTCTTTTGTTCTTGATTATATTTTCGTGATTATTCGTGTTAATTCGTGGTTAACAATAAAACCTCCCGGAAAATCTGAGCGGTTATATTTAATTTGTAAGTAATTTTTTATGTAAGTGTTGCCACCATTACTGCTTCAATCGTCCACAAGCGGTTCTCCGCCTGATCGAAAACCCTCGAATAACTACTTTCAAAAACCTCATCTTCAACTTCACAGATATCGGGATATTTCTGTGCGATTCCAGTTTTCAAATTGTGGAATGAAGGAAGGCAGTGCAAGAATATTACATCCTCTTTCCCGGTTTTCTTGAGCACATCCATTTTAATTTTATAAGGTTTCAACAAACTGATCCGCTCCGGTATCTTATCCTCTTCCCCCATTGAAGCCCAGATATCCGTGTAGATCACATCACAATCCTTCACACCGTCTGCAATTGCTTCTGTTACTGTAATACAAGCACCGCTTTCTTTTGCATACACTTCACATTCTTCCACAAGATCCCGATCCGGAAAAAGAGACAAAGGTGATACCACACGAAAATCAATTCCAACCTTTGCGGCGCCTATCATAAGAGAATTCGCTACATTATTACGTCCATCTCCTACATAAGCGAATTTGATATTTTCCAGATTGCAAAGCTCTTCTTTAACGGTCATGAAATCCGCTAATATCTGAGTGGGATGATAGAGATCGGTCAAGCCATTCCACACAGGAACGCCTGAATATTCAGCAAGCAGCTCGACAGTTTTCTGTTTGAATCCGCGGAACTCGATGGCATCGAACATTCTTCCAAGTACGCGTGCAGTGTCCTCAACTGTTTCCTTCCCGCCCAATTGAATATCATTTTTCCCAAGATATTCTGTATGAGCTCCTTCATTCACAGCAGCAGCGACAAAGGCGCATCGGGTTCTGGTCGAACTTTTCTCAAAAAGCAGCGCAATATTCTTACCCTCGAGTTTCTTTTTCAATGTGCCGTGAGCTTTATGTTCTTTGAGTTCAAGAGCTGAATCAATAAGAAAAAGTATCTCCTTTTTGGAATAATCTTTCAGTGTTAATAAACTTCTTCCTTTCAAATTTACAGTCATGTATCCTCCGCTTTTTCTAATTCTCCGGTACTATCCCTGCTCGAATCAGATCGTGCATATGCAGCATTGCGATCGGTTTATGGTCTTCATCTACAACCGGTATCATTGTGATTGAATATGTTTCCATTACTTCGAGGGCTTCGATGCCTGAGGTTTCCGGTGTTATCGTTTTGGGGTCTTTTGTCATCAGCAGGTGCACTTTTTCATGAAAAGGGTTCTCGAACTTTTGAAATATCCTTCGCAGGTCGCCATCGGTAATAATTCCAGTCAACTTGCCCTTCTCATTAATGATGCTCACGCATCCCAATCCTTTTGAGGTCATCTCCAAAATTGCTTCTTTCAATGTTGCTTCTTCCAAAACGACAGGATTTTCTTTTCCTGCATGCATGACATCATGAACAGCGAGAAGCAGCCGTTTTCCAATTATTCCTCCGGGATGGAGCACTGCGAAATCTTCCTGGCAGAATTGCTTCTCCTGCAATGCGATCGTTGCGAGCGCATTTCCCATTGCCAGTGCAGTTGTTGTGCTTGCCATCGGCACGAGTCCAAGTGGTTCAAATTCCTTTGGAACACCAATATCAATAACCGCATCGCTCATTCTGCCAAGTGAGGAATCAGGATTACCGGTCAAACATATTATCGAGATTTTCTTACCTTTAAAATAAGGAAGAATTTCCATCAGTTCTGCGGTTTCACCGCTATTCGAGATCATCATTACAACATCGCTGTCATCCACCATACCAAGGTCGCCGTGAATGGCTTCTGCGGGATGAAGAAAGATCGAAGGTGTTCCAGTGCTGGCAAATGTTGCAGATATTTTTCTTCCTATAATACCGGTCTTACCCATGCCTGTGACTACGATTTTACCCTCACAGTTCAGGATAAGTTCCAACGCTCTGTCGATGTTATCATCGAGCTTTTCTGCAATTGCTTCTACTGCCTGAGCTTCCTTTTTGAGAAGCTCTTTAATTTTATCTATATTTTTCACGATCACCTCTGAACACTTAATTTTTCACCACAGAGAGCACAGAGAGCACAGAGAGCACAAAGAACTATAACTTAAATCTTTTAATTCCATCAGTTAGTCTCTTTACATTGAAATTGATCAATAAGCCTGTGGTAATATTTGAAAGTTTCATATATGTTAGAATCTGAGCTTTATGAATTTCTCTTATTTCTTCCACTGATTTCAATCCAAGGATAAGTTGACGAATAGGCACATCTTCGCTTTCTACAATTACATCAATTCGATATCCGCAGTCTAAGTGAACACCTTTATATTCTATTGGTAAAGGATGTTCTAAAGAAAATTTAATATTATTTATAGCTAATTCTCGAGCTAAACATTGAATGATTTTTCTGGTAAAAGGATCATTCTCCACTTTCTCTGTGTCCTCTGTGGTTATTAATATCTTTTTTTTGCTCATTTCTTATTACTTTCTTATTCTCATCTTTCACTATTATGAGAGTTATATGTTCACTGGTATAAAGCTCGATATATTACGTCAAATTTTGCACATACTTTTCTCTTGACACATTCCAATATGGTATTCCTTAACATCAAACATAAATTATTGCTTGGAGAATAACTGATGAATAAAATGATCTTACTCTTTACTGTACTCTTCGTTCTGGCTTTTTCTACCTGTATGGCAGCAGAACTGAATCAGTATGGACATATCACAAATGATATGCAAAAAGAAGATGTCAAATATAGTATTGAGAATGGAATATTCACTATAAGATGTGATGGTCATGTGTTTGAAGGGAACTCGTTTTTCCGAACAGCAGAAGGATATCTCACGCTTATCACGTTGGAGGATAATGTTCCTTCAATACTTCGACTGTATAAAAATGACGGGAAACTTCTCTATGAAGAAACATATCAGAAAATTATAAACATTACACTCTCTGCTAATAGAGAATTTGCTGCATTTTTCGATGGCAGAGATATTATTGTGCTTGATAATGATACAGCACACAAGCATCATTATTTTGGTTCAATAATATTTGCAGTTGATAATCACGGGCATCCTGTCTTCTATGATTCTGCCCAAAAAATGATCATTTATAGATCATCTTCTTTTCATTTTGAAGAATATCCTCATCACATTCTTTTCTGGAACCAGCACCCCGTGATCTGTGCAAAAAACTCGATAAACCTGCTTGTTGACAGAAAGCTTGATCCTCTTTATACTTCGAAAAATACAATATTTGAAGTGAAAGCTATTAATTTAGAACTCTATTTTGTTGAAAGAAAAATGAGTAATAATTCTTTTACTTTTGAGCTCTATCATTACACAGATAAGGAATCAATATCAAAGATAGATGAGAAAATACTTGTTCTTTCTGAGATAAAAAGCCACGATACAATTGTTGCTCCGTTGGATTACGGCACTATTGGCAATCCCTTCCCGATCGGTAATAGTTATGCAGAAATTCAGCAATATGGAAGTTCCCCCTATTTACATCCGGGTGTTGACTTCCTCGGAAATGATTATGAGAATGTTTATGCAGTGAAGCCGGGTTACATAAAAGCTGTGCTGACTACAGGAGGTTCTGCCTACTGGCGTGTTGGCATTTCCAATGAAAATACTTCTGCAGAATCGGAAGGTTATCTTTATGCCCATCTAAACCAAACCTCGATCCCCTATACTGTAGGAGATTCGGTACAAGTAGGTGATTTGCTGGGAACTCTCTATCCGTGGGGTTATTACGATTTTACGCATATTCATTTTGGTCGTATTACCTGCTCCGGTTCAACATGGAATGGCAATTGGTGGACAACTGACAATCCACTTGTCGATGTGATAAATATCTCAGATACCACTCCTCCATACTTTGAGAATGCTTATGGGTCTAATCTCTTTGCATTCCGTACAGAAAGCGGAACCTATCTTAATCCCACCAGTCTCATGGGCGAGATAGACATCATTGCAAAATGTCATGACATTGCAAATTCTACATGGAAGATCGATGTCTGGGATCTCAGGTTCAAACTCCATCCTGCAAATGATCCTGATTCAACTATTTATGAACGTTTCTCCTTTGCCTATGACATGCCTTTGGACACCTATATTTCCGGTACATTCGATGAGATGGTGCTTTATACATTATACTCTCGCGATGCAACATGCTATTCTATCGGCAACTACACTGACAGAGATTATTATCACATCATTACAAATTCCGATGGTGATTCTGTGATCACCATGTTTGATCAATATGAAAATCTGAATACGAGCCAGTTCCCGGATGGACATTACATTCTCGAAGTAATTGCGCGTGACTGCTCCATGAACGAGACCTCAGCTTCAATGACCATAACATTTGATAATGTCTCTGCCGATGAACCTGGAATACATGAAAATCTCGTTCAAACCGTGTATCCGAATCCATTCAATCCAGATATTCACGGAACTGCATGCATCTCGTTATTTAGCACATATATTACAACCAACACACAAATACACATATATAACACAAAGGGACAGCACATCAAAACCCTTTTGGTTGAAAAACCTGTTGACAAATATACTGAAATTTACTGGGATGGTACTGATGAACATGATGCACCGCTTCCGAGTGGAATATACTTCCTTGCAGCAGTTCAGAAACAGAAAATTTCTCATTTAAGAAAGATCATTATCTTACGATAATGCGATCTGTAATATTCTTAATTAGGATGTTTTGATTGTAAGGAAACGATCAAAAATTTTTACTACTCTCCAAATAATCTGGAGTTAACATGAAAAAATATAGTTTTTTACATGACCAACAATTTCAGCTTCTTTATCTTGCCTTGCTCACTTCGCATAAAGTGAAACCGCTCAGCCGTTGGGAAAAACCAATCAGTTACAAAGAGAAGCACACACTTAAAAAGTTTGATCTTGTTGTAGAACCTGTTACCCGATATTGTGAAAATGGTGAAAAGATCGAAGAGATTATTTTCAGTAAAAGTTCAAGACATCTCGCAACTTATACCCGTTATTTCGATCATAAACCGATTATGATCACACCCGCACAACGAAAAGTTGAAGGATTCCTTTTTGGGTATCCTTCATGCTGTGTTGAAAATTTTATTCAAAATGGATACACGCGCAATAAGTATATGGACAAAGAACAAAAGTTGCTTTTTCACTGGATCTGCCCGGATTGCAGAATTTCTCCTTCGCTTTTCCGCTATTATGAATCAATATTTAATGAATGCCTTGAGCTTTTTAGATCGGAATATTCTACGAACGCACAATCCCCATTTGTAAAGATTTTCAAAAAAGCACTTCCTTATGCAGCCGCAGTGACCTTCTCATTGGGAACGCTTACTCAACTTCATGCTGATTTACATTGGATACCTGTACCTGGTGATGAGGATAATGACTATCTCACAAACAGCGAAGAATTGATAACCGGCGTATTCCCGAGTGGAGAAACAAATATTATTGCACAGAGTTATAAAGCACTCATTGATAGTCTGCCGAGAGAAATTTCTCCAAATTTCTGCTATGTGATCGAACATCCCGCTTATGGGTTCTATAACTGCCCAATCTGTGGAGAAGCTGTAAATATGGGATATGTAACCGTTCATAATCCGATGCACGTGCTGGAGATCGATATCCCTTATATGGCACTTCATTTTATGGAATATGGTTCGTTTTCCTATATTATTGGAGATGACACTACACGTATTGATATTCCCTTGCTAAACAAAACTATAGCACCTCTTGATACGCTTCATCATGAGCTCGCAACTCCGAACGATACTGATAATGACGGTTTGAATAACACTGCCGAGCAATACTTTGATATGGAAGTTGATAACCCTTACACACATGATATCGGCATCGATGACGGACATGAGATCGCTCAATCGCTTATAGAGAACATCTCAATACTTCCTGTTATTCCTTCCGGCACTACTCCGCCAAGTGATTCTATTTATATCAATTATTTAATGGCTAATGGTGTTGAAGACTGCGCAATCTGTGGAAGAACTCAAAATATGGGTTCGATTGCCATTCACAATCCGCTTCAAGGCACTTCGATGACTTTTCCATTTATGGGATTGCACTATATATCTCATGGAAGGTTTGTGTATGCTGGTACAGCAAATCAAGGCGAGATCGATCCTATCGAACTTTGTGTACTTCTTGAAATGGATCTTGCTGCAATCGAAGAGCTTCCTGAAATCGCTCGGAAGCATGGCTACTATGTCATGAACTATCCCAATCCTTTTAATGCAACCACAACGATCAGTTTTGCCCCCCCGCGTCTTCTCCGCCAGCTGGAGGACACGCCGTGGCAGGCGAATTTACACGAAAGTACACGAATTGAAATCTATAATATGAAAGGGCAGAAAGTGAAAAGCCTACCCATCGTCTCCCCATCTCAAAATCACCAAGTCTCTGTAATCTGGGACGGAACAGATGTTTATGGAAAAGCAGTTCCATCAGGGATCTATCTATTGAAAGCGGAGATCGGAAATTCAGAAAAGGTATGCAAAAAAATTGTTCTGATCCGCTAACTAATTTTAACTGAGGTTCTCTATTCATACAACAGAACAAAAAACCAATAAAGCAATACTGGTTGGTTTACAAACAGAGAACAGATCATCCTATGATGTTAAGGAATCCCTTCAAGAACTCGCACATCTTGCACGGACTGCGAATGTTATCGTTTCAGCTCTTGAAACACAGATACGCCCAAAGCCCCATCCTGCTTACTTTATTGGTTCCGGAAAAGCAAAGGAATTCGGTAAGCTTGCACAGCGTGAAGATGCAAATATTATTATTTTTGATGACAATCTTACACCTTCACAGGATAGGAACCTATCTAAGATAACGAAAAAACGGATCATTGACCGCTCGCAATTAATTCTCGATATCTTTGCTCAACATGCACGGACGAGACAAAGCAAATTGCAAGTCGAGCTTGCACAATTGCAGTATAATTTTTCTCGCTTAAAAGGGCAATGGACACACCTTTCACGAATTGAAGGAGGTATTGGATTTCGTGGTCCAGGTGAAAAGCAATTAGAGATAGACCGGCGTCGCATAAACGACAGGATCACACATTTAAAATCAAAGCTTGTAGGCATTGAGCAGACCAACGAGACTAAAAGAAAAGGCAGGAAAGAAATGTTTTCAGTAAGTCTCGTAGGTTATACAAATGCAGGGAAGAGCACTGTTTTGAACAGACTAACCTCATCTCATCTTTACACAGCAGACCAGTTATTTGCAACACTGGAAACCACAACCAGAGCAAAAATTCTAGAAACAAAAGAACGTATTGTTATTTCTGATACAATCGGTTTTATCAGAAAAATCCCACCATATCTGATAGCTTCGTTCCATGCAACTTTGCAGGAAGTGGTTTATGCAGATCTGCTGCTACACGTGGTTGATATTTCGCATCATAAATTGTACGAATATATGGATACAGTTGTTCAAACTCTGAAAGAGATTCGGGCTGATCATAAAGACATGATATTGATCTTCAATAAAATCGACCTTTTACCACGAAATCAATATCTATTCATGAAGAAGAAACTCAGAATTGACTACCCGGATTCACTCTTTGTTTCAGCACTAACAGGTGAAAATTTTGATGAGATCGAGCAGGCAATCTCGAAAGTTTTATCTCGTAGTAAGAAGGAAATCACACTTAAAATTCCAAATAACGAGCAGAAATTTATCTCCTACCTTTTTGATAATGCAGAAATAATTAATAAGCGTTACAATAATGATTCTGTTCGACTGCGCGTGAATGTCCCTCTTGAAAAATACTCAAAAAAATTCTCATTATTCAGAAGATTTGAGATCGGAACAAAACGCATGGCAAAGAGGAAATTCGAGCTCCAATAAAAAAAAGCATCTGCAAGAACACAGATGCTTTAAAACTTTATTTGACTATTCTTGACGATCTTGTAAAAAAGAAAAAGCCAAGTTTTTCTAAAATACCAATTTTCATAACTGTTAGTATATTAAGATGTTACAAATTTTGAAAATCTCCTAAAATATCAATAATCTAACTTTTTACGAGACCGTCATTCTTAATTAAAACAAATATCTTACTTCTACCTGCCAATTGCTAAAACTGGCCAAATCCCCATTTAGATTTAATCCTAGTTCTAAATTTTTCACAGGTTTAAATTCCACCCCAACTGATTGATATTCATCTGTAATCCAATAGTAAAAATCTCGACCACTGTATTCTACAAGCCTTCTGGTAATTCTATAGCCTAATCCACAATAAAGGGTTAAATTATCTTTTAGTTTATATTCCATACCTAATGGTAAATTTATAGTCGCTTGCCAATCTTTCTCAACTATATCAGACAAAGCATCTTCATAAGTTGTAGTATCAATAGTTGTAGAATCATTGTAAGAATCGTATCTATAATATATATTTTTACTTTGATTATATTTATCAGTTGTAATCTTTTCATAACTTCCCTGTAACTTAATCCCATAGAATAATTGCACCTTTTTACTAATCCAGTTTTGTCCCCAGCCAATCACCGTTTGATAATACTTACTTTTAGTAGTAGTTCCTTCATCATAATAACTCCAATTAGCAGACCTTAAAGTATCAACATTCATATAGGATTCATCTATATCTTCATTGTGATATTTACTAACAGCATCCTCAATGGAAAATAAAGAGGAGAGATATAATCGCCAGAATCTCTTATTATTTTTCTTTTCTAATAAAATATTAATCCTGTATTCTTCACAATCTAAATCATAAGAGTTTTGAGATAAATTACTATCAAAATAATTTTTATTATTATCATCTAAATATCCTCTTTTAAATATTCTTTTATCGATTTCAAAATCATTATATTCTCTCTTCCTATACTCCATAGATATATCTTTTCGTAGGATAGTTCCAAAACAAAAATTAAATCCGGTGGAATAAGAATCATCATCTAAATCTCGATATTCTGAATCCTCTCTATTATAATAGTCATATCCATAAGGTAAGAGATTTTTTATCTCGTACTCATCTTTAGTTATCCAATTTTTTATCCAATTAAATTTTATTCCTATATGACAATCATTGATTATTTTCAAAGAAAGAAAATTTTTAATATAAAATCCACTCCTGTTACTATTTTCATAGGAGTCCGAAAGATAACCTTTATATCCTTTAGGTTCAGTAATGATGATATCAGGATAAACAGGATTAATATAATCAATATCACCAAGATAAATAACAGGAAAATATTCCTTCCGATAAAGATATTCGCCACTTGCAAAACTTGCTTTCATTCCGTAAGAAATTTTACCTAAAAGCGGATAAACATTCAATCCAATTTTCTTGGAAGGATATTTATCACCTGCAGTCAGCATTATGTTTCGTTGTTCCAAAAAGTTAAGATGTGTAGGAAATACTTCTATATCAGTCTCAACATCTGGAACTAAATAATGGAAATAATCTCCTAAAGAATTCATCTTAACTCCTGCAAAAGCAAAGGAGTTTAAACAGATTAATAAAAGAAATGCATATATTAGTTTATGCATGATTTCTCCTATCTAACTTTTTATTTACCATTTTGTTATTCTTAATTATTCGTTCGCTATACGCAGTGGCATAAGCAGGAATAAATTTTTCTGATCTTCAGCATTCTCTATGTTATAGAAAATACATGGATCAAGAGAATTTTCAAATTTTATCCTAACGATATTGGTATCCATTAATTGAAGGATCTCAATTAAATATTTATAGTTAAAGCCGATCTGGAGTTTATCAATATCGCTCACTACTTCCAGAATTTCTTCTGCGGAACCTTTATCAATATCCTCCGATTGAACTTTAAGTTGATTCTTTGTAAAATTGAAAACAACCTTAAAATTATCTTCAGATGCGAGCAGGGAAACTCGCTGAATGGCTTTGATCAGGGGTTCTACTTCGATTTCTATTATTTTAGAATTATCATAGGGGATGACCGCTTCATAGTCAGGATAATTCGCTTCTATCAATCGCGAATATATCTTATAGGAATCATATTCGAAGCTGATCGCGCTTTCTTCCGGAAGTATCTTGATCTTCGGTTGGTCGACATTGATAATTCTACGAACAAGGTTCACGCCTTTGATCGGCATAATAATATCGATCTTGTCAGTATCCAGACTCAGTGCAGTCTCGAATTTTCCTAAGCGTTTTCCGTCTGTAGCAACCATCTTTTGTTTTTTTGAATCCAACTCCCAGAGAATACCTGAGAAGGCGGGTCTTCCAATATGCTCGGATACTGCAAAGGAAGTTTTTTCTACCAATTTTGAAAAGAGGTCGGCATCCATAGTAAAACTGTTTTCCCATTCGCGGTCAGGAATTTCCGGGAAATCTTCAGGGTCAGCGTATATCAAACTGAATTCGCTATGCTGGCATCTAATATTGAGCATCTTGTTATCCAGCTCACAATGAATTTCGTCATCAGGAAGTGCACGAATAATATCTGTAAAATTTTTGGCGGGAATTGCAATTTTCCCGGATTCAAGCACATTGCATTCAACCTCTGTAACAGCTGAGACCTCAAGGTCTGTGGCAGCAAGGCGAATGCTCCCTTTTTCACCATTTGCTTCAAGAAGAATATTGGTGAGGATCTGCAAAGGATTCCTTACAGGAACAATACTGTTGATGAATTGAACTTTTTGTAATATTTGATTTCTATGAACATTAAACTTCATGTGTAACTCCGAATTGTTTTAATAAAAAAGCAAGGGGCAAGCCCCTTGCTTGTATAAATGGTGATTATTTTACTGCTTCCTTAAGTTTTTTACCCGCTTTAAATTTGGGAACTTTAGTAGCAGGGATTTGAATCTTTTCACCAGTTGCGGGATTTAAACCCATGCGTGCAGCTCTTTTTGCAACACGAAATGTTCCAAAGCCCACCATAGTGATCTTGTCACCTTTTTCAAGTGTCAATTTGATGTTATTAAATACAGAATTAACAGCGTCACCAGCTCTCTTCTTGGAAATGTCGACATCCATAGCGACTTTTTCAATCAACTCTTGTTTTGTCATATGTGCCTCCGCATCATTTTTTGCCATAAGCTTACCATAGGTTACCATCAATACTAAGCCTGTCAATTTTTTTAATAAAAAAATGCAAAAAAATCATTTCGCAATCCCGCGTTCAGAATTTTCTACAAATTCAATAAAATGTTTTACTTCATAGATCATTTCAATTTCAGACTTTATTTTTTCCAATGCCTGTGCTGTATTTAGATTTGAATTATAGAAAATCCTGTAGAGCTTTCTCAGGGTTGCTCTTGTTTCCTCAGAAAAATTATTCCTTTGCAAACCAATGGAATTTAACCCTACTGATCTATATGGAACACTTGCTCCTCGCGTATAAGGCGCAACATCCTGACTCACCCTAGAAAATCCGCCAATAAAGGCAAAACAGCCGATATGAACGAATTGATGAACAGGAGTTAAGCCGCCAATGGTAGCATTATTTTCTATTATCACATGCCCAGCCAGATTCACACTATTTGCAAGGATCACCCTGTTTCCGAGCTGGCAATCATGAGCTACGTGCATGTATATCATAAGAAGACAATTATTCCCTACTCTTGTGGGTTGTTCAATATTGCTTGATCGATTAATAGTTGCAAATTCTCTTATTGTGGTGTGCTCACCGATCTCAACTGCTGTATCTTCGCCGGCATACTTAAGATCCTGTGGCTCAGTACCAATCACTGCAGAATGGAAAATCCTGCATCCCTTTCCAATAGTTGTTCGTCCATCTAACACAACATTCGATGAAACTTTTACTCCATCATGGAGTATTACTTTCGGCCCTATAATTGAATAAGGGCCAATCTCTACATCATTTCCGATCTGTGCTTTGGGATCAACTATTGCTGTTGGATGGATTATTTGAGTCATTTTTCTTAACCAATTTTGCTTTTAATTCCCCCTCGCAAACTAATTGATCATCAACATAAGCTTTTCCTTCGATGACATGCACTCCTACTCGTGATCGAACCAATCTCATTCGAAATTCAAGCCGATCACCTGGAACAACCAGTTTTCTAAATTTCACCTTGTCTATTGAAAGAAAATATGCAACGAAATCATGCGGATTTGGACATTCGTTGAGCACAAGGATTCCCCCGGTTTGAGCCATTGCTTCTACAATAAGTACTCCCGGCATAACAGGATGATCTGGAAAATGTCCTTGAAAAAAAGGCTCATTCGCAGTGACATTTTTGATACCTACAATTGACTCGCCTGGAGTGAACTCAACGACTTTATCAACCAGAAGCATTGGATATCTGTGTGGGAGTATTCGTTGGATCGCCTTATTGTCAAAGACAACACCCTTCACTTCCTTTTCCCGATACTTAGCTTTTAATATATCATTTTCATATTGCTTTTTGATCTTTTTGATCAACTCAATATTGGTTCTGTGTCCTGAGCGAGCCGCAAGGATATGTCCCTTTATAGGGATACCGAGAAGCGCCAGATCTCCAATGAGATCAACAACTTTATGTCTGACAAATTCATTATAATATCTCAAAGGTCCTGAATTCAGTAATTTTTGTTCATCGAGTTTGAGCTCTCCTTTCACATTGAAGAGTTCTCTCAATTCCTGAATATCCTTATCAGACATACTATCATCGCCGATAACCAATGCATTATTCAAGCTGCCACCCTTTATCAAGCCTGCTGCACGAAGCTGTTTGATGTCATTTACAAAGCAAAATGTTCTTGCGGAAGCAAAACCCTTTTCATATTCATCTTTGACAGAAACCATTGAAGTGTATTGAGGTTTTAGATTTGGATGATCAAAATCAATGAAAAAGGTTATTTTCAAAGATTCAGACGGCACGACAACAACATCAACATTATACTCTGGAACAGAAAAGGAAAGGGGTTTCTTTATCTCAAGATATTTACGTTCTGCATCCTGCTCTTCAATACCGCATTTTTTCAGAGCTTTCACAAACTCAATGGCACTGCCGTCAGCAACAGGAATTTCCTCACCGTCAATTTCAACAATAATATTATCTATCTCAAGCCCTTTTATTGCAGAAAGCACATGCTCGATAGTCGCAATAGTTGCATCTTTGATACCAATGTTCGTTCCTCTATCCAGACTAATTACATGCTGTATGTCAGCAGGAATTTCCGGTTTCCCGGGCAGGTCAATACGACGGAAAATTATTCCTGTATTTTCTAATGCCGGTTTAAATGTAACTGTACTTATCGTTCCGGTATGTAAGCCAATACCTGAATAGCTTATCGAATCCTTAATGGTTTGTTGATTTTCATGAATGTACATCATTTTCTTCCTTCTTTTTCAGTTGATGGAAGTATTTTATCATATCGGGCAATTCTTTTAAAGAAGCGATAATCCTTCTCTGCAGGCCGATATCCATTGCAGGATATCCAAGCACTATCTTGTTATCTGGAATATCATTAGGAATCCCTGATTGTGCTCCAATTTTGACATTATTCCCGACTTTTACATGATCTGCTACGCCGACCTGTCCTGCGAATATACAGTTGCTTCCAACTTTTGAACTTCCAGCAATCCCGACTTGTGAGCAAAGGATCGTGTACTCTCCTACTTCAACATTGTGAGCAATTTGAACCAGGTTATCAATTTTTGATCCTTTTCGAATGATCGTATCACCAAGTGCACCTCTGTCGATAGAAACATTAGCGCCGAGTTCCACATCATCTTCAATAATAACTCTGCCTACCTGTGGAATTTTTTGATGCTTCTTTCCATCCCAGATATAGCCAAAACCATCCGAACCAATAACACATCCTGCGTGAATTCTCACATCACTTCCGATCTGGACTTCATTATAGATGGTTACTCCCGGATATAAACAGCATCTTTCACCCATGACCACATCATCTTTGATAACAACGTTTTCATGAATCGAAGAATATTCTCCCAAAACAACATTCTTTCCTATTACTGCATAGGCTGCAATAGTAATATTTTCAGGCACATTTACAGATCCATCAATAACTGCGGTGGGATGAATGTCTTTGCCTTTTATAGGTTTTTGTGTTGATTGCAAGAAATAAGCAACGATCCTTAATAAAGAAATGTAGGGCTTTGAACATAGAATATAGTTCCGTTTGGGTATTGTATTCAAATCCAGTTTTTCAGGTATAAGAAAAACACCTGCCTTAGATTTCGCAAATGCCTTTTCAAATTTTGGGTCCTGAAAAAAGACCACAGTATGCTCGTCTGCTTCTTCAAGGGAAGATACAGCATTACATGTGCAGTCCCGAATTTTGACCAACTTTCCTTCTGCAATAGCTGCAAGCTTTTCAATGGGAAGTGCTAATGCGAATTGTTTCATTCGTTGGTTTGCTCTTCAGGAACAGGAGTGGCGTTTATATTCAGCTTTTCAATGACCTCTTCAGTAATATCGATTTCTTCGTTCTTAATATAAAGTACGACCTCGCCCTGCATGGTGTTAAGCACAATATCCAGACCGTTTTCTTCAGCGACCTCATTAATAGCATTAACTATCTTTTCACTGATAGGTGCAAGAAGTTCCATCTGGCGTTCGACGGCTTTGTTACGATAATCATTAGCTAAATTATAGAATTCAGTTTGTTTCTGTTCGATCTCTTTCACTTTTTGATCGCGACGTTCTTTGGATACGATTGGAGGAAGGTTTGCATATTCATCTTTCAGACGGTTTATTTCCGCTTCCTTTTCACCAAGATCCGTTTCCCATTGTGCTGATTCCTGATAGAACTGCTGCTCGGCAATACTCTTTTCTTCAAAGCTATTATACACTTTATCGACATCGATCACGCCGATCTTCTGTGCAGCAGCAGATACCATCGCAGGTATCAGAACTAATAACATCACAATTAGAATACTTTTGAATTTCATTATTATATCTCCTTATTACATAAAATTAAAATTTCTTACTTAAAATGTTGAGCCAAACTGGAAATGGAACTGCCATTTATTTTTCTCTTTTCTATCTAAGCCATAGGCATAATCAAATCCAAGAAGACCCATAGGTGACATTATTCGTACACCCATTCCAATGCCCTTCTTAAGTTTTTGTATATTGATCTCTGAAAGATAATTATAAGAATTACCCGCATCGAGGAACATCACACCTATGATCTGGTCGCCTGAGATGGGGAATGTAATTTCACTTGACGTGATAAATTCTGCTTTACCACCATCCTTATCTTCAGGTACAATACTATTATCGGGATATCCTCGAATACCGTCAGCGCCTGTACCTCCGGGATAGAAAAGTTCGTCCGGCGGCACTTCATCAGTATCGCCAAATGCCTTCACACAACCAACTCTAAAGCGCATACCGAGCGAGAATTTCCAGAAAAGTTTCAGATACCAGTTTGTTTGAATGATCTCTTTAATATAGTTTTCACTTCCGCCAAAAGGACCACCTGCAAGTTCTGTATATGATCTCACAAGTGAACCTTCGCTTGGGCGGAAAACATTATCTCTGTCATCTCGCTCAAATGTAAGGAAGGTAGTACTGGTAAGTATTTTACCTTTATCAACAAGAGCTCGTAGAGAAGATGAAACATTATCATTCTCATCAAGAATACTATACTCCTTTTGAGTAATGGAATAACCTGTTGTGACTTTTGAATAATTGACCCATGGTATCCTGGTTCCAATACGGAAACCACCACCGGATTTAACAACACGATAGTTATAATCACTCCAATCATTTCGCTGATGATATACATCTGCACCTACAAGAATATTCGTATCATAAAAATATGGGTTGGTAAAGCTGATATCATATTCCTGCTTCGAACCACTGAACTCCCAGGAAAATTTCAATCCCCATGCTTGTCCGAAGAGATTATTATGAGATAAAGCGAGAAATCCTGTCAGCTTATCTTTCTCATCATAATTTACACCCATATTTGCAGTGCCGGATTCTTTGTCTTCAAGTTCAAAGATGAGATCAATATCCCCTTCATCATTGATGGGTTGGTAATCAAGCCCGATATTGGGCTCAAAGAATCCAAGATTATAGATATTTCTTTGACTTTGTATTAGCAGGGATTGTCTGAAGTAATCACCCGGAACAACTGCGAGCTGCCTGCGGATGATCTTCTCTTTTGTTTTCTTGTTGCCTTTTATATATATCTGCCTGACCTTTGCCCGGTTGTTTTCCTGCACAAAGATATTGATGTTTACCATCTCTCCTTTGGGATTGATCTGAGGTGAGACTGTCGAATAAATATATCCCTCTTCATAATACATTGAACGTATGCCATTCAGTTTTTCATCAAACTCTTCCCTGTTAAAGATCTCATCTTTTTCAAACTTAAGCTGGTGAAGAAGGATATCTTTGCTGAATAAAGTATTTCCTTCAATAGATATTTCGCCGATGCGGTATTGATTACCTTCATATACATCGATTGTCAGGAAGAGCTGACCTTTTCCGTCATACTTCGGGTCCCAGCCAATAATAGCAGCATCGATATATCCCTTGGAATTATAGTAACCAACTATGCGGGTCAGGTCTTCATCAAATTTTTCCTGATCAAACTCTCCCGAACGCAAGAAGCCGCTCTTCTTTGTCTTTATGATCCTGCGGAGTTTCTTGTCTGTAACCAATTCGTTACCACTGAAATTGATCTCCTTTATCACAACTTTTTGACCCTCATTTATTACAATGGCGAGCTCGATTCGATTGGTCAATGCCGGTTCTTTTTTGAAATTGACCGCAGCAAGCCGGTATCCCTTGGAATAATATAGTTCAAGGATCTTATTCTTTATTTCAAGCTCTCTTTCACCAGACCAATAATCACCACGAACAAGTCTAAACTTCTTCTTGATATCATCGAGACGTATCTTTTTGTTACCTGTTATTTCCCAATCCTGTATTATTGGATATTCAGAAACCAGTATGATGATCTTCACACCTTTATCGCCCTGAAACTTATCAACTTTGATATCACTGAATAATCCAAGCTTATAAATATTCTGTATGGCTTTGGTGATCTTGTCTGTAGAGAATATCTGCCCAAGCGCCAGACCTGATGCAGATTTGATAAGCTGAGTGGTCACATTGATATTTCCTGTAATTTCAATATCGGAAATATAGTTGTACTCGATTTGTGCAAAAGCAGAGGTCGTGCAAAACATAAATAGAGCTACTAAAATAAAGAATATAATTTTTTTCATAATTTTTTATAAAATCTTATTGGTAATTTATGGCATATTTCCAGCCATCAAAATAATTAGTAAAGTTTTTTAGTAAGATATAGTTATCTGAATACATTCTAATTTTCCAGTGCTGTATAATTTGGAGTAAAACATCCGTGATGTTACAAAATAATTATAACACCTTCTTAATTCAATAGAATCGCAAATTTTGTATTCTATAGTTACAATATTATAGCTTGACTAAGCTGGTGCTTGGTAAAGATATGGTGTAGATTTTAATCAGATAAATATCGATTGATTGCTTTCACATTACATTTAATCAATGTGTAATCCTTCATCCCATCTGAATAAAATTCTACCGTGCAACCTGCAATTTCCAATTCATTAATCAAATATTCTAATCCATATCCCTTTTCTGTTATACTGAGAGTATATTCATCAGTTATTCCAGATTGCTGAACAGTGTATTGTTTATATTCCAATACCCTACCATCATCTAAGAATGAAATAGTTACGATTTTCTCAACAATAGTTGAATCATCGAATTTTTTTATTAGAGCTTTTATCTCTATTTCTCCAACTTTAATTGGTATGATAATTTCTTGACCTGATTGAAATTCATCTTCAATACTTGCTTTAGAAGAATCCCTAAACTTGATTACATTACAATATAATTCTGATAAAGCATTGATAACAGATTCTCTTTCCCCTTCTGCTTGACCAACTCCATACAAATATCCACTTGTTGGAGTAACCTCTTTTACCCACTGGGGTGGCTTTGATGTGTGTGAAGTATTACATGAAATAATACAAAGTATTACTATCGTTACAAACACTAACTTTTTCATTTTTACTCCTCTCTGATTTTTTTCTTTTAAGTAATATTTGAGTCTTGCATTACATATTATGAGTTTACTATAAAAACCCTTGAAATATAATTGAGTAATTACTTTACACATAATTACCAACAGACATTAGTGTGTTCATAGAAGTAATAATTATTAAGGAAATAATTATGTTTAAAACTA
>Ga0268282_1000226_pt1 | contig 31770 bp, 25 predicted proteins | sample saktaG_12_FD_190133 | JGI IMG/M metagenome (GOLD analysis project Ga0268282, IMG submission 190133) | Saline water microbial communities from Sakinaw Lake, British Columbia, Canada - sak_2011_5_24_120m | ecosystem: Environmental > Aquatic > Non-marine Saline and Alkaline > Saline ...
GGTCTTGGAGAATCACTCCTTTACCTCGGGCCTTTGCTTTTACCAATTCCCAGTGGCTTAGCCACCGTTTAGCCATTCTCTTAAAAAGAAGGGGACTGCTTTTTGGAGACTAAGTCTCCAAAAGTTGTCTCCAAAAGTTTTTGGTTTGGTTTTGCAGTTTTGTTATTTGTCATTGTGTTATTTCTATGCTTCTGCTAAAATAGATTTGGAGACTAAGTCTCCAAAAGATCTCAGAAAAAAGATATATGAGAAAAGTAAAATTTATTAACGGGGAATATTATCATATTTATAATCGTGGAGTAGATAAGCGTACAATTTTTGAGCGTCAAGAAGATATAGACAGATTCTTTCTTAGCATGAAAGAATTTAATGTTTTGGACCCAATTGGTAGTATTTATGAAGAGATTTTTCGTAGAAACAAATTTGGAGACTTAGTCTCCAAAAAAGAAAAGTTAGTTGAATTTGTTTGTTATTGTCTTAACCCAAATCATTATCATTTTATTTTAAAGCAGTTAGTTGAAGAAGGGATCAGGAAGTTTATGCATAAAGTTAGTCTAGGTTATACAATGTTTTTTAATAAAGAATATAAGCGAAACGGTTCATTGTTTCAGGGTCCTTTTAAAGCGATTCACATAGGCTCTAATGAATATTTATTACACTTAAGTGCTTATGTTAATTTAAATTATAAGGTTCATAATTTAGAAAAGTTTGGACACCGAGTGTCCAAACTTTTTAAATCAAGTTGGAATGAATATATTAATAACAACAAGGAAGAAAAAGGTTTTTGTAAAAAGGATATTATATCAGATCAATTTGGTAGCCCCTTAGATTACAAAGAGTTTGCAGAAGATTCTTTAGAAAGAATTAGGGAAAATAAACAAATCAAAAAGTTTTTACTAGAAGATTGAAATTTGGAATAATTAAATATAAAAAGAAAAAGGCTCCTTAGGTATTTAACCGCTCGGATCCTTTTTAGCCTTAATGTCATTATACATCAAGAAGATGGGAAAGTAATGACAAATATGGTTTTCTTAGTGGCTCAGCCACTGTTTTGGTTATTAGTAAAAAGGGGGACCCATGGGGTCCCCCTTTTTTAAAAATAATTATCCACGCATTGATGATTGATGTTTTTCTAAAGCTATTGTGATGAATTTGTGGATTGCCGTTCCATGAATTAATATGAATTTAGGGATTGAAGAAAATGATTATCCATAATCATTAGTTGTTTCTATTATGAAATATGTTAATATAATTCCATGAGTTCCTAAAAAACGGAACGAATGGAAATATCAGAGAATTCTATGGTCGGTCCCTTGATTTAGTTATCCACATGTTGGGTGTTGCTAAAAAAATTATTTATGTTATTCTATTAATGGTACTTATATTAGAACTTCGGTTCTTTCGGCTGACGAAAGGTTCGCCTTTCAGATGCTATATAAGTACCATTTTTTTTTATTAAAAAAGAAAACCAACTCGTCTGGTTGGTTTTCTGCTATCCCCATTTGGCTTGCCGAATAAAGATAAGATGATATAGTATAATATAGTTATGGAAGAAATATATAAAATTAGACAAGCTAACATTACAGACTTAAATGCTCTACTTGATTTATTGCATCAGTTAAGTCCCATCAAAGAAGAGGACGGTTTAACTGATTATAAGAAATTGCAGGAGACTTTGCATAGAATTATTGCTGACGATAATCATCATCTTTGTGTTTGTGAACATGATGGTAAAGTGATTGGCACAGCAGTCCTGTTGATTCAATTAAACTTATCACATTCTGGTCAATCTTATAGTCATATTGAGAACGTTGTTACTGATCAAGCTCAGCGCGGTAAGGGTATTGGCACAAGAATGATTGAATACCTGATTAGGCAAGCGCGCAAGAAAAATTGTTATAAAATCATTTTGAATTGCGCCAAACACAATATTCCTTTTTATAAAAAGTGCAGTTTTATTGAAACTGGAGAGATTGAAATGAGAATTTAATTTGTAGGTTCAATAAAGTTTATTTATATTTAAAAGTTCTAAGTTATAAAAATTATGAAAAAAGCAATTAAAATTTCACTTTCAGCAGGAATGTTATTTTTCCTGCTATTTTTAGTTTCTGGTTGTGTGAAACCAGAAGGGCCTATCGTTGAAAGGGTTATTGAATATACAGCAGGCGAGATGGATGAGCCAAGTTTAAGCTATAATCCACCAGCTTATTCTTTCGCTGAAAAAAAATATAATAATCCCGAATATAGTTTGCCCCTAAAAGAAATGCCAGACAATTATGAGAGAGATATTAAGGAAAAATTTAATTTAGATCTAACAGAAGAGCAGAAGACAGTATTAAAGAATAATGGAGTTGTTATCGTTGCTGGCGACCAAGATAGATTTGAAAATGCATATAATAAACTTAACAATTCAAAGCTTTATGAAATAGATGGTGAAAGAAAATATGACGAAAGTGGCGTGCCAATTATTGTTACAGCTGATTCGGTAATGCATTTATTCCACATTGAGTTCAATGAACTTCTTAAAAATATTGAAATTAACAAGCTAACGCCGATGCTAAATGAATTTTTAGATAAAGCCATTAATGAAGCAGAAAATCAATATAATAGTTTAGAAGATGAAAATTTAAAGGAATTATCAAGAAGAAATATGGCGTATCTGGCGGTTGCTACAAAATTATTGGATCCGAGTTTCAGTATTCCCAAAAATGTCAAGAAAGATGTAGAACATGAGATAGAGAGAATAGAAGCGCATAAAGGATTTTTCAAAAATGAGTTATTCAGCAAAGATTGTCCAGATGTTTGTGATAGCAGATTATATCCTCCTGATCTTGATTATGTCTGCAATCAAGAGGTTAAGGGCGACGTAGAATATCAAGGAGAGATATGGAGATTTCAAGATTTATATAAGGAAGTATGTCTTAAGTCGTGTTATTGCGAAGATTACAGTCAGTATGTTCCCAGAGGACACTATACTTCTAGCGAAGAATTAAAACAATATTTTAAATCTATGATGTGGTTGGGCAGAATGACTTTTAAGGCCGTAGGCGAAAACTGGACTAAGCAAGCTGTTTTATTGACCGATGCTGTAAAATCAGCAGATGTGATGGATTTATGGAATAAAATATATACTGTGACGGGATTTTTTGCTGGAGCTTCTGATGATTTGACTTTTTATGAATATGACGCAGCTATTTTTAATTTATTTACTTATGAATTTGATAAAAATAAAGAATTAAAAGAACAGATTGCCGAAAATATGCAAAGCGAGATTAGAAAGATAAGAGGACCGAAGATTTTAGGTGGATTTGAATTTGATTTAGCTGGCAATTTAAAAGACACAACACAGGGTTTAAGATTAATCGGGCAAAGATATGCGCTTGATTCTCATATTTTATCAGATATGGTTTATAATAATGTTGGGGTTAATCCAAACTCAGGATATTATAAAAGAGTTATCCAATGTAAAGAGACTTATGAAAAGTTAAGTGAGCCCGAAGATTTTTATTATTCCTGCGATAGCATGAACAAAGACAAAATAAAATATTGGAATGAGGTATGCTCTAAGGCAATGGAAATGTATGTATATGGCGTGTGTGAGGGATTGGACGAAAAACAATTATGGAATGTTTGCAGGTTTATGCCAACAGGATTAGATGTAATGTCAGTTTTGGGTTCAAAAAGAGCTGACGAATTGTTGGTTGAGAAAAATATGTCAACATTTTGCGATTATGACAAAAAAAGCCAGGAAATGAAAAATTTAGTTAAAGGTTATGATCAAAAAAAATGGACTAAAAATTTATACAACTCTTGGCTTTGGATGATTCAACCAGTTCTAGAAGAAAAGCCAGAGGGTTATCCTAATTGGATGAGGTCATTAATATGGGAAAATAAAGATTTGGTTACTGCTTTATCCTCTTGGGCGCAGTTAAGACATGATACAATCCTTTATGTTAAGCAAAGTTACACTAAAGTAGTAATGATGAGGGTGACTTCAGCGCCAGCCCCCATGAACGCTAAATATTATGGCTATGTAGAGCCAAATCCCGAATTATTTGCTCGCGCTAAATTTATTACTGAATTTTTAATTCAAGGCCTGGAAGAGCAAGGAGTAATGACAGAAGATGTTAAAAAATCTTTAGAGCAAAGCAGAGATATGATGGCTAGATTGCAAGAAATTTCAGAAAAAGAATTAGAAGGCAAAGTATTGAGTGAAGGGGACTATGACTATATAGAACAAATTGACAAGAGCTTTAATGCTATTATTGAAGATTTGGCTTCGGCATTAACCGTCAAAGAAGGAGTAGAATTGCCAGGCAGCCAAGAACAGAAATCATTGCAAGGCAAAGATGATGCATTTAAAACCACAATTATTGCTGATGTACACACAGAATCAAACACTAAGAAAGCGTTAGAAGTTGGGACAGGCAAGGTTGATTGGGTAATAGTTGCTCACAAAGCAAAAGATGGCAGGATTGGTTTGGCTGTTGGTCCAATGTTTAGTTATTATGAATTTCCTTGGCCAATGAAAGATCGTTTGACAGATGAAAAATGGAGAGAAATGTTAGAGACAGATCCTCTTAATAGACCAGATTGGATTGAAAATTTTATTGAATAAAATAAAGCCAGAAAACCCATTGGAGTCCACTTTTTAAGTTATCCACAGTTCAAGTATTGTCAATATTATTTAAGGTGTTAAGTTATTAATGGTGTTAGTGGGATTTATTTCTCAAAGTTATTTAACTTCGGTTATTTAATTTATTAGTTGAAAGTTTTGCTTAATTTTATTGGATTATTTAATTTCGGTTATTTAATTTATTAATTGAAAGTTTTACTAGATTCTAATCTAACACCATTTTTTTATTGTTTTAGTTATCCACAGATAGGTATTGCTAAAAAAATCGTTTCTGTTATTCTATTAGTGGTGCTTGTTTTAGAACTTCGGTTCTTGTAGCTGACAAAGGGTTCGCCCTTTAGATGCCAAATGAGCACCATTTTTTATTTTTAATCCATAATTTAAATTTATGTTTGATAAGTTAAAACAATTAAAACAAATGCAAAGCATTTTAACAAAAGAAGAGGTGCAGGAAGAAGTGAATGGAGTAGAGATAGTAATTAACGGTAAAATGGAAATTTTAAGAATTACTCTTAATCCAGATTTAGAGATAAAGGAACAAGAAGATTCTATTAAGAAATGTTTTAATCAGGCTATACGTAAAATGCAATTCAATTTAGCTTCTCAGATGTCTCACCTTAAAGCAGGCTTCTAATTTTTTAAACAGAAAAGGTAAAATTTCATAACCAACCCGACGGGTTGGTTTTTTGTGTTTTATCCTTGACCTCTTTTTTGTGTTGTACTATATTTAAAGGAGTAAACAAATTTTATGTCATTAGCTCAGTCAAAATTAAATATAGAATCAATCATGTCTTTGTTTTTAATTTTGTATTTTGAGATTTCACTCCGCCAACGAGAGAGAGAGAGAGAGAGAGAGAGAGAGAGAGAGAGAGAGAGAGAGAGAGAGAGAGAGAGAGTAATCCGCCGGCACAATTTTTATTTAAACTTAATTTATTTTATATAAATACTACTTTTTAGTAGTATTTTTTTGTTTTAAAAAAATAACAATCATATCTATGAAAAAATCAATTAAATTTTTTTTGGTAATTATTTTATCAATTATTGCAATAATTAGTATTTATTTGTATCTCACTCGTTTAGCGTGGCATGGATTGTCGGCAGAAGACAAATTAACAACGCTTGAATCTATATACAGAAAGTGTCAAACGAGGGGTGGCGAAGATTGCGAGTTAGAGATAGCCGATAGATTAAATGATGTTATTGGCACTCAAAAAATTGAATTAATACAAATCATCCAAGACAAAAATAAATCAGAGGAAAATAGGATATTTGCTTTAGGTATGTTTTTTGGCCTTTCCAGAGGAGATAATCAATTAATTACTATTCAAGAATCTGATTTTTATTATTCTATTGCAACAGAAAACGAAAACCCATTTGACCTTCGTCAACTCGCTTATTCTTATTTATTAGATGCGCAAATAGATGACGAAAAAATTATAGCGCTTCAAGAGCAAATGATTATAGATCCAAATGTTCATCCTGACTTCAAAAGAAAGGTTTTGGCGAACATGAGCACAATAGATACAGAAGGTCTTGAAAGGGCCTTGTTTACTAATTTAATCAATCCAGCCTCAAGTGTTCGGTTAGAAGTTGCGAATGCTTTGGGTAGGGCAGGAGGACAGAAGCAAATTTCTGAACTTGTGAAAATTGCTTTAGGCGAGACAAATGATTTAACGGGTCGCAGTTTGGCTTTATTGGCCATTGAAGATATTGCCCGAGAGAACACCACAGAGAACCTTGATGAATTAATTATAAGTTTAGAACCTTTATTGGGGCATAAAGAATATACGATTAGGGTGGCAGTAGCTGATGTATTAGAATCCTTGACTGGCAAAACACAAGACATTGAAGCCACGCAAGAAGAAATAGATGATTATATAAGTAATACATTTTTAGGCGATTATTGATGTCTAATTGTTAGTAATTAATAATAATTTATTTATATGAATATTGTTCACAAAAAAAGTATTCTTTTTGGTTTAATATTTTTTCTTGGCATTGGCATTACTACCAATGCTTTTGCTTTGCCATGGGGTTCAGTTATTTATCACACTTCCGAAGATGGCAAAATGTATGGCTACAATAATTTTGAAAGCTCGTTTATTTCTGGTCAAGTTTATCCAGGCGCGGTTGGCATTTATGTTGGCAAAGCACAGAAAACAGGCGTTCCGTTAGTCGTTGAAGTGGATTATGGTGAGGTGCGTATTATTCCCGCGAAATACTTTGTTGACATAGATAAAGGAGAAGAATTTGTTGGGGCTAAAATTCCCCAGGATTTTGAATATAATCATAAAATAGCTAAGTCGATAATGAGGAAAATTGTTGCTCAGGATCATGAACTTTTTGATTACACTTATGGTGATCAAAAAGGTCCCCAAAGCGGGGAATGGACATCTGTTGGTTTCGTGGAAAAGATTTACGAAAGCGCTAATGCTCCGCATTTAACTTATCATCCAGATCCCCTAATGAATTATAGTTATTATGCCATTAATATCACTCCAGACGGTTTTGATAATCAAAGTGAGATTAATGAATCTGGTGATTGTTTCTCGTTATCTCAAGAATTTTCGAAAATTCATAAATTGGGTCAAGGTGATTTTTGGGAGAAATTTGCATTTAAAGAATTCAAAGAGATTATAGCGATGATGAAGGCAGAAATAGATATCAGCAAGATATTGACGATAAATATTTTGGGCTATAATTATGAGGGGGAAAGATATTTTTTCTTTCCCGCCACGCAATTTAAACAGTCTAGCCTAAAAGACGTTCCTGTAGATATTGAGATTGCTTCTATTGGTAAATCTCAATTAGTTGATGGACTCTCAGAACAACGTCGTCAGATTAACTTGATCATGGCTTTTAGTAAAAGAATAGTTGATGAAACCGGAAAATTGTGTGCCAAAACTCTTATCTCTAAGAAATTTGGTTTACCATCAAAGATAGCTAATCTTTTTGGTTCCATAAAATCTTGGCTAACTATTGGCAAAGAATTGGCAGATTTATCTGACGCTGACCAAATTAAAATTAATTTAGATTTTTTAAAAAATGATAATCCAGTTGATAACCTTGATGCTGCCTTAGGTTTTTGGCGGAAAACGCAACAATTTGTAGAATTTGGAGCCAAAGAATCAGACGAAATTGCTGATTTGGTCAATAAAGGCTTGTTAAGTGGGCCCAAGGCAGACGCAAAAATAGAAGAATTATTATCAGACACAGACATCAGCGACACTCCTGTTTTAGAAGGTGATTTTATTCAATATACAGATGAAGAAGAGGATCCATTTTTAATAGATTTTGTGGGAGGTGAGGATTTTTCAGACACAGATGAAATAAAAGAAAAATATGAAGAATTTGTTTTGGATACAGAGCCAGAGGAAGAGTTAGAAGAAGATACTGTTCCAGAAGAATTAGAAGAAGTTGAGGACGAAAAAGACGATGATGAGGTTTCACCTCATCAATATCTTGTCAGTGATATTGTAATCAATGAATTCGTGTCAGATCCATCAACGGGAGAGGTAGAATGGATTGAGCTTTTTAATAACACTGGCGATTCAATTGATTTAACTAATTGGACGATTGAAGACAATACTGAATCTTTAAAATCACTTGAAGGTCTGACCTTAGAGTCGTATAGTTGGTTAGTTTTAAATCAAAGACAAGATTTCAGCTTTTTCTTAAATAATACTGGCGATATTATTAAACTAAAATACAATGATACAATTATTGATCAAATTAGTTATGGAGATTTTGATGATGGAGACGCAAGCGACAATGCTCCCGAACCAAGCAAAGGACAATCTAGTGCTCGCAATATTGATGGACAAGATACCAACAATGACAAAAATGATTTTTCAATAACAACAACTTTAACCAAAGGTGTGGCCAATGTCATTACGGCTGTGATTTCTGGTGGCTCCAGTGGAGGCTCTTCTGGCGGAGGAGGGGGCGGATCATCCAGTGTCCAATATCAAGCGCATCAATTATCAGATGTTATAATTAACGAAATAATGTATAATCCGTCAGGGGTTGATACTGGGCATGAGTGGATAGAAATATATAACACAACTGATGGAAATGTTGATTTGACTAATTGGAAATTTCATGAAGAGGAAACGAATCATTCTTTGAATTTACAACAAGGGGATTTAGTATTATCTTCTGGCGATTACGCGATTATTGCTGACAATGCGAATTCGTTTGTTGTAGATTATACAAATTTTTCAGGAACTCTTTTTGATAGTTCTTTTTCTTTAAAAAACACTTCAGAGACAATTGCCATAAAAGACGGAATAGGGAATCTAATAGACGAGTTGACTTATTTAAGTGAATGGGGAGGAAATGATAATAACAGAACAATAGAGAAGCAATCTGACGGGACATGGACCGGAAGTTTGTCTGATGGTGGCACTCCAGGCGAAGCAAATAGTATATATGTAAGCGATAGTGGCAACGAACAAGGGGGACAAAATAATGATGGAGAAGAGGAAGGTGATGACGACGAATCTAGTAATGGTTCGGGAGATGACGAGGCAGGAGATGATGATGAAAGCGGGGACACTCAACTCCCACAATATTCTCTCAGTGACATAGTAATTAATGAATTTGTATCAGATCCATCAACGGGAGAGGTAGAATGGATTGAGCTTTTTAATAACACTGGCGATTCAATTGATTTAACTAATTGGACGATTGAAGACAATACTGAATCTTTAAAATCACTTGAAGGTCTGACCTTAGAGTCGTATAGTTGGTTAGTTTTAAATCAAAGACAAGATTTCAGCTTTTTCTTAAATAATACTGGCGATATTATTAAACTAAAATACAATGATACAATTATTGATCAAATTAGTTATGGAGATTTTGATGATGGAGACGCAAGCGACAATGCTCCCGAACCAAGCAAAGGACAATCTAGTGCTCGCAATATTGATGGACAAGATACCAACAATGACAAAAATGATTTTTCAATAACAACGACATTAACAAAAGGGGTGAGTAATATTATTACCGCGCCCGAAATTGATACAACCGTTCCAGAAATATCTTTAGATTCTTTTCCTGATTCATTAACCAATCAAACATCAGCACAATTTGAGTTTTCGGCAAATGAGATAGTTGTTTTTTCTTGTTGGATAGACGAAGAAATGCGACAAGATTGTGTTTCTCCGCAAAACTATAATGACCTCTCTGAAGGAGGTCATATTTTTTATTTAGAGGCGATAGACCAAGCAGGCAATATAGCGACGAAAAATTATGAATGGACCATTGACTTAACGGCTCCAATTTCAAACATTAATCTTGCTAATAATATTTTTAATTCTGTTTCTTGGCCAGATAGAATTGAAGGAACCGCATCCTCAAACGCTACCACAACAAGCGATATTTTAGAGGTAAAGATTCAAGTTCAAAAAATTTCAAACCAGCAATATTTAGGGCACACAACTTCAACTTCTGATTTAATATGGCGTGATTCTTCGCTTTGGTTAGGCACAATATTAGGGAATACTACCAGCACAACACCTACTTGGAATTTTGATTTAAGTGATTCATTGTTGACTGACGATTATTATTCTATCTATTCTCAAGCATTTGACACTTTTGGAAATGCTCAAAATAGCACCTCAACGGCTGATTTTATTTTTGATAATACCGCACCAGAACAGGTTGTAAATCCACAAATAGAAGAAGGTGACACAGCATTAGATTTAAGGGTTTCATGGGACGCAGTAGAAGATAATTTGTCAGGGTTGGATCATTATGAAATTAGTTGGTCTGGCAATACAACCTCAACTACAGACATATTTTTTAATTTAACTGGCGAAGATGGGCAAACTTATTCTTTTAAAACGCGCGCTATAGATAAAGCAGGCAATCAGGGCCAGTGGTCGGATTCTGTTGAATATTCTATTGATTTGCCAACTGTTTTATTGAGTGAAATACAAATAGCCGATAATGAGTTCGTGGAATTATATAATCCAACAGATGATGATATTTCTTTGGAAAATTGGTATTTTGCGTATTATACGAAGGCGAGCGATTGGAATGAGCCACTTTATGTAAATAAATTCCCAGAACAAGCAACTATTAATTCAAAGGATTATTATCTTATCGGTTTAAATGGCTATCTGGGCTCAGTAATTGATTGGTTGCTTTATGATGAATGTCAATTTAATTTAAGCAACGAGAATGGTTCAATAGTTCTTTATTCATATAATCCGAGCGAAAAGACAAGTGAATATTTACAACAAAATTATACTGATGTTTTTGCTTGGGGCAATCCGCAATATGTTAAAGAAGGAACATCATTTTCTCCCATTCCAGGGCAAAATTATTCTTTTGAAAGAAAACAGGGTTGGCCGAATGGTAATGGCGAAGATACAGATAACAATTTGCAAGATTTTTTCTCGCAAATAAACCCAAACCCGCAATCATCTTATGGTTTAGTCAATAATTTAACGCTTTTTGAAGATGATTTTAGTGATGGCAATGATGATAATTGGACGCAATCAGGAGAAATATTAGCGTGGCAGGTTGTTGATCAAAAATGTCAAGTAGATTTAAATGGTACCGACCTTACAGCCAAAATTTTGACAGGCGAGGATAACTGGCGTAATTATCAAATTGATGTTGACATTATTTTTGATAATGGCGTTGACCGTTCTGTTTTATTTGGTTATCAAGATGCTGAAAATTATTATCAATTAATTTTAAAAGGTACATGGCAAAGCGCTAATCCAGAAATACGTTTAGAGGAAATTCAGCAAGGTCAGTCCACTTTGTTGTCGTCCTTGTCCTATCCTTTGTTATCGACATTTAATAACGGACAAGAATATCAATTTACAATTGGAGTTAATGACGACATCATCCAAATTTATTTAGATAACGAGAAAATGATGGAATATGATTTAACTGAGGATGCTCGTATTCCCCAAGGCAAAATTGGTTTTAGTGCTCATTCGGGAGATGCTGGTTCTGGGAAAATGAGTATTGATAATATAAAAATTAAAACACTTTTTCAAGGAATATCCTTATCAGGACTCATTACATTACCTTATGAAGAAAATTTTGATGGTGCTTTGCCTGATTATTGGAAAATAGCAGGCCCAAATAATTGTCCGACAGGAACTTGTCCCGAAAATGCATGGCAGATTGTTGATAATAAATATCAAGTTGATTTGATTGGCACCAGTTTACACGCAAGGGCTATCACTGGGAGTCCTGATTGGGAGGATTATCAATTGGACGTTGACATAACCCTTAATGATGGAATTGACCGTTATGTGATTTTACGTTATCAATCGCAGGAAAATTATTATTTGATCAATTTGCGCGGTTATTGGGGATTTGATTCTGCAACGCCAGGAATTTATTTAGACAAAATAATTTCAAGTCAAGGAACTAATTTAGCGCAATACCTTTTCCCCGGCAAAATCTACTTTAATCAAGAGCAGGAATATCATTTGACGGCTGTTGTGGAATCAAATAATATTAGGGTTTATATAGATGGCGAAAAAATAGTTGATTATATAGATGATACTTTGCCTATTACTTACGGTAAAATTGGTTTTACTGTTTCAAGTGGCGACAGTGAAGAAGGGGATATGGCCATTGATAATTTACAAGTGCGAGAAATATCTGATCCATTAGATTTGCCGTCAGTTTCACAACCACAATTATCAGAGAACTTTGATGATGGAAATTCTAATGGATGGAATGAAGAGGATTATTGGAATGTAGTTAATGAACAATATGGAGTTTCTGTTGTAGGCCAACAAGCTGTTAATTCCGAAACTTTTATTGGTGATTATTCTTGGCAAGATTATCAAATGGAATTTGATATTAATTTAATAGATGGAGTTGATCGTTATGTTATGTTTCGTAGAGCTGATAATGAGAATTTTTATCAACTTAATTTCATGGGTCAATGGTCCTGGATGCCTAAATTACGTTTATACAGAATTTCTACTCAAAGTGGGAATGAAATTTTAGAAGAAGTTCAAGTATTTCCTAACATTTTTAATGACGGAGAAAGTCATCATGTGAAAATCATAATTCAAGGAGAGAATATTAAAATTTACATTGATGACTTGGAAGATTCAACAATAGAGATTACTGATTTAGGGACAAGATTAACAAGAGGCAATATTGGTTTGGGCGTTTGGACGGGTGATTACGGGAATGCTGTTGTCTACTGGGACAATATTCAAGTAACTCCTTTATAAGAACAATTCCTAACTACGCTCGTCATAACCTTGTTGTTCGTTTCGCCCTGCTAAGCGTGGCTTCGCTCACAATAATTATCAAAATTAAAACGAAAATGTATGACAAAAATCATCGAACAAGTTTTACAAAAAGTTAATAAAGAAGAATATTTTCATTTTCATCAATACAGATTTGAGTATATCTTCAAATTATTGAAAAATTTATTTGACAAAGATAAATATTTTCTTGACATTGGCTCTTCAAACTATTTATACACGCTCTTAGGTGTACATTCATTGGGTTGTAGAAATTTATATGGGATTGATTTGGATGTTGATGATCATCTTATGCAGGAGAGAGCTAGGGAATTTAACATAACCATTAAAGCTTGTGATTTATCAAAAGAAAAGATTCCGTTTGATGATTCAAAATTTGATGTTACTTTATTGGCCGAAACATTAGAACATTTTAATTTTCATCCAAAAAGAGTATTTACTGAAGCCTTTAGGACACTAAAGCCAGAAGGGAAACTTATCATTACCACCCCTAACCTTTTAAGATTAAATAATAGGATTAAATGTTTTTTTGGAAAAAGCATAAATAACGATATTAAAAAAGATTATGGTCCTGGTTATCATTATCGTGAATATTCTGTTCGAGAAATTAAATATCTCTTGAAGATAGTTGGATTTAAAGATATTGAAATACGATATGCTGATTTTAACTATCCAAATAGAAACAATTTAGACAAGGTTATAAATAGAATAATTGGCTCTATTTTTCCTTTTTTACGCCCTAATATTGTCGCTATAGCAAAGAAATAAGCATCTTGACAAATTGTTTAAATCTGTAATAATTATATTAATTAATTTCTTTACAATTAAACAAGGAGGTGACAAATGTCACTAATTCAAAAAGTTTTGTGTTTTGGGATATGCTATATTCCACTAATTCTTCTATTTCTATTTATGGCTCGGAAAACAGTAGATCTTATAGTACGCCGAAAGGAAGAAACGGGTAATCTAGTTATTGTTTTTTTTGCTTTTTTGGTATTCTTGATGACAGTAATTTGTGTCTTGACAGCTATTTATTCGCTCGGCATTAATAGAATTGTTGATTTGTTAAGAATACAATTTTACTTTTTCCTAATGGCTATTTTCTTTGTCCAGTTGATTTTTTCTCTTTTCATATTGATTTTCCGTGTAGCAGATACATTTTATCTTTTCCGTTATGGAATGAGACAAATCTTCCCTGGCGTTTTTCTGGACGCGATACTATCATATGCAATGGCTACTGTTATTCTCTTTTGACACACAACATCATTCTATGGACCCTCATACTAAGGGGGTCCTAGTTTTTTTTATTTGACATTAGTCCATAAATATCATAAAATTGGTTTTACTATGTCTAAACAGAATATTAGAAATTTTTGTATTATTTCGCACATTGACCACGGAAAGTCAACTCTGGCTGACCGTTTTTTAGAGATAACTAATACCATTTCTAAAGATAAAATTGAACCTCAATATTTAGATCGTTTGCCCTTAGAAAAAGAGCGTGGTATTACCATTAAGCTTCAACCCGTAACCATGAATTATCAATGGGAAGGAAAGGACTATATTTTAAACTTAATTGATACCCCGGGTCATGTTGATTTTTCTTATGAGGTTTCGCGTTCTTTAGCGGCTGTTGAAGGCGCTATTTTATTAGTTGACGCTAGTCAGGGTATTCAGGCCCAAACCTTGGCTAATTTTCATTTAGCGCAACATCAAGGGTTGAAAATTGTTCCGGCTATCAATAAGATGGATTTACCACACTTAGATTTAGAAGCAGTTAAAAAAGAATTATCAGAATTAACCGAGACTCCTCTTAATGATATAATTTGCATTTCGGCTAAGATAGGACAAGGAGTTGAAGAACTTTTAAATGAGGTTATTAAAAAAGTCCCTGCGCCTGAATCCGTAAATGACCAACCTTTATCTGCTTTGATTTTTGATTCATATTTTGATGAATATCGTGGTGTAGTAGCTTTTGTGAGAATTTTTAATGGATCTGTTAGAACTGATCAAAAAGTGAAGTTTATTAGAGCTGGCGTTGAATCAATTGCTCTTAAGGTGGGGATATTTCGTCCAGATTTAGTTGATAAGGATTCGTTGTCTGCAGGAAAAATAGGATATATTGTTACGGGACTAAAGGATATTAGTAAGTGTAGGGTAGGAGATACAATCTCAGTTAATAAACAGGATAATAAGGCTTTGCCCGGTTATCAGGAGCCCCAGTCCATGGTTTTTGCTGGGATTTATCCAAAAGATGGAAGTCGTCAGGAAAAACTGCGTAGAGCATTAGATAAGTTAAAATTAAATGATGCTAGTTTAATATTTGAACCAGAAGATTCTTCTGCTCTTGGTTTTGGTTTTCGGGTAGGATTTTTGGGTTTGTTACATTTAGATATAACTAGAGAAAGGCTTAAAAGGGAATATGGATTAGATTTAGCTATTACCGCGCCAAGTGTTTCTTATAAGCTTTTTTGGAAAAATCGTTTTGAGATTATAAAAAGCCCTAGTTCTTTTCCAGACCCCTCTCAAATTGAAAAAATAGAAGAGCCTTGGGTTAAAATTGATATCGTATGTCCGCAAGAATGTTTCGGGCTTTTAATGGAGTTTTTGGATAATTTAGGGAAAGTAAAATTTATTTCTTTGGAATATATTGGAGCCTCTCAAACCTCAAAACGAGCTCTTATGCACTATGAAGCTCCTTTGTCTTTACTATTGGTTGATTTTTATGATAAAATAAAAGGATTAAGCAGGGGATATGCTTCTTATAGTTATGAGTTTTTAGATTACAGGGTAGCTGATGTGGCGCGTCTTGATATTTTGGTTGCTGGAGATTTAGTGGACCAGTTAGCTACTATTGTCTACCGCGACCAAGCATACCTTTGTGGGCGGAGAATAGTTAAGAAGTTGAAAGATATTTTACCACGTCAAATGTTTGAGATTAAAATCCAAGCAGCAATTGGCGGAAAAATTTTAGCTTCAGAAAGAATTTCCGCTTTACGAAAGGATGTGACTGCTAAATTATATGGAGGAGATGTTAGTAGAAAGAATAAATTATTAAAAAAGCAGAAAAAGGGCAAGAAAAAATTAGGACAATTTGGGAAAATTAATATTCCCCCAGAGGCCTATCTTGCAACCATGACCAAATGAAAGCGTTTTAAGTATTTATAATTATGCCTAAACAGAAAGTTTCCACTTTAAAGAATATTATTTCTTCTAAATATTTGTTTTTTCTTTTAATTTTTTTCTTATTATTGGTTTTAATATATTTGGTCAAAGAAATGAATTATCGCGTGCTTCTCACCAGAGAATTAGATTACCTTAAAGAACAGGTTGAGGAAACAGAATCAGAAAATCAAATTTTGATAGATAGTTTAGAAAAGTCCAAAACTGAATATTTTAAGGAAAAAGCTGCTCGTTTGAACCTAAGTTTACAAAAGCCTGGAGAAAGAACCATAGTAATCGTTCCTTTAGTGGTTGACTCTTCTTCTCCAAACAAAGCTCAACCCTCATCTCCTGAATATTCTTTTAATTTTAAAACTTGGTGGGATTATTTTTTCAAAAAGTCTAATCATTAATTTGCATGGAGTTTATAAGGTTTTTAGATCATTCTTTGTGTCTCTGGATAAATAGTTGGGCCGGAAAGTTTATTAGTTTAGATATTTTTGGAATTTTTTGTGCTGATTTTCTAATTTTTGTAATTCCTTTACTTATCATTATTTTTTATCTTTTTGGTCGCAGAAACCGTTTGGTTTCTGTTTTGTTAAAAATTATTTTTGCTGTGGCTTTAGCTTATTTGATTAGCCATTTATTGAATTATGTATTGGGCGTATTTTTTGTTCGGCAACGGCCTTTTATTGTTTATCCCGCAATTTATCAATTGAGTAAATTCTTGGCTTCCCCACAAGATTTTTCTTTTCCCTCTGATCATACGTCCATGGCCTTTGTTATGGGGTTAATTGTCTTTATTGATTGGCGAAAATTTGGTTTGATTTTATTAACTTTTTCTTTGATTGTGGGATTATCCCGAATTTTTATTGGAGTTCATTATCCTTTAGATATTTTAGGGGGGATATTGACTGCTTGTCTTTCAGTTTGGATAGTGGATATAATTTTTAGAAAAAAATAAAAAATCCTGAAATATACAAGATTTTATAAAATAGCAGGAGCGGGAATTGAACCCGCAACATGCGCCTTATGAAGACGCCGCTCTACCATTGAGCTATCCTGCCATGGTTGCGGGGACAGGATTTGAACCTGTAACCTCCAGGTTATGGGCCTGGCGAGCTGCCGTTGCTCTACCCCGCGTTATTAACAATACTTATTATGAGTGAAACGAATAACAAAGTTTCTTTATTATATCAAGAAAGTTTTTTTTGACAAGTGCAATAAGATTATTGTTCTAACTTATGGAATGTGTTAAAATAATACTAAATTATAATATATGTCAAATACTTTTTTAAATGCGCCATTAGCAGATAGAATGAGGCCTGTTTCTCTAAAGAATTTTTTAGGACAGAAGGAAGTTGTGGGAGATGACACTCTCTTGAAAGCAGTTATAGAATCTGATCAATTACCTTCTTTAATTTTTTGGGGACCTCCGGGAAGCGGAAAAACCACTTTGGCTTTTATTATCGCTAAACAAACTAAATCGGAATTTGAAAAAATTAGCGCTGTTAGTTCTGGATTGAAAGATTTGAGAAATATTTTTAAAAAAGCTGAGGAGAACGAAAAAGAAGGAAAACAAACAATTCTTTTTGTTGACGAAATTCATAGGTGGAGAAAAAATCAACAGGACGCGCTTTTGCCATATGTTGAACAGGGTAAAGTTGTTTTAATTGGCACAACCACTGAAAATCCCAGCTTTGAGATAACTAGCGCTTTGCTTTCTCGTTGCAGGGTATTTGTTCTGAAAAGTTTAACAGAAAAACAGATTTGTAAAATTATTAAAAATGCTATCAAAGACAAGAAAATGGGTTTAGGAGAATTTAAAATAGAAATAGAAGATAGGGTTATTGAATCTATTGCTCAAATGAGTAACGGTGATGCCAGAACAGCTCTTAATGTTTTAGAATATGCCGTTTTCTCGCACCCCAAAAATAGTAAAAAGAGTTTAAAAATTACAATTGAGGTAGTTAAGCAGGCGTTTCAGAAATCTCATCTTTTTTACGACAAAAACGGAGAAGAACATTACAATATTATTTCTGCCCTACACAAGTCAATGCGTGGGTCTGACGCTAACGCTGCTATTTATTGGATGGCAAGAATGTTGGAGGCGGGAGAAGAGCCATTATATATTGCTCGTCGTTTAGTTCGCTTTGCATCAGAAGATGTTGGTTTGGCTAATTCTAAAGCGTTAGAGCAAACTGTTGCAGCTTATCAAGCATGTCATTTTATTGGCATGCCAGAGTGCAATGTAATTTTAGCGCAAGCAGTGGTGTATCTATCTAAATGCAAAAAATCAAACGCTTTATATTCCGCTTATACAAAGGCAGCAAAGGATGTAACTGAGCATGGAAATTTACCTGTTCCGTTACATTTACGCAATGCTTCAACGCAATTGATGGAAGACATGGGTTATGGAAAGGGTTATCAATATAGCCCTGACCATAACTATAAAGAAAAGCAAAGTTATTTGCCAGATAAATTAAAAAATAGAAAATATTTATGATTGCGAATAAGAAAAAAAAATCTCTCGAAGAAAGATGTTTAAATTTAAACGAATTGTCCAGATATTTAGGAGTAGATAAAAAAATAATCATTGATAAGGCCGAAAAGGGGGACATTAAGCTCGTAAAAAAGGATCAAGATTTATTTTGTCCAGTACAAAGTTTAGAAAAGTTAACTAGAGCTTTTGTGTCATCCGAAGAAATATCCCATATAGTAAAGAAAATGATTGATGATTATGGCTCATTATTTGAGCGTTTAAGTTAATTTTTATGAAAAGAATTTTCATTAGCGAAATAGAGATACTTTTTACTCAGCTAAATAAAGTTTTAAAGAAGTATCATAAAAAAATGCCAGGATTTAGAACTCGGTACCCTAATATTTTAGAGAGTTCTCTGGTGGTCCCTTTTGAAGAGTTCGGCGGGCAGCCCTTTTATAGGGATTTGCCCAAAAAGTTGGCTATCACTTTTTATTTAATGATTAAGGATCACGCTTTTAGGGACGGCAACAAAAGGATAGCTTTGGCTACTCTTTTGTTCTTTATGGCCAAGAATTATAAATGGTTAAGAGTACAAGAAGATGAGTTCTATAATTTTATTTTATGGGTTACTGAAAGTCCAGCTGAAAATAAAGCTCATATTCTCTCTGAAATTGAAAATTTTATAATCAATCATTTGGTCAACTATCCAAAATTTGGAGACTAAGTCTCCAAATAAATTAAAAATATGGAAAATATTAATTTTAAAGAATTGAAAGAAGAATACAAGGACTTAGTACAATCTGCAGAAGAGGCGAGCCATAGAGCCCATAATCCTTATTCAAACATAGCAGTGGGCGCGGCCATTTTAACAGATAGCAATAAAGTAATTCAAGGGGCTAATATTGAAAATGCTTCTTTTCGTTTATCGACCTGCGCAGAACAATCAGCGTTAGCGCAAGCAAATATTTTGGGAGAGAATAATTTTAAAGCTATGGCTATTATTAGTTCTTTAGAGGAAGTAATTACTCCTTGCGGAGCTTGTCGGCAAATGCTTTCTGAATTTTCTCAGAAATCAGGTATTGATTTTGATGTTATTATGTCCGATAGAGACAAAACTAAAATTATAATTGCTAAAATTTCTGAACTTTTGCCAATAGCATTCAACCTCAAGAATTTTAAATTATGAATAAATGATTGACACTCACGCACACTTAAATTTTAAAGCATTTCAGAATGATTACCAACAAGCTATTCAGCGGGCATTGAAGAATAATGTCCGCTCAATTATTAATGTGGGCTCTAATTTTTTAACCAGCCAGAAGGCCATTGAAATAGCGAAAGAACACAATGAATGTTATGCAGCTATTGGCTTGCACCCAATTCATGTCAAAGATGAAGTTTTTGATATTAATAAATATAGTGAAATTGTTAAGGCCAATATAGATTATATTAAAGCAATTGGCGAAACAGGATTGGATTTTTATCATTCAGATAAAAACAAAGACGAGCAAACAAAAGTTTTAAAACAGCACATAGAATTAGCTCACACATTTAACCTGCCACTGATATTGCATTGCAGGGGCAGTAAAGAAAGCCCAGAAGATGCTTACTTAGAATTATTGAAAATTCTTAAAAGGAGCTTGCCCCCACACCTATGCATAGGTAGTGGGGGCTTGCCCCCACACCTATGCATAGGTAGTGGGGGCTTGCCCCCACACCATTCCGACTTGTCGGAATTGGTAGTGGGGGTTATACATTGTTTTTCAAGTAATTGGAAAATTGCTCAAGAATATTTGAATTTAGGTTTATATATAGGTTTTACTGGCGTTATTACATTTAAGAATGCCGACAAACAACTTTTAGGGGTTGTGAAAAATATTCCTTTAGACAAGATATTAGTAGAAACAGATTGTCCTTTTTTGTCGCCCGAACCACATAGAGGAGAACGGAATGAACCTGGTTATGTTTTATTCACTGCTCAAAAAATTGCGGAGATAAAAGATATTTCTCTTGAAGACGTAGACAAGACAACAACCACTAATGCCCAAAAATTATTTAAATTAATTATATGAGAAATGTTTTTCTAATTTTAGGATACGGGATACCCAAAAATATCCTCAAGGATGAAAATTATAATTTTTATTTAAAAACGGTTTTTAATAAGATTTATGATTTAGTAACCAAAAACAAAGCAAAATCTCCTGTAATTATTTGTAGTGGCGGGAGAACAGATATGTTTAAACCGTATAAGAGGAGCGAGGCAGGTGAAATGGTTAAATTATTAGAGAAGCTAAGTAAAAGATTATTCTTGAAAGAAATAACAAAAGATTGGTCCTTTGTATTAGGAAAAAACCCTCTTTCAACTTTAGAAAATCTTTTAAATTGTCAAAAAATCATTCAAAAAAGAAAAATTAGAAAATCTAATTTATATATTTTTTGCGAGCAAACACGAGAAAAAAGAATAAAAATTCTTGCTAAAAAAATACTAAATAAAAATCATAATTTTAAAGTAATTCCAATTGATTTTGATATATCATCAAACAGATACATTTCTCTTGAATTTTTAGCCAAAAAAGAAAAAGCAGAGTTAAATCATTCTTTGTGGGCGCTTCAGAATCCAGAAAATTTAAAAAAACATCATAAATTATTTAAAGAAAGAATTACTTTTCTCAGAAAGGCAGGTCCTAAGGTTCATACAAAAGCCGTGAAAGAATGGTGGAAGAAGAAACTCAAAGAATTGGAGACTAAGTCTCCAAATGTCAATGTTAATAAATAGCTAAAATATTATGATGAAAAAAATAATCTTTGTTTTGCCTTTACTATCTCTAATCCCTGCAGTAGCTTTGGCGTGGGAAGATTGTCCAGTAGGAAAAACTCTATGTGACGAGGAATGCGAGTTATTTATAGATACTGATAATGACGGAATATGCGACCACTCTCAGCCAGCTCCTGAGAGCAGGGTCCGAGTTTCGGAAGAAAATGTTGATAATTTGATAAGTGGCAGTGAATTAAAATCAAAAACTGTGAGTGAGGTTGCTGAAATTTATCAAATTGAGGCGAATAAGTATGCAGAAAAATTATCAGAATATTATGGTTCAAAAATAAATCCTAATTATTCTTTTCAACTTTTGCATGATAATTATGGTATGGAGCCAAGCATAGTGAAAGGTATTGCCGCATCCATAAAACTTGGGACGCCAATAGATGTGGTAGAGGCGAATGAAGAGGAAAATAAAGGAGTTTATCATCTTTTGTCAATTTCTTTATTTCTAATCGTTTTATATTTTATTAGTCATATCTTATCTAAGAAAAAAATTATTAAGATTATAACTCACAGGAAAATTTGGAATATTTTATTACTTATTACATTTTTAATTTCTGGAATATTAGGTATTTTATTAATTGTGAGAATTAATTTTGGTTCAATAATTCCATTGCCTTTTAATATTCTGTTTTGGCATGTTGAAATTGGCATAGCAATGTTTGTAATTTCAATATTTCATATCTCATGGCATTGGGCGTATTTTAAAAATATGTTACGCATAAAAAAGCATTAAAATATGGAAACATTTAAAAAGTACTACGAAAACTTAGGCAGTAAAGAAAAAGAAGTCATTGCATTATGCAAAGAAATAATATTGTGGACGAGAAAAGGAACATTATTATTTCCAGAAAAATCAAATTTGAGGTCAGAAGCTACTAAATTATATGAAATGTTGGGACAAATTGATATGGTAAATGATGATAGATATTATAAAATTTATGAACAATCAGAAATACTTGCGAAAAATTATGAGATTCTAAAAGAAAAAGCCGAAAAAGCCAAGGAATTTCCAATTGATTTTATGAGCGAAAAAACGGAAGAGATAATAGAAAAAATACAACAACGTGTTAAAAATTTTGGGGCTTTTTATGGCAAACAAGATTGGATTACCGACGAAAAAGAAAGTGCTTACGGAGACCATATAGGAATAAGAGTAAAAAAAATGAATGATTTTAAATATAAAATTCACATAAATGAACTTTGGGATTTTGGTATATACGAAAGCAAACCACACACATACAGATTTGTTAGCGGATTTGAAAAGAAATTTGATTTTAAAACTAAATCTTATAGACGCTTGCATGACTATGCATCTGCATACGAATTTGACATTTCTGTTAAAGGAATTCCTAAATCTAAACTGGAGTCTATTCTTGGGTTCGCAATAAATATCATCAAATCAACTCCACGAGTTAGAAAAAAAATAAATTTAGAGTAGAGCATGAAAAAGAATGTTTTAGAAAATTTGAATACAGAACAGAAACAAGCAGTGACTTTTAAAAATGGTCCTTGTTTGATTATTGCTGGTGCTGGCACAGGCAAAACAACTGTTATTACTCGACGTATTGCTTGGTTGATTGAGCAAAAGTTGGCGAAACCAGAAGAAATTTTGGCTTTGACTTTCACTGACAAAGCTTCTCAGGAAATGGAAGAAAGGGTTGATAGGCTCTTACCCTATGGCTATGTTGAGCTTTGGATTTCTACTTTTCATTCTTTCTGTCAAAGGATTTTAGAAGAGCACGCTTTAGATATTGGTTTGCCTATTGATTTTAAATTATTGGACGAAACCCAACAGGCCTTTTTGGTTCAGCAAAATTTTAATAAATTTAATCTTGATTATTATCGTCCCTTAGGAAATCCCACTAAATTTATTTCCGCTCTGATGAAGCATTTTTCTCGCGCTAAAGATGAATTGATTACTCCTGTTGATTATTTGTCTTATGCTGAAAACCTTAAGCTTAATAATGATTCTTCAATGTCTGGCGAAGCCCTTAACCAAGAAGCGGCCAGGGCACAAGAAGTATCTCAAGCTTATCATACTTATCAGCAGTTGCTTTTAGACAATAACGCGCTTGATTTTGGCGATTTAATTAATTACACTATTCAGCTTTTCAAAAATCGTCCTCAGATTTTAGAAAAATACAGAAAGCAATTTAAATATATATTAGTTGATGAGTTTCAAGACACTAATTGGGCTCAGTATGAATTACTTAAGATGTTGTTAGAGCCCAAAAATAATATTACGGTAGTTTTTGATGATGACCAATCTGTATATCGTTTCCGGGGGTCCTCATATAATAATGTTTTGCAATTTAAAAAAGATTATCCCAAATCAAAACAAATCGTTTTAATTAAAAATTATCGTTCTTTTCAAAATATTTTAGACCTATCTTATAACTTTATCCAGGCCAATAATCCTGCTCGTTTGGAGGCGCAATACAAAGGAATAATCAAAAAGCTTGAGGCAGAAAGAAAAGGAAAAGCTGAAATCAGGCATTTTCACGCTAAAACCAAAGAGGACGAGACCAGCTTAGTTATCAAAAAGATTATTGATTTAAAGAAAGAAAATTCTGATTCTACTTGGAATGATTTTGCTATTTTAGTTCGCGCGAATAAACACGCGGAAATGTTTTGTCAAGCCCTGCATTTTGCTAATATTCCTTATCAGTTTTTAGCTCACAGAGGGCTATTTTCCAAACCAGTCATTTTAGATATTTTGGCCTATTTAAGGTTGCTGGATAATTATAGAGAAAGCACATCTATTTATCGTTTATTTTCTTCCCCTATTTTTAATCAAAAGATTAGTCACGAGGATTTGTCCAATTTTATCTATTTTGCTAATAAAAAAAGTTGGTCTTTTTATCAGGCCATGAAAAATGCTAGTATTATCCCAGGATTGTCAGAAAAAACAATTGGAGAAATTGTCAAATTTTTAAATATGATTGAAAAACACACTGAATTGGCTAAAAACGAAAACATTACTAAGATTATCTACGCATTCCTGCAAGAGAGCGGTTATTTGAATATTTTGTCTAAAAAGAAGGATGGACAACAAAGCATTTTTTGGCTTAATCAATTTTTTAAGAAAGCAGAGAGTTTTGAAGAAGCTAATTTTGACAAATCTTTGCCCAATTTCAATAAAATGATTGATTTGATGATTGATACTGGCGATACTGGGTCTATGTCATCTGAAACAGACTCTGGCCCAGAAGCAGTTAAAATAACCACTGTGCACAGCGCCAAAGGATTAGAATTTAGATGGGTTTTTGTGGTTAATTTAGTGGACCGTCGTTTTCCTTCAATTCACAGAAGAGAGGCAATTGAATTGCCCTTGGAATTAATCAAGGAATCAATTCCAGAAGGAGATGTTCATTTACAGGAAGAAAGAAGACTTTTTTATGTAGCATTAACTCGTGCCAAAGACGGACTATTTTTGACATCAGCTGAGGATTATGGTGGAAAAATTACGAAAAAATTATCTCGTTTTTTAGAAGAATTAAAATTAGAAGAAAAACAAAAATTTACAGGGCTAACATCTCTTGGCCATTATATGCGCAACGAAAAGACCCTATTGGTTGATGAAAAGGAAAAAATATATTTGCCAAGTAAATTTAGTTTTTCTCAGCTAAGCGCTTTTCAAAAGTGTCCCTTGCAATACAAATTTTCTTTCATACTTCGTCTTCCACGACAAGGAAAACCAGCTTTTAGTTTTGGAAATACCATTCACAATACTTTGCAGATTTTTGTTAAGCAATGGCTCGCTGGCAAAGGAGCGGTGCAAACAAATTTATTTATTGAAAAAAAAGATAAGCCAGAGAAAAAAAATACCTTGGAATTAAAAGATTTGCTAAAAATATATCAAAAATCATGGAACGAAGATTGGTATGACAGCGAAGAACAAAGAAAAGAATACAAAGATAAAGGAAAAAGGATTTTAAAAGATTTTTATGAAGATTTTATTAAGAATCCTCCTCAAGTCATAGGAGTGGAACAGAATTTTGTTTTTAAATTAGGAGAATACTGGATTAAGGGCAAAATAGATAGAGTAGATGTTGTGAAAGGGGGCCTAGAGCTAATAGATTACAAAACGGGCAATCCAAAAAGTAAATTAACAGCCGAAGACAAGGAACAGCTTTTGATTTATCAATTGGCCTCTCAATCCTTAAATTCTCTATTTCAAAAGCCAGTTAACCTTTTAACTTATTATTATTTAGAAAGCGGAGAAAAAGTATTTTTCTCGGCTCAACCCGAAGAATTGGAGAAAATGCGGGAAAAATTAACCGAGAGGATTAAACAAATTGAAAAGAGCGATTTCTCTCCAAATCCTAGTCAATTGTGCAAATATTGCGATTTTTATAATATTTGTGATTATAGAATATAGGGGACTGTCCCCAACTTATTGACAAAAGAGCTATTTTTTGCTATATTATAACTATTAAAAGTCAAAAATAAATAATTTAATTTTAAAAATATGAATATGGAAAAAAATATTCCAAAAGATTCTGGAAAGGATGTCAAGAACTCTGATAATATAGAAAACAAAGAGCAAGAAGCTAAAGATCCTCAATCTTTAGCGCGATTTGATTCAGTTGATGAATTTAAAAGTTTTCTTAAACAATCTGAGGAAAACATTATTTTTTCTCAAAGCCAAATCAAACAAAAACAAAAAACCCAAGAAACGAATGAGGGATTGTTGCGCGGAGGCCAATTAAAAGAAACTAATGCGGCAATAGATACAGATATTCAGGAGATTAAAGATAAAACATTAACACTACAGGACGGTTTGGATAAATATAGTGGAGCTACCAAAATTTTAGGTTTAATCAAACAAAAACAAAAAACCCAAGAAACGAATGAGGGATTGTTGCGCGGAGGCCAATTAAAAGAAACTAATGCGGCAATAGATACAGATATTGCTGAATTAAATCAAAAATTAGAAGAGATTGTGATTAAAGGTAAAAAATCCGAAGAAGCAAAAGAAACAGTAAAAGATACAGAAACCATGAATACAGGAGAGCCCGAGGAAAAAACAGAAAGTACAGAAACCACGGATACAGGAGTATCTACAGAGAGAGAAATATCACTAGACAAAGAGTTAATGGAAGAAATTCAAGAAGCTCTCAAGAGCAAAGACCCAGGAAAAATTGGAGATATCACCAGAAAGATATATAAAATGGAAAATGGCGAAGACGCAAGTCTTTTGGATTTTAGAAATCTTCCAGAGATGGAAAAATATTTACAAGAAAAATTAGAAGAACTTAATGGTAAGTTAAAAAAAGAAGAACAATCAGAAGTCGTAGAAAATACCACTAAACATAAAAAATCAAAAGGTCCCAAGGAGATGACTCCTGAAGAAAAAGCAAAAGAAGACGAAGCCAATCGGAAAGCCATGGAAGACAAAGAAATGCTTTATGAAACAAAAATTGACTTAAGGGAAGATATCAGCGAAGAAGAAAAGACAAAATTAAAAGAGAAAGTGAAATTTGTCGATAAAGAAAATGTTAAAGAAATGTGCGAAGCAGAAATTAAAAATTTAATGACGCTATCTTACGAAAAAGAGGATCAAGATAAAAATAAAGCATATGAGGATAAGATTGATGCTTTATCAGAACAGATGGATCTTCCCAAAGAAGAGGTTCAAAAAATTGTAGATACACAAAAAGCTAAATTAGAAAAAATTGTTTATCAAAATACAAAAAAGAAAAAATCAGGTAAAGAATCTAAGTGGAAAAAATGGGGTAAAGCTCTTGGGAAAATAGCACTTTATGGTATTGGTGGCATTGCCTTGGGCGCGGTTACGGGTGGTATTGGCGCTGGCATTGGCATTGGTGTTGGCAGGCTTGTGGAAACTCTTTTGAATGGTAAAAAGGAACGCCAAGCCAGAGAACAGGCCGCGGCCGAAGTAAAATATATGCTTTTAGGAGATATGAGTAAAGCAGATATAGTAGATATGTCTAAAGAAGACAAAAAAGAAATGGATAATATGCTTGATAATTTTTATGATGATATTTCAGTTAGATTATCAATAGAAAAACAAAATCAAATTGATGGAGAAAGCAAGGAACATACTGCTATAGGTAAAGAAATTAATGATTTAGAGAAAGCGTATGACCCCAAAGATCCTGAATCAAAAAAGAAATTACAAGAACTTTATGCCAAGAGAAGAGAGTTTCATAAAGAGCAAATTAAAAAATATCTAACAGAGCAGGATGGAGGTTTGAGTCCAGAGGATATAGAAAAAAGAGTAAAACTGTCCGCGCAATTAGTGGAATTAGAAGATAATCAGAAAATTATGGAACTTGGTTTTGTTAAGCGCAAAGCAAGTTTGGCTGGTAAAATTTTTTCAAAAATAGATTCATTTCTAAGTAGTCCTGTGTTTTTGGGAGGAGCTAAAACAGGAGATAATCAGACCAGAGAGAAGTTAGTTACGGCTGGCATATTTGCTATTGCTGGTGTATTGGCAAGGTCATGTCCATTAGTCAGAAATATTTTAATGGCTTATGCTGGAGTGAAATTGGGTTCAGCAGCTGCTGATTTGTATATATCAAAAAGTAAAAGATTTAAAGAATTAGGTCAGATTTCGGCAGAAAATTTAAATATGGATAATCCAGAAGAAATTATTAGAGCTAAAGCACAACTTGCAGACCCAAAATTTAAAGCATCTAATCCAATAGAGCATGCTAAATTGCAAGATAAAATTTTTGATATTGATAGAACAAAATTAGACAAGCTTTTGGGCAATAAACAAGATGGCGAAAAGGGATATGTAGAAAAGACCAATGACGCCCTTGAAGAATCTGTTAAGAAAAGGATAAGTGCTCAAAAACGTTCTAAAATATTAAAATATGGTTTCGGTATTGTTGGTGGAGCCGCAGGTTATCTGATAAGTGATTTTATCGGTGACAAAATGCGAGAGAAAAAAGAAAAAATGGCTGCCGAGAAAAATTTAAAGTCAGAACCAGTCGAAAAAGTGCCAGGAAAGACAGAACCAGTCGAAAAAGTGCCATTAGATACAGAATCAAAGGTTAATTTAGATGAAGAGTTAGAGAAAAGCCGAAAAGAGTTTGAAGAGAAAATGGCTAAATATTCAACCGTGAAAGTTAAAGAAGGAGATACATCTTGGAAATTAGCTGAACATCAATTAAAGCCAAGAGTGCCTGGTTGGGACGAACTAGACCAATCTAAGAAAGATTATCTGATAGATTTATACAAAGATAAAATGGCGGCAAATCCTGCTTTGGTTGGAATTGATGGTGGAGATGCTAGCTCTTTGAAGATAGGGGATGATTTAAACTTTACTAAAATTTTTGAAGATACTGATGTGAATGAAGCGCTAGAAAAAGCGAATGCTTTATCGCCAGAAGATTTAAAAAATATTGCTACTAATCGCGAATTCATTGGAGAGGTAATGAAAGACATAGATGGCTCAACCAGCAAAGAATTGTTTAGGACTGTGAATATTATGGGAGGCCCCGATCAGTGTGGTTCAGGATTTGTTCAAGAAATACAAGAAAGAGCGGTTGGAGTGATAGGAGCGGAAGCTTCTCCAGAACAAATACAGACTATACTCCATAATCCAGAAGTTTTTGGTTCTGTTATAGATCAGGGAATAGGTAAGGTGGGGAATGAAAATTTAGTTGAAGCTGCTCGTTTGCTTAGTGGGACCGACGAAGTTGGCGCAGAGTTTGTTAAGAAGGTTACAGAAACGTCTTCTTTGTTGGGTGGTGAAATACAAAATAGAGCGACGGAATTAGGCACAAACATAAAGAGTGTAAGCGACGCTATTAGTACTTTTTCAGAAGGAAGCCTGCTTCAAACTACAGATGCATGTAATACTGCTTGTGGAAATTTAGAGTCATTAACAAACCTAAAAGATGCCTCAGGCTTATGGGGCTCAATGCGTCGTTTTTTTCATAGTGGTGATATTGCAGAGCAGATTGCGGGGCAAGAAACAATTTTGGAGCAATCATTTTCTGCGGTAGAAACTCAAAGAAATGTGCTAAATAATATGGTTACAGAACATGCGGGTATGATGAACTCTTTTGAAGAGTTAATGAATAGGACGCCGAACACTTTAGTGGATAGCAATATGAATTCTCTTATTGAGCAGCAACAAAAGCTTATTAATGGAGTCCTAGAAAAAGCTAAACAACTAATGCCAGGATCTATTATAAATGCAGTATAGTTTAGGGGTTGTATATTAATTAATTTAAAATTATAAATTTATAATAAATTATTATTATGACTGAAGAAAAAAATCCAATAGAAGCTTTTGCTGATAGCTTAATTCAGCAAGCAAACATTACTTTACCAGAAGAAGAATTAGAACTTTATAAAAATAAACTAATGGAACAAATCCAGCGAAGATTGGGTTTGGTTTCAGTGGATGCTTTAGATGATAAAGGTTTGGCTGATTATGAGAAATTACTAGGGGAGAACCCAGATGCTAAAGATCCCAAAGTGCAGGAGTTTTTTAGCTCTCGGATTGAGAACTATGAAGAGATAGTGAAGAAAGCTCTGGATGTTTTTACTACTGAATTTATGTCTGCTTTGAAATAATAGAATTTAATAGAGAAATAAAAAGTTTGGGAACCGAGTTCCCAAACTTTTTGTTTATATAAAACGAGAAAACCGAGATGATAAATCCACCTCGGTTTTTTTTGTTGTAGGTATTATTGGTTTAATTGATCATCAATGGCCTGAATCTTAGATTGAATCTCATTAATCTTGAGCAATTTTTCAGCTTCTTTTTGGCTCAACATGGAAACAGCCTCTTCCCATAAAGGAAGATTTGTGCACTTGCAGTATTGATTCCAGGTGATGCGGGCTTTTTCTGTGTCTCCATAAGCAATTTTGAAAACTAATTCCCAAATTACACGATTTACTTTTCGGCCGTGGGCATATACGATATTTGCAAGTTCTTTGTGTGCATCAGAAAGCGTCTGAATTGCCGTAGCGTTTTTTCCAATTAACTCAGTATTTGCATCAATTAATGTAGTGTTGGCATCAATTAATGTAGTGTTGGCACCAATTACTGTAGTGTTGGAATCAATGGTTGTGGTGTTTTTGTCAATCATTGCAGTATTGGCATCAATATTTTTCCCAATCTCCTTGATTTTTTGATTCCAATCGTAATCCAACTTCCCAACAACTTGATGATTCTTTCTCATCCCAACATAAGAGAGGGTCAGAAAGACGATAATACATACTATTACAATCAACTTAAGTGCTATTTTCATTTTAGCACCTCCTTTTTTTTATTCTTCCTTGAAAGAACATTATTGATATTATGGCACATTTTACCCAATTTGTCAAGAGTTAATTTATTATAAAAATGGGGTTGCTATTTGGGTTTTGTTTGTTATAATAAAATTGTTGATAAATCTTAAAAAGTTAGTTAATTAAAATAGTAATACTTATGGTTACTCAATCTAAAGCAAAGCATACTCCTATTTCAATACCATCTGCCGATGAATTGGCTGAGGCTGGCGCGCAATTAGGACATCTCAAGAATAAATGTCTCCCGAAAATGAAGCCATTTATTTGCGCATCAAGGAATAACATTCATTTTATTGATTTAGACCAAACAGTTATTAAATTGCAAGAAGCAGTTAATTTTGTGATAGAACAAATAAGCGCTGGCTCTAATATTCTTTTTTTGGGTACCAAACCCATAGCTAAGGATATTGTTGAAAAATATGCTCAAAAGGCAGGCGTTCCCTATATCAGCCAAAGATGGTTGGGGGGAACTTTGACCAATTTTTCTACAATTTTCAAGTTAATTGACAAATTTAACAAGATGTCAGAAGAATCAGAATCTGATGCCTGGCAGAAATATACAAAAAAAGAACGTTTGGATTTAAGTAGAGAGTTGGAGAAATTAAAGACAATGGTTGGAGGCATTAGTAGTTTGAAAAAAAAGCCAGATTTAATTTATATTGTGGATGCCATTCATGAAAAAACAGCTTTATTGGAGGCCATAAAGTGTAAGGTTCCTGTTATAGCTATAATAGACACAAATGCCAATCCAGAATTGGTAGATTGGCCTATTCCAGCCAACGATGATGCCTTAAAATCAGTGGAGCTAATCACCAGATTGGTAGCAGAGGCGGTTATTGTCGGCAAAAAGGAAAATAAAGATGAGGTTCCAAGCAAAGTCAAGGAAGGCGAAAAAGATAATAAAAAAGTGAAAAAATGAAATTGTAAGAACCATTCCTCGCTCCGCTCGTCAGAACCTTGAAATTAAATTTTATTGTATAATACATCAAGGTAATTTAATTATAAGAACCATTCCTCGCTCCGCTCGTCAGAACCTTGAAATTAAATTTTATTGTATAATACATCAAGGTAATTTAATTATAAGAACCATTCCTCGCTCCGCTCGTCAGAACCTTGAAATTAAATTTTA
>Ga0268282_1000231_pt1 | contig 31404 bp, 30 predicted proteins | sample saktaG_12_FD_190133 | JGI IMG/M metagenome (GOLD analysis project Ga0268282, IMG submission 190133) | Saline water microbial communities from Sakinaw Lake, British Columbia, Canada - sak_2011_5_24_120m | ecosystem: Environmental > Aquatic > Non-marine Saline and Alkaline > Saline ...
TCAACTCGTATGGTGCATCGACGAGCAGACGAAAGTCTTCTTCGGCATGCTCCAGGAATTCCGCCAACCTGGAAACGCATTCCTCCAGCTCACTAATAATCCAGTGAAAAAGTATTACCACATTAATGACAAGTATATGGCACTCGACAAGAATTATTCCTTAGAACTTCCGATTTATGGCATTGATGCGGGTTGGCTTAAGTTTGACTGGTCTTGGGTTGATCCGAGTCTTTCCTTGGGTGTTGCGAGAAATTTCCACGAGGACGAAGAGACTTATTATGACGTTGCGGCATTTTACCCGCGCTTTAAACCTCCAAGCCGGCAGTACGGAACCTTGTATCGCAATTACACTGTCACTGAAGTTTACGGTCGAAAGATTAGCAAGTACGCCGACGTCTCAGGTTTCGTAAAGTATGATGGCATTAACGGTATTTACCACGTCTACTTCACGTCCAAGACCCTTCCAGTGGATTCAGTCAGGACTGCTACAGTCAGGTTTTTCACTCACTTAAGAAGTTTTGAAACTCCCTTAATCGGTCCTGGACCTGGTAGCGTGGTTACAAACCGTATTGGAGAGAGGGATCCTGCAGAGATTTTAATTTCCATCGCAGGCACCATGGAGGCTTACACTGACGCGACCATTTCAGCAATGCTTTTACCCACACCATCCTTGGACCCTGAACCCACCATCTACATTTCAATAGGACCGCCCTACAACAAGCACATTGCAATTCCAGACGGAGGATCCTATACATTAAGACTGGAGAACAGTAAGGCAGTCGTGAAAGCACTATACAACGGGTATTGGGATGACACCGCGAATTCAGGGACCAAAATCGCAAAAGCTGAAGAAATTATTTTCCCCCAATACACCCTGAACCCGCTCATCCAGACGAGAGTTTTCCTCCTGCTTGTAATAGGTTTTGCAGTTATTGTTTCATACCGTTTTTTCATGAGCAAGAGGATGGACTATTACACTATGATGCAGGAGTCGGGTTTGTATGAGATGTTCAAGGACTTTTTCGGCTTCAAGTAGCCCTTTAAAAGCCGATAAACCAAATAATTTACGATGAAAACACCATCCAAAACCGTGGTGGCGCTCGCAGTACTTGTTGTTTTTGCGTCTCTTGCCTGCGCTTCGTCATTGGAGGAGGTAACATCAGTTCCGGATTTCTTTGCCTGGTTATTCACCTGCTTTATTGACGGGATAGTTAGCATGCTGAACGCTATTTTGGGCAAGTTCTTCGATATTATGGAGGTCAGCCTCCTTTCCAAACCCACTCTTTACCCGCTCATGGATGCTGGAGGAAACCTCACGTCCTCTGGCTTGATTTTCAGCGAGTTTATGAAGATTCTAGTCCCCTTATTCGTGTTCAGCGTGATGGTGAGCGGCGCATACATGGTTTTTATGGCGCATTCCCCGAGCGGTAGGGCGCAGGCGAAGATGATTTTCGACAAGCTTTTAGTGGCCTTGATTATCATCCCCCTCTCCCCCGCATTGTATGAAGTATTGTTGGAGACTAATCAGGTTTTAACTGTGAGTGTAGTCCAGGTTATCAAGTTGGATATCATCTCCGGCCAGGGGACTTTAGGTGATGTATTCTACTCTTCGGTTTCAAACGCCCCAATATCTGCGAAAATCGTTTTCGTCTTTCTCTATATGAGTATACTGGAGTTTGCATTGCTGGCCCTCATGACCATGTACATGAGGTATCTAATAGTCTTGACCATGGGTTTTGTCTTCCCCTTCACACTATTTATGTACCTGCACGACTGGACTAAAGCACAGGGGACTCGCCTACTAAAGTTCACGTTAATCTGGGTTTACGCACCCACAATCATGGCTGTCTGGCTTGCCATAGGCGCTTCCACACTAGCCGCATCCAGCAAGACGGGTAGTTTCGTAATGGCTGCGGGCGCGCCCTTCTTCCTAATAGTCTCCCTCGCAATGGTTTTCGCAGCACCCTTAGTCATGAGCGGGATCATGAAGTGGCTTGGCGGGATCGTGTCGGCGGTTGGACAGCTCGTTCCGGGCTGGTGGGGAGTCGCATTCGCAGCTGTCGGAGGAGTAATGCAGGGTAAGAGTGTCGGCTCGATAACAGGTGTCGGCTTGAAAATCGGAGTAAATAAGATGTGGGGTGGGGGGAAAGCATTACTCGCGAAGGCGAAGGGAAGTAAAGGAGGCTCTTCCGCAGGGCTTATGGGAGGGAGCAAAGCAGGAAAAGCCTTTGCGGAGGCGGCCTCAGGCCCGGACGCTGATGGAGGTATGCCAAAAGGGTCACCAGGAGGGAAAGGCAAGACTCCGGGCGGCGGTGCTGCCGGGAAAGCCGTTGAGGAAGGAGTTACTAAGGCAGGTGCCGCAGCGGGAGAGGCTGGAGGAAAAGCTGCAGGTTCAGCTGCGGGGGCTGCTATTGGAGGTGCAATTGGATCCGTCGTTCCGGGTGCTGGCACTGCAGCAGGGGCTAAGCTTGGTGCCAGAATTGGTGGAAAAGTCGGCGGAACAATTGGAAGGACTGTAGGTCAGGCTGCTGGGAAAGTTACCGGGAAAAGCTTGCGTGCTGGCATGAAGACTGCAGGAAAGACTGCTTGGGGAGCCATGAAGGGCGGCAGCATGGGTGCACTCAAGGGCCTTCCAAAACACGCGCTTAAGCCTTGGGGATTGTTGAGCGCCGCGAAAGATGGAATTAAGGGCGCTTACACTGGGGGTAGGGAGGGTTTCCGAGATGCAAGGGCTGTTGGAAGAGGATTCGGGTCACCTAGGGGAAGCACTGGCGGGCGTGGTGGTGGAAGGCCGTTGAAGGCGGATGTTGGAGGGCCAGGCAGTTCCTCTTCTAGGGTAATGGGAGGAGACAAGCCGCCCCCTGAAAAAGAGAAGAAGAAGAAAAAGAGAGGGGAGGAGGAATCCCCTCAAGAGAAGCAGAAGAAGGCGGGAACTTTCTCGAACATGAAGGAGGAGATTGGAAGCCTCACCTACGATACGAGGGCGGGAGATAAGTGGGAGGGCATTGGAGCCCGTCTCAACGGGATGGACGACGAGAATATGGCTGAAGACGAACCCAGCGAACTTGCTTAATCTTTACTGCACGCGTTAACATAGTTTTTCAGTATTAGCGGTCCGTCAGGAGTGTGTTCCACTTCAGGGTGGAATTGAACCCCGTAAATCGGAAGTTTATTATGTTTCACAGCCTCGAACCTGCAGATGTCGGATTCTGCGAGTGCGATGAATTCTTCCGGAATCTCTGACACTTCGTCTTTGTGTGACTCCCACACCTGAATTTTCTCGGAAAGCCCCTGGAAAAGGTCGTCTCGTTCAAGAATCCTAACCTCTACTTGAGCGTATTCCGCAGACTCTCCTTTCTGGACTTTACCCCCCATTTTCAGGGCTATTAACTGGTGGCCCAAACAGATTCCGAGAACTGGAATACCAGATTCCAAAACGTCCATCGACGAGCCGAGCTTGCCCACGCCACCGTAAACCGAGCAGGGTCCTCCACTCAGAATCAACCCCACCAGATTCCTTGCGAGAATCTCTTTTACGGGAGTATCATTCGGAATTATCTCCGACTCTTCCCCCAAGTATTTCAGGCTCCTCCAAATCCGGTGGACGTACTGGCCCCCATTATTCAAAATCAAAATCATTGTATCCTATTTACGAAAACAATTTTAAATAGAGGCCTTAAGGCTGGATTCCCCAGTTATAAATACTTTCAATCAGTAATAATATTCAGGTGATCAATAATGCCAAAAGAAGTAGAACTGGGAGAAGCTCCAGATGCTGATAAACATGTTTTTACTAGGGTACTTCAGAATATGCCTTCACGGGATATAGACCTAATAATGGGGGAGATGGGTTCAGCTGAAAGAGCCAGAGTATGGGCTGGCCACCTAAGAAGAGAAGTTAATTTGGATGAGACTACAAGAGCTGCCCTTGAAGTAATGGAGTCAGGGGGTTCAAAGCTACCTGATATGGAACCTAGGATGGAGGCCCTTGGAGCTGTGTTAAATCCTCAGCCAGAAGATAATGTTCGGAGATTCCTGGAGCGTATGGCACGAGAGGCGAAGCTTGAAGTGTTAAAAGATGTATAGTAAAAATAAAAAACATTTTTTTCCCGCGGACCTAGGAGACGATTGACTTTCCGCCGGAAAAGTTTTTCAATACAAATAGACTCCCCCATTTATTGCCGGCAGATGCTCTGAGACTTGCGGGGGGATACTGATCTCAGTTGACGTGGATAAGGAATCCAGTTTACGTCGATTGTTGAGGGGAAAATGTTCAGGAGACTACGCGGTGGGCAATGCCAATAAGGGATCAGGGCAAGTTAAGCTTGCAAGAGACATAGAGGTCTAGTTGTTAAGATTCCCATAGTATTTAAGTTTTAAATTGGGAATATTTTACAGGTGATCTAAAAATGCCAATAGAATTAGGACCTAAAACAGCCCCAGTTGCTGAAAGGAATGAGTATTTGATGAGAGACGAATTGCAGAAGATGAAGCCGGATGCGCAGGGGCGCGTAAAAGGGGAAATGGGCAATCCCGATAGAGCTGAAAAATGGGCGGGAGCCTTAAGAAACTCTTTAAGAAACTCTATGAGGTTGGATGCGGGAATGGACTATGCCCTGGCCATAATAGGATCAAGAGAGACTATTGGAGAGGACTCTAATGTTCTAAAATTTGGTGCTGAAGAAAAGATGGAGGCACTTGAGAATGTGTTGAACACACTAAAACCGGAGGAGGTAAGAGAGTTACTGGCTGAAATGGCACGCGACCCGAACTCAAACCCGTACACCATTGTAACCAGCATACTCACAGAACCCAGCACACTCACAAAGCCGATGGATTAACCGGAAAATATTTTTCAAGGCTCCGACACTTTCTTGCCGCGGGCTTGGGGGACTATAATCTTCCCCCCATTAAATTCTTTTAAAAACTGTTTGCCCTCGAAAAGCCTGTCTAAGAATACTGCAAGTGCTGCGACTTCCGAGTGGGGTTGGCTTCCCACAGAAACATTATAGTCTGCAAGTTCATAGACTTCGGAAGGCACCTTCCCACCCCCCACGATGACAAGCTTGTCTTTACCTGAATTTTTTATTTTTTTAAGAGTTTCATCTAAGGGTAGCCCGTACATGGTAAGGTGTATCACATCCCCCTCAAACTCCCGGATAGTCTTTGCGTATTTTCCGCTGTATTCGACCTTAAAGTCTCCCCCCCAGCCCCCAGTTATTTTTCCGATGCTTTCCGCCACGCGAGAGTCTTTAACGTCGAAGAATATTTTCTCGGCGCCGAAAGCCCGGGAGGTTAAGGCTAAGTGCGTGCTTATCCGCTTGTCTCTTTCGAATCTGTGGCCAATCCTTAAAACGTAAACATTCACTTTGTTTTTTCTTGTATTCCTTGTGCTGCGAGAATTCCCGTGGCAGCGGCGTTTACCAAATCCCTCGACAATCCCAGGCCGTCGCCTGCCGCAAAAAGGTTTTTAATGCTGGATTCCATATCTCGCCCCACAATAACCCGCAGCGCATAATACTTTATCTCCGGGGCGTAGAGTAGTGTTGCGTCTTGCGCGACTCCCGGTATTACTTTATCCAGCTGGCTTAATCCCTCTAAAATATCGATTACTATTCTGTGAGGCAGTGCCATTGAGATGTCTCCAGGCGTAACATCCGTTAACGTCGGCTGGACCATGTTTCCGGAAATGTCTGCAGGATGGCTTCTCCTGCCGCGCTTTAAATCCCCTAGTCGCTGTAGTATCGGCTTTCCACCGCCTATCGTGGTTGCCAGGTGCGCTATTGATTCCCCGTAATCTATCGTGTCTTCCACGGGTTCGGTAAGACTTACCCTCACAAGGTAGGCGAAGTTCGTGTTCAAGGATTTCTTGTCATGGCGGCTGTACCCGTTTACCCCTACGAACCCGTCATATTTCTCCTTGACGATGAATCCTTCAGGGTTCGTGCAAAAGGTTCTTGTGAAGTCGTCGTAGGTTTTCGTGTGCACGTGAAACTTCGGGTCCCTGTTCACTGAAGTTACATCCGCCATCACGATCGCAGGCACTTCAACGCGAACTCCCACGTCAATCGGCCCGAACTCGAATGCGATGTCGTGCGCCTTAATAGTTTTCTCGGCCCAGTCAGCGCCAACTCGTCCGGGACACAAGACCGTGAACTTTGCACGCACTTCCCCCCCCTGCGCAAGTCTCACTCCCACACACCCTCCCCCCTCAACCAACAAGTCTTCTACCTCGGATTCAGTCCGAAAGGATACTCCCTTCCCCTTAAGGTGTGCCACCAAATTTTCCACAACCTTCGGCGTGTTTTCACTTCCAATATGCTTCTGCCGGATTGGAATAAACTTTACCCCCTCCGAAGCCGCCTTCTTCTCGAGTCTCTCACTGGCACCATCATCCAGACCATACTCCCTCTTCGGAGTCCCAAACTCGCCGAATATTACTCCAACCCGCTCAACCAAAGCCCAAGACTTCACATTGTCTTTCGTATAATCATCCAAGTCACCGCCCACATCAGGCCTAAGATTCAACGTCCCGTCGGAAAAAGCGCCAGAACCTCCCACCCCGCACATAACATCCTGAGGATCCCGCTCCAAAATACTCTTACCCTTCTCAACCACTAGAATCGAAAGCCCCAAACCAGAAAGCTCATAAGCACAAAATAATCCTGCCGGGCCGGAACCCACAATCACGACATCGAAAACCATCTCAGTAATGTATTACGGAAAGATTGAAATAAAGTAATGTATTATCCCAATGAAATGTTGTCGCATTCCACGTGCAAAACATATCCCATAAACCCTTTTCACTCCTTCTTGGTGAAGTTCCAATCAGTCCCTTCATCAATATTATCGGCATCTCTGTTAGTGTACTTACCCTCAAGTGTTCCTTCAGGGGTCATCTTCAACTTAAAGTGGAATGTTTCCCCCCACATCCCGGGAAAGCTTCCTGTCACCGTCTTCCCATCATCCTGCAGTTTCCCCACAATATCGACTCCCATGGGATGATATTTACCCTCAATTGAGATTCCACCAACACCACTATCAACACCCGTAATGTCGAGAGAATACATTGGTCCTTCAGTATGCTGCCACTTATGCACCCACTCTTCAGAGAGAGCGGCAAGTTTGCCTGCTTCCCCGGGCTCGGCAGTGTCGGCAGGGCCATCCTCAGGCTCAACTTCAGAGACTCCAGGCACTTCAGCAGCCTTGGGAGGGAACCTCAAAGCATATTGACCAGAAGGAAGCTCTACCTCCGTACCTAAATGATACGGTGGAAGCTGACAGTAATCTCCAATCCGCAACGGGACTTCCGCACCCTCTGATTCAGGAAGCCTCACTTCGACAGTGCTTCCGGCAGGGACCTTTAAAGTCCCGAGAGAATTAAGCTTAATCGAGTCTCCCTCACCCAACTTCACTGACCTTGGAGTGTCCTCGGCAGACATCCCGATTGGAATGGAAACCTTATCAGGCTCGACATCAGTCACCTCAATTTCAGCAGGTTCTCCCGGTTTGCCTGAAAAACTATATTCGCCTTCACCGGAGATGATAGTTCCCGCTGGAAGCTGTATTGCCCCCCCACTGTTCAAAACAACGTTGGAGCCGGCGGGAGCAGTCATCTTGCATCCTAACAATCCTTTAGGGACGATTATCAATCCTGTTTCACCGCAAGTCACGGTTATGGGGCCGCCGGTGGGCTCGAGTGTTCTGATACTGTCGCCAGGGTTTATGTAAGGTCCGGTGGGAGTGTTTAAAGCGTGAGTTAAAGCCTCGCGGAAAGTTGATTTGAGTGTTGGTTCGGACGGGCTAGGCGCTTCAGTTGAGGGTTCCTCTAAAGTAGCCGCTGCATCAGGGTTTATCATTCTAACTTCTGTTTCGCCTCCGGGAAGTTTAAGCTTGGTCCTATCATCTTTAGAACCGCTGGCTTCAGGGGGCACGAAGATTCCGTCTCCGCGTTTTAAAGTCAATGAAGCCCCAGAGTCCTCTGGAAGCTTCAGCCAGCACCTACTTTTTGGAAGCCATATGGAGCCTTTTTCACCTAATATTTCTACAGTGTCTTGGGGGTCAATTTGGAATGCTTTTTCTTCAAAGCTGCCTCCGATTGTAGATTCGAATTTGCTGCCTCCGTCGGTCATGTCAGTGTGCTCGACCTCAGCCCCTCCAGAGAGCGTGAGTTTGCCGTCTCCGCTTATCCGTGTTCCAGACGGAAGATTGAAATCCCCCCCGCCGGAGACTGTTACAACAGCCCCTGCTGGAACTTCAACAAGCCTCTCACCCTCCCCGCCCTTAAACACTACGAAAGTTCCGTGGAGTCCGGCCTCAACAGTTCTCGCATCAGAGTATGTTACCACGTCGTCTGTTGGAGAGCTACGGGGAATCTTCAAGTCACCTAGTCCGGGAATAGTAATGTGGGGGGGAGCTTCCGCTCCAACGGGCTCGGTAACGGGGGATTCTTCGACTTCGGGTTTCGAAAACTTTAACCATCCTAATTCGACGCCAACCAAGACGTTTACTCGTTCTTCAGGGTATCCGAGTTTCCCATACATTTCCGTAGCTTGCCTGACTCTCCTAACGTATTCAGCGTATTCGGGTGTCCCCTCCGCAGGAGCTTCCCAACCAGCAACATATTCGTGTTTAGGGAGGGTTTTATCCCAATCGTAGAATCCTAAGTCCACTCCAGCCATTTTTTCAGCATCCTTTGAGGGATAGCCGAGTTTCTCGTAAGCCCTCTGTTTTTCATCGGCCAGTTTTCTCAAGAGTAAAAGTTCCTTAGAGCCCATCTTGGGAATTTTGAAGTCCGGGTTTAATGAATGCGGTGGGAGATTGATTGTGCCATCAGTCCCCGCCCAATGACCAACAATAAGCTTTGAAGGCTTCTCAATCGGACCTTTCCACATGCTATGCTCAATTTCCACGTACGCCAGCCGTTCACACTCCTCATCCGAAAAACCCTTCTTCTTGAATTTATCGTATTCCCCCCAGTAGACTTCACTCCATTTTTCGAGAGTATCCCAATCCTTTGCCGTCTTAACGTCTTCCCAGCCAGGATTGAATTCTATATCGGGGATCTTGTCTCCCGGGGTGAAGTCGTCTGGAACTGGAATGTAAGGCTCCTCTTCCTCTTCGGCTGGAGCCGGCTCCTCTACGGTGGGGGGAGGTGGGGGAGGAGCGATTGCAGGTGATGTGGGAGCACTTACTCCTGGAGGGGTGGTTCCGGGTGGGGGCGCTGTTGAGGGAGCGCAACCTCCAATAGGTAGTCCCAATCCGATTACTCCGATTATTAATACTACTGCACGTTTTACAGCTTCTGAAAATCTACCGGAGGATTCCGGTGACTGTCCAGGTTCGGTTGTTGGAAGCTCGGGTCCAGGGGTTTGTGAAGGTTCGATGTGCCCAGTAGGACTGGCAGGACTTCCCAGTTCTGCGGGAGAATCTCTGACTGGAATACCGTGAACGTGAGGGTCCCCGCGCAGGTTCTTATCACCTGCAACAGCTCGCCTTAACCTGCTTAGGTCCTCTTGGTTTGGAGTGCCAGTAGGAGGTAGTTTTCCTTTATCTCTTTTTATAGTGGTATTTTTAACCATACTATTAATATTCGGGGTGTTAGTGAATAAATATTTAATCTGGTTAGTTTTATGAACGAAATAGTCGGAAAGATGATACCCGTCATCCTCGTATTCTTTGTCGGGTGCCTTTTAAGGAAGTTCAAGCTTGCAGGTAGGGGTGAGGGGGATTTCCTGTTAAGGCTTGTTTTCCACGTCTCCCTCCCAGCACTGATATTGATTGCAGTATCCCGGATAAATTTATCTTGGAACTTAATTCATCTCCCATTTATCGCTTGTGGCATAATACTTACGACCTACGTGGCAGCGGTTTTCGCGGGAAAACTATTGAAACTTGAAAACCCCACCTTAGGAGTCTTCATGGTGGGGTCGCTTATCATGAACACCGGCTTCGCACTCCCATTTATAATCGCGGCGTACGGAAGTGAGGGAGTGGCGAAATTGGCGATATTTGATTTCGGAAACGGTTTCATAACATTCACTTTCATATACTACCTCGCCGTAAAATACGGCTCAGTCGAAGAGAAAGTTAAAATACCTTGGAAAAAGATTCTCGTAAACCCGCCACTTTGGGCATTGACAACAGCCTTGATCCTGAACTTAAAAAGGGTTGTAATGGACGGAATACTCTCGGCTTTCCTTGAAACCCTCGGGGACTTGACAATACCATTGGTAATGATTGCATTAGGATTATATTTCACTCCAAAGTTGGTGAAATTCAAAGCCCTCTCAACAGCCCTATTTCTTAGAATGGGATTAGGATTCATCCTAGGGCTTGCCGCCGTGAAGTTGTTTTCACTTGAAGGGGTCTCAAAAGCCATAGTATTGGTGAGCACAGCCTCCCCAGTAGGCTATAATACAATCACGTTCTCATCCCTTGAGAAACTGGACACGGAATTCGCAGCAAGCCTCGTATCAATGGGCATACTTTTAGGATTACTAATCATTCCAATGCTTTTGATAGTCATTGGGTGAGAAGTAAAAATTCCAGCAGCAAGCTGTAGGGCATTCTACAGGGATTTTACTCGCAAGATGGGCATGAAAACAGATAATCCCCGTTGTAATCAGCGGGGTATGTCCATCTTAGCGAATCAAACGTCAGGAACAATGATAATACCGTCTTCCCCGCCGACCTCCCTTACCTGTCCTATGAGAAACAACAATCCCGTGAAAGCCGCGAAAACTGCATCCAACTCGTCGCGAAAGAGAATTCTCTCAGAAACATCCCCGCAAAGATCAAGTTCTAAAAGCTTCTTCTGACAGGTGAAATCATCTTTGTGATACAATCCCAGAATCTTCGCAGACCCCTTAGCATAGACTTCGACAAGCTTGTGCCTCGGACTCAAAACTTCATTAAGCCTTGCACCCCGCTTCGCCAAACACTCCATGCCCGAAAGAGTGACTGGAAGCGCCCCAAATTCCTGAAGCTCACGGTCGCACAACCGGTTTTGCCCTGCGTAGATTAATGGGGCGTCAATTGCGACAACATCCGGCATAACCTCACCTACAATCTGAATGATTTCCTCGTCAGAGTAAACCAGCCTAGTGCTCACGGTCTTAACACCGTCCTCCTCGGATAAAACGCAGACTCCTGTAGGATTCTTAGCAAGCCCCGCCAAATCAACCCCTATTACTTTCACATTAAAAAGATAATTTAATCGAGTGTATATAATTAAACATAAAATGTCGAGAAAAAAGCGTGAACAAAATACGGAGGAAAGAATAGATTCTTTCGCGCGTTTTCACATTGACTTGCTCGGGAGGGTTACCCCGATTGATATGGGAATTGCGTTTCGTCGAAGACTATGAGAGAAGACGCGGAATAAAACACAAAAAAGACTAATAAATATTATTTCTTTTCTTCTACTGGTTTTTCTTCTTCCTTAGTCTCTTCGAGTTTCTCTTCCTTTGGTTTTTCTGTTTTGTCTTCACTTGTTTTTTCTTTGCTTGAGTCGTCGGTCTTGGATTTCTCCCCTGGTTTTTCTTGGACTATTGAATCGCCTTGTTTTTTTTCGTCTGGTTTTGACGCTTCTTCAGGTTTTGGTGCGCCACCTTGTGCGAATTCAGTGTACGCGCAGTTGCCGCAGGAGCTCCTGTTTTTGTGCTGGGCGAGGAATACTCCGTCACCGCACTTGGGACATGATCTTCTTTTGCGCGTGAGCGTGTCGCCTGAAATCTCGTATTGCTCCCATCTGTTAGTCATCCTCACTCGCCCTCCTTCTTTTCAGCTTCTTTATTATCTTCCTTTGTTTTTTCCTCAGAAGACTCCCCCTTCGATTCAGCAGGCTCCTTGGGTTTCTCCGCTTTAGGCCCCTTAATTTCTTCAGAAGGCTTCTCCTTCTTAGGCTCGGAAGCTTCGGCAGGCTTCTCCTCCTTGAGTTTTTCCTTATCTTCGGCAGGCTTCTCCTCCTTGAGTTTTTCCTTATCTTCGGCAGGCTTCTCCTCAGATTTTCCGGATTCCTCCTTCGCCTCACCCTCAGAAGGCTTGTCCCCTGCTTTTTCTTCTGCGGAATCCTCAGACTTTCCTTCAGAAGCGCCTGTTGACGCCTCCTTCACAGGTTCCTTCTTCTCAGGCTCCTTTGCCTCGAAATTTTTCTTAATCCTGAATTCAGGCTCAACTGTCATCGCATCAGCAGTCTTATAAACCTTTGCATAACATTTAGCCTTGTTTTCGCCGAAAGCCTGCTGTAAACCATCCAAAACAGTCAGCTTCGCATCGGCTTTAAGATTCTTGATAAACTCCTGCCTCACCTGGAAAAACGAGGGTGTAGCCCCGTCAAAGGAGAATTCGAAGTGAACCTCCAAACGCTCAAGCAAGGGATTGTCTTTCTTCTCGATAATGTTAATGTTCATTTTTCATTTCCTCAATTATTCTTCCAACTTTGTTCTTAATATTTTCATTCACCTTAACTTCAACGACTCCCTCATTAGGCTGACCGTAAACAACGGTTAAGCCTTCCGGCGCGTAAAGTATCACGGGAAGAGTGAGCAAGTCTTCCTCCCCGTTAACCTTGATTTTTGTTTTACCCTCCCTGCGAAACGACTCCCTCACAGCCTCAAGGGCTTTTTGGGTTATCAATCCCTGCGGGTTTTCAACCGAAACCTCAAAGGCTTCGTAGGAGGTTATTGCTTGAGACACTCCAACCGCCTCCCTTTTGCAAACGCCGTCGAAGATGCACACCCTCGGATTCAATCCGAGTTTTATCGCCTCCTCCGACACGACGTCACCCACGCAAACGAGGTCTGAAACCTCCAAACCCGCCAGGCTCCCTCTCAAAAAACCCAACGGTTTTTTAAGCTCAGCCCGTAAGGAAGGGGAGAGTCTTAGAGCCCCCATGTAATTCATTATCTCACTTTAAGGGCGTAATGCCCGGGGATTTTAATGTCGATTCTTTTTGCAATGTCTGATTTCTCAGGGTTGATGACGCCGAAAAAACCAGTCCAATAGGGAGTAGTTGCTAGATGGCATTTCGGACAAACATCCTCGTTTACGAGCATCTTGCATGATTTACAGGCCTTCATTTCTTCTTACCCTTCTTCCCCGCCTTTACCTTAGCCCCCTTCTCCTTGGACTCTTTCTCAGTGGCCTCCTTCTCCTTGGCCTCCTTATCCCGCGCTAAAGCCTCCTTCTCCTCGGTAAGCCACTCAGTTTTACCAAGATATGGCTGGCGCATGGTAAGACCTATCTTCGAGTCTTGAATCCGCTCTTTAAGGCTTATGGTTACAATCCTTGCGCGCACGCGGTCACCAACCTTAATAGTCTTCTTGCTTTCTTTGCCCACAAACATGTGGTTCTTGTTGTCATAGCTCATAAAGTCTTCAGTGAGCTGGGAAACGTGGATTAAGCCTTCGAGAGGCCCGAATGAGATGAACGCCCCGAATTCAGTGATCTCTGTTACTTCACCCTCAACCACTTCATGGAGTTGAGGCATGTAAGTTAAGGCTGTGAACTCGGTGTCGTAATACACTCCCCCATCGCCTAAAATGATTTTCCCATCACCGATTTTGTCCACATCGATTGGAGCTAGAATTATCCCAATCTCTTTTTCGACTCGACCGGCTATCGTGTTGTCAAGCTCTGAGACTACTACTTGACCTAGTTCTTCACCTAACCTATTTGGCGGTATCCTTACCGTGTCCTCTATAGTGGATTTCTTGTACATTTTGAAGTATAGATTTAGGTATTTTCGTTTAAAAAGCACAAGCTATAAACATTACGCAAAACTATTATAAAACTTGCGCTAAATCCGGGTTAAAGAGTGGTTTCCCCGAAGGCTTACCACTTCAACACCCAAACCCTTAAGCCTTTTTTTCAACTCCCGGTCGTTAGTTGCGACAATCAGGTTTTCATGATTGGTTGCGTATGCGATTATCTGATTATCAACGTCTCCGCTTAAAGGTAATACTTCAACTTCGCTTTTTTCTAAGAGACTCAACCCGACCTTGGCTGCAATACCAGCCTTAGTCTTCCCTGTGGAAAGCGCTTTCAACTCTTCTAAAGTGCCCTTCAACACGAAAAGCCTGTGTTTTTCCGGTATTACTTCACTTAATTGGTTGAACACATCCAGTTTGTGCGTGTGGGGGAGAGTTAGAAAGTTGGTGTCGATTAAAACGTCTTTCATTTGATGATTCCGTAGCCGATAAGCCTCCATCGGGCTCCGAACCTGCGACTTAAGGCAGCCTTATCCCCTGTTTCGGCACTAACAGGCCGCTTAAGTATTATTTCCCCCGTCTTTGGGTTGGAGACTATTCCGAGAGTGATTGTGCTTCCAACAGATATCATCAGTGCCTCATCGGCTGCAATAGGCTTTATCTCAACTTCTTCTTTAGAGCCTACGAGACGTTTTAGAAGCTGAATTTCAAGGTTTAACTTGTCAGTTGCTTCAGGCAAATCACCTGGAAAGCCTACTAGATTCCCACACATGTTATCGCCTTTAGTAAGGTGCGGGTCGAGTCCAGTCCCAATTGCTATAAGTCCTCCAGGAGTTACTTTTTTTACATTCTCCCCCCCTGCTGAAAGACTTACAATCTTGGTAGTAAGGGGAGTGTAGCCGTTTTTTACTTTAACTCCAGGGCAAATCTCTATTTCATCCCCAACTTCCAGCACACCTTCCTTAAGAGACCCTCCAAAAACCCCGCCAGAAATCTTGTCTAACTCAGTTCCAGGCTTGTTTATGTCAAAAGACCTGGCCACCAACATCTTCGGCTTCTTCTTCAAATCCCTTTTAGGAGTTGGAATGTGTTCCTCAATCGCCTTTATGAGAATCCCGGTGTTTACGCCGTAATTTGCTGCAATAGGAATAATTGGGGCGTCGGCAATTTTTGAGTCTTTAATGAATTTTTTTATTTCATCAAAGTTTTTTTTCGCATCCTCCTTACTTACGAGGTCCGCCTTGTTTTGAGCGATCACTACGTTTTCAACTCCGAGAATCTCCAATGCCATTAGGTGTTCCGCAGTCTGGGGTTGAGGGCATTGCTCGTTGGCTGCGATGACGAGCACTGCACCGTCCATAAGCGCTGCTCCAGACAGCATGGTCGCCATTAGTGTTTCGTGTCCTGGAGAGTCGACGAATGATAATTTTCGAAGTATTTTTGTTTTCCCCTTGCATTTAGGGCAGATTTTTTCAGTGGAATAGCAGCCTGGTTCCATGCATTTCTCACATTTGTAGAAAATACAGTCGGCATAGCCCAGTCGGATTGAGATACCCCGTTTAATCTCTTCACTGTGTTTGTCAGTCCAAATACCAGATAAAGTTTTTGTTAAAGTTGTTTTACCGTGGTCGACGTGCCCGACCATTCCGATGTTTATTTCGGATTGGGCGGTCAAGTTAAGCCTCCCTAGAATCTTTGTTTTTACCCTTATCTTGGGATTCCGCGGGAGATGCTGGTTCAGACTCCCCCACTTTTTCCTTAGATTCTTCTTTAGGTTTCTCTTTCGGCTCGTCTTTAGGCTTTTCCTCTTTGGGTTCGTCCTTTACTTCCTCTTTCTCGGAAGCAGCAGGTTCTTCGGCTTTAGGCTTTTCTTCAGGCTTTTCAGCGGGTGCGGGAGCCACTTCACCTTCCATTGCCGCTTCACCACCCTCTTTCGAACCTAAAATTTCTTCAAGCTTTTTCTTGCCTGATGTTGCAACCACTAAGTTAACCTGAATTATGTCTTGATCGATTTTTTCGCCGCGAACAAGCTTTCTCTGCCTCTCATCACGCTTAGGGTTGTAACCAACCCCACCTTCCAATAAGACTCTTAACCGGCCGCTCCCATGGATTCCCTTTTTCATGGGTACTCCAGACTTATCGCTTCCACCAGAAACCTTAAGCTTGTATCCGGAAAGGCCTAGGAAAGCCCCGTCTACTTCTTCGCCGATGTTTTTCCCCTTAAGTTTCACTGCCTTATCGTCTTTAATGTCCAGTTGGTATGACTTACCAGTCGTAGGATCCGAAACTACTACTTTGAATTCCATTTTTCGAGTATATACATTCCCAGTTTGACAATAAAAATAAATGAAAGACTAAAAAATAGGATGTAACAGTAATTCCATCAAAATAACAGTTTTTCCATTATAGTAATACTTTTTTTTAAATAAGAGAAGATGATGACTTGAAAGACAATGCTAACCCCCCCCCCCACCGTATTTTAATCCAACCTTCTTAATTAATCAGGATGAAACGCTCTGAAATACTCATCGAAGCCTTGGAATACATAAGGAGATTCAGGGGCGCAACCTTCGTTGTGAAATTCGGCGGGGAAGTATTGGGAGACGAAGAAGTTGTCTCATCAGTCGCAAAAGACCTGGCTTTCCTGGAGTTCGTGGGGATAAACGCCGTCGTCGTACACGGGGGAGGGAAACGAATCAGCAGCACAGCGGAAGCCGCAGGAATAAAGCCCACGTTCATAAACGGCCTCCGCGTGACAGACGCTAAAACAATGGCCATAGTCGCGAAGGTTTTGCACGAAATCAATCAGGAGATAGTGTCAACCATCCTAAAGGTTGGCTGCCCCGCGGTGGGACTCAACCCCCCGAAAGAGATGGTGTTCGCAACAACCAAGCGGAAAGGCGAAGTCGACATGGGACTCGTCGGAGATATTTCAAGCGTGAAGACCAAGGCAATCACATCCCAATTCTCCCACGGAGTCATACCGGTTATCACACCCCTTGGTGTTGGCAAAGACGGTGAAATCCATAACATAAACGCCGACACCGCAGCCTCAGCACTCGCCAAAGGATTAAACGCCGAGAAATTCATACTAATCACAACAGTCGACGGCGTACTCGATCAAAACAAGAAGAAGATTGACAAACTCACAGTCACCAAAGCCAAAAAACTCGTGAAATCAAGCTCGGTTTCAGGGGGGATGGTACCAAAGCTAAACGCCTGCATAGAAGCACTGGAAGACGGAGTAGCCAGCGCCCACATAGTAAAAGCAAGCAAACACGCCCTCCTCGAAGAAATACTAACCCGCGAAGGAACCGGGACAATGATCACTCGACAGTAAACTCGACTGCCGTGAAAACCGGCCCCTTAATCGAGATCGGCTTGTTTTTCCCTTCCATGAACCTGCGAGCTTTTTCGCCGACTTTTATGTTGATGTCGGCGGATGTTTTCGCCATCTTGACCTGGATGAATCCTTGGGTCTCGCCGGCTTGAACCTGCCGCTCAATCTCGGCCGCAAAGTAGTTTGAAATCGCATCGATGAAATTCCAAACTGAATGCACACCATTCTCGAGAATTCCATCTATGTTCCCTTTTAATTTCGAGGTGTCTTTAGGTATACCATACAGAGCCCCATCATAGACGACCACCTCATTTAATGCAGCGGGGCCGATGAGTTTCGTCCCATCCTCTTTTTCAACGACCGACACTGTCACTTTCTTACCGCCTAAATCACCCTCAAAAGCCTTGAATGAGCAAGGAGAGTTTTCGTTGCCGTGTTTATTCGCTGTCTTCATAATTGCTATTGCGAGTTCTTTACCTTCCTCCGTTTTAGGTCGCTCTATCATGTCAATATTATCAAGTATTTCCTCGTCTGTTAGGTTCAAGTTTTCGTAGAATTGGGGGTAGAGCAGCTCTCTTACATCACTGTGTTTTTCCTTGGCCATGATGAAGCGTTCGAGTCCGAAGCCTAGGTTGAAGACGTTGACTGGAATGTCGTATTGCGCGAGCGCGACCGGCGAATACATGCCGATGTCTGCGACTTCAATGTCGCCGGAAAAGACTTCGTACTCTGAGTCGGGGGCGTAGTAGTTGCTGGTCGCCTTCTTCTGGACGAATCGTATGTCTGTGAAGTCGAGGCGCTTCAAAATTTCTTCAGTAAGCTTTCTCCCGGCTTCGACGTTGATATTGTCGTCCACAATTACCATGGACGCCCCGTAATGGGCGCGAAGGTGCGTAGCATCCACCTTCTGCTCGCGACGGAACCGCAAGCCCACACTGAACAAGAGCAGGGGAAGATCCCGCTTCCCGTATAGTGCGGCGATGGTCGGAAACCACGCCCCAGTCATGTGGCTTCTAAGCGTCGTCTTCCCGGCGACTGGAGTTATGTTTTTGAATTCCGGGAAAATGGATAGTATTTCCGCGGCTTCGTCGGTCGTGATTTTGAGTCTCGTAACCATCTCTTCGAGCAGGTTGTCGCCTTCCACTTCGCCCTCACGATATTCACGGAGTATTTTTTTAAGGTCTTCGACTTTTACGTCGGCAACAGACTTTACCTCCGCTATTTTCTCGTCTGAGAGTCCGATGTCGGGTCTTGGAAGCCCTGCGAGATAGTAGACTCGGTCTAGTATTACGGGGGCTTCGGCCCCGTACTGTTTGTACACGTCTTCCTCACTTATGAACATTTGGTTTTCGATTTCGTCGAAGCCCATGTCTAGGAAGACTTTGCGGACTTTCTGGATCAAGTCCTGTACTGGATGAGCCTTGCCCTCCCTCAGGCTATATGAGATCTCACCCTCCTTGGGGACGAGACTTGTAGATTCAAGCCAAGCCTTGCGAAAATCAGTTTTCGCATCTTCTCTAAGTTTTCTAGTGTCAAAAGCCATGTTAGCTTAAAAAAATAGGAGGATTCAGTATTAAAAACAAGAGAAATTTTACTTTGTTTTCCCACGCCACTTTCTAATGAGTTCTCTCACTCGGGGACTCTGTATACCTTTAGATTTCAACTCAGAATCAGTGGGTGGAACATAATGTGGAGATTCTGTTCGGCTTTTTTGAGGTTCTTGTTGGGCGCTGGATGCTTCTTCCTTAGCTCTTACCTCCAAAACGGTTACAAGGGCTCTTAAGGATTCAACGTTAACTATAACTGGTGGTTGGGATTCAATACCTGGAATCTTGATTAATTTGCCTGGATCTCTTTCAGCCTCCAAAAGGGCTCTTTGCAAAAATGAAAGGTTATGTATGCCCCCAAGGTCATTCGCAAGCAAGACCACATCCGGTTTGAAAGGGGGTTTCTTCCCGGGATCAACGTGAATCTCCCTGACCATAAGGTTAATAATGGAAGACCGCACTATTTAATCCAAAGGCGAGATGAATTCCTTGAGTTTGTCATACTTTGATTTCGGGCCGGGCAAGACAATAGAATGGACGAATGAGGAGTCTGCGTACATGCAGGCTAGAGCCCACCCCATCTTCTCGGCTTGGTCAGGTGACACGTCCCCGCCAACATAAATTTTCGCGGTTTCACCTTCAAGATAATGACCATCCTCCAACACCCCAATCATCGAAGTCGGGGGGACAATACGTCTCATATCCGCCTGCTGGGAATCCCTCTCCCCGAAATAGACTAAAAGATTCTTTTCCCTAGGTACCCTCGACCTGAAATGATTGATCATTGCCGCCACATTCTCGGCTGAACGCATGTGGGTTCTTGTGGTGCCTTCAACGATAAATACGGGACACCCCAACTGAGAATCCACTATTTGTGAAAGTCCTGTGGGTCCCGCATCCTCCTCCTTGAACTCGACACCCTGATTCTCGCAGAAAGACCTGTAGTTTCCAACACACCACTCACCGTATCCGGTCATCCAAGGTTTCGGGAGGATTTCCTTGGGACTGCCGTCAGCAAGCTTCTCCATGGAAAAATATAGGGAATTGTAGAATAAATCACTGTCTAAGCGGCAAGCTTATGAGGTTCCAGCCGACGATGAGGTTGGTAAGTTGGATGGGGCTCAAGCTTGAGCAAGAGTTCGTGCAGGGGTTTCCGTTGGTCGTGTCGTTGAAGTTGTATGTGGTGTTGCAGGTGTTGTTGAATCCCAAATTCGAGTCGTCGTCTTCAATGTCCATACTGTTGTAACAAACGAAATTATTCGAGATGTTGTTATCCGTTGGAGTCGCGCCTGAAGCCATGAGTTGGATGCCCTGTGAATAACTGTAGGTGAGGGTGTTGTTGACGACCGTGTTATTGTATGAGCTGTAACCGATGTAGATGCCATCTTGGGTATCTTCGGTAAAAACATTGTTTTCGAAAGTACTATGATTGGAGTACCGGAGATAGATTCCCCGGTGCCATTCCGCCAATACACAATTTCGTATAGTTATATTGACTTTATGTTTGGCAGCTATTGCGGAACTTTCTGCCTTTATACCGTCAAGCGTGTGCCCCTGGCAGTCGAATACCTTGTTGCTGAAATTCTCAGGTTGTCGATGCACGTCCAATCATGGTCTATTACATCGGCAGTCAGGTAGACGACAGTACAGCTTTGGTTGTTTAGCTTCTCCTCGCAGTCGTCGCAGCTTGTGCAATTACAGTCTGCGGAAACCGCTTGCATGAGTGCAAGTAAAATAACAGCGGTTAATAGCCTATTGACCCCAACCATGTAACGTGATATGATTTCTATTTAAAAAAGTCATAGAACCAAGGCGAGGCTAATGAGGTTCCATCCGACAACGAGGGGGTGGCTTTCATCGAGAAGGTCACAGCCTCTCGCGCAGCCGCCTTGCGCGGCGCTTGTGTCGTTCCAGTTGAATGTCGTGTTGCACCGGTTATTGTCGCCGTTGTTTGCGTCATTGTCTTCTATGTCTTCGTTGTTGAAGCAGAGGAGGTTTGCGGAAAGGTTGTTCTGGTTAGAGTCGTTTGAGAAGTAGACGCCTTCAAGGCTGCTGTTGGTGACGTGGTTTCCTGTAATCGTGTTTCCGTCGCTTTCGTCTGTCACGTAGATGCCGCGGGTGTTGTTGAACAACGTGTTGTAGGAGACAGTGGTACCGACGGTCCCGTAAAGTAGGATGGCCATCCCACTGGTGTGGTTGACACTGTTTCGCGCGACCTGTGATTGGTTACAGTTGTAGAGGTCGAGGGCAAACTGGGTGATAGAGAGGACCATGTTGTCTGAGATCACGGAGTCGAGGGAGCTTCCGCAGTAGACTGCGAGGTCGCTTTCGCCGAGTGTGTTTGAGGCTACAGTGCATTCGGGGGAACCCCACAAGTAGGTGGCGTAGAAGCTTCGGACGACGGTGTTTCCAGATATGTTATTATTAGGAGACTGTTGCATGCGGATGCCGAAGTAGCAGTCTTCGACGGTGTTGTTGACATATGTGTTGTTCTGGGAATTGCCCCATGATGAGATGCCGTCCGAAAAGTTCCATATGCGGAAGTTTCGGATTGTGAGATTGTGCCTGCTGGCGAATATCCCGTAGCCGCTCCCGTTCCCGGAAATCGTATACAAAGCCCCGTCGAGTGTGAGTCCGTTCGCCCCGACCGTAAGGCACGTGCCGTTGACGGTGAGGTTGCAGTTCAACGTGCAGGACTCCATGACCGTCTCGCCGCATGAGTAGGTGTAGGTGCCGTTGTCACAGCCGCAATCTAGAGGGGTGGTGAGTGTGGTCGTGGTTGTTGAAGTGGTTGTAGTTGTCGAAGTGGTTGTTGTAGTGGTAGTCGTAACACCACAAGTATTTGTACACCCGCTCTCTCCATCGTCGCTGAAGCCTGATGTTAAGTCGCATGTATTTTCGTCGCCTGAATTCGAGTCCTCGTCGTAGATGTCGTAGAAAGCGTCACCTGATTGATTGTTTTCACAGAATCGGTTTGAAAGAAGGATGTTTCCTGTACTCTCATTGTTAACTCGGATTCCGTGCCATTCATTTAAGTCTCCAGTGTTATCGGTTAGATTATTATTAATGGAGTCGTAGATGTAGATTCCATTACGGTCGTTTCCGCTTGCGTTATTGCCTGTTAAGTTGTTGAAGTTTGAGGATGAATACACGTATATACCGTAGTCGTCATTGTCGAAGGCCGTGTTGTTGGATAGGGTGTTGTAGCTTGAATCCCATAGGATAATCCCCTCAGATATTAGCCCCCAATCGTCATTGTTGTTTGCCACATTATCGTATAGTATGTTGTAGTCACTACCCCTAAGCTCGATTCCCGAATCTGCATTAAAGCTTGCATTGTTGTTTTGAAGGGTATTGTTGTTTGACTGGTACAATCTTATACCCGTAGGGAAAGTTCCTCTACTGTTATAAGTGGCGGTGTTGTTTGAGATTACTGAGTTATTCGAGGATGTCAGGTATATGCCATCACCATTATATCTCAAGGTGTTGTTCACTATGCTCGCTGAATCAGCCCACAGTTTGAAGTATATTCCAACAGAAAAATTTTGAATGACGCAATCACGAATTGTGACGTAATCCGCCCACTTGACTTCAATTCCATAGTCTGAACCTTCTCCCGATATAGTGAATCCATTACAATCCACCGTAACTGATGAGGTTTCGACGGTAAAACACGTGCCATTTGAGGAAAGGTTACAGTTTAGCGTGCACGACTCTGTCACACTCTCACCACAACTATAATTATAGGTGCCGTTGTCGCAGCCACAGTCGGTTTGTGAGGGAGTGTATAATGGCATTGGGTCGGCGCCGTATATTGTCATCCAGCCGCTTTGCGGACAGTTTAGCACGTAAGTTCCGTCAGAGCAGTTGCCACAGGTTGCGCACGTTCCAAGGGCAGTCCAGTTGCCGTCGCCAACAGAGTTGTTTGCGCAACTGTTGTTTTCGATGGTCCCGTTGCAAGCAACAACTCCAGAGAGAATCCGGGACAAATTGAATGGGGTGGTAAGGTTCCAAGTGAAGTTTTGGAAGGTTTTGAGGTAACTGAAGTCGAGGGAGAATCCGGCGCCAGCCACAATGTCGGATTGCCCAAGTAAGGCTTCGATTGTTTCCAGATCCCCCGCCGCCATCTCAGAAGGATTAATCGTGGAGACGTTGAATTCGGGAGAAAGTAAATCACTTAAACCCACAACAGACATTACTAGCTGCGGACTCGCACCGAAAAGGGGATCATTTATCACCATCGACTTGATGAAGGGAATGTAGGATTCAGAGTAGACGACTAGGACTGCGGCCTCCACCCCGTTTTGAATGAAAGAGAGGTTTACGACTAGAGGGTCAGAGGTCACTTGGGTTATGATGTCGCTCATGTTCCGGGTGACGTAGGGGTAGCAGTTTGCAGAGGAGGCATTGTAACGGCATTCAGCAGTAAGGCCAGAGGGGAGAGTTTGGGCTGTTACATTGCCATTTACCAGAATACAAACCGCCTCGAGTCCGTCGCCATTATCACACACCGTCTTCAAAACCTCGAGCGTGTTTTGACCAGATGCGAAAGAACTTAAAAACAATAAGCTAACCCCAAATAAAAACAAACCCCTTTTCATGGTTTAATGATGTCAGATTAATTTAAAAAACAATTTTGTCATGTAGCCATGATCACGGCGCTAGGGCAGGTCCGCCTGATGTAATCTGGGTCTAGCCAGGAGAGGTTGTTGTCTTCCTTAACCTTTAGGATTCTGTTAGGCCCTTCATGAGGGAGTAATTCTACCGGGGCGTTTGCCACGTTGACGAGTAACTGGTCTTCGCGTCTGGCAAACGGGAGGACTACCATCCCCGACTCCCTGCGCTGGTAGGCCTCAAACGCGCATTTAGCCTTTCTATTTGCAAGTACTATGTCGTCCGGGATCGGCTCGGCAGTGCGCACCTCATATGTTATGTCGGTGTAATCGGTTTTCTTGATTGGCCGAAAAGTTTTTATTATCGCATCCACAAGCTTGGGCATGAAACCCAGTTTCGGATGACCCCATATATCTTTTTTAGGATTTAACACCTCATTAAAGAATTCTTCAGCAATCTTTGGATGCTTCTGAAAGACCTCCCGAAGTTTTGTGTCTTCGACGAGAAGGTGTAGTGCCTCGATCTTAGCTTGGGACCTCACCTCACTACCTTTTAAAGACCCGCCTTCAATCCCTTGGCGTAGTCGCCAGAACTCACCGTTTACTTCATCGAACATGAATCCTTCGGCGCAGGCTACTCCAGCAGTCCTAACCCGGTGTTTTCCCCCGACAAAGGATTTTGTGGCGGGATCGTATTTTCCACCGCCAGTGTAGACGTCGTCGAATCTTTCCAGAAAGTCGTCTATCCCACATGGAAACTCCGAGAGAAGCGTTATGACCCTACCTCCAAGCCGGTCCATCTTACCCCTCAAGTCGAGGTGCTTCACTTCTTTTTCGTTTTGAGGTTCAGCTGCAAAAATGCGATTGAGTATTGCCTCGTCAGAGTCCGGGGGGTATTCTTCATACGTACTGGGTGCTAAAAGGTTCTGCCGAACCAAGCCATCCAAGTATTGCGGATCTGTGCGCGTCGCCCCATACGCTATCCCGCTGGCACCGCGCCCGAAAATCCGGGCAACGAAGACCTTTTCATCCACAGCCATATCCTCAGGGTCGTCTCTGTGAGTGTCTACGAGATAGCCTGCTGAACTGTAGAATTCATCGAAAAACCGCACCCTTGCCTTATACGCGGCGGACAGAAACCCCAACGAAAGCATGTTGCCGTCCCTGCCGTCTGCAGTCTCATAGGCTGTATCCCCATCAACGGTCTTGTCGGTGTGGATCGTTAATACTGGACTTCCACGTTCAACACTCCTTCTTCTTGCAAAAATGAAGTTGTTCGAGTGGTCGCCTCCGCCCGTTCCAAATTCGCCATCGACACCAGTATTGTTGTCGCAGAACTGGGCAAGATTAGATTCGTCAATGCCGTCCTTACTCTCTTTTATTAGACTCTCCCTTGCCATACCTCCAAGGGAGCCTCCCATACCCCCCAACTCCTTTAGTAGCTGCGGGTCGTTTAGCGCTATGAGAAATCTCTTGAATTTTTCGGGGGGGAGAACGCCAGTTCCAAAACCGTGCATGGCAATCATGGAAAGCTTGTCATCACCCATAAGCTTTATAAACTCGGTGATAAAAGGGGAGATTCCCGAGGCTTCCCCCCCGCTGGTATAGAAAATCCGGGTTTTATCGCGGTGCGCCTCATAGAATTCTGAGGGAGTGAAAACCTGAACCTCACCCTTGTTTACCCCATCCATAAGGTCGGCAACCGCCTCGCGATCCTTCCGAGTGAAATCATGCTGCTTCCCCCCGACAACATAATCGGGGCCGCCATCCACTCCAAGAATCCTTCCGTCAACGGTCGAAACAAAGACCGCTTGCGCATCGCCGGGAACTTGTGAACCTTTTAAATCTTTTGTTAGAAAAAACCTCCCATCAGGAGAATACACTCCAAAATCTTGGTCTCCAGGTTGAATTATCCCCTTATGGACTTTCGTAGTCATGAATATATTTTAGTTAGTTGGAGATTAAAAAATGTTAGACCATTCCCGCTTTAAATAGTGGGATGAGGTTTACGCCTTCGTCAGTGATCTTGACTATGTGCTTGCTGCGACTGTGGTCTACGCCCCGCATCTTGATGACCTGGAGCGCGCGGATTAAATCGCCTTTCCGCTCGAACTCTGTGAGGAGTATTACTCCGTCGGCGATGAATTCTTCAACTCCGAAGACGGAGTACACGAACTTTTGCGGTGGGATCTCGCTGATCATGACGAGAGTCGTGTCTATGTAGGAGAGTTGCAGTCCCAATTCGAATATGAAGTCGCGGATCTTGTCTTCACCGCCCAAAGCCTCTGCCAGATGCGTTATCGAGTCGATGACGACGCGCTTGGCGTTGTTTTCCTCAATCAGGCTTCGAAGAAGGGAAATGATTCCGGGAACGTTTTGAAGCTCCAACCCCTTAAGCCTTGCGTCAGTTGTAATGTCTACGAAAGACACCATGTTGTCGTCCAGAATTTTCTTGTCGTAGAACTTGAAACCCTCAATGTTTTTGACGATCTTGTCCTTAGGCTCGGAAAGCGCGATATAGATGCCGGCTTCGCCTTCGCGGGCGCCGTTAAAGAGGAATTGCTCGCATAGGATAGTCTTTCCAGTCCCGCAGCTTCCCGCTAGAAGAAGAGTGTGACCTCGGGGGATACCACCTCCCAGAATTCCGTCCAAGCCGGGTACGCCAGTCTTGATTAACTCAACCATCAATTAGATATATAATTGCCTTTTTAAATATCAATAAGAAGACTACTAAAAACTATGGACGGAGAGATGGGGGGGAACTTGCCAAAACTTCAGTTCGGAGCATTTTCGGTGACACCCGACGTTAGAAGGATAATGGACCTTGAGTCAGTCGCACTTTTTCCCGAAGAGGTGGCAGGGAACAATAGTCCGGCCTATTTCATGTACAGGGACCTGGCACTCAACGAAGCGCAGAGGGATGTAATACACAACCACCACCTGCGCTATGACATAACCGTCATACCGCCAGGCACTATCGGGAGTGAACTCATTAAGACTTCAGGACACTACCACCCGGATGCGGGCGAAGGTGTAAGCTGGCCCGAGATGTATCAGGTTTTGGAAGGAACCGCCCACTACCTCTGCCAGAGAAAAGAGGCTGGTGAAGTCTCAGACGCCGTCTTGATAGAAGCCCGTGCAGGAGACATCACCTTAATACCGCCGGGCTACGGGCACGTGACCATAAACCCGACCGACCAGCCGCTTAAGATGGCCAACTGGGTTTGCGGGGACTTCAACTCCGAATACGGAGACTACGTTACAAAGCGGGGGGCAGCCTGGCTTGAGCTTTCTGGGGGGAAGTGGAAGCCGAATGCAAACTACGGTGAAGTGCCGGAACTACGGCGGGTTGGCACGTATGACCCGGAAAGACTGGGGCTTAAGCTCGGGGAAGACATGTTCGAACTTGCGACTAGGGGGGATTTGGATAAACTCGCCTTTCTCGTGAAACCCCAAAACCACTTGGACGCTTTTGAAGGTGTATTATAAATGAAGTTAACGTGGTACGGGCAATCCGCCTTCAAGGCGGTTTTAGGGGGGAATACAGTTTACCTTGACCCGCATGGACTCGCAGGCAAGCTTGAGCCCGCCGACCTGATTCTAGTATCCCACGGCCACTGGGACCACTGCGACCCGGATTCGATAAAGTTGATTTCAGAAGAGGATACACCAATACTCGCGCCCAAGGCCGCGGCGGAAAAGCTTTCTGGAAACGTCCAAGAGGTTTCAGAAAAGGATGTGATAGACTTAGATGGATTTATCGTTGAAGTCGTCCCAGCCTACAATATAAACAAGCCAAACCATCCGAAAGGGTCTGGAGTAGGCTACATCATTCGCGCCGAAGGAGAGAGCGTCTACCACGCCGGCGACACGGACTTGATCCCCGAAATGCAGTCGCTATTGCAGATTACTGTCGCGCTACTGCCGGTTGGCGGCACCTACACGATGGACGCTGATGAGGCGGTTTGCGCCGCCGAAGCGATAAACCCGAAAATCGCAATTCCAATGCACTACGGCGAAGTCGTGGGGTCTGTCGAAGACGCAGAGGAATTCAAGGTGAAAGTAGAAGAGGAAACCCAGACGAAAGTAGTCATACTTGAAAAAGGAGGCGAACTCGAATTATAAAAAAAATCATCCCTTAACCACTCCCAACGGAGAAAGCCTCACAACAGACTTGGCAAGACCCGCCAACTCAACGCTACGAATAACCTCATCAACATCCTTATATGCGAAAGGCGCTTCTTCAGCAAGAGTCTTCCATGAGTCAGCCATTACAATCTTGCCTTGAGCCTCAAGTTCTTGTTTCACCTGCTCCCCCGAAACCTTCCTTTTCGCGGCAGAGCGAGAGAGCTTGCGGCCTGCCCCATGGCAGACACTCCCCCAGGTTTCTTCCATCGCCTGTTCCTGACCCACAAGAACGTATGAAGCTGTGCCCATGTCGCCGGGGACGATAACGGGTTGGCCAACATCCATAAGGTCCTTGGGAACCTCGATTCTTCCGGCTGGAAAAGCGCGGGTCGCACCCTTTCTGTGAACGCAGACTTGGCCGACGCCATCATGCTCCTCGAACTTGGCTATGTTGTGGCAGACGTCGTAGAGGAGGTCGAGTTCGGCATCACCGCCGAAGACGTCCTCGAAGGTCTCCCGCACCCAGTGGGTTATGACCTGACGGTTGGTGAACGCATAATTTACGCCGCAATACATGGCGGCGACGTAATCCTCCGCCTCCTTGGAGGAGAGCGGCGCGCAAGCAAGCTCCTTGTCAGAGAGTGTTATCCCGTATTTTCTCGCAGCGCCCAGCATGACTTTGATGTAGTCGTCTGCGATTTGGTAGCCGAGGCCGCGGCTGCCACAGTGCACCATAACAGTTATCTGACCCTCACGAGTTAATCCGAATCTCTTGGCAATCTCAGGCTCAAATATTTTCTCGACCACACCAACCTCCAGAAAATGATTGCCGGAACCCAACGTCCCAAGCTGAGGCCTACCCCTAGTCCGGGCTCGCTGGCTTATTTTAGAAGGATCGGCTCCGTCAATAGCCCCACCTTCTTCCGTGCGCCCTAAATCCTCTGGCAGGCCGTATCCCTCCTCGACAGCCCAACGGGAGCCTTGAGTGCAAGCAAGCTTCAACTGGTCTTCGGATGCCCTAAGCTTGGATTTACTTCCAAGGCCTGAGGGCACGTTTTTAAATAGTTTTTCTATTAGTTCCCGAAGCTTCGGCCGGACTTGGGCTTCAGTTAAGTTGGTTGTAAGAAGCCGGACTCCACAGTTTATGTCGTAGCCGACTCCTCCCGGAGAGATGACTCCTTCATCCATGCTGAAGGCGGCGACACCGCCAATTGGAAATCCGTAGCCGTAGTGTGCGTCGGGCATGGCCATCGAAGCCTTAAGGATTCCGGGAAGCTTTGCGACATTCGACACCTGGCGGAAGACGCCGTCTTCGACAGTCTTGAAGAGTTTGTCTGTCGCATAAATTCTCCCGGGAACGTTCATACCCTCCTCACGAAACTCCCAGACGCCAGGGCGTATTAAATCAGCTTTCATTTCACCGTCTAATTATTGTCTAAACCAATTTAAATTCCCCTTTTTCCTTTAAGTAAGTGTAATGAAAGTTATCACAAGAGATAATCAGGCTGGCACTAAATCTCGCCCACCACTGGGGGATATCACCAAACTAGGTATTGATTTAAACCCTGTTGGCGCAGATGGAGTAGATTCACACTTGGACGTCGTTTTACAATTGGGAAATTTAATAAAGAGTACCAAAAACCTCACTATCCAAGCGCTTCAGGAGGCTGTTATTGGAGGGTATAATAGTGAGGGGCAAGGCGGTAGTGACAGGCGGGAAGACTTGTTGAATTTGGGATTAGACTTTGCCCATCTGCAGGCTGGATGGTTCAGGTTCATGACTAACCCAGATGATGCGGTGAGGGCGACGGATGTTGAGGGAAAGATCAGAAACAGAGAGCCTTTGGATGAGGGGGAGAAGGTTGTCGCAAAAAATCTTTTTGGACCTGACAATCCCGCCGAGCTTGATATTCTCAACCTGGGAAAACTTAAACAGTTCTACGTTTTAAAAGCCGGGGAGATTGCGAAGGCTTTAGATTTAGGCCGCGATTCAGAAGAATACATGAGTATTTCAAAGGAGATTAGCGAAGGCGGTAATTTCTTAAATCCCCTAGTCATGATGTTTGTGGACATGATGAGGGACCCTAAAGGATATGCCTTAGGAAGGGAAGACTTTGACGAAAGGTTAGGTGACATCGCGGATAAATACGTCCTCAAGTATATGAAGACTTCTAACCCGTATATGGAAGTTGTGATGAAGGAAAAGCCTGAAAGTTGGGGTGAGGCCGTCGGAAAAATCACGCAGGAGAAGATACACGTTTATAATGACTTATGCGGGCTTTTAGGTGAAAAACCGTTGACTGCCGATGATGTTGCCCTTGCGTTGGGTCCTGGCGTGGATGCGAGTGATGTTTCGGCAAAAGCTAGAAGCGAATATTCCCAGGGGATTGAACTCCCAGACAAAATTGACAACGACTTCATAAATTACCTTGCAGCCCTAGACCTTGCTGACATCCCCGTAGAATCGTATGCATTGGATTTAAGTCCTCAAGAGATGACCGTTTTAACCCCCTGGAGGAGGAGGGAGATATTAGAGGACATAAATCAGAGATATGTGGAGAGAGAAAAAGAGGAAGCTGAATTACAGGAGGAGGATTCGTGGGATTTAGCATACATCACTGCTAAAGCCATGATCGAGAAGATGGTATTAATGAAAAATGATCCACCTAAACTAGATGCCCTCGCCGAACTGATTTATGAAAATAAATCTAAAAGGAAGAAGATGTTAAGTCGGGGTGGAAGCGGCTTTAAAACAAACTGAATTTCGCTTCAAGCAGACGAATCTTCCTTTGACTTTCGCCCATTTTTTTGTTGGCAATTTCCACGAGAAAAGCCAAGTAACCCTCAGAAACCAGTCTTTCACCCTCAGAGATTACGGGCGCATCCACCCTCTCAGTGGAGAGTATCTCAAGCAAGAACCTTCCCTCCTTGAAGGTTTGCATGCCGCTTCTCTTAAACCCGCAAGCGTAAGCTGCCTTAAAAAACTTTTCAGCAGCCTGAATGCTTGCGCATGCGACATGGATTATCGGAGGCTCATAGAGAAGCCAGACAAGCCCCTTAGAAGGTGAGAGCGTGGACAACACTTCTTCCGGAGTGACCCTCCGATGCCATTTACCGAGGAACCTGTGCTCTCTTTTCTCACCTGCCTGCTCGGCAACGGTAATCCTGCCCGCGCAAGACGAAGTCGTGTAATACTCCCTTCTGGAATTTATGAGCTCGAGCAGGGGCAGCAGCGGCTCGTCAACGTCTCCCACGCGAACTGATGCAAGGAATTTGTTTAAAGCCTGTTTTTTCTGAACTTCGAATGCGCCTGTCATTTTAAAAACCTTGTTCGAATATTATTGGTGATGGTTGAAAAAAAGTCCAGTAGAAAGCCTGTAATCATCATTATTCTCGCAGTGGCTTTTTTCATTGGGGGATACTACATCACAAGGCCTTCCGATGAGGTCGTGAAGCCCTCAGAGTATCCTATTTCAGAGATAATGTACGGGACGAGGATATACTCGAAAATCCCGTTGGAGCAAGTCGCCTTGTGGGATGATATTGTTTTGTTTAACAGCGAGCTTCCAGGGGCAGTAGCGTGTAATCTGGAGATTACGACCCTGAAGGGGAGGCCTTCTTCCGGCTTGTATTCAGTCGAGATTTTAGAGGGTGATGCAGCATTGTTCATAGACGAGAGGAGGGCGGTAATCCAGGGAGTTGAGAAGGCGGAGATACTCTACAACTGCCATGTTTTGGGGTGTCTTCTAACAAACATTAGCTGTCCTGAAAAATTGGGGGAAATCCAAAAAATAATCTGGGAGTCCCAGGACATAAACGTCATCGTCGACTCGAAGATGAGCGCCGCTTCAGTGGGGGCTTACGCCGAAATCATGGGGCCGCTCGGATTCCACCAGATGATGATCGCTGATGTGAATTCCGACGGAACGGTGGACGACCTTGAGATCGCCGCAAACAAGCTTTTCATCTACCCGTACATAAAGTTCAATGAAACATGCGAGCTCCAGCCGCTAAAGAATTTCCTGCAGGATGCGAACACTTCTTCGAATCTGACGAGAGACTGT
>Ga0268282_1000235_pt1 | contig 31152 bp, 32 predicted proteins | sample saktaG_12_FD_190133 | JGI IMG/M metagenome (GOLD analysis project Ga0268282, IMG submission 190133) | Saline water microbial communities from Sakinaw Lake, British Columbia, Canada - sak_2011_5_24_120m | ecosystem: Environmental > Aquatic > Non-marine Saline and Alkaline > Saline ...
GTAGGAACAGTATTAATAAGTTCAGTTAAATAACTATTTCTGCCAATTTCTTCAAAGAGTTTTTTTTCTTTGAGGCGGGTAGAAACGGCAAGTAAGTCAACCGGTTCTCCTTTTTCAAAAAGCTCTACAATTACTTGATAAATTTGCTGATGGTTTCGTTTATAAAAATCTCTTGGTTGTAAAAAATCAGCTACCTTGATGATAGCATTTTTATCTAACATCAAAGAGCCTAATAATGATTTTTCTACCTCAATATTCTGAGGCGGAAGTTTTTCAAGCCCGCCCAAGTTTTGATCGTTAGTATTAGTCATCACTTTCTGTATACCAAAAATAGGAAACTATAGCAAGAATTCGACAAAGAAAAAACCCAAAAATCCTCACTAAACCAAAGGCCTGTGTTCCGCAGACCTTTTTTATTCTTAATCACTCAATAACTCAATCACTTAATTTTCTTTACTTTCGAGCCTTCTCTGGTGTCTTTAATCTGATAGCTCATTTGCTTGATTTTTTTTCTGATTTCATCAGCTAATTTCCAATCCTTTTTTTTGCGAGCTTGCTCTCTTTCTCTGACCATTTTTTTAATAAAAGAGGGGATTTTAATAGCTTCTTTTTTATCCCAAAAGATAAAGCTAAAAACTTTATCAACTTCCTTCAAAAATTTTAAGATTTTTTTAACTTCTGAAAAACTTAATTTATTTTGGTCTAATAACTTATTTCCCTTATTGACCAAATTAAAGATTGTAGATAAAGCCCTCGGGGTATTAAAATCATCTTCCATATAACGTTTAAAATCCTTTTCAGTTTTTAAAATTAGATCATTAACTCTTTTTGAATTTTTACTTTTGCGTTTTGCGTTTTGCGTTTTGATTTTATTTACGAACTCATCTATTCTATCTAATTGTTTTTTAACTTGGTCAATCTCTTTTTCGCTATAATTGATAGGGGAGAGGTAATGAGTTTTGAGAACAAACAGGCGGAGAATTCTAGGAGAGTATTTTTCTAAGAAATCTTTGATAGTAATAAAATTGCCAAGAGATTTCGACATTTTTTTATCGGAGACAGTCAGAAAACCAGCGTGGATCCAGTGTCTTACCATTGGGCTTTTGCCGGAGATAGCCTCTATCTGGGCAATTTCCGCCTCGTGGTGAGGGAAAATTAAATCTCTTGCTCCGCCGTGAATATCATACTGGGGCCCAAAATATTTTTCAGTAATAGCGGTATCTTCAATATGCCAGCCAGGACGCCCAGGTTCCCAGGGACTTGGCCAGCTCGGTTCGCCGCGCTTGGAGAACTTCCATAAGCAAAAATCCCCTTTATTCTTTTTATCTTTTGCCTCATCAATTCTGGAAATCCCGTCTTCAGCTTGCAAAACTGTTCTTCTTGATAGTTTCCCATAATTTTTGAATTTGGAAATATCATAATAAATCCCATCTTTTATCTGGTAAGCAAAATCCTTTTCCAACAATCTTTTAACCTGACTGATAATTTCTTTAATATGACCTGTTGCCCTGGCATACTTGGTGACACTATTTACATTCAGGGCTTTCATGTCTTTTAAGTATTCTCTTTCAAATTTTCGGGACAGGTCTTTCCAAGAAACCTTTTGTCTTTTTGCTTGATTTATAATCTTATCATCAACATCGGTAATATTTTGAAGATAAAAAACATTATACCCCTTTTGCTTGAGATATTTAACTATCATATCAAAAACAATGTAGGTCCTTGCATGGCCAATATGAGAAAAATCATAACTTGTTATTCCACAAACAAAAAGATTCACCTTTTTATCTTTTCTGGTTTTGAAAATCTCTTTTTTTCTGGTTAGGGTATTATAAAGTTTAAGCATATTATGTAAACAGATAACTATTTTTATTTTATCACAAATTTTCTCTTTTCAAAAATTCGAATTTATGATAAAATAATAAAACATAATTAAGTAATTAAAAAAATAATAATTATGAAAAAAGCAAATATTATATATCCGATTATTATCGGAGAAGCGATTGCCTTAATTTTTCTCGGCGTTTTAAAATATGCGCCAAAATATTTACCGGAAATGCCTTCTTTTATAATCCAACTGGCATGGTATTTCCCTATAGTTTTACCCCTTCTTTCAATCTTCGGCGTTTTTGTTGCTTCTCTTTTGACAAAAAAAATCCCAGCCCTTTTCCAGCTGGCTAAATTTGTTTTAGTCGGTGCCTTAAATACTTTTGTTGATTTTGGGATATTGATTCTTTTATTAACAATTTTTGGAGTTACCGCGGGTTTGCTCTACTCTGTTTCCAAAGCTTTTTCCTTCAGTTGTTCGGTAGTAAACTCTTATTTCTGGAATAAGTTTTGGACTTTTGAAAAAAAAGAAACCAAGGGAGCCGGCAAAGAATTTGGAAAGTTTTACTTAGTGGCTGGAATTGGGTTTTTGCTTAATGTTGCCGTTGCCTCTTTTGTAGTTAGCGCTATTGGTCCTCAATTCGGCTTGTCAGCAGAAATCTGGGCAATATTCGGAGCTTTTATAGCTGTTCTCTGTGTTTTTGTCTGGAACTTCCTCGGATATAAATTTGTAGTATTTAAAAAATAAGAACCTGCTTCGCTAACGCTCAGCAGAACCTTGATTCGCTAAGGTAAAATATATAATCTTAAATTAAATTATGGCTAATTTAGTTTTATACAGAAAATACAGGCCGCAGACCTTTGCTGAAATTATTGGCCAAGAGAATGTGGTTCAAACCCTGACTAATGCCATTTCTTCGGGCATGGTTTCCCACGCTTATTTGTTTTCCGGCCCGAGGGGCAGCGGTAAAACAACTATGGCTCGGCTTTTGGCAAAAGCAGTAAATTGCCGTAATCATAAAGATTCTGAATTTGAGCCCTGTGATAAATGCTTTTCTTGCTTGGAAATTAAACAAGGCAACTCTTTAGATTTAATTGAAATTGACGCTGCCTCACACCGAGGCATTGATGAAATCAGAGAATTGAGAGACGGGATTAAATTTGCTCCGACAAAAGAAAAACACAAAGTTTTTGTGATTGACGAGTGTCATATGTTAACCCGCGAAGCAGTCAATGCTCTTTTAAAAACTTTGGAGGAACCTCCCTCTCATGCCATTTTTGTTTTAGCTACAACCGAGATTCATAAAATGATTCCAACGATTATTTCCAGATGCCAGAGATTTGATTTCAGAAAACTAACTCTATCGGAAATTATCAAAAGATTAGACATTGTTTCTAAAAAAGAAAAAGCAAAAATTGACAGACCGGCTTTGGAGCTTATTGCTTTAAATTCCGGCGGTTCGCTGAGAGATGCAGAAGGTTTATTAGACCAAACTCTTACTTTCTCCGGGACTTTAGGGCGGGAGGGAATTATAAAAACAGAGGATATAAAAAGTTTATTGGGATTAACCGATATAAGTTTGATTAGTCAGTTCGTTGATTTTATTTCTGAAAAAAGCGGAGAGAAAACCATTAAATTTTTAGAAGAGACCTTTGAGAAAGGTTATGACCCTCAGGAATTTGCCAAGGCCTTGATTCGTTATTTAAGGCAGACAATGCTTTTGAAAATAAACCCCGGTCCAACGAACCCGGCGATTATTGGTTTAACCAAAGAAGAACAAGAAAAAATTCAAATTCAGGCAGAGAAGTTCAACTCCCAGGAACTTCAGCGCATTTTAAACCTTTTTCTGGACGCAGAAAACAAAATGAAATATTCCTCAATCCCGCAACTTCCATTAGAATTAGCAACAGTTGACATAATCCACCAAGAAGAGTAAAAAGTATTCATTATTAATCCCACATTGCCTGTCCCGCCATAGCGGGATCCCGCTATGGCGGGAGTCGTCTAACGATGTCATGTATTATGTTTATATTATCAAAAGCTTAAAAGACAACAAGTTTTATATAGGACAGACAAATAATATTGAAAATAGATTAGTTAAACATAATAAGGGATTGGTTAAATCAACTAAAAATAGAAAACCTTTTATTTTAGTTTTTCAAGAAGAATTTATAAGCAGAAAAGAAGCAATTAATCGTGAGATATATTTAAAATCTTTAAAAGGAGGTAACGAATTTAAAAGGATTTTAAATAAACATTGCCGGGTCGTCTAACGGTAGGACGTCTCCCCTTGGAGGAGAATATTCTAGGTTCGAATCCTAGCCCGGCAGCACGCTAGTGCGTAGTTCGAGAGACCGAACGGCATCAAAAATCCATTAAATTTAATATTATGTCTCCAATAAACAACAAATATCTTATTTCGACAAATCCAGCTAAAGGATACGAGGAAGTTGGTCGTGTCTTAATCTCTACAGAAGAAGAGGTCATAGATGCAGTTAAAAAAGCACATGAAGCACTTCCAGCTTGGCGTGCTTTGTCTATAAAGAACAGGAGAGAGTATTTTAAAAAATTCCTTGATCTCTATAAAGATCGTGTAAAGGAACTGGCAGAGTTACAAACAAGAGAAATGGGGAAACCAATCACCGAGAGCCTTTCGGAATGCAATGGTCGGGCGGCAACGCTTGAGTTAAACGTTGAAAATTCAATAAAGGCACTAGAACCACAGATTCTTGATGTTTATGATACTCATCAAACAGAGTTACATTTTGAGCCTCGTGGTGTTGTAGCTACTATCGCACCGTGGAATTATCCCACATCACAATTCCTAATCGCTATTGGTCAACCGTTGCTTGCAGGAAATACAATAGTTTTTAAACATTCGGAAGAATGCCCGCTTACTTCACAGCTTCTCGCAAGATTGATGAAAGAGGCGGGATTTCCCGAGGGCGTGTTCACGTGTCTTTATGGAGATGGTGCTGTGGGCGAGATGCTCTTGAATCAAAACATTGATTTAATTATGTTCACCGGAAGTTCGCGAGTAGGAGAAATGATTTACAAAAAAGCTGCAGAAAAATTCATTCCAGTAGTTCTTGAGATGGGTGGTTCGTCACCCGCTATTGTGTTTGATGACGTTGATCTTGATGAAATATGTTTATCGGTATTTAATGAAAGATTTAAGAATAATGGGCAGATCTGTTGTGCTTTAAAGCGTCTTATTGTACATGAATCTATTCAAGATCAAGTTGTAGAAATACTTACAAAAAATATCAATAATCAAGTTATTGGCGATCCGTTGGATGAAAAAACAACAATCGGTTCATTATCTGCAAAACGTCAACTCGAAACACTTGAGGTTCAAGTAGAAGATGCAAGGAGTAATGGTGCGACAATTGTTACGGGTGGTAAACGAGCAGAAGGATTAGATGGCGCATACTATATGCCAACGCTCATTACTAATACGACACCAGACATGAAAGTAGTAACTGAAGAAGTTTTTGGTCCGGTGTTACCAATAATTACATTCAAAACTGAAGAGGAAGCAATTCAAATAGCAAATGATACACCGTATGGTTTAAGTGCTTTTGTTTATTCAAAAGATTTAGAACGAGCAAGTCGTGTCGCACATGCTCTAGAGGCAGGGCAGGTTAGTATTAATGGTTGTTCGTACTTCTCAACTAATGCACCCTTTGGTGGCTACAAAAAATCTGGTATTGGTCGAACAAAAGGAGACATCGGATTTATTCAAGTTACTCAACAGAAAGTTATATCACGTCCAATTAAGAAATAACAAGTATTTCTATGGAAAATTTAACAGTAAATAATATTGTTACCCAATCAATTTTGAATTTCAATTTCAATATTTTTATAACCCTTTTTCTTTATAGTGGAGCGGTAGCTATTGGAGTATTATTCGTAAAAGAAGTGGTCTTTTATTTTATTCGTCATTTCTTGACATCGAGATACGATAGAAGGGCAGAAGAGATAAAGGATTTAAACAGAAAAACACATGATAGGTTAGTAGAAATAATCCTAATGGTAGATTCTTACAAGATGGCCCTGGAAGATTATGTTAAGGTTAGGAAAAGGCTTCTTTATAGTTCTTCAAGATTAAAAAAATACGACAAAACAATTTCGGAAAACATTAATAGCTTACTTAACCTATTATTATTTGATAATGGCGAAGTAAAAGTCGTTGATATGGTTCAATTAAAGAAGTTAATTGAACAGATTAGAGAAAAGATAGATAAACTTTGGGTTAAGAAGAGCTAGCCGAATTGAGCGAGAAAAAAGTTAGAAATTTTTTCAAATAAAATAAAAATAGGGGAGACCGAGACGCGTCGGTGGAACAAGTCCAAAACACTCGAAATCTCCCTTGAAACCTTGGTTCTAGACCGAGGATGCCAGCACGAGTCAGCATAGTATCGAGGTCGACCGAGAGGCCTATTTTGAAGCTATTTTCACGACGGGTCTCGGGACGTCCTAAACCCATATCCGTCTAGGATACCGAACCTTGTTCGGGACGAAACCCTGTCAATTAATCGCCAAGAAGGCGGTTTTTATTTTTGTCAGACAAGTGATTTTTTGCTAAAATTATATAAGAATATCATGACTAAGTATTTAACCCCGGAAGGGCTGGAAAAACTAAAAAAGGAACTGGATTATTTAGAGAAAGTTGAAAGAAAGAAGATTACCGAAAGTATAAGGGATTCTGCTGCTCAAGGAGACTTGAAAGAAAATGCCGGTTATCATATCGCCAAGGAAAATCAATCTTTTATCGAGGGAAGAATTATTCAATTAAAGGAAATCATCAACCAGGCTAAGGTGGCCGGTAAAAAGAGCGGGGGTGGGGTTCAGATCGGCTCTGTTGTTTTTCTTGAATTTGAAAACGGCAAAGAAAAGTTTCAGGTCGTTGAACCGGAAGAAGCCGACATCTTAAGCGGAAAAATTTCTCATAAATCTCCTTTGGGAGAGACTCTTTTAAATAAAAAGAAAGGGGATACCGTTAAATTTGAAACTCCTGACGGCGTAAAAAAATACAAAATACTTAGTGTTGAATAAATGATTAAATAATATGTTGATTGACGACGTCAAAATTAAGGTGAAAGCTGGCAGCGGCGGGCAAGCCCGAGACGCGTCGGTGGAACACGCTCCAAACCCCCGAATTTCCCCTTAAAACCTCGGTTCTAGACCAAGATGCCAGCACCCCAGTCAGCGCAGTATCGAGGCCGACCGAGAGGCCTATTTTGAAGCTATTTTCACGACGGGTCTCGGACGTCCTAAACCCATATCCGTCTAGGATACCGAACCTTGTTCGGGACCGAGAAACCCCAGAGAATCGCCATTTCGGCGGTTTTTTGTTAGAATGAAACATATGATGGACGAAAAAAAATACCCAGAACCAACAGTCGGCGTTTTAATCTTTAATCAGGAAGGGAAGGTTTTTCTTATGACTTCTCCTAAGTGGCAAGGAAAGTATAGTCTTCCTGGCGGTCATATAGAGCTTGGGGAAACCATGGAAGATTCGGCAAAAAGGGAAATTAAAGAAGAAACGGGATTGGATATATTTGACATACAATTCTTAATGGTTCAAGAATGCATTTTTAGCGAAGAATTTTACAAAAAGAAACATTTTGTCTTTCTGGACTATATCGCCAAAGTGAAGAATACCAACGTTGTCTTAGATGGGCGGGAGGGGACGGAATATGTTTGGGTAACGATTGATGAGGTTCTAAAGCTTCCTCTTAATCCGTATACTAAAAATACGATTTTAGAATATAAGAAGAAGTTTTCTTAATAATTATGAAAAGAAATAAAAAACTCATCATTGGGATTATTGAAAAATAGGGGTCAGCTCTATTTTTTTGTTTTTATGATATAATAAAATAACAGAAAATAGAGCTGACCCTTATTTTCTCAAGCAAAAACATCTAAAAACAGAAAAAGGAGCTTAATTTGTTTTTTAAGCTCCTTATTTTTTTAATGTTCATATTTACGGAATAAATCAAGGATTTCTTTGTTAGCTGCTAATTGTTTTGGGATTTTGTTGTTTATATCTTTTTTGTAAGGATCGGCATTGTTTAGAAGAAGTAATTCAACTGCTTGTTTTTTTCCAGTCATAGCTGCGAAGTGCAAGGGTGTTTGGCCTCTTTTTTCGTCCCCGATATTAATGTCGGCACCATTTTTAATAAGGGGTTTAATCATTTCTTCTGAATTTTTAACTACCGCATAATGTAATGCTGTCCAGCCGAAATAATTTTTAAAATTAAGATTAGTGCCTTTCGAAATTTCTAGTTTAATTTTTTTAATATCATCTGAAAGTACAGCCCTAATAAGCGGACTTGTTTGTGGTTTCATTTCTAACGTTGTAATAGCTAATGGTGGACTACAGTTAGCAAAAATAGAAATTAATACTAAAGCCAAAATTACCAAGATTTTTTGAGTTTTCATTTTTCATCCTTTCAGGAATGATAAATTTTAAAAGAGCTATTAGTTTAGTAAATATTAACAAATAGAGTAATTAATGTAAACATTGATTATTTTTTGTTTTTATGATATAATAAAATAACAGAAAATAGAGCTGACCCCTATTTCTCTATTTCTCGTAAAAAAGTAACAGAAGCTTTGATTGAAGGAAAAGCAATAAAAATAATAAAGAAGTGAGGTTAAAAAGGTCACAACTGTAATAAAAAATAAAAGATAAAAAAATGGGTATAGGATGGCATAATAGAAAAAGGCTTGATAAAAAGTTAAAAAAAAGAGGAATAAAAAGGAAACAATCAAAGAAAAAGTGAAAGTTCGAGCAAGGCCGGGTCTTGCTCGAACTTCGGGTTCCGCAGATTAAAGATTGGAAACGTTCCTACTTTTTACACTTGACAAAGTGTTTTGATTGTTTAAGATAAGGGCAATTGTGAAAATTGCTCTTTTATATATAGGAATACTCTGAAGCAGAAAAAAAGTTCCTGAAGGATCGGTAATCAACTTCAAAATAACATAGAAATAAAAGATTTGATTACATCCGTTCACACTTTATTTTTGTTTCAGTTCTTCAAGGATGAGGAGAAAGTGGCGAGTACCGTCAATCTATAAAGGAAGCTTCAAACACAAACTGCGTTGAAGCAAATCAGAACATAAATATGTTCTCGACGGGAAATCCGCTTTCTATCTCATCTTATTGTTCTTTTACGGGAGGTCTGTTTGACCTCCTTTTTTGTTTTGATGGCGGGGGTAAAAATTTTCAGTGTTTCAGGTTTTTTTTCTTGGAGTTATGGATTAAATTTGGTAAGATAATAGAGAAAGTTTAAACTTGTTTAATTTTAAAGCTATCACTTTTTCTACTTTCATCATAATATGACAATTAATCAGCGCGAAAAACAGATTTATACGGTTTTACGGCAATATTGGGGATATACTTCATTTCTGCCGTTACAGGAAAAAATAATTTTATCTATATTAAAAGATGAGGACAGCTTAACTGTTCTATCTACAGGAGGCGGTAAATCTTTGTGTTTTCAGCTGCCAGCTTTGTTAAGAAAAGGTATGACAGTGGTTATTTCTCCGTTGATTTCTCTGATGAAGGACCAGGTGGACGATCTTCAAGATATGGGAATAGCTTCTTGCTATTTGAACTCTAGTTTATCGGTTAAACAACAAAGATTATCAATGGAACTAATTCGGAAAAATGAAATAAAGTTATTATACATTTCTCCCGAACGGTTAGAAAATGAAGAAACTATAGATTTATTAAATTCTGTTGGGATTTCTTTTTTTGTAATTGACGAAGCGCATTGTATAAGCCATTGGGGGCATGATTTTCGGACGAGCTACCGTAATCTTAGGATAATCAAAGAAAGATTTAACGATGTGAGCACTCATTCTTTTACCGCTACTGCTACCGAAAAAGTGCAGTTAGATATAATAGAACAGTTAGATTTTATTAATCCCAAGGTTTATATCGGTCCGGTAGACCGCTCCAATTTAACTTATCGGGTAATGCCGCGCAAACAGCTCTTAGAGCAGATAGAGGAGGTTTTAGAAAAACATACTAATGAAGCAGGCATTATATATTGTTTGCGCCGCCGTGATGTAGATGCTATTTCAGCAAATTTAAAAAGCCGCGGTATTGATAATGTTTCTTATCATGCCGGAATACCAAATGATGAGCGCCGCGTAGCCCAGTCAAAATTTACTCATGGAGAAGCGAATCTAATTGTTGCCACGATAGCGTTTGGCATGGGAATAGACCGTTCTAATATTCGTTTTATAATTCATGCCGGTATGCCTAAAAGTATTGAGCATTACCAACAAGAAACTGGCCGGGCAGGCAGAGACGGACTTCCATCCTTTTGTTATATGTTTTACGGCGGCGCAGATTACCGGCTATGGAGTTTTTTTGCCGAGCAATCTTCCAACCGAGAAACAATGATGAAAAAGCTAAGCACTATTTATAATTTTTGCGTCCAATCTCAGTGCCGACATAAAGCGCTGGTAAATTATTTCGGTCAGGATTATAAGAAACATTCCTGCGGCGCTTGCGATTTTTGCTTAAATGAGCTTGATATGGTTGACGATGCTCTTGCGCTCGGACAGAAAATATTATCCGGCGTAGCTGCAGTGAGGCAAGAACATTATGGATTTGGAGCGGGGTATATAGCAAATGTGTTAAAAGGAAAAATAACTGAAAAAATAGAACAGATGGGGCATCGTGATTTACCGATTTTTGGTGTAATGAAGGAAGAATCAGAAAGATTTATTCGTTATATGATTGAACAATTAATTGGGCAGGGATTTTTATTTAAAGAAAGAGAGTTTTCTACGCTTTCAGTAACCAATTCCGGAGAACGATTGTTGCGGGGAAAAGTATTGCCAGTATTAGTTAGGCCTCTGCTGGTGGCGAAGAAAAGAAAGATTTCCAGAATGGCTCGGGTAAGGAAAGAGGAAGAGTGGGCAGAAATAGATGAGGGATTATTTCATGTATTACGTGGGAAACGGGCAGAGCTTGCGCGGGAAAAAAGCGTTCCGGCCTATATCATATTTGGGGACAAAACTTTAAGAGACATAGCTGCCAAAAAACCAGTAACTAAAAAAGATTTTTCGGATATTTATGGAGTAGGTGAAAATAAAATGAAGTCCTACGCTGATATATTTATTAAAATTGTCAAAGATTATGAAAATATCAAAAGCAGAGTTTGTTAAAGGTGTTATCGGGGACGATTACGGTTTAAAAGATAATTTACCGCACATCGCTTTTTTTGGCCGTTCCAATGCGGGGAAATCAAGCGTGATTAATTCTTTAGTCGGCAAAAAAAATCTTGTAAAAACAAGCAAGATGCCGGGGAAAACGCGTGAGGCGAATTTTTTCCGCATCAATAATTCTTTCTATTTTGTGGATTTTCCCGGATATGGATATGCGAAGCGTTCAATGTTGGAGCGTAACAAAACAATCAAAAGGATTTTTTGGTATCTGGAGTTTTCCAATGCAAGGCCTAAAGCAGTTTTCTTAATTATTGACGCTAATGTCGGCTTGACTGCTCTTGATCGAGAGATGATAAAAATTCTTGAAGCAAACAAACACCAAATTGTCATTATTGCAAATAAAATTGATAAATTAGCTAAAGGCGCTGCGGAAAAACAGCTTTCGTCAATTCAAGAAGAAGCGCGAGATATACCGGTTTTGGGATATTCGGCCAAAACAAACGAAGGAAAAGAAGAACTAACTAAAAAGATTGCGAGTTTTGTGTAAAATACCTTAAGTTTTAAAATACTTAAGTTTTAAAATCCTTGACAAATTCAAATAATGGGTGCATAATTAAGGTACAATTTGAACATTAACAATATTATATTGAAAAGGGATAAAAATGAAAAATGCAAAACGACAATTAGTTTTAAATAAAGGAAAAGAGAAGTTTATATTTCGTTATAAAGAAGGTCAAGAAAACGAGCTTTTAGAGATTCTGATGGAACAAGCAAAAGACAACCGAACAAGATTTGATTGGTTTGATGCAGCAGTACTGAGTCTTAAACTGGTACAATCACTCATTGGCCAGGCAGATGAACTTTTAGTCCTTCAGCTATAACGCAACAGATTTTTTCTCCCGACCATAAAGCCCAAATTAAACACTCGGGCTTTTTTTTATACAAGAACTTTCTCATTCTGCCATCTAAGAAGATAACCCGATTTCTTTAAACTACTGTCATTTCTTTTGAATTAACAAACATTAAACTATTCATTTCTTCCTTTATCTCCTTCCAATCAATGGTTCTGAACCCCGAATAGCAGAGCAAAACTCGCTACGGGGTAGGGGCGCGTCCTGTAGGGGGAGCACCGATAAAAAATTGCCAAGAAAGCGGTTTTTTGGTAGAATAGAAACGAAAGGTCATAATAAATATAACTTTATAAATATAACTTTAATTAAAAAATAATATGTCCAAAATAATCATTGCAATCATTATTATAATAATTGTCGCAGGGTTAGGTTATTGGGTTTATCAATCAACAATAACACCTGAAGGATTAACTGAAATGGAACAAGCCTGTCTAGATTCTGGAGGGCAAGTATCAACATCAGTGTGTTGTAAAGCAACTGGTGATTTCCCTAACTTATGCCTTGTTGGTCCTTGTGGTTGTTCGCCAGACAATAGTCATGAAATAAAGATTTGTGATTGCGGAGAAAAAAAATGTTTTGACGGTAATATATGTGTACTAGAAGTATACAGCTTTAATGATTGCGTTAAGGCTGGTTATCCAGTAATGGAAAGTTATCCACGCCAATGCAAAACATCAGATGGGAGAATATTTACAGAAGAAGAAGAACATTGTATTGCGCCGACCGGCGAAAGTATGAATTTATTTGAAGCCATGCAAATCGCTATAACAAGTGAATGTGGTGACCAGTTAAAAGACTACTTAGAATTTTCTATGTGTAATGCAGATACAGGGACATGGTGGATTGATCTAGATATCGAGAAAGAAGGTTGTAATCCTGCTTGTGTTGTTAATATTGTAACAAAAGAGGCAGAAATAAACTGGAGATGCATGGGGGTAACAGACTAATCACCCAACATAACCGGCTCTAATTCAGGAAATCTTTCTCGAGACGCCTATCTCGTTAGGGCGACCGAGAAGGGTTTGAGTCCCGTCGCCGGAGTAGTAGGCTTGTGCTCGGTTCGAGAGACCGAGCCGCATCAAAAATTGCCAAGAGGGCAGTTTTTTAGTAGAATAAAAACATGAAAATAAAAATTTTAATTATTTTAATAATTCTAATTGTTTTGGCCGGGATTTGGCTGGGTTTAAAATTTATAATTGACGGATCGCCAGTGGGGCCCGTTGCCTGCACAATGGACGCAAAACTTTGCCCGGATGGCTCTTATGTTTCAAGAATTCCGCCGAAATGCGATTTTACGCCCTGCCCAGAAACAAAAACAGTAAAACTATATTATTATAGTTACGAACTGGACAGAGACGAATATGGTAATATCGCTTGCAGTAGAAATGGGTTAGTGTCGGTTGGGAGAGAAATTCCAATAACTCAAACACCGATTCAAGATACCATCAAATTTTTGCTTTCAGGCGAACTAACAGAAGAGGAGCGGGCTCAAGGGATTGACACCGAATATCCTTTGGAGGGGTTTTCCCTAAAAGGCGCCTCGCTAAAAGACGGAGTTTTAACGCTTGAATTTAACGACTCCAAAAACAAAACAGTTGGTGGCTCCTGCCGAGTGGGCATTCTTTGGTTTCAGATTGAAGCAACAGCAAAACAATTTCCAGAAGTTCAGCAAGTCCGTTTTCTGCCCGAGGAAATTTTTCAGCCGTAAGAAAAACTATAAGTAAATTATGACCAGAAATAAAAAAATCCTTAGTTCAATAATTATTGCGGTTAGTGTAATGGCAGTAGGTTTTTTGATTTACTATCTGGCTTTTTATAATTACGAACCAACGGGACCTATGGGAGGCCCCGGGGTGCAGGGTATAGTCGTGGATGTCTCGCCCAGCGCAAAAGTAATTACCGTGTTCGACACCGCCGAAAAGAAAGAGATTTATTTGGCCTTAACAGATGATACTAAATTATTTGACGAACATCGTCTTTCCGTTGATCTTAATTATTTTCGAATAGGATTTGTTGTTGAAGCAATTGGTGAAATAACAAATGAAAGATCACTAATTCCTTCCGAAGTCTATGTTACCAAAGCTACTAATAAAGAGATAAGCTGGGTGGAAGCGGAACAGTTGGTGGTCTATTGCCAGGTAGAAAGAGTCGGTCAGACGCACGCACGAGCGGTGACGATCGTCTTAAAAAACGGTGATCGGTTAAAAACTACTGAACCAAATCTTGATGATATAATCAGTATCGTACGAGCCGCCGAGGAAAAATGCGGGAAAATCGAAATTTCTACAGAATAAAAAAGAAATTTTCATTTCTTGAACAGGTTTGAATATGAATATCGGGAGTATCCTGTCCGAGAAGGGTTCGAGTCCTGCCGCCGGAGTTTTTAAAAGAAACAAAGAATCGCCTTTTGGGCGGTTTTTTGGTAGAATGAAATAAAGTCGATAATTATTTTTAGCATTATTAAAAAACAATAAACCAATATGAAACCTTTCAAATCGTATACTTTTACATGGTGGCAGTTGGGTATATTAAAATTGGCTTTGTTAGCCATTGGCGCCGCCATCGGAGCTTATTGGTATGAATTTTTTGGAGCTAATTTGACTATTTTAATTCTCATCGCAATTATTGGTATCGTATACATCATGTATATATCTTTAAAACATGATGAATAAAGGTTTATTTAGGACAAGAAATCAGCTCACCGGCTGGTTTTTTATTATAAAACAGGTTTTAACATCGTCCGTCCCCCGGAGCAGCCATTTTTTAAATTTAAATTTAATACCCCAAGCAGGACGGTTAGAATTTTTATCGCCAAAAGGGCGGTTTTTTGTTAAGATAAAATAATATGAAAATAATTTTAGTTGATGCAATAAATACTTTTATAATAAAGGGAGAAGGTGTTTTTAAAGAAATGCAGGATTTACTTGATAGCTTTGAAAACAAAAAGATTATTCTAACAAATGCCAATGATGAAGAGGTGAAAAAATACGGCTTAAAAAATATGCCATACGAAGTTTTTACTTTAGAACATAGTCCCGAAAAGAGTAATTCAGAGTATTATAAAAAGATGTTAGAGCATTTTAATTTGTCTAAAGATAGTGTAGTTTATTTTGAACATAATAAAGATGCTGTAAAAAGTGCCGAATCTATTGGTATAAAAACTTATTATTATGATAAAGATAAAAAGGATTTAGAGAGTCTTAAGGATTTCCTACTAAAAAATTTAAATTAGGTATATTAAGCTAATGCTTTTTGAGTCAATTCAAGCGTTTCCTCCACGCTTTTTTTATACAAGAACTTTCTCATTCTGCCCTAAATTAGCCATAAAACAGGTTCTAACGTCGTCCGTCCCTCGGAGCTCATATTAGAAGGTTAATAGCCTTTTTTTGTTGCTGAAAGTATTATTTTTTGCTAAAGTAAAATATATGTTTTATTTTGCTACCCCTCACGCAAAAACAAATATACAAAATTACGAATTAGACTCTGAAAAATTAGACAGGAATAGTTATTTTACAAAAATTTTAGAAAAAAACGGATTTAAGATATTTTTGCCAATGAGGGACGCAGATCAATCTTTATCTGGAGCAAAGCTTTTAGATTTAGAATTAGACGTGATTAAAAATTCTGAAGGAGTTATTGTAACTCTGTCTGACACTCGTGGAATATATATTGAAGCAGGATATGCAAAAGCTCTTGGCAAGAAAGTTATCGGCTTAAAAGTGTCGGAAACAAGAGAATTTAGCGATTGGGGGAAAGCTTTTTTTGATTTTATTGCTTCAGATGAAAAAGAGTTATTAGATTATCTTAAGGGATTATAGGCTAAAGCGAAAATAGCGAAAATAGGGTCAGCTCTATTTTTTTGTTTTTATGATATAATAAAATAACAGAAAATAAAGCTGACCCCTATTTTTTCAATTCTTCTCTTATCTTCTTCCAATCCAAAGTTCTGAACGTGTCCTGTAGGGGGAGCAAGATAGGATAGCAGAAAATCGTCTGAATTAACTTTTAATTCGGGCGGTTTTTTGATATAATCAGCCAACATGGATTTAATTCAACTTAAAAATTTTCTTAGCAAAGAGCAACCCTATCGTTTACAACAAGCCCAAAAAGCCTTATTCGTTGACTTAATTGAAGACTGGAGAGAAGCCAGTGCTTTACCTTTGTTGCTGCGAAAGAATCTGAACAAAATATGTCCTATTGATATTAATGCCCAAATTCTTTTTTCTAAAGACGAAAAAACTGCAAAGGCCATCATTACATTAAAAGATGGGCTAAAAATTGAGTCTGTTTTAATGAAACATAGTGATAGTCGCAATACTGTTTGTGTTTCTTCGCAGGTAGGCTGTGCTTTAAATTGTTCATTTTGTGCTACTGGAAAAATTGGCTTCAAGAGAAATCTTGAGGTTTTTGAGATTGTGGAACAGGTTCTATTCTTTGCCCGTTATTTAAAGAAAAAAGGAGAAAAAGTTACTAACAATGTTTTTATGGGAATGGGAGAACCTTTTTTGAATTATGAGAACACTATTAGTGCTATCAGGATTTTAAATGACAAAGAAGGGTTTAATTTGGGGGCTAGACATATTTCTATTTCAACCGCTGGGATTTTAGAAGGCATTAAGAAATTAGCTGAGGAAAAACTTCAGGTAAATTTAGCTATCTCTTTTAATGCCCCTGATGATGATTTGCGTTCAAAGATAATGCCAATAAATAAAACATATCCTATTGCTGATATACTTGAGGCGGTTGATAATTATATTAAAAAGACCAAACGTAAAGTTATGTTTGAATATCTGATGGTAAAAGATTTAAATGATTCTGACGTTCATGCCCAAAGATTGAGCAAGTTAATGAAAAAATCTCTTTATCTTGTAAATCTAATTTTATATAATCCAACGGGAGTTTTTGAACCATCTTCATCTGTGCGGATAAAAAAATTCAAAGAAATTTTAAGGAAAGAAGGCGTTCAAGTTACCCAGCGTTATCGTTTTGGCCAAAACATCAAAGCTGCCTGTGGCCAGCTAGTATCTTAAAGGGAATGTGCCCAGAATGACCACTAAACAGGTTCTAACTCCGTAGCCTAGGCGGAGAGAGCTGAAAAATTTAACTTGTGGAAAATAAAAACCTCGCTATGCGAGGTTTTGTGTTAAGATTAATAAATGAAGAAATCTAAATTTTCACTTACACAATATAAGGACGAGAGAATTGTAGAATTGATAAAAAAAACTAACCATAAAACATTAGCCGTCTGGGCAATTGATTGTGCGGAGCGTGTTTTGCCCTATTTTGAGAAAAAATATCCAAAAGACCATCGACCCCGAAACGCTATCAAAACACTCCAAACATGGATAAATACAGGAGTGTTCAGTATGGCTGTTATACGCAAAGCTTCGCTTGCGTCTCATGCTGCAGCTCGCGAGGCAGGAGAAGATAATGCGGCTCGCTCTGCTGCTCGGGCGGCAGGCCAAGCGGTGGCAACTGCACATGTTCCCACTCATTCTATTGGTGCAGCAATTTATGCCTTACAGGCTATCCATAAAGCCACTAACTCTGATGCCACCGTAGCTAAAGAACGATATTGGCAATATCATCACTTACTTGAATTGAATAAAACCAGGTTCTGAAAAAGGTGTCAGTGGAAAAAAGGTTCCCGACACCTTTTTCCTGACACCTTTTCACGCTTTTTCATGTGGAAGATTTTTAATTTCTGAGTTGTTTAAGAATGGTAAATGCATCAGCCTGGCGGTTGTTGGAATACAATAAAATAATAGCAACCCGGTCTCCGTTGACATTAAATATTGACGCTAATGTTTGTTTAGCTTCCGGCAGGTAACCGGTTTTTCCGCCAATAAATGCAGAAAGAGGATAAAAATTATTTACATTTTGGAATTTAAGCAGTATTCCTGTTGAATCGGGAAGCCAAAAGTTATTATCTCTGGCAATGCTTAAAATTTCCGGATGATTATTATAAATGTACATTAAGAGCTTAGAGAGGTCAGCGGCAGTAGAGCGATTTGCAGGATTTAACCCGTGGACATCATAAAAAACAGTATTAGTCATATTAATCTCTTTTGCTTTTAGGTTCATGAGATCCACAAATTTTTCTTTTCCCACAAAATACGCTAAAGCTTCAGAAGCGTCATTTGTGGATTGAATAAGACTGGCCTTGAGAAGATTTTCCGCGCTGACGTTTAGACCCAGAAAAAGAGATGGACTCTGACCCAAAGGTTCAAGCATTTTTTCTGTTAGCGTGATTGTTTGGTCAGTATCAATATTTTCAAGAGCAATTACGGCATTCATAAGCTTTGTGATGGAAGCTATGGAATATGGTTGGTTGGGGTTTTTCTCTAAAACAACCGAATTATCAGAAAGGTTTACCGCCAAATATGATTGTGCGGTAATTTCTTGTTGTGATCGCAAACTTAAAAGGAGTGTTTGAAGAAGAAAAACCTCTCGTTTAAGGATTTCGATTTGCTGGATTAATTTTGCCATTTCTGCTTGACCAGATGCTTTAACTGTTTTTGGAATAAAAGGCAAAAAAACAAAGAGTAATAGCAAAAACAATAGAAAGAAGATTTTAAACTTCATAGGTTAAAAAATCTTAGGGAATATAATAGATAAATATTGAGTTGCCGGCTCGAGTTATCGGCTGGTAATCGTCAAGCCAGCGATAGTAGTCGGTTGGTTGGTCAAAACCATGGGCAGGGATTCCTCTGCCTCCCTGAAGAAGAGTTGCCGAGACCGCCAGATAACTTCCCTGGGGAAGTTCTTTTTTATTACGATCGCCTGACCAGGAAGCATATTTCTCTTTTAGATAATATTCGGTATCGCCTCCGCCAAAATAATCAACATAAATTTTCTCAACCTTATTTTCATCCACCCAATTCTTTAATCGTTTTAAATCCTGGCCCCAATCATAGTTTGAATCTACCACGTATTTGTATCCGTTTTGGGGGCCTCCGGTAATTTCATTAAAATAGGTTAAGTAGTGAGGCCAAACCAAGAGAGAGGAAATTATGTAAAAACCCAAAAGCGCCGAAACAAGAAAAATTCCCATTTTCTTCAGGGTTGTGCCGGGTATTCTTTTTATCCATTTTGTTATTCCCAGACCAACTAAAATATAGGTAAAAGGAAAAATAGGCAAAAGATGCCTCAGTCCGATATTAAGAGTTCCGGTTATAGAAGTGAACCAATAAATTGCCAAAAATACCATCATTGAAAATTCGGGAAAATGATTTTTTATCCAATCCTTTAGCCGATGAAAAGTATTTTGCCAAAAAGGCTTTTTAATTATAATTAGCCAAGCTGCATACAAAAGAGCAATTAAGGTTAAAATGTGAAAAGCTAAGGGTATTTTTAAGAGATAAACGGTCGGAAAATAATACCACCAGCCCCCATTTGAGATTTCATTAAGAAAATACACGGTATTGCCGCCGACTACTCTTTGGGTAGCCATTAGAAGTCCTAAAAGATAATGAGCATAGGGTCGAAATACCGGTTTGTCAGCCATCCAGAGACAAAGATTCTTTAAAGGAATTAGGCCGTTTGAAGATAAAATAATTTCAGAATCTCGTAATTGGCGTTCGGCAGGATAATTTAAAAGATGAAATTGATAAACCGGCCAGATAAGAATCATTCCAACTATTCCTACGATTAGAGCCAGCCCGACGTATTTCAAAATTCTTAAGAGGCATTTTTTGGAACCCTTTTCTTGCCAACCTTTGGCTGATTTGCCAGGGGCGAAAAGCCAAGCATAGATTACAGTAATTATAGCGAAGAAGGGAATAAGCAGGGCTAAGGAAAATTTAAAGAGCATTGACAAACCAAATATCAACCCGGCTAAAATTATATTCTTTTTTGTCGGGCTTTTTAGAAATTTTAACCAAAAATAAGTAGCCATAACTACTCCCAAAGCAGCTGCGATATCGGTAGTTACCAATCTCCCGTGAGCCAGAAGAGTAGGGGAGAAGGAGAATAGGGTTAAAACCAAAAGAGCAGTTTTGTTTCCGGCTAATTCTCTTGTCCAGCGAAAGAGGAACCATCCTAAAAATATTAAAAGCAAAATCATTGGAATTCGGGCCCAAAATATAATCTGATCAGGATTGTTTCCTGAATGATACAAAAGCTGAGAACCAAACCACCACTGTTCATTAATTCCCTCAGTCCAGGAAGGATGATTCGTTGGGAAATTCAGGTTCAAAAATAAAAGAGGGACAGCAGCTAAGTCCTTTATTGATGGCGGATGCTCCGGGTTGATTCTAAAATCTTTCTGGGATAAATAAGAATAGCCAGCTGGGATGTGAGACATTTCATCCATAGTGGCTGAATCACCTTTCATACTGAAAAAGCAAAGCAAGAATACTGTAAGAAGAAGAAGGGCAGCGATTAAATTTGTAAGACGATTAGACAAAATGTTGGAATTAGACATGATGTTAAAATTAAAATTTATAATTCTCTTGTTAGTATTTTAACATTCTCTATGTTAAAATACAATTTGTAGGTCGTGTAATTAATATTAGTAATTAAAACAAAACAATGAATAACCAAAATAAGAAAATTCACCTTTCAGTAATTATTCCAGCTTATAATGAAGAAAAAAGATTGCCAAAGACCCTGCGGGAAATTAATGATTATTTGAAAAAACAATTTTATTTGTCGGAAATTATCGTTGTTAATGATGGTTCAACCGATGGAACTTCAGAAGCAGTCAAAGAATTACAGAAAATAATTCCAAATTTAAAATTGATAAATATTGAAAATTCGGGCAAGGGCTACGCGGTCAAAAAGGGAATATTTGAAGCCAAGGGAGAATATAGAATCTTTACCGATGCCGATAATGCAACTTCAATTGATCAAGTTGAGAAAATGTGGCCGGAGTTTGCCAAGGGATATGATGTTGTCATCGGTTCGCGAGACGTTAAAGGGGCGGTCTTAGCCGTACCTCAACCCTGGCTAAGAAAGGTAATTTTTGGAGGAGGTTTTAAATTAGTTAGAAAAATAATTATTGGTCTTTGGAAAATTGAAGATACTCAGTGCGGTTTTAAGGGTTTTAAAGAAAGGGCAGGGCAGGATATTTTTTCCCGAACTGTCATCTGCCGTTTTGGATTTGACCCCGAAGTTTTGGTTATAGCAAAAAAATTGGGTTACAAAATTAAAGAAATTCCCATAACTTGGGTAAATGATCTGGAAAGCAAGGTAAAATTAAAAAGTGTGGTTAAAATGTTTTTTGAGATATTGAAAATCAGATGGAATCTAATTTTAGGAAGATATGGGAAAAAGGAGTAGAAACAGAGAACCGTTCTCCTCTGTTTTTAAAATGGTATGAAAGTTGCCGAGTTTTATATTGCATTTTTTTTGATTTTGGTGGTTTTAATAGCCGGGGTAGTTTTGATTTTTTCTTTTGTTTTTAATCTTTCGGGTTTTGAGGCAGAGATTGCTGAAAATGAATACACTTCTTCAAATCCCGAAATCCTGCTGAAGTCCAAGAAACAACTTTCTCAGTCGCCAGAAATAGTGAAAGCTGTTTATTTAACGAGTTGGTCGGCTAGCAAAAAGGGAATGATTGATTATCTAATTGATATTGCAAAAACCACGGAAATTAATGCCGTGGTAATTGATATTAAAGATTTTTCTGGTTATGTAGCTTATGATACGGCAGTGCCGGAAGTTGAAAAGTATGGGGCAGAGCAGATAAGGATTAAGAACATTGATTCGCTTATAGATAAACTTCATGAAGAGGGGATTTATGTAATTGCCAGAATTACTGTTTTTCAGGATCCGATCTTAGCTCAAGCCAGGCCAGATTTAGCAGTTCATAGTAAAACAGAAACCGATTCTTTATGGTTTGATAATGTAGGATTGGCTTGGATTGATCCTGCCGCGGAAGAATCTTGGGATTATAATATTGCTATTGCAAAAGATGCTGTTAATCATGGCTTTAATGAATTAAACTTTGATTATGTCCGTTTTCCATCAGACGGTGATTTAAAAGATATGAATTTTCCGTTTTGGGATGGGGAGCTTCCAAAACAAGCGGTCATTAGAGAGTTTTTCAAATATCTTCGTCAAGAACTTCCTGATGTAAAAATCTCAATTGACCTTTTTGGTCTTTCTACTGTTAGCTCTAATGATTTAGGCATAGGGCAAATAATTGAAGATGGATTTGAAAGTTTTGATTATGTTTGTCCAATGATTTATCCTTCCCATTATGCCGACGGATTTAAAGGATACCAAAATCCGGCTGAGTATCCTTATGAAGTGGTAAAATATTCTATGGAAGGTGCTTTGAGGAAGTTGATGCTTTACAAACAATCACAAGAAACAAACGTTCAATTGCGTCCCTGGCTTCAGGATTTTGACCTTGGAGCTGTTTATGACGCTGAAATGGTTAGGTCTGAAATTGAAGCGGTCTATGATGCAGCCGGAGAAGATTTTAAGGGCTTTATGTTGTGGAATTCCTGGAATTATTATACAAAAGAGGCATTGGAGCCGAAGAAAAACTTAAAGATAAATAAAGTTTGTATTAATAATAATTGTTTTTATGTAGAATTAGCTGAAACGCAAGAAGAGAAAAGCAGGGGTTTAATGTATAGAGAAATCTTAGATAAAGACAAAGGAATGCTATTTATTTTTGATGAAGAAAAAGAACATTCTTTTTGGATGAAAAATACTTTAATTCCTTTAGATATAATCTGGATAAATAAGGATAAAGAAATAGTTCATATAGAGAAAAATGTTCAACCATGTGTTGAAGAAAAATGTGAGACCTTTAAACCAAGCAATAGGGCAAAATATGTCTTAGAGTTAAATGCCGGACAATCAGACAAAACCAACATTAAAATAGGCGATAGATTTAACTTTTTTTACTAAAATAGAAAGATAGAAGAGGACAGTTTTCTTCTATCTTACCCGGAAATATGGAAATAAGAGAAATAAGAACCTGCCTTCGGCAGAACCTTGATTCGCTAAGGAATTTATTATGTATATTCTTGAATTAAATAATAAAAATATTTGGGAGAGTTTTTTATTGGAATGTAAAGAGAAAACTTTTTTAGATTCTTGGAATTGGGGAGAATTTCAGAAGAGAGAAGGTAGTAAGATTTGGCGATTGGGAATATATGATAACGAAGAATTAATTGGTGTTGCTTCAGTTATAAAAGTAAAAGCTAAAAGAGGAACGTTTTTGTTTGTTCCTCATGGACCCAATATCAATAACCAATCGCCAAGAAACAATAACCAAGTGTTAGGAACGTTATTAGATGAACTTAAAATAATTGCCAAAAAAGAGAAAGCGAGTTTTATAAGAATTGCGCCTATTTGGGAAAGGAAAGAAGAGAATATGAGTGTTTTTAAAAAACTCGGTTTTAGAAATGCGCCAATTCATATCCATCCGGAAGTAACCTGGGAATTAGATATTAGACCTCCGGAAGAAGAACTCTTAATGGGCATGCGCAAAACCACTCGTTATTTAATCAGACAAGCGCAAAAAAACCCAGATATTGAAATAGTAAAAACACAAAATATTGAGGATTTGAAAAAGTTTAATGAAATTTATTGCTCCACGGCAACACGCCATAAGTTTGTGCCTTTTTCTTTAAAATATATTCAGAATCAATTTTCCTCTTTTTCGCCAGATGATCAACCCATTCAACAAGTTCAGGGTTGTCTTGAGTGTACCGAGGGACAAATTTTGATCTTTTTAGGAAAATATAAGAATAAGGTTATTTCTTCGGTTATTATTGTTTATTGGCAAAATATCGGATTTTATCATCATGGAGCTTCTTTATCAAAATATAATAAAATTCCAGTTTCATATCTTTTACAATGGGAGGCAATAAAAGAAGCTAAAAAGCGAGAATGTCAGAGATATAATTTCTGGGGTATTGTCCCTGATGATAATAAAAACCATCCCTGGGCCGGTTTAAGCCTGTTTAAGAAGGGTTTTGGAGGTCATAGAAAGGATTATGTCCAAACTCAGGATTTGCCTCTTTCAAAGATTTACTACTTAACTTTTATTTTTGAAAAAATGAGAAAAATTAAAAGAGGGCTATGAACCCCGTAGAGAAATTTCGATAAGTATTTTTCTTTTAGAAAAATACAAAAACGCTGCGGGGTATAATGCTTTTATAGTAAGGTATATTTATTAATTAGATTAATCAGAATTTCGAAGATATTGCGATAAATCGAAATTCTTCTACGGGGTGAAAAAATATAGGCATGCCCCTACACCTAAATATAGGTCGTGGGAGTACAAAAAATCTTACAGAATAAAAAAGAAAAAATCCGTATTACGGATATTTAAATCTAAAATTTTTTTATTATTTCTTTTGTTTTTAATTATCTCGGGAACTATTTTTTATTTTGTTGTCTTTTCTTCTTTTTTTCAGATAAAAGAAATTAAAATTTCAGGAAACAAAAAAGTATCGGCTGAAGAGATTAGAAACAATATCACTAAGCAAGTTAATAAAAAGATAATTTTTTTTAATACAAAAAGTATTTTTCTGGCTGACTTAAAAGAAATAAATGAAATACTTTTAGAAAAATTTCCCCGGATTGCGAAAGTAGATTTAAACAGAGAATTCCCCGGTAGTTTATCAGCTCAGATTGAAGAAAGAAAACCAGTTGCTGTTTTTTGTAATAGCGAGTGTTTTTTTATTGACAAGAACGGAGTAATTTTTGAAAACATTTCTGAAATACCTTCAGAGATATTAATTATTAAAACTGAAAATATTGATAAGGAGCTTAATTTTTTGAAAGGAGCTAAGATTCTTGAAAAAGAGCAACTGAACCAGATTTTAAAAATTAATTCTAAATTAAAAGATGATTTAAAAATTCCTGTTGAAGAGATTTTAGCGATATCTAAAAAGAGAATAAATGCTAAAACTTCAGAGGGCTGGGAGATTTATTTTAATCCAGAAAGAGATTTAGAATGGCAATTAGCTGAACTTAGTATTCTTTTAAAAAAAAGAATTCCTCCTGAAAAAAGGAAGAATATTGAATATATTGATCTAAGGTTTGACAAAATTTTTATTTTCCCCGAAACTTATTTGCAATAGTAAAAAAAATAGCAACGATATTGGGCTTGCCGAGCTTGCTTACGGTTGGATGTTATGAAGTGGGATAATTACTGTCTTTTCATCTATTTCAATTTTATCTAAATCTTCTGGCAATAAATAGGTAGCCCTAATTTTGCCAAATTTTGCTCTTTCAATAAACATTGAGGTTTGGCTAGGTATTGGAATACCGTCTGGGTAGGGGATAGCCACTCCCGATTGGTTTACAACCACATACTTTTGAATATCGTCCGGAAGAGAATTTAGATAATTTCCAATTTCAACATAGTTTTTGGAAAAGGCATCTTCTACTTCAGTTTTTTTAGCCCATTGGTAAAAATATTTATCAAACTGGGCATAAGCAAAGGTTAAGAAAAAGATAAATATACAAAAATAAAGAGCAATAATTTGATTTTTTGTTTTGAAAAAAATTTTTATCTTCTTAAATAACCAGAAAGCTCCCAAGCCCGCAAAGATATATACTGCCGGGATTACTCCGATAACTCTGAGAGCATGAGGAATTCCTTCGTAACTTAGAATTCCAGGTAAAAGCATAATTATAAACCATGGCATTAATAGCCAATTTTTTATTTTTGTAGAAGTAATTAGTTCTTTGATTGAAATAATAATCCCAATCAGAAAAAATATGCCGATAGGCCAGAGAAGTTGAGGAGAGCCGGCAAAATTATGACGCCAATTTTCATCCCCATAGATATTAAACATTCCAAGGTTTAATATTAAAGATTTCCCGATTTGATAAATTGGGTTTTTCTGAGAGAATACTGATACTCCGGCTGCGCGGCCGAAGAAATCGCCGGGATTTAGAAGGAAATAGATTCCAATGGGAAGAGCAGTTATAAAAATAGAAAGTAGAAAATAGAAAGTAGAAAATAAAAATCGTTTTTTGCTTTTTATTTTTGATTTTTCCGAAAGCCAAAAGCGGATTAAAACTACTGCTAACAATAAAACAATGAATCTGTAGGAAATATAGGTATAGAAACCCAAACCGAAAAAGATGCCAGAGATTACAAAAAATAAAATCTTTTTTTGGCGGAATCCCCTAAATAGGAAATAAAAACCAAAGACCAAAACAAAAGGAACTAAAATTGCCCGAAAGCCAATTCTGGAAAAATTAATATGCCAGAAAGAAATAGCTAAAAAGAATGAAGCTGTAAGCGCTATAGTTTCATTCTTTAAATTTACAATTTTCAATTTACAATTTTCAATTCTGAGCAGTTCTTTTGTTAATAAATATAGTCCAAGAACAGTGAGGATTCCAAAGATTGCCGGGACAATTTTTATTGCCCAGATGCTTGGTCCAAAGATTAAGAAAGAGAGAGAAATTAGCCAAATGAAAAGACCTTCCCGGCCATTATTTTCAGGATAGAATATTTTGAATTTTCCTTGCTGGATAATATCCAATGCCTCGTTTCCATTTATTGCTTCATCAGGATAAAGCCCCGGCGGGATTGAATCTAATTGCCAAAGGCGAAAAAAAGCAGCAATTATTAAAATAATCAATAAAAATATTATCGCTTTTTTTTCTTTTGCCCACATTAAAATATTTTACCATATTTTTAAAAAAAAGAAATTAACACCCTTTGTCCTTGCCCTCACGACCAAACAAGGACAAAGCGCTGAAGGCGCCAGAATTAACAAAGTTAGTCCTTGTTATGGTGTGAGGGCTTGACTTTTGGGTATAATTTTCTACAATAAGCTTATAGAAATATGAGTAAAAAGCATAAAAAAGAACAGGAATATTTAGAGAACTGGAAAAGGGAAAGAGCGGCTTTTTTGAATTATAAGAAGGAGGAAGCAGAAAGAGTGAGCGAGTTTGTGAAATTTGCTAATCAAGAATTGATATTGAAAATTTTGCCAATTCTTGATAATATATATATTGCCGAAAAAAAACTCCCCGGAGAACTTAAAGAAAATCTTTGGGTTCAGGGTTTTTTAAAGATAAAAACTCAGATTTTAGATTTTTTAGAAAATCAAGAAGTTAAAGAGATGAAATGTTTGGGCGAGAAATTTGACCCGAATTTCCAAGAAGCATTGGAAAAAGTAGAAGCCGAAGGAAAAGAAGAGGGAATTATTATTGAAGAAATTAAAAAAGGATATTTATTGCGCGGCAAGGTTATCAGACCTGCCAAAGTAAAAATAGCAAATTAATATGTCAAAAATTTTAGGTATTGATCTTGGTACAACTTTTTCAGCTACCGCTATAATGGAAAACGGCGAGCCGAAGATTATTGAGAATAAAGAAGGGGGAAGAACTACTCCCTCGGTTGTTGCTTTGACCAAAAACGGAGAGAGGTTGGTTGGGGTTACAGCCAGACGTCAACAAATTACCAACCCAAAGAATACTGTCTTTTCCATTAAGAGATTACTTGGTCGGAGATTTTCTGACCCAGAAGTTCAAAAGGACAAGAAGTTTTTGCCGTATGAAATTAGAGAATCAAATGATGGGGGAGTGGAAGTAAAGATGGGAGATAAATGGCATAAGCCGGCTGAAATTTCAGCAATGATTTTACAGAAGTTAAAGCAGGATGTTGAGGAAAAGATAGGGGAAAAGATTACCGATGCCGTAATCACTTGCCCTGCTTATTTTGATGATTCTCAGAGAAAAGCAACAAAGATTGCCGGAGAGATCGCCGGTTTAAACGTTAAGTTGGTAATTAACGAGCCAACAGCTGCTGCTTTATCTTATGGTTTAACCAAAACAAAAGGACAGCAAATCTTAGTTTATGATTTTGGCGGAGGAACTTTTGATGTTTCAATTTTAGACATTTGCAAAGACCCTGATACGGTTGAAGTAATTGGCGTAGGCGGAGATACTCATTTGGGCGGAGATGATTTTGACCAAAAAATAATGAATTGGATAATTGATGAGTTTAAAAAAGACCAGGGGATTGACTTATCAAAAGACCAATTGGCTTTACAGAGAATTAAAGAAGCGGCCGAAAAAGCAAAAATTGAATTATCAACAACTTTAGAAACAGAAATTAATCTTCCTTTTGTTACTTCAGATTCTTCGGGTCCAAAACATCTTTATTTAAAATTTACTCGGGCTCAGCTTGAGAATTTAGTTAAAGATTATGTTGAAAAATCAATTGATTTGGTAAAAGAAGCTTTAAAAGGGGCAAAGCTTAAGCCAAAAGACATTGAAGAGATTGTCTTAGTCGGCGGTCAAATAAGAATGCCAGCTATCCAAGAGGCAGTTAAAAATCTTTTTGGCAAAGAGCCGAATAAGTCAATTAACCCTGATGAAGTGGTAGCGGCTGGAGCTGCTATTGAAGGGGCAATTATCGGAGGTGAAGCAAAAGAAGTGCTTTTGTTAGATGCCACGCCTCTTTCTTTGGGAATTGAAACCATGGGAGCAGTTAGTACTGTTTTAATTCCTAAAAATACTATTTATCCGACTGCTAAGACCCAGATTTTCTCAACGGCAGCTGACAGTCAAACTTCTGTGGAAGTTCATGTTTTGCAGGGAGAGAGACCAATGGCGCAAGATAACAAAACCCTGGGAAGATTTATGTTAGACGGCATTCCTCCGTCTCCAAGAGGAGTTCCCCAAATTGAAGTTAGCTTTGATGTCGATAGTAACGGAATTTTAAATGTTTCAGCTAAAGATAAGGCAACCGGTAAGGAGCAGTCAATTAGGATTGAGGGTTCAATAGGAATGTCAAAAGAGGAAATTGAAAAGATGAAGAAAGAAGCCGAGTTTCATGCGGAGGAGGATAAAAAAAAGAAAGGGCTTATTGAAGCCCGAAATGTTGCTGATAATTTAATTTATACTTGGGAAAAAATGGTAAAGGATACTGGAGATAAGATAGACGATGGTTTGAAAAAAGAAATAGAAGAGAAAGCAGAGGCGTTGAAAAAAGTCAAAGATAGTGATAATATAGAGGAAATAAAGAATAAAACCACAGAACTTTCTCAGATAATTCAGAAGGCAGGAGCCGAAATTTATAAAACAGCTCAAGAAGCGCAAAAGAAAGAAAAGCCAAAGGAAAAAGATAAAGGAAAAGACGCTGAAGAAGGAGAGTTCAAAGAGAAATAATCATTTTAACATTTAAGCATTTAAACATCTAAACATTTTAAATTCGAATTTTGTTTAAATGTTAATATGTTTAAATGTTTATATAATGCAAAAGGATTACTATAAAATTTTAGGCATTTCACGTGATGCTTCACTAGAAGAAATTAAAAAAGCTTTTTATAAATTAGCTCATAAACACCATCCTCATAAAGGCGGAGATGAAAAAAAATTTAAAGAGATAAACGAAGCATATCAGATTTTGTCTAATAAGGAAAAGAAATCGCAGTATGATAGATTTGGTCAAGTTTTTGAAGGCGGAGAGCCGGGTCCAGGGTCTGGTTTTAATTGGGCTTGGGGAAAATCTTCGGGACAAGGACCTGATGTGGAATTTGATTTTGAAAATTTAGGCGAGATGTTTGAAGATTTTTTTAGTTCCGGGGACAGAGAAGGAACGCAAAGAAAGAACCATAAAAAAGGCAAAGACATTAAAATTGACATTGAGATTCCTTTAGAAGAAACCTTAAAAGGTTCAACTAAAGAAATTACTTTATACAAGCAAATTTTGTGTTCTCGTTGTCAGGGCAAAGGAGCTGAGCCAGGCACTTCTTTGAATGAGTGTTTTTCTTGCCGGGGCACAGGTGAAGTTCAGCAAATAAAAAGAACTTTTTTGGGTTCTTTTACTCGTTGGACTGTTTGTCCTGAATGCGGCGGCGAAGGCCAGAAACCGGAAAAACCTTGTAATGTTTGTAAAGGAGAGGGGAGGATTAAGGGAGAGGAAGACATTAAGGTTTTTATTCCAGCCGGAGTTGATTCAAATCAAGCGATAAAGATTGCTGGAAAAGGAGAAGCTGGGAGGAAAGGGGGAAATCCGGGAGATTTATATGTAAGAATTTCGGTGAAGGAACACTCAGTTTTTCAAAGAAGGGGAGATGATTTGTTTGTTTCTCGGGAGATTTCTTTTTCTCGGGCAGCTTTAGGAAATGAAGTTGAAATACTAACCTTAGAAGGAACAAAAATTTTGCTTAAAATTCCTTCGGGTTTAGAGTCGGGCAAAATCCTGCGGATCTCCGGAAAAGGAATTCCTCATTTTTCAGGATACGGCAGAGGGAGCTTATATGTTCAATTGATTGTCAAAACACCAAAACGTTTGACAAAAACCCAAAAAGAATTATTAAAGAAACTACAAGAAGAAGGATTATAATATTTATTTCACGATCGTGAAACATAATTGAAACATAATTGAGAGACCCGGTTTCCCAATTGTTGAAATCAACTTCAAAAGTTGATTTTATTTTAAAATTATGGCAGAATAACCCAATAAATGGGTCCGTAGCTCAATCAGGTAGAGCAGTTCCCTTTTAAGGAAAAGGTTGCGCGTTCGATTCGCGCCGGACCCACTTTTAATTAATCTATCGAGGTTGAACCTCAATAGTTGAAAAATCGCCAAAGGGGCGATTTTTTGTTAGAATGGAATATGAAACAATTTATCAAAAATAGAAAAAAACAAAAAATAGCTATAATTACAGATATTTCAAAAAATCAAAGAGGGCTTGTTTTTATTATGCACGGACTAGGCGGTTTTAAAGAACAGCCACATATAGAAACTTTTGCTTCTGCCTTTGAAAAAAAAGGATATACGGTAATAAGGTTTGATACTACAAATAGCTATGGAGAGAGTGATGGTAATTATTCCGATGCTACCACTACTAATTACTACGAAGACTTAGAAGATGTTATTAAATGGGCTGAACAACAATCTTGGTATCAGGAACCATTTTGTATGGTAGGACATAGTTTGGGTAGTATTTGTATTGCATTATATGCAGAAAAATATCCTGATAAAGTAAAAGCATTAGCTCCTATTTCTACAGTTGTTTCTGGAAAATTAAGCTGTGAGATGGACTCTAAAGAAGAATTAGATGAATGGAAAAGAACAGGTTGGCAAGCTAAAGAAAGCAAGACAACAAAGGGGATTATTAAAAAATTAAAATGGTCTCATATGGAAGATAGACTAAAATATGATTTGCTTCCAGAAGTAGATAAATTAACAATGCCTGTTTTGTTGATTGTAGGTGATAATGATGATAGAACTCCAGTTGAACATCAGAGAATACTTTTTGATAAATTATCAGG
>Ga0268282_1000237_pt1 | contig 31119 bp, 23 predicted proteins | sample saktaG_12_FD_190133 | JGI IMG/M metagenome (GOLD analysis project Ga0268282, IMG submission 190133) | Saline water microbial communities from Sakinaw Lake, British Columbia, Canada - sak_2011_5_24_120m | ecosystem: Environmental > Aquatic > Non-marine Saline and Alkaline > Saline ...
CGAGCTAAATGAAGAGATGGCTAATACCAGTATAAGCAATGAGATTTTGTTATATCTGAGCATATTGCCGAACCCTTCCTCATAAGTAGTTTAGGATACTAAACTCCAGTCTAAATTTTATCATTTATGAGCTTTATTTATTCATTTTAACATATAAAGGGCAATATAGCAATGATCCGATTACCCTGGTTCACGTCAAGTATTATGTATGATGGTTAGCATAAGGGTATTACCAGATGTTACGTCAGGATTATGCAGCTTGTTTCCGGCTCTTAATATAGCTTTTCCAGGAATCTTGATTTTCGAATAACCAACAAGTCTGGCAACACATCCCTGCTTTTACGAACAGGAAGAACTCAAAGTTTCTTGGTGGCGAAATCCGAGTTTTTGAATGGGGCCGGTAGGATTCGAGATGGGCTTTTCGAGGCTATTGATGGTCAAACCCGCATCCCGGAGACGGACGCTTCGAATACTAAAGTATCATCAACGACTCCCTGGACACTTGTTGTAACGTGGCTCGCCCGTTTTCTTCGCTTATATTTTGTAATGTGGCCAAGCAGAAATAGCTTTTTGCCCGGTTCGATTATAGAGCGGAACTTTGCTGATTCTATGCCGGCAAAACCAACAAATCCCTGCTCGTCAAAAATCTGCTTCATAAAGAAACTTGAAAGCTGGGCCGCCGCCTCGACCATAATCACGCCCGGCATCAAAGGCCGGCCCGGAATGTGGCCGCGAATCCAGAATTCGTTTTCTGTTACATCCTTATAGCCCAGAATGAGAGATTTTTCCTTATCGTACCAAAGAATGCCATCCAGATGCTGCATCTCAAATCGCTGTGGATTTATTTTGCAGATTGCTTCCTTGTCAAAGACAGGTTTTGCTTCAAGGTCTATCTGGGATAAATCAAATAATAATGGAGGCGGCATTGTTGATCCTGAAAATAAAACCCTCACTATAGTATTGTGTAAGGTGTAGCTGCTCTTTTTACACAATACTTCGATACACATGGCGCACTGCGTGAAAGACACCACATGCTAAACACAATAACAACAGGTGTTTACAAGTACTTATGATGTTTTATTGAGCTGATCTGATTTCAAGGACGCGGTTGCGAACAAGCTGAGAAGCCTGCTTGATTTTCTGCATTTGCTTACGAACTCGCGTCCCTGCTGCCTTATTACCACCTTTGGCTTTGCTGATGTCTGCCTCGATTTCAGCTACCAGCACTTTAAGATCTTCATACTCTTGCATTAAAATAACCTCCACTTTTTGGATTAAAAATTTACTTAGAGCAGGTTAAAAATCATTAGAAACTTAACGAAACAATAGTGTTTTGTCAAAGAAAAATGCCCTTTTTACAAAAAAAATCAATATTTTTTTGCCGGTCAGGTTTTGAGTTTTTTGGTCAGTTCGGCGATTCTCCGGCCTCGGCGTATACACTGCCGCTTAACTCTTTCATCGGGCTTGCCTATGGAAACCGGCCCATAGTGGTCACCCTGCGGATCGCCCTGGACAACACAGCCGGCTATGAGCATCACTTCGATTATGCCCATGATTGTGGTTTCATTGCCGCCCGCAATATTTGCCGAGCTGGTAAACGCAGAGCCTACTTTGCCGTCGAGTTTGCCGTGAAAAGCGACTGAATCGTCGAATAGCTGCTTAATAGGTCCTGCCATATGGCCATAATAAGTTGGTGAGCCGACAACTATCGCATCGTAATTCAGCAGATCCTGGGCCTCTATATCGCTTACGGATTTGCATTCGGTTTGCAGGTCTGCCTCATTCATTGCCTTGGCTATTATCTCCGCCATTTCTTTTGTATTACCGCTTCTTGAATAATAGATAACTATTGCCTTTGCCATTTTTACTCCTTTTTATAACTTTCGGGAAGCAGATATATCTCTAATACAAATTTAATTGAATACAAGACCACCGAAAGGTCTTTGTTTTAGATTACAATCATATACAAGGTAACAATAAAATTCCAGAGTTACATTTCTAACTTAGCTATCGGGGCTGCTTAAAATCAAGATTTGACATTCGGTCTTTCTAAATGCTAAAATCACCTTCTCACTTATCGATTTAGCCAATTTACTGGGAATCAGAGGAATGGTACGAATTCTGAGTGTGATAGTAAACGGTCATTGGAGGCCGGGAATAGGTGATCCGACCTTCATGGGATGGTTAATAACAGCAGCGTATTTGACAACTTCCGTGTTTTGTGGAGTTTGTGCCTGGCGTACTGACAGAATTTCTCCTATCAGCCGGTTCCGCCACCATTGTGCGTTTTGGTGGTGCTTAGCGGTGGCTATGTTACTAATGGGTATTAATAAACAGTTAGATATTCAGTGCTTGTTTATCGCTGTCATCAAGAAAATAGCCCTAAACCAGGGATGGTATTCACAGCGTCAAGTCTTACAGGTATGGTTCATCGCCTGTATTGCGATATTCGGCCTGGCTTTGCTGACGTGGTTGGGATGGAAATTCAGACGTTTATGGCGGCAGTACGGGCTTGCCCTGTTCGGAATTATGCTGCTGATTACTTTTGTAATTATCCGAACTGCTCCTCTCAATCATGTGGCTGGATTTTCTGGCTGGCAACCGGTAATGGGACTGATAAATTCTATTCTGGAACTCGCCGGTATCGGGTTGGTTGGAATATCTGCTCTGATGGGTATATATCGAGGTACAAAGCAAGCCGCCAAAATCACAGAATCCTGATGTCGCCCTTTTATCGAGTTTTTCAATTTTACGCTTAGCGGCGCAGATAAGGGAGCTTTTCCGCAAGAGGTACATTGTTACCGAACTTATCCTCGCCATATCCGGATTCGGCTAATAGTTTGATATCGGCCAGGACTCGCGTATCACCGATAAATTTTGCAGTCAATTTGACTTTCACGTCGATCTTACCCATCGCAAGCAGCCTGGCCATCTCGTCAACAACCTTCTCCAGCAGTGTACCTTCCTTTCGGGCGGGCTCTTCCGGCAACTGCAGGGGTTGTTCGTAAAGGATGAGTTTGCTACGCCCTGCTAAGGTCAGCACCAGCTCCCGGATAGTGTCACTGAAATCACTTTCGTTGTCCTGTTTCCGGTCAAGCTTGAGACGGACGATTTCTTCGGCAAGCCATCGCCGTTTTTGTGCATTGATTTTTTCATTAGCTCGGAACAGTCCGAGCGGCGAACTGGCATCATAGACCTCATCGCCCAGCTTCATCTGAACCGCGCTGCTGTAATGCAGCACAATCTTGGCGATCAGTGTGGATGGGCGAACATGGAATCCGCGATAAGAAGGCACGGGGACCTCGATCTCGCCAATTTCAGCATATCGATTGAGCATCTCATGGCAGAGGTGTTCGGCGCAACCGATATAGAGATTGATGTGTGTAATCGAGTATCTCATCAGGACATCCAGCAGCACGTCGGTCTTGACTATCGGCTCCTGCCTGCCCGGCGAGTCGCACGGCTGCTTATTCACGTGCCGTTCGTAGTGGTGAACGAACAAGGTCGCCGTTCTGAGCAAATGAAATACAACACTTATGTGCCCTCTGAGGACAGGCAAATCCGTATCAAGCGTCGCGGCTTCCGTGCCCGAAACATACGTATCATACAGTGATTGAAGGCTATGGAATCGAAGCTCGATACTCCGTAACTTGTTCTCACTAACCGAGTCCCTGACATAAGAAGCGAATTTTTCGGGCTTAACCCGGCTGGCAGCGCGTACATCTTCACTATCGACAGCAAGGTTTAAAAAGGCTGTGGTCAGGAGAGTTACTGTTTCTGCGATTTCGATTTTGCGCGTTTGGCAGTGGTGTTCCAGGCTGCCGGGAGGCAACTCTTCGGTATAAGATTCCTCGCACAATCTCTGTGACGGAACCGGCAAATCGAGCTGCTGGGCTTTGGTGAGCATCTGCTTTGCTACCTGCTGAAGGACACTGACCGTGAATTCAAGCGTATCTTCCGTCGCCTGGGCAAAATCCTGTTCGATTGGCAACAGGCGATAAGTGGGCAATGAATATCGGATATGAAGCAGTTCGTAGCTCACATCGGAAAAGTGCTTAATTGCCGCCGTTAGCGACCTGAACGCACACCATTGGCAGTTGCTGCCTGCTCCATACCTGTCGAGGAACTCCTCAATCTGTGTTGATTGCGATAGCAGGGCACCTATCAACGGACGTATCATGATATCTTTAGTCGATTTGCATTCGGATATATGCTTGGAAAGACCCAGTAAGGTCAGGGCGCGTTTTGCGATTAGCTCTCGAAACATCTTATCGGTCATTGCTGCTGTTGAAACCATATATGTTAATTTTTCCTTATTTCCAGGGGAGTGATTTGCGGCTCACTAAAATCCTTTGGTATCTTGAACTCAAAGACCTTTTTGTCGATGCCTTTGTTAACTTTCGGCTTGAGGAATTTTAACTCTACAATGTCTCCGAACGGAGGCTCCGGCTCACTTTTTACAGCTACAATTTTTGCCGGAAGGTTCAATTTCTCATCAATCCAAAAGTTTATTGAAATATAGTCATCTTTATAAATCGAATTCGGCTTAACCTTCAGATGCACTTGAATAAATTCTTTCGATTCGGTTTTTTGGGGCTCGATCAGGTTAACCTCAAACTGTTTTTTCAAATCCTCTATTTTGCTAAAGCCAAGCATTGGCAAATTTCTGCTTGCCAGTTCAAAGACATCCGTCGGTTTGTTCGGATCGTTCGGCTCGGCCAATTGGTAATATTTCGCTTCTTTGATCTGGTAATCGAGATGTGCAAGCCAGATGCCTTTCAATTCACGGTAGGGAACAGGCAGTCGTGCCCCGTCGAGAACAAAATACTGTTCGAGAGTCTTCTGTTCTTTTTCATCGTCCTGTCGGATCGTATTGAAGTGAATACTCAACGTGGATGTTTTACCTGAGCGAGCATAATACAAGAGACCTTTCCACAGCGATTCTGATTCGAGCAGCGGCTGGCTGAATTTGTACTCGACCTGGCTCTGGAAGGATTTGAGCTCCGAGGTCGTCTTGTTCAGTTTCTCCAAAATGATGCTCAGGGGATCATCTTTTGGAATTTCCTGTTGTGGTTTTTGTGAATCTTCCGTGCAACCGGAAGCCCAGCAGGTACCTGCTGCCCATAATACGATAAAAGTAACTCTTATCATTATCTGGTTATTCATTTGGCTGCCTTTCTTTGCTCCACTACGCGCTATCCGTTGCTTTTGTTTGCAATAATCTCAAGTATTCCGGTGATGTTTTCAATGCAAAAATCTGCATGTTCAGCAAAGTCATCGGCCTGATGATGATTTGCCAGCAACACAGCGCAGGCACCTGCTGCTTTTGCACACAATAAATCGAACAAATAATCGCCAACCAGCAAAGTCTCCTGCGGTTTTACGCCGAATTGCCGGCACAACTCAATGACGCCGAATGCATCGGGTTTGACGGGCCCATCTTCTCTGCCGATGACTGCATCGAACTTGAGCTTATGTTTCTGAGCAATAGCATAGGCATTGCCTCGCTTGTTACGAGTCAATATCCCGATATGAATGCCTGATTCTCTCAGCGCCGACAATGTTTGTTCGGCGCCGGCGTTAAGTTTGGATTCAATTACGGCCTTTTGCTCGTGAATAAAAAGTATTTTCTCCGCTTTCCGGCGTAGTTGCGGGTTCATTTTCTCCATCGATTCCAGGAGAGGACCGGAATCTCTGGCTAATCCAATTTCCTCCCGAATGGCGTCAAATTCGAAGAAAGGCTGGGTGATGGTCCCATCAAGGTCGAATATTACAGCTTTAATTGGCATAATCAATGTCTACCGTATTACATAATTCGGATGTCATTCCCATGCTGGCGGGAACCTGTCCTATTCCTGCTTTTTGGATTTTTTGCGTAGCAGTTCTATAAGATATCGGCCGGCCTGGCCGAAAATCTTATCTTTTCGAACAATGATACCGGTCGGCCTGATAAAATTCTCATTTGAAAAGGGAATCGCCTTTATTGTTCCGCTGCTGATTTCCTGAAGTATTGCAGTTCGGGGCATTATACTGATCCCGGACTTGATTTCGATCGCTCTTTTGATGGTTTCGATGTTGTCGAATTCCATGACCGGGCGGACGACGATACTATAACGCTCCAAAATACTATCGATCCAGGTCCGTGTTGGAACATCTTTATCGAAGGCGATAAATCTTTCGAATTGCAACCTGTGAATATCAACCTGCGATTCTCGCGCCAAAGGATGGTTTGGGTTACAGACCAAAACCAGCGGTTCATCCTCAAAATCATAAACATCGAGCCTTTTATCCCTTTTCGGAACGGCGACAAGACCAATATCGACATCGCCGGCTAAAACAAGCTCATAGATTCTCCGGGCGCTAAAATACTCGACATGAACATTGACATCCGGGTAGCTGACCATAAATTTCTTGATATAGTCGGGCAGTGTATGCATGCCGATACTAAAAATCGCGGCAATATTTATTCTGCTGACAGAGGTTTTTTGCAGGGTTCTCAACTCATTCTTGAACTGTTCATACCGGTCCAGGATATCTTTGGAGGCAAGGTAGAGTAACTGGCCCGCCTTTGTCAGCTCAATAGGTCTTTTCTTGCGATTAATCAACTGGCACTTGTGAGCAAGCTCCAATTGTGCAAGCTGCTGCGAGATGGCAGATTGACTTAGAATATGTTTTTCTGCGGTTTTTGAGAAACTTCGCAAATCTGCCAAATCGCAGAATATCTTCAGCATCTCGATGTGCATTATAAGCTGTCCTTATAAACTTTATTACCATTTATAGGTTGCCGTGCGATGATCTATAACGGATAATCATCAATTCACAAAATTGGCGTGTGAAATCCTTTTTTTTGATTTTTTTATTAGTCTAACTTATTCTAACGGTTAATGAAAGCAGAATTTTAACACTTTAGCTATAGGAGATCAGGATAATGGCAGCAAACACCATTATACAGGGAGTTTACGAACAAGTTCAAAGACGTAATACCGGTGAGGTCGAATTTCTACAGGCAGTAAAAGAAGTTCTTGATTCTTTAGGCCCCGTCCTCGATAAGCATCCGGAATACGTAGAAGCGAGAATCCTTGACAGAATTGTGGAACCGGAACGGCAGATTATGTTCCGGGTGCCATGGCAGGATGACAAGGGCAACGTTCACGTCAATCGCGGGCTCCGGTTTGAGTTCAACAGCGCGCTTGGCCCGTACAAGGGTGGCCTGAGATTCCATCCGACAGTTAATGCGAGCATCCTGAAGTTTCTCGGATTCGAGCAGGTATTCAAGAATTCTCTCACGACTCTGCCGATGGGCGGAGGCAAGGGAGGCTCGGACTTTGATCCGAAGGGCAAGAGCGATAACGAAGTGATGCGCTTTTGCCAGAGCTTCATGACCGAGCTGAGCCGGCATATCGGCCCGGATACCGATGTCCCTGCGGGTGATATCGGCGTTGGCGGGCGTGAAATCGGCTTTCTGTTCGGCCAGTATAAACGCGTCCGCAATGAGTTTACCGGCGTATTAACCGGCAAGGCCCTGAACTGTGGCGGTTCGCTGATACGGCCTGAGGCCACAGGGTACGGCTGTGTGTATTTTGCCGAAGAAATGCTGAAAACACGCGGCCAGGATTTCAAGGGTAAGATTTGTACCGTCTCCGGCTCCGGAAATGTTGCACAATACACGGTTGAAAAACTCAATCAGCTCGGTGCAAAGGTTGTCAGCCTTTCCGACTCCAGCGGGACAATCCACGATCCGGACGGTATCGACGCTGAGAAGCTCGCCTTCGTAATGGACCTGAAGAACGTTAGACGCGGGCGCATCAAGGAATACGCCGACAAATACAGCGTCAAGTATCTTGAGGGTAAACGACCCTGGGGCATCAAATGCGATTGTGCGTTCCCCAGTGCAACGCAGAATGAGATTAGCGGAGAAGATGCAACAACTCTTCTCAAGAATGGCTGTACTCTTGTTGCAGAAGGCGCCAACATGCCGAGTACTCCTGAGGCAATCGAGCAATTCATTGATAAGAAGATCATGTACGGTCCCGGCAAGGCCGCAAATGCGGGTGGCGTAGCAACCTCGGGACTGGAAATGTCACAGAACTCAATGCGGTTGTCATGGACTCGCGAAGAGGTCGACGAGCGACTGCACAACATTATGATTGCTATTCATAAGCAGGCATATGATGCAGCCGAAGAGTATGGGCAGCCGAGCAATCTCGTAATGGGCGCCAATATCGCCGGTTTCGTGAAGGTCGCCGACGCTATGCTCGACCAGGGACTCGTGTAATTCAAGCTGGCACGTGATAATTTGTTTTCCACTTGCGAGTTATTGAGTAAGAAATCTTGCCCTGATGATGAGTATGATCTTAGCATAAGACAGGGCGTTAATTTTTTATTCGGCGATCCCTATACGATTATATAAGGGCGGGGAATACAGGAATTTGTGTCCCTGCCCATTTTTCAAACAGGATACGACAGGCAAATTAGCAAGGTTGGTCTATGGCTGGTTGGGCGAGTACAGGAATTGACGGTCTTGACACGGTCTTGACCGGTCTGCAAAAGGGCGACAACGTGGTCTGGCAGGTGGATCGCATCGAGAATTTTGCCGCCTTTGTCGATCCCTATGTTGAAAGAGCGAAGCAGCAGCAGCGCCGGCTGGTGTATATGCGGTTTGCCGACCATCAGCCCCTGGTGAAACCCGGTGCAGGCGTCAGAATTTACAATCTGGACGCAGGCAGCGGTTTTGAGGCGTTTACCACGCAGGTTCATGCTATCATAGCCGGCGAGGGCAAAGAGGCGTATTACGTTTTCGATTGCCTTTCGCATCTGCTCGACGCATGGGCTACCGATTTGATGATAGGCAACTTCTTCATGGTGACCTGCCCGTACCTGTTCGAGCTTGATACGATCGCGTATTTTGCGCTTCTTCGAAACCGTCATTCATTCAAGACAATCGCTCGTATACGGGAGACCACGCAGCTTCTGCTGGACCTTTACAACGTCGAGGGCAAAAATTATCTACACCCTTTGAAAGTCTGGAAACGTTACTCCCCTACGATGTTCCTGGCACACCTGCAGAATAATGGTGGATTCGTGCCGATCACAAGCAGTATCGATGCCACTAAGCTGCTTTCGTATATTTCCGAACGAGGGCTAAAACCCGCCGAACGAGCGATTGATTATTGGGACACGCTTTTTTCCCAATCGGCTGAAGTCTCCATGCAGCCGGATACCTCAAAACGGGACATGCAGGAGATGGTCAAGCGCCTCTGCAAGATCATGATTGGCCGGGATGAACGAATTTTGTCGCTGGCTACGAAGCATTTTACGCTTGGAGATTTGTGTGCCATCAAAAGCAGACTCGTCGGGACTGGATTCATCGGGGGTAAGGCAGTCGGGATGCTGCTTGCCAACAAAATCGTCGCTAAGGATGAGTTCGATTTGAGCAGGCACCTCGAACCGCACGACTCATTTTATGTCGGCTCGGATGTTTTCTACACGTATCTTGTGGAGAACGGATGCTGGAAGCTGCGGGTTGAGCAGAAGACTAAAGAAGGTTATTTCAAGGTTGCAGTGGAACTCAGGGAAAGACTTCTCAAAGGTAAATTTCCTGACCAGATACGAGAGCAGTTTCAGGAAATGATTGAGTATTTCGGGCAGTCGCCGATCATTGTTCGGTCGAGCAGTCTGCTTGAAGATGCCTTTGGCAACGCCTTTGCGGGCAAGTACGAAAGTATCTTTTGTGTCAATCAGGGCGATCCCGAGCAGCGGTATGCGGATTTTGAAGAAGCTGTGCGAACGGTTTATGCCAGCACGATGAGCCAAGACGCCCTGACGTACCGGTTACAAAGAGGGCTCGATCAACAGGATGAGCAGATGGCCTTGTTAGTGCAGCGTGTTTCCGGTTCGTACCGAAACGGTTATTTTTTTCCGGATCTGGCGGGCGTTGGCATGTCACATAACGCCTTTGTGTGGAAACCGGACCTGAACCCGGAAGCCGGGATGCTGAGACTTGTCTTTGGGCTGGGCACACGGGCAGTCAATCGCGTGGAGGATGATTACCCCAGAATCATAGCGCTCGATGAGCCTCTTGTCAGGCCCCTCTACGGGATGGATGACGTTCGAAAGTACTCGCAGCATAACGTGGACCTGCTCGATACCAAGAAAAACACTTTTCGAACGATTTCTTTTCAGCAGCTTTTAGCTGAAAAGTCGGATGTCAGGCTGGAGCTTGTCGCAGAACGGGATTACCAGTTGGCAAGGCAGGACAGACAGAAGGGCAGAGGTAACACAGAATACTGGCTAATTACATTCGAAAAACTGCTGACCGAGACATCCTTCACCCAAATTATGCAGAATATCCTGAAGGTTCTGGAAAGCCACTATCAATATCCGGTTGACATAGAATTCACCGTAAACTTCACCCATGATCAGAAACCCCTGATCAATTTGCTGCAATGCCGGCCTCTACAGACCAGAGGCCAAAAGAGCCAGGTTGATATTCCTGAACAGACCGATCCGGAGAAGATTTTATTTTCATGCGAAGGTAACTTCATGGGCGGCGGTATTTGTCAGGATATAAAAAAAGTGATTTATGTCGATCCGAAAGCATATATCGATTTGCCGCTTTCCGGAAAATATGACATTGCCAGGCTGGTAGGCGAACTCAACAGGCAAATCACGACGAAAGACGCCGAACCGGCTATTCTTTTTGGGCCGGGCAGATGGGGGACAACCACGCCGAGTCTCGGAGTTCCTGTCAGCTTTCATGAAATCAACAAATTCGCCGTCCTTGCGGAGATCGCGTATGAAGGCGGCAACCTGATGCCGGAACTATCCTATGGAACCCACTTCTTCCAGGATTTAGTCGAGGGAGATATTTTTTATGTCGCACTTTTTCCGGGAAAGCCCGGCACCGCTTTCAATAAAGCAAAGCTCGATGAGATGCCCAATCGACTGACTGAAGTTCTGCCCGAAAGCGGCAAGTATGCCGATGTGGTCGGGCTCTACGAAATGCACGATCGAAAACTTCGGATCATCAGTGACATCACTTCTCGGAAAGTCATCTGCTTTTTCGTTTGAAGCAGAAAATCTTCCTGCTTACGGTTCAACAGTGACAATTATTCTGCGATAGCTGTACAGATTGGGTTCGCCGTCGTCTTTTACTTCGAGAATAACGTGAATTCTTTGTACCTGACTCACCTCGGGAGCTGCAAAGCTTGCTTCTTTGGCATCGCTGTTTTGAATGCTGATTGTGCCGGCATAGTCACCTGCTTCCTTGTAGACGAACCAGCGGAAGGAAAGCTTGTCTCCGTCCGGATCGGATGTCCCGGCTGCACTTAGTTGGACTGTTTCTCCGGGTTTGACAGTTATGTTAGCCACGGCCATGCTTTTGTCATTGTTTAAAGCGGCTACCGGATTGTGGTTGGCTGCTTTGAACGTTTCGGCCACGCACCAGTCCATTCGGGCGGCGAAATCATACTGGTAGGCCTCCCGCCATCTCCAGATGGTCGCCTGGTCAGATGTATATTCGATGCCGTTTTCCGCGATGACAGTATCCTGAGCGCCTCGCGCGCTCGTCCAGATTTCTCGCGTCTCGGCGTACGTTTGGCAGAGGACATAACGTCCGCCCCAGCCTCCGTACGAAGGGCTGATTCGGCTGCCCAGCCCGTTACTGATCAGGCCGATGAACGAGGGCGTGTCACCTTCCATGATGAATTTCAGTTTCGGATAAAGCGCGCCGAGCGGGCCGTGGCCCCTGATGACATTTTGTTCGAGCCAGGGATTGTCGACCAGCTCGAATTTGTGGAAGGGGCCGTTTTTATACTGGCGGTCGCCGGAAATGCCCGTCCACGTGGCCTTATAGTATTCATGGTGGCCCACCTCGCTGGGCGTGACGATGTAGAAAAGATTCGGAAACGTTATGTGCATCCAGCGTCCGGCGTTATCCTGGTCGGAAATTGTATATACTCGCAGTTTGGAGACGAAATCATCCAGTTGTTGCCGACTACGGGTATACTTGACATCCCAAAGTGCCTGAGCCAGACAGTTGGCGCCGCCCCAGATGCTTACCCAGACCGGACGCTTGTCCGGCCCGTCAACAACCTCGATGATGTGGCGTGAACCTTCGGAGCTTTTGCCGGGCCCGACACCTTCCATGCCGAACTCGGGCAGCCCGGCCCTGGTGACGCTAAGCAGACGTTCGGTGGTCGGATAGCCCGGCGCGTGCTTTAAGAGATTCTTACGAACCTTGCCGTACGCCTCGATTCGCTCACGGATCTTTTCAGGTCGAACCTTATCTCTAAGCCAGACTGATGTTGTCGCTATTAAGCCCTCGACGTCGTATTCGTTCGAATAAACCAGAAAACGCACCATCGACTGCTCATCATCCGGCTCGTTTGTGATATCGGTCAGCACAATCACGCGCGGCTTTTCAAGGTGTTCGAAAACGATCTCCTGTCCGGCGACGCTTTTGTGAAACATCATTAAAACAATAAGCATGAAAAGCAAACGTTCCATATTTAGACTCGAGCATAGACCATAGAATTCCATCTTGGGCGATCGAATTTCTGTATAGCCAAAATTTAATAGAATCCCGTCCAGAGGTCAAGGTATTTACCGGATAGGGAATATGCTTGTGCTCGAAGCAATTGTTCCATAAGATTTAGCGCAATGCACAGATTTGAAGATTGAACTGTTATGAAAAGAATTATTTCAGTATCTCGCAGAACCGATATCCCCGCGTTTTACGGCGAGTGGTTTATACGCCGGCTCAAAGAAGGTTTTGCCGGCGTGGTAAATCCGTTCGGGGGGCGAAAATATATCGTATTGCTAAAGCCCGAAGACGTTGTGTGCTTTGTGTTCTGGTCCAAGAATTTCAGTCCCTTCCTTGAGAGCCTGAAAGTTATCGACCAGATGGGGTACAAATTCTATTTCAACTACACCGTTACCGCTCTGCCGGGTGTCTTTGAAAGCAACGTGGAAAGACAAGCAGCGATTGAAGGCCTAAAGCAGCTCAGCAGAACATATTCACCGCAGCATATAAACTGGCGCTTCGATCCGATCATTATTTCCAGCGTTTGTGACCGTGACTTTTACATCAGAGCTTTCGAAGAGCTTGCATCTGAGTTCGAGGGTCTGGTTGAACGCTGTTACTTTAGCTTCGTGACAGAATACGGCAAGGTTAAACGCAGTTTCGAAGAGCTCGAAAGAACCGCAGGCGTGAAAATCACAAATTGCAGCGAAGATTTCAAAATCGATATGGCGAACGAATTGTCCGAGATCGCGAAACGTCACGGCATGCGGATGTTTTCATGCTGCGGCGATTATTTAGTAAACGACTGCATCCACAAAGGCCATTGTATAGACGGCAGTGTTATTGAGAGCTTATTCTTTCCCGAGGGACTTGCGTATAAAGAAAAGCCGACAAGGAAAGAATGCGGCTGCACGGAAAGCACCGATATCGGCACCTACGACACCTGCCCGCACGGCTGTGTTTACTGCTATGCCAATGTAAACAAGCATAGGGCCTGCAAAGCATTTGACAATCACGATAAAGAGTCGGCCTTTTTAGGTTTCACCAAACCCCAGTCTGAAGAATGGCTTGCTTTAGTGTCGCGGGCTTCCAGCCCGCGATTCGAGGGCGGGACGCCCTCGACACAACTTTAGCACCAATTGCTCCATCGCCACTCTTGCCTGAGTTTGGCCGGTCTTAATTTCGTAGTCGGTTTCGCCCAATTGCTGGAGGTATTTGCCGATTTGTTTCAGGCTCATTTGCCGAAGGTGTGCGAAAAAAGCGTTCGTGTCGCCCCATATTCGCAGCCTGTTTTCGATTTGACGTTGCTGCACACCTTTATCAAGCAGGATCTTGGCGTCGAACATTTTTCGGATATGATATGCGAAGGCGCCGACGACGGTGTACTCGGTCGATTTATCTGCCGCGAACATGCCTCTTAAACGCTCTATCGCCACCCCGGCGTTGCCGGCGATGATCGCATCTATCACGGCAAAGGCGCTGAATAAACGATTATGACCTATGAGTGACTCGATATGCCTTTGTGTTATGATGTTCTGATCGCCAGCGTACAAAGCCAGCTTGTCGATTTCACTGTATAAACGAGTTAGTCCGTCGCCGGAAAGTTCAATTAGAAATATTGCCGTAGTCAGATTTAGCTTTTTATCGTGCGCATCTTTTGCATAATCCATCAACCGATATGGCAGCTCCTTGCGAGATGGCGGGGCGGCACTGATAAGTTTGCCTACCTTCGGAAGTTTCTTTGCAAGTTTGGTGCGTGAATCCCACAACTTGACGGTCAATATTAGTCGTCCCGTGGGGCAGGGATTATCGAAATATTTTTCGAGCAGCGGACGGTTCCTGGATATGAATTCATCGGCTCCCTTTATACGAACGACTCGTTTGCCGGTTAGAAAAGGGGCTGTCCGCAATTCATCCAGCACATCTGATGCCGAGACCGAAGCCGCTTCGGCGTCAAAGAGTCCCGTAGCTCTTTGCGATGGCTCCAAAAGCCCGTCGAGAAGCTCCTGGCACTGAGAGCTGACAAGAGAATCATCTTTGCCCGCAATTACGTAAATTAGCTCTGCCGCAAGGCATCCTGTGGAATGCGAATCACGATTCACGATATGCTTCACTTTTTATTGTTCTTTTTCCTTGTTTTTCGGTTTTGATTGTGACTTGCCTTTTTCGTTGGATTCGGCCTTCGAATTATCCGCTTCTTCGGACACTATCTTTTCGGCTGCAACGAGCTTGTCGCCGGCTTTGAGGTTTATCAATCGCACGCCCTGTGTATTCCGGCCGATCGAACGGATTTGGTCGAGTCCGGTGCGGATAATTATCCCGTTTGCGGTTATCATCATCAGATCATCCTTGCTATGGACCGCTTGGAGCGCGACGACTTTGCCGTTTCGGGAGCTTGTCTTTATGTTTTTCAAACCAACTCCGCCGCGACTCTGTGACCGGTAGTTCTCAAGACCCGTTCGTTTGCCGTATCCGTTTTCACAGACCGTGAACAGAGCGGCTTTTTCCTCGACAATCACCATGCCGACGACAGCATCGCCGGTGCGCAGGTTAATGCCTTTGACACCTCGCGAGGCACGGCCCATCGAGCGGACCTGGCTTTCGTCAAAACGTATCGTCATACCGTCTCGTGTGCCGAGGATGATATGATCGGAACCTGTGGTCAATGCAACATCAATCAAATCATCGTTCGGATCCAGATTAATGGCGATAACCCCGGTGGTTCTCGGATTGCCGTAGGCCGACAATCTCGTTTTTTTGATAATGCCGTTTTTTGTAGCCATTACCAGTTGCCGCTGTTGTGTTTCTTCGCCTTCTTCAGCGACGTCATCGTCGAAACTGCTGACGTTGATGATCGATGCGACTTGTTGAGTTCCCAAATTGAGCAGGTTGACAATATTTCTGCCCTTGCTCTGTCTGGTCATGCTCGGTATGTCATAAACTTTCAGCCAGTAGCACTTGCCTCGATTGGTAAAAATCAGTAGGTAATCGTGGGTGGAGGCGATGAACAGATGCTTTATGAAATCGCCTTCTTTTGTATCCGAGCCGATAATTCCTCTGCCGCCTCTGGCCTGCTTGCGGTAGGTATCGATGGGAAGCCGCTTGACGTATCCGCTGTGACTTACCGTGACGATGACTTCCTCCTCGGCGATCAGGTCTTCATCGGCGAACATCTCGGTGGCAGCGGTGATTTTTGTCCGCCTGGCGTCACCGAACTTTTCCTTTATTTCATAAATGTCTTCCCTGATGATGTCCAGCAGGATTTGATCGCTGGCCAATATCGCCTCGTAGCCCTCTATCTGCTCGGTCAGGTCGGCGTATTCTTTAGCGAGCTTTTCCATCTCCAGGCCGGTAAGCCTCTGCAACTGCATTGTCAAAATCGCATCAGCCTGCGGGCCGGTAAGGAAATGTTCGCCCTTGCTTTTCTCCCTTATAAAAGCCTCGGGCAGAATTTTCTTCAGCGTACCCACTTCGGCCAACCGCAAAGGCTTATTCATCAGGTTCAGTTTTGCAGTGGGGGTGTCCGGCGAATTCTTTATTAAATCGATAATCTCGTCGATGTCACTGACTGCCAGAAGAAGGCCTTCGAGGATGTGAGCCCTGTTTCTACATCTTTTCAGCAGGAACTGGCTTCGTCTGCGGATGACTGTTTTGCGATGCTCAATGAAGCAATCGAGCATCTCCCGGATATTGAGTGTTTCAGGCCTGCTATTGACCAGCGCGATATTGGCGATGGCAAAAGTGGTTTGCAGAAGAGTGTAGCGATACAGCTTATTCAGCACAACTTCGGCTTCGGCGTCTTTTTTCAGGTCCACGACAATCCGCAGCCCGTGGCGATCCGATTCGTCTCTGACGTCGGCTACTTCCGGGAGCGTATTGTTGTGAACGCAATCGGCGATCTTCGAAACTATCGTGGTCTTGACGACCATATACGGTATCTCGGTGACGACAATCCTCTCCCGGCCCTTTTTGTTAGTCTCGACATCGACTTTTCCTCGAACCTTCAAGTGACCCCGACCGGTCGTATAAGCGTCCATTATCCCTTTTCTGCCACAGATAATTCCGCCTGTTGGGAAGTCCGGGCCGGGTAGAAGCTTGATAATATCCTTGAATCCACAGTTCGGCTCATTAATAACCAACAGCAGGGCATCACAAACCTCGGCGACGTTGTGCGGCGGGATATTAGTGGCCATTCCGACCGCGATTCCGGTAGAGCCGTTGACCAGCAGGTTCGGGAACTTCGACGGCAGAACCGTCGGCTCGGTCCGGGTCTCATCGTAGTTCGGTATGAAATCAACGGTGTCGTGCTTGAGATCCTCGAGCATGTCCGTTGCAGGGGCGGCCATTCTTGCTTCGGTATATCTCATCGCCGCCGGAGGGTCGGAATCGATACTGCCAAAATTACCCTGCGGGTCCACCAGCGGATAACGCATATTCCATTCCTGACCCAGCCTGACCAGGGTTCCGTAAGTTGCCTGGTCGCCGTGAGGGTGGTAGTTGCCGCCGGTATCACCGACGATCTTTGCGCACTTTCGGTGCTTGCTTCGGGGGCCGAGGTTCAAGTCGTTCATTGCAACCAGGATGCGTCTTTGCGAAGGCTTCAAGCCGTCGCGAACGTCCGGCAGCGCACGTGAAACGATCACGCTCATCGCGTAGTTAAGATACGAATTCTTCAACTCATCGAGGATACGCATATCCTCGAATTGTTCCTGTGGTTTCTCGATATCCTTCATATATTCTCTGTTATCCTTAAATGCTTAATCTTGGGCAAATAGAATACCTCTAACCGCTCAAGAAGTCAAGAAATACTCGCTTTTTTTCAACGGATATGTGCTTTAGTTTCTTCTCATCATGAGGACATAATCCGGGCCGTAAAGTGAAAATGCAATTCTATCAAACTTCAGAGTTCTAATATCTCTGATTGCCTCTTAAATGACACAAAGCTCAATAGATTTCTACCTTTATCAAAGCGGAAAAATACTCTATTTGAGCGGTTCTATGTAGATGTTGCGGAACTCGATCGGGCCGCCTTCGCTTTGCAGGCAGATCCAGCCGGTATTTAGGCTCGCAGCGGTTCCTTCGTTCTGGAGCACGCCATTGACATAACAGCTAATCGTACCTTTGTCGCTATGGATTTCGTACGTATTCCACTGGCCGGTAGGTTTTTCGCTGCTTTGCTCTTTCTTTGGTATCACTACGAATCTTTTCTCGACGTTCTGCATGTCCTTGCCGTCAACTGTGATTCCCGCACCGCCCATCAGGACGAAGTCTCCGGCGCTGCCTGCTTTTAGCTGGCATTCGATGCATTGGGGCCATACCTGGTCCGTTCCGGAGGCATGAAGCAGCACGCCGCTATTGGTGGGCTCATCCGGCCAGTGCCATTCGAGGTGCAGGCGGTAGTCCGCATGCTTGCTTTCGGTTCGCATATATCCGTTGGGTTTTCCCTTGCAATGTATTACGCCCTCTTTGACAGACCAGATATCGTTGACATTGACGTCTTCGTCGGGGACGTATAATTTCCAGCCGGTAAAGTCTTTCCCGTTCCAGAGCGCAACCTTTTTCCCCGATTCGGATGCACCTTGCTGACAGCCCGCCAGCGTTGATAAAAGTATTACCGGGATACCCAGCGTTAACAACATCCTTGCAGCTTGTCTCATTTTCTTGTCTCCATTAATCTTTTTTGAGTCAAAATCTTATCTCTAATGGACGTTTAGCGGCACAAATTAACCTTAATGCTGCATTAAAATATCACATGTCCGCCATAAAAGCAACAGGAACAAGGTATATCATTGTTTTAGTATTTTTGTTAAAGTGGGTTATAGTCAAGACAGTAGGAAAATGACTGTTTGCTCTTCGAATAGCATGAAAATAAGGGTAAAAGAGAACATCAGTGCATTTTCCTCGTATAAATTGACACTTTTCTAACCGATAAATTTCAGTGAGGAAACAAATGAAGACCGAAAGAGTGAAGAAATACTTACACAGGTTCTGGAAGGAATGGCGAATCCCCCTTTTTTTCGTCGTCTTCGTAGTCATTCCTCTAAAATCATCGCTGGCGGACTGGAATTGGGTGCCGACCGGCTCGATGAATCCTACAATTCTGGAAGGTGACTTGATCTATGTGAACAAAATAGCCTATGATCTTCGGATTCCTCTGACTATGCATCGGCTTGCAAAATGGTCGGATCCTGAAAGAGGGGACATCGTCATTTGCTTTTCCCCTGAAGACGGAGTCCGGTTGGTCAAGAGAGTGATTGGCCTGCCGGGCGACACAATCCAGATGAAAAACAACACGCTTTTCCTTAATGGAGAACCTGTCGTTTATACGAAAATTGGCGGGAATTACACAGATATTCTATCCGGTAAGCGGAGAGTTAAGTGTGTTTTAGCAATGGAAGATTTGGGCCGAGTCACCCATACCGTCATGAGCATTCCTTCGATTGAAGCGATGCGGAGTTTCGGGCCGGTGACAGTGCCGCAGGGCAGCTACTATGTAATGGGCGATAACAGGGACAGCAGCAGAGATTCGAGGTATTTCGGATTTGTGGACAGAGAATCGATCGTCGGCAAAGCAAAGGGTGTTATCGGGTCGTTTGACATAACCGACAAGTATCAGCCGCGATTCAAGAGGTTTTTCGAATCTCTGAAATAACCTTCTTTTGTATATACGGCATATTTTACCCGGCCGGTTCGATTTATACGCCGGAAGGTTAATCATGCCTCAGTGCCACGACGGGGTCGACACGTGCCGCTCGCATAGTAGGATAGACGCCGGCGGCCAGACTTATCAGCACAGAGAAGACTATCGCTCCGGAGACAAGCCACCAGCGAAAGCTGAAGTAGTCCATGTAGGGGGCTCCCTGTTTAACCATAAAGTAGTTAACGACTTGATTGATGATCATGCTCACCAGCCACCCCAGGGTAAGGCCTAAAACGCCGCCCAAAAAACCGATCGCTCCGGACTCGAAAAGGAATATTTTTTTGACGTCCCCATCGCTGGCTCCGACCGCTTTCATGATGCCGATCTCTTTGTATCTTTCCATGATGGACATCACCATGGTGTTGATGATTCCAAGAGCGGCCACTGTGATGGCTATCATCCCGACGGCGAATAGAAACATATTCATAAACATAAAGCCCGTTTTCATTTCATCCAGATGGTCTATCAGTGCGAATGTCCTGAAACCCCTGTCTTCCATTTTATCCTTAACGTGCTCGATGTACTTTGTCGAGGACAGCTTGATGTTCACCATGGAATAGCCTTTAGCTTGCTGGGACGACTGGAAGAGATCCCAGATGCTCGTCAGCGACAGTTTCTTCATATTTTCCGACTCGGCCGGCGTAATAAAAACGTCGCTTCGTACGGGCATCGGGCCGGCAAATCCCATTTTTTCGGTAATACCGACAATTGTGAACTGATAGCTCTGCCTGGAAAAAGGCAGCCCTTTTCCCATGAGGAATGATACGATGTTGGGTATATTGGAAAGGCTCAAATCGACCGTCAATGTCGAGATTACGATTTTCTGCCCGATGACGGTCTCCGGTTCCTTGACCTTCATACGGCGCAGCAGCGAATCACTTATGATTAGAGCGTTCGAGTCCGCGGGCGCGTATGGTCTGCCTGCTCGAAGTTTCATAAGGCCCGATTGACAGACATCCGCCGGCAGGACCTGCACAAGGCTGAATTTCTCTTCATCATTAAATCGAATCATAGCGGGAAAACGGACCTCGGGAAAGGCCGATTCCACACCTTCCATTTCGGTGACATCCCGGATGAATGCATCATCCAGTACCTGCATCTGCGGGCCGGCCTGTTCCGGTGCGTTAAGTTCCTCGGGGGATGGATTGGCCTGATTGTTTTCGGAGCGGGGGTAGACACTTACATAATTGAAAAGCTGAAGCTCATTGAATGTGTTTGTGATATTATCCTGGATTCCCTGGCCGAAAGAAAACATCGAGACAAGGGCACCGATACCGATCATGACTCCGAAAGTGGTCAGAATGGTGCGCAGCTTCTTCTTCCATAGATTGGAAAAAGATTGCTCGATATAATCGGAGATTCTCATAGATTTTTACCTGATTCTCTCTTCTTGAACAACTTTGCCATCCTGGAGGTGAATGACGTCATCGGCGAATTCGTCCAGCAAAGATTCCTCGTGGGATATCATGATTACTGTTAAGCCCTGCTTTTTATTCAACTCCGAAAGTGTCTGCACAATCTGTCTCGAAGTTTTGCTGTCGAGGTTGCCGGTGGGTTCGTCGGCAAGCAGGATTTTCGGTTGATTGATTAGAGCCCGGGCAATTGCCACCCTCTGCTGTTCGCCGCCGGAAAGCTCGGGCGGGCGATGATCTTTCCGCGGGTAGAGCCCTACTTTTTCCAGCATTTGTTCCGCCCGTTTGTTTCGTTCTTTTTTGGCCACGCCGGCAAAAAGTAACGGAAAAGCTACATTCTCCAGAGCGCTGTAGGAAGATACAAGATTGAACGATTGGAAGATCATGCCGACCTGGTGACGCCGGTAAAGGGCCAGCTCGTCCTTATCCAATTCGGAGATTAGCCTGCCCTCGACTTTGATACTGCCTGAAGAAGGCCGGTCCAGCCCGGCCAGAAGATTCATCAAGGTGGATTTGCCCGAGCCGGAAGCCCCGGTGACTCCGAAGAACTGGCCCTGATCGAGCGACAGGCTCACATCTTTGAGAGCTACAACCTCAATCGTGCCGGACGAGTAGATCCTGGTCAAATCCTCTGTCTTGACAAAAGAATCGGAGTTCATGCTTTATCCTAAACGCCGTCCATAAAATATAGCAAAGTGCCCGTAATGTAAGAGGCAGCATCGTTACTGCTTATCGTCAGCTTTTTTTGCCAGAATCGCTTCAATCTCATCCATTGTGCGATTCATTGCCACCATCGTCTTGTTGAATGGTTCGGCGCTGGTCATATCCACGCCGGCTTTTTTCAGAAGGTCGATCGGATAATCGGATCCTCCCGCCGATATGAAGTCGATGAAATTTTTGACCGCGCCTTTCTCTTTGCCTAATACCTGCTCGGCCAACGCCGTGGATGCGGTAAAGGATGTCGAGTACTGATAGACGTAAAAGTCATAATAAAAATGCGGAATGTACGCCCATTCGACCGTGTACAATTCGTCGATATGGCAAATACCCTTATCGTGGCCGTAATATCTTTTCAGAATGTCACCGTAAAGCTCGGTAAGGGCGTCTCCTGTCAGCGGCTCGCCGCGTTCGGCCTTTTCGTGCATACGCAGCTCGAACTCGGCAAATTGAGTCTGCCTGAAAACAGTCCCCTTGATTCCATCTAAGTAATTCATCAGCAGCGACAACCGGGTGTCGTCGTCGTCGATTTCTTTGAGCATTTTATCAATCAGAAGAGCCTCGTTGAAAGTGGAAGCCACCTCTGCGACGAAAATTGGATAGTCGGCGGTCGGATACGGCTGATTCTTATTGGAGTAATAACTGTGCATCGTATGGCCCAGTTCGTGGGCCAGAGTGCTGACATCATCGTATTGGTCGTTGTAGTTCAAAAGGATGTAAGGGTGGACGTCGTACGCGCCGCCATTGGAATATGCGCCCGAGCGTTTGCCCGGCGAGGGATAAACATCGATCCATCGCTTATCGAACGATTCGGCGACAACCCGGCAGTAATCGGCCCCCAGCGGCTTCATGGCGTCGAGTACCAGTTTCTTCGCCTCTTCATACGTATATTCCAAATCGACCCCTTTGACAACCGGCGCATATACGTCCGAGTATTTCAGCGTCTCTACTGACAACATTCTTTTTTTCAATCTCAGATAGCGATGGAACGAATCGAGATTATTGGTGACGTTTTCGATAAGAGCCATATAAACTTCTGTCGGGATGTTGTTCTTGTCCAGGGCATTGTCCAGCGAAGATTCGTAATTGCGCGTCCGGGCGTAAAACATATCCTTTTTTACGTTCGCATAAAGCTGTGTGCCGAAAGTTGCTTTGAACTTGTTTAACGCGCCCCAGAACGCCTGGAACACGGCCTCCCTGTCGCTTCGATTCTGCACGGCCCGGTAACGGCTGTAGCCGGCTTTGGTCAGCTTTGCCATCGTGCCGTCACTTAATTTTATTTCGGGATAAGGCAATTCCGCATTGCTGAAGACCGTATAAATCGAGGATGGGCCGTCGGCCAGCATGCCCGCTTCGGCAAGAATCTTTTCCTCGCTTTCCGACAAAGTGTGGGCCTTCATTCGCAGGATATCATACAAAGCCATCTTGTAGACTTTCAGGCCCGCTTCTTGCTCCATGAAGGCATCGATTTGTTGTTTATCGAGTTTTGCAATTTCCGGCGTGATAAATGCCGCCTTGGAACTGTAGTCGGTGCTGAGCTGCTGCATTTCCTGCTTGAGTCCCAGATACTTCGAGTCGCCTGTGTCCTCATCGGATTTCATAGAAGCGTAGCAAAATAATCTCCCGAACTGCCTGGAAATCCGACTGTTAAATTCCATACACGCCAGCAATGTGGACGCTGAGCCGGCCAATTTGCCTTGATACTTCGTTACTTCATCGAATTGGGCGACAATCTCCCGCTTTGCATTATTCCACGCCTCGTCCGAAGGATAGAGATCTTCCAGTTTCCATTTGTCCTCGGTGGCTATTTCTGATCTTTCACGATTCTGGGATAACGCTTCGGTTTGAGAAAATGCTAAAAATGTAATTTGTGTCATAATGATTATTCCTGATAGCTTGTTCATATTTACTCCTTCAATATATTCCCTTATAGCTTTTCGCTACTTTGTTTTACTGCTTGTACTCTGTCATGATTGATTCTGTAGTTTGTCATTCCCGCGAAAGCGGGAATCCAGAATCGCTGGCATCCTGGATTCCGCATCAAGTGCGGAATGACAACCTGCCTAATCCAAGTTGACAAACTACTATAGTTTTGACTAACATATTTTAAGGTCTAAATCCCATTCTTGTCAATCTTGCATCTGCAGTAGTTACACCCGCGAATTGCCGAGGGGCTGGGGCTGTCCGTTACGCTTTAGATGCTGCTGGGCCCATATTGAAAGCGCGGAGCCTATTAATAAAACGATCCCGAAAAACAATTGAAAAATATTCATCGATTCTCCAAAGACCACATAGGAAATCGCAAGAACTATAAACGGCTGGGCAAGGATGACCAGCGCGGGGATTGTCGCCCCGATTCTTCTCATGGCGGCGTAGTACAGCGTATGGGCCAATGCGATTGCCGTGATCCCGGAAATAACTACACAACCCCACTGCCAGGCGCCCATTTGAGCTGCCGTCTCCACCTTGCCGAACAAAAGTGCGGACACGGCAAGACCCGCAACGGTGTAAATGCTGATTACGGAAAATCCGCTGCGGGAGTCTATGTCCCTGAACGCGATTTTTACCGATAACGTATAAACACCCCACATAAAGGCTGCCGCTTGGGCGATAATGATACCGGTAATTATTTCTGCCTCAGCAAGCTCCACTTCGTGGTACATCACCCCGATTAGTCCGACCACCGACAGCGTCAGTCCGATCCAGAAGCGTTTGCTTCTGGCCAGGGCCCTTTCCTCCGAGAAAAAGATGAACGAGAAGCCTGCGATCCAGATAATATTCGTTTTCGTCTGCAGCACCATAAAGGCCGGGCCGATATAGTAAAACGCCGCCGCCCATAAACTCTGCATCAGTATATTCGCTATGCCCGGAATAAGAGCCCTGCGCCAGACCCTGTGATCGAGACGTTTCGTTTTGACCGAAAGAATGAGAAACGGCAGCCAGAAAAGGCAAGCAACCGAGTATCGCAGCAGGTTCTGCGTCCAGGAATCCACATACCCGGTCAGGTACTTTATAAAGATTGGCCCCAATGACCAGAAGGTAAGTGCGCCAAAGCAGGCAAAAGTCGCCGAGAAGTCTACTTTTTGAATTCTTCCATGTTCAATCACTAAGGATCTCCAGACTTCTGGGCAAGAGTACTGCTAAAACAGTAAAGCCAAAGAGTCAACGCATCATTTCGATGGCTATGTTTGCCACCTCACGGGAGGCTTTTTTCTCGGCTAACGGTTCGGTCAGCCTGGTCAATTCGCCGCTTAGCTTCGCCAGCTTGTCATTGTCTTGCAGAAGCTGCTCGATGCTCGCGACTATCGGCTCTATCGAGGTGAAATTCGGCATAAACTCCGGCACTAATTCTTTGCCGGCCAGAATATTCACTAATGACAGGTATTTCGTTTGCATTGCCCAGCCAAGCAGATGCCACAGAATCCTGCTGGACTGGTACATTATGACCATCGGGCAGCCGGCCGCGGCGATCTCCAGAGTCGCGCTGCCGCTGGCAACGATCGAAAAATCGACCGCCAAGGCCGTCTTGTTAACCGAGTCAACGCTGTATTGGCATTCGAAACCGGGGATTTGTGCCGCTCTCAAAATCTCTTTTCGTTTGGCGTCCACTGCTACGGTGACAAATGTCGCTGCAGGGTACTTTTCCTTCAGGCGTAGTGCTATCTGCTGCATCGGCTGCCAGAGCGATTCGATTTCCGCCGCTCGCGAGCCGGGCATAATGGCGAACCTTGCTTTTTTCGGCTCAAAATCCACATATTGCTCGTGCCGCGAGAATGCAATCTCCAATTTGTCCATAAGCGGATTTCCCACGAAAACCGCATCCATACCTCTTTGGCCGAACCAATCCTGCTCGAAAGGCAGTAAGCAGCAGAGTTTGTCGCAGCATTTTCGCAGCTTGCGGATTCGCCAGCCGCCCCAGGCCCAAAGCTGCGGCGCGACGAAGAACAGCGTCTTTATGCCCGCTTTTTTCGCCGCTTTAGCAACGTGAAAGTTGAACGAAGGCGAATCGCAAACAATCACTAGATCGACGTTATTGCTTTTCAGGTAATGTTTTATGTGCTTTACAATCTTATAGAATCGGGCCACCTGGCTGAAGGCCTTGTAAATCATCGCTGCTTTATCGACGGTGTTTTCGAGCAATTCGCAGCCGGCCTGGTCCATTTTTGGCCCGCCGACGCCGACGAATTCGATGCCGGGCCGGCTTTCCTGCATAGCGGCAATCAAACTGGCACAATGAGCGTCGGCGCTCGGCTCAGCGGCACTGATAAAAACTCGATACTTCTTATCCTTGTTCGGCATAGGCGTACTTGTTAACAATATTTCGCCAAAACAGCAATACTAATTTCGCCGGTGCGAACAACTCTTAGCTGGATTCATGAGGCAAACATCGGGCTATAATCCAAAATTGGCTTCAATTGGCTTGTTTTTTCAAATAACTACTAATCACAAAGATACATAAGAAATAAGGCAAAGGGTAAGAATACAAATTCACTATTTTCCATTCTCAATTCTTGATTCTGCATTGCACATTCTGTTTTCTGTCTATTTAGTTTCTGTTGTGGAAAACAAGGAACCACAATATCACCCCTGCGAAAGCAGGGGTCCAGAGCGAAAAAACTGGATTCCCGCCTGCGCGGGAATGACAAACACTGCTTCCGCAACAGAAACTAACTAATTACGTTCTTGATCAGCCTGACCGGGATCGGACTTACTATTGGTGAGTTGACGAAGTTGAAGCCGATGGTACAACAATACGCGAAGGCGGGTACCGGAATATCTCGTCATTCGACCGCGGCAGCGATTGCGCACCTAAACTGGAGATCACATACGTGCTGCCTCCTGAGAAACCCGGCAGTTCTGAGCCGGATGGAGAAATTGCTGATAAAAAAAGGGTGATTCTTTCTTTTCGCCCTTAAAAACTCCACTGAAAAAAGGGGGCCTATGCTTTATCATCCAGCATAGGCCCCGAATTGATGTAAATTCAATTTCGTTTCGACGACAACAGCATTTACTCTTCAGGAGCATCGCCGGGCCGATACAGCCTAATGTCATCGAAGTACATCTTACCAATACCGCCTGGTGTCGTCACATTATCTTGAGTCCCGATGCCGATAGCAATATTATCAACATTGACAAGATCCACGTTCTGATCTGCAAACGCCTGCAGATCGATTCTCCATTCAGTCCACACATTTATCACCGATGCTTCCGGGTCATCGTGATAAACTACACCATTGCCATTTAGAACCACATACATCGGCTCAGGTTCGTTACTTGTTATCCCGATATCCTGGCTCAACCACTGCTGCTGAGTAACGTTGCCGGAGATAGTGACGTTGGAGAACTGGGCTTCGCATGTTGCTGCGGCATCATGTGACGTTACCACCAAACCGACATAGACGTTTGCGGCCATCTGTATGCCCTGTGCCGTAGCGCCACTTACGGCTTTCCAGTTTGTGCCGTCAACCGAATGGGAGACTGTGAAGTTACCACTCATGTCCCGTTCCAGTTTTACCCAGTAAGGCGCAGTAATTGCCGCCTGGTTCGAGCTGAAACTATCGCCGCCTGTAGTAATACGACCTTCGGAAGCCACACCACTGCCGGGCGTGACACATGCAAGGGCGTGTTTGGAGCCCGGCTCGAGTGTCTCGCGTATCATAACGCCGGCTTTGGCCCACGGGTCCGTGTCACTAACGCTCAGGACTCTTGCTATAATCGAGCCGGGACCACTCATCATTTTATAGGCAAAGTGGAACTCGTCGGCCTGGCCCGCGATATCCGTGCCGGAAGCGGTCATTGTGTAAGTACCGAGCGGCCCTTCTGCGAAGCTGCCGACTGTTGCCGAATAACCTCTAAACCACAGAGACAATTCTTTAACACCTTCCCCGGTCCAGTCTTTACCTGAACTCAACGTCATCTCAGCTTCCGAATAATACGCATAGCCCTGTTTATTATTGTCGTACCAGAACGGCATAGACTGGCCACCGCCATGGACTATGGTTTCCTCTGTGTAAGAACCGGTGGTGTCGTCGCCGACAGCGGAACCTGTCCCGTTGCCGGGAAAGTCCGGTTCAGTCCCATGTGCAACATAGCCAAGCCCATCTTTCCACGCCCACCAGATCTGGTTATCGCCGGTATTGTAGTCCTCAAAGTCGTCCACTATGAGGTAATCGCCGACCGTAAAGCTCCAGACTTCGCCTAACCATGGGCTGTTCGCATCCAGGTCATTGACTTCGTCAACACGCCAGTAATAAGTCGTTTCCAGTTCAAGAATTCCGGGATCGTAGCTCTCCGAACCCCTTTCCGTTGAGCCTTTGTATTCGGGAGAGCTTGTGTCGGCATTAAGAACCGCGTCCTGGTCCGTGCTGAAGTAAACATGGTGCAATGAAGCACGTTTCCCGGATTTCCAGCTAAGAGCAGTCGTCCGCTTTACGTCAGTGGCACCTTTTGACGGAATCGGACTAAATGCATTGACGGGCTCATATGGCGAAAGGTAGCTACCTTGTATCACCTCCATCTCCGGGATTCCCGTACCATTCCAGGCTACCTGGCAGTGGTCCCAATCGGAACCTTCTTTCCATATCGCCATGATGTAGTATCTCTCGCCGCCTATTAAAGGTACAGGATCGGACTTCCGGGAAAAAGTATCGTAGGATCCCCAGACAGGTTCAGCAGTGAGCAGTTGTACGTTGGCGGGATCGTCATCGGTGCTCAGCCACAATTCGCCTTCGTCGGCACTTGTGAACCAGAACGTGTAATTACCGGTCAGCGGCACATAGAGCCAACCGTGAATTCTGGCGCCATAGCTGCCCGGGTAGCTTTCTTCCGTATCCTCGATGAGCTGGGTGCCCATTTCGGTCAGGACATCGCTCCATGTTGGATTGTCCGGATAGCTCGGATTATCCAGCAGTAAGTCCAAAGTGGCACCGGCGATATCCTCCCACATATCGATAACGACTGTTCCGAGGCCATTGAGAGTTGTAGTGAAACTCCAGACGTCACCTGTATGTGTCTCTCTGCCGTCAAATTCGTCGACCCGCCAGTAATAAGTTTTCTCAAGCTCCAGAATTCCGGGTGCATAACCGGAAGCTGGAGCGGGACCTTTGGCTGTCCCGCCCGTGCCGGCCTGCACGTCCTGGAGATTGTCGCCGAAATACATACGGTGCATGACCGAACCGGAGCCGAGAGTCCAGCTTAGCGTGACATTTGGATCAACAAAAAGAGCGGTATCAACGGGATTCGGACTAAAGGCGCTCTTTGAGGCAATCGTAAAGCTCCAGACTTCGCCTTTCCACGGACTGTCGGGATGCAGGTCATTTACCTCGTCAATTCTCCAGTAATAAGTCGTTTTCTCAGCCAGACCCGATGGATACGGACTCCCTTCAGAACCGACAGAGAAGGTAATTTCGGTCATATTGCCGCGGAATATATCCGTATTTTCCATCGTAGCGTTGCTTACGTCGTCGAAATTTTCTCCGAAGTAAACATTGGAAGAGACTGATATCATTCCTGGCTGCCACTGCAGGTCTGCTTTGGTAGATGCAATAATGGCCCCGTCTTCCGGCGCAGGGCGGCGTGCCGTTGTTATCGGAGTCATCGAAGAGACCACCAGGGCATTCATAAAAGCATAGGGATTACTAGCGCCCGATTGTTCCATAGTGTTTGCATTAGGACCGCATTCCATGACGATTGTACCGGTATCATCCGACTGAGCCGTACCGGTAAAGGCGTTGTCGTTTTGACCCGCAGGTGCCAGGCTGCCGTTGAACGTGGTCGTTAGGAGAAATTCTCCGTTGGCTGTCCAATCCGCAATACGATCTCCCGCGCTTCCAGTGTCATAAGCATAAATCGTTATCTCGTAGGTCTCATTTGCTTCGAGCCCTGATAACGTAACCGTCATTCCATCCGGCCTCGCAAAAATAAAATCACGATATATCAGTTCGTATGGTATTCCAGTCGGAGTGCCGCGCCAGCGTCCATCGAGACTGCCGGCGAGCTCAATTGTAATACCATCTATCTCCGATCCGCTGTCAGCTACTGTAAAAGAAGTAAAGCCTTCTTCTGTCTGTGTATCAACATTTCTGTTGCTGATATCCAGCATAAGAATCGGGTAGCTGGCATTTGCCGTCGTCGGGCTCAGACCGCCAAGAATCATCGCAGCAATTAGGATAATTAATAATTGTACAAAACATTTGTTATTCATAATCTATCTCCTAAAATGTATCGACTATACAACGGAAAATAAAAACTCAAAAAGCAACAGATATTATCAACTTTCTCGTAACAACTCTTTCCTGCTCCAAATCAATGCGGCCAGGCTAAGGGAAAAGTCTCAGAACGCGGATGGGCTGCGATATGCCCATCCAGGAAGGCACAATTGCCCCTTCCCCGCAACTTATCGCCGGTTGGTGCATGGTGAAAACCGGCAATGGCATCGTAGAACGCGCCGACACCTTCGGGACCCGGTACGACCATCCAGGGATTGTCGCCGACGCTGCTCAGCCAATCATCTATCATGCCATCGTCGCCGGGTATCATAAATGTGTCATTTAGTCCGGAGACGTTATACTCAGTGTCAACCAAGGAGCTTTCCTCTGTGAACGCAAAAGTCTCTGCCGGGCTTTTAACCCCAGACATTGTCAGCACTCTTCTTTTCTTAACAACTCCGCGCCTGTCACCCAGGAAAGCATTCATGGTATAATTGTACCAGGGCTGATAGTTACTAATTGAGTCACCATTGGCCATGAAGAACTGGTCGTCCGAACGTCTTGAAGCCAGGCGGGAAAAAGTCGGGCAGATAAAAGCCCTGGCATTCTTCATGTAACTGAATAGTGTCCCGCCGTATTCCGGATGACTTTTCAGGTTCATATTCCCGTTACACCAGCGAAGGTGCAGATGCTGTCCACTTGCTATGCCCGACTCTATTGGGAAAGGCTCACGCTGGGAAAAATAGCATTTGTCGGGGTCGTTGAACTTATTGTCGTTGTCACCAAGATACATTAACATTGCGAGCGTGTAGTTCTTCAAATTCCCCTTACATACCGTGCCCTGGGCAAGCTCTCTGGCCTTATTAAGAGCCGGCATGAGAATTGCCAGAAGAAGGGCAATGACGGCGATCACCACCAATAACTCTATCAGAGTGAAAGCACTACGACTGCATAAAGTATTTTTTTGCTCCATCATACATCCTTATGTCAAAACCAACTTCAAAAAGTCCATTTATTAAAAGCCGGGACAACCATACTCAGAACCAGCACAAAAGAACTAAGATATTTTTCTATGCAGTATATCTCTTTCAGCAGGAATCTATATAATTATGAGTTACACATCATCCGCACTGAGACATATTTTGTTATCGACTTAAACTATATCTCTAATTTATGAGAGGGCCGTTGGGCCCATACCGAATCAATCGGTATAGGCCCCCGGCTTAGTTCAAGATTTCCTTAATCGTAAACATCAATGTTGCTGTACTATTGGACAGCAAGGTAAAGTAGCTCTTCTTTAGACAAAGCCCTGTTATAGATCATGACCTCGTCAAGCATGCCGTCAAATAAACGACCGGTTGCTTCCGGATTCTCGCCCAGGAGAAGAGGCATTTCATTAGTAGCAACTCCATCAAGATCAGGATTGGAAGCATCCAATACGCCATCGATATAAACGAGAGCTCCTACAGTCGTGTCATAAGTTGCAGCGACATGATACCATTCATCTAAGGCCAGTTCAGTTGCCGTGTTTGCGGCCTGCCAGCCCCGGGTACCACCAGT
>Ga0268282_1000240_pt1 | contig 30839 bp, 18 predicted proteins | sample saktaG_12_FD_190133 | JGI IMG/M metagenome (GOLD analysis project Ga0268282, IMG submission 190133) | Saline water microbial communities from Sakinaw Lake, British Columbia, Canada - sak_2011_5_24_120m | ecosystem: Environmental > Aquatic > Non-marine Saline and Alkaline > Saline ...
TGCCAAAGGCCAAAAGTTCGCCTGTGCGTTAATGACTGCCTCAGCCGTTGATATAAAAGGACTTACAAAATTCGCTGCATGAAAAACACGCATAAAAAACAAGGAGTTAAAAGATTGTATTACGAATAAACACCGGATTTACTCTCATTTTTGCCTATTTACTTCTATATTTCTCAATTCTAAATTCTCAATTCCACTTACGACATACCACATACGAAATACGATATACGTATTTGTTATACATTATACAAATCTAAACGGAAAAAGGCGGGCAAAATCGAAATAAATCTCCGATACACGGCGTTCATTATTCAGCCCCAGAGACCTCAGAGAAGATATCAAATAATCAATAGTAAACCTGTCCTGAGCATCGTCGAATGGATCGTAAATAGTCAATGGCAAGGTCTCCGTGAGACGGCGCTTACTGCGTGTGCGGGCTAATCCGGCCAGTTGGAAAGAAAACACCGGACCGAACAGGATTGTGGTTGTCCCTCGTTTCCCCCACCTCGGATATCCCCCACAAGGGGTTTTAAAACATCGGGAGATGGCATAACGATCTGTGCATTGTTAAGCCATCTCCTTTGTTGTGAGCAGGTAATACTATAATTGTTGTGATTGATTAGTCGCCAAAGGTGTCGGATTCACCAGTACCTGAAAATTCCCTTGACCGTCTGGGAGGCGACCGGCACTTTGGTCTTGTTGCAGGGCAGAGAACACCACTGAGTCTAATAGTAGGTTGCCATGTTCATCAGTGTCATAGAGCCAGATGGTTTCGCCATCCGAAGACAGTTTAAAGTTGGCGTGTAGTCCTTGGTCGTCACTGTCTTCATCGGCCCAGACTAACAAGTAGGTGCCGGCCTCCATGGTTGTACCTTCAGGGAATTGCCACTTAAGGGGATTTTCAGGTTTATCACTCAGATACATGCCAGAGAGATCCACGGTTTGTTCGCTGCGGTTGTAGAGTTCCAGCCAGTCATTGTATTCACCTTGGGGATCTGTCAGTGTGGATTCATTTTTGGCCATCAGCTCATTGATAACAATCGGTGTATTCTCAGCCTGACCATAGGATACGATATAGGTATAAACGTCATGCTCTGCACCAGGAGGGCTGTAGGTGATGGTGCCAGATGCGTTTTCAGCAGTGGCTTCGACATAGTAACGCAGTACCGTTCCTGGAGCATGAGTTGGCAAAGAGATGCGATAAATGGTCTTGGACTCTTGTGTCATTTCGGTGGCAACGAAGGGGCCATAGGGCGTATCTGCCAGATACAATTGGACCATAGCAACTGGTACTGTATTGCCGACTTCCACAGCGAGGGCCAGAGATTGGCCATCTTCTTCCTGTGTGACTGTTTGATTTACTGAGAGGATGGCAGGAGTTGGAACATTAACTTCCTCCTGGGTGAGTAGGGTGGATCGACGTATCTGAATAAAGTCCTTGAGTTCATCAACACCTGTGAAAAACTCGGCTGTGGACTCCAGTTTTTTTTCATCGAGTGTGACTTCCTCTTCGATTAATGCTTGATATGCATCAATCATGGGATAAAGCCTCTCTTCGGTCAGGTAAGAATCCAGGACGGTGCGTACATGGGCCAGATATCGCTGGCGATAGGTTGGGATGGCCAGCAAGCGATTCATAATGGGCACGTTGGTATCATCGGCTCGATAAAAGAGAGACCAGTTGTTATTGGCGGATCGCATACAGGAATTGCCATCGTACTGTATTAAATGTAGGCGTTCTGTTTCAGGTTCATAGTACAGACAATAGTCACTACCACGTTTATGGACATAACCGTCATCGTCATGGAAGATGATTTCAAAGGCACAGAGCCATAATGCACGATCCACATTGAGAACCGTATCGAGTTCGGTGGTCAGTTCATCGAGGGGCATATTGTTGAGTACGTCACAGGCTTGGATAAGGCCGGTCCAGGGTTCATCAAGCTTGCTGTTTTTCAGTTCATACACTGCTTCGTAAAGGTTTGGATCGTCCCCTAACCAAGTCAGGGCCGCACTACCGTCCCCGACACCGCCGCCCTCAGTACCCCCTCCTGGTTGGGCCGGTTGAGTAGGATTGACGGGTGGTGTCTGGGGACCTTGATTTCCAGGTGGGGGTCGATTTCCACCACCTGTACCACCTCCGTCACCGCCACCAATTCCTTGGGCACGCCAGCGTGTGCCGTCATTACTGGGAAACCAGTCCTTAATCAATTCAGCGTTGATTTGCTGAATATTGGCGTATACACCCCAGTTCTCACCGTTAATGACCAATTTGATAAAATTACCCTTGGCACTGGGGATTTGCAGACGGCAGGTGTTCGAATACAGAACCTCACGCATAAACGTGGGATCCTCAGCGGCATTGATGAGATTCAGGGTTTTGTATCCCATAAGACGCTGGTCCTCATTGACATAGTCGATTTCGATGTTAAAAGGTGCTTTAAGCGTGTTTTCAGTGGTAATGTACGACGTATTCCCTCGGAAACGAACACCCACATCCGAATAGACGACGCCATCGACTGTTAGATCGGCCAGGATATTTTCTTTTGAGGCATAATTCGCTTCTAATTGCTGCCACCAATCCATCTGTTCAAAGGTCAGTTCCAGAGTATATAAAACGGATTGATCATAAAAATCACCTGCTGCCCATGCTGTGAGTGGGGCAAGGATTGTTAAGAGACATAGGATACTTCGATATTTGTTGTACATCGCTTTTCTCCTTTAATCGTTGTTAATGGCTGTTCCTAATTTCAATATAGGTCGCCTACGAACGGCGGCTTCACTGTAAAACCCGGCAAGAACCTGTTTCGTCATACACCAGCAGTGCTAATGCACTGACTCTTCATTTAGTAAGTGCACGGAAATTGATTTTGGTTACAGTCGAAAAAAAAATTTCTAATTCAATATATTAGTGGCTGGTGAGCAGAAAGTGGAAAGGAAAAAGGGAAGGTATTTCGAATTTTGAATTGAGAATGTAGAATTGTGCTAATTTGGGCAAAAACTCAGCTTCAGTTGGGGGTAGGAAGCTTTCTATACAGGATTTACGCAGATTTTGTAGGATATCTTGGATATCTGGGGATATACATATTTCTCTTCTTCGTCACCTTGGCTGCCTCGTCTGTAACCATCCACAATCTTTATGCTATCACACTTTTGTCTCTTTGTAATGAGGTTTTCTGCTTTTCTCGGGCACGACCAGATATTCTGGCAGTGCTATTGTGCACAAAGATTAAATCTGGTATTTTCGGGGCGTGGAAGTCAAAGAAGAAAAATTCCGGATCAGGACTTATGAGTGCGGCGTTGACGGGAGGATTAAGGTATTCTCACTGATGCAGTACCTGCAGGAAATCGCGGCACTTCACGCCGAACAGCTCGGACTCGGATTCGACAAGCTCAGCGAAATGAACGGCTACTGGGTGCTTTCAAATATCAGAATAGAAATCAGTAGGCTGCCGTGGCGGGAAGATGAAATCACGCTCAGGACGTGGCCGAGCGGGTACAGCCGGACAATAGCTACAAGGGAATTTGTCGGTACGGACCAGAATGGTGCCGAGCTGTTTCGTGCCGGCAGCGATTTGATGGTCTTGAACAAACAGACAAACCGGCTGAAAAACCTGTCTTCGTGTCGCGGGCATCCTGCCCGCGATTCGAGGGCGGGACGCCCTCGACACCTGTTCCGTCTCGATTTGAATTTGCCCAAAACCGGAATCAAAGCCCTGCCGGATGAACTCCGCCGGCTGGAGCCCCACAGTGACTATCGTGAAGTTGACGTCGTGCGTGTGCCTCGCAGCTCAATTGATTTGAACGGGCACGTCAATAACACCGAATACGTGCGATGGGGCATCGACGCATTGAGCAGAACATTCAAACTCGAAGAGAACATCCGCTGCGTGCAGGCCACGTATTTGTCCGAAGTTTTCGAGGGCGATGAGCTGGATTTGCTGGCAACTTCCAAAACGGGTGTACAATTCAGCGTCCTTGGAAAAAAATCGGGCACCGAGACCAATGTGTTTTTAATGGAAGTTTCCTGCTGAGAAGCTAATATTGGAGATTGCTTCGTCGCTTTGCTCCTCGCAATGACAACGATTCTATTCGTGCCGGAGCGATTCGATCGGGTCCATATTTGCGGCCCGATAGGCCGGATAAATGCCGAAGATTATGCCGACCGCCCCGCTGATTCCAAAAGCCAATACAAGCGAAATACCCGTAATTACCGTTGGCGTTTGGCCGAAACGTGTGACCAGAAACGGGATCAGAGATCCCAGACTAATCCCCAGAACGCCGCCGAGGAAGGTCAGCATGAGAGTTTCCGTTAGGAATTGAATTATAATATCGCGTCTCCGGGCGCCGAGTGCACGGCGGATGCCGATCTCACGCGTTCGCTCGCTGACGGTGGCCAGCATAATATTCATAATCCCGATGCCGCCGACCAGGAGTGAAATCGCAGCGATGGAACCCAGAACGATGCTGAAAAGACGCTGGGTTTGCCTGGCCTGCTTGAGCAATTCTAAGGGAACGACAACCTGATAGTCGCTTTTCTTGTGGAACCGGCTCAATATTGTCTCTAAAGTATCGCGTGTCGACAGCACTTCGTCTATGGAACCGACTTTCACAATAACCTCCTGCAGCTCAACTTTCTCGATAGAGGCTCCGCCGGTTCCAATCTGCAAAGATATCTCTCCGAAGCGATTCTTCATCGTCGTCAATGGGATATAGATATTCCCCACGTTCGCGCCGCCCTGACTATTTCCTTTTGCGGCGCCATTGTCAATAGTCTTTACTGCCGAGACAGCATCCGCGACACTGACGACCCCGACAACACGATAATAATCGCTCGCCATTTTTACATCCTGGCCCAGCGGATAGTCAAAGACAAACAATTCCCTGGCCACTTTTTCATCGATAACACAAACGCCCTGCTTGTGGTGCATATCGATGCTGCTGAGGAATCGCCCCGACTTAACCCGGACCGGTGATATCTCCGGATACCAGGGCACCGTACCGATAGCTTCGATGGCAACTTTGCGATTGCGGTACCATGCCTGCTGGGTAAGACGACGGCTCGGCACAACGACTTCGACGTTGGGCAGGCTGTTGCGAAAACGCTCGGCATCGAGATAGGTCAGGCCGTACACACGCATGCTTTCTTGTTGACTGCCGACATCTTTATCTTGAGGCGGCGGCACCGTTTTGATGATAATATTCCGGCTGCCGAGCCGGGCTATCTGTTCCTGTGCCGCGCGGCTGGCGCCCTCGCCGATGGCCAGCATGGCAATAACAGAAGAGACCCCGAAGATAATGCCTAATGTAGTCAAAGTGGAACGCAGCTTGTGCATCCAAAGACTTTTGATTCCTAACTTAGCCGTGCGTTTGAAACGAAATAAAAACATAGTTTTACCGTGAGTTTGTCTTTTATTACTTCCGTCTTATCCGGCCGTCGAAAATTTCCACGACTCTGTCCGCATTTTCGGCAATACCTTCATCATGTGTCACGACGATGAGTGTTTTGCCCTGCTTGTGCAGACCGACGAGAATCTTCAATATCTCCGAGCCACTTTCCGAATCAAGATTGCCGGTCGGCTCATCGGCTAAGATAATCAGCGGATCATTTGCCAGTGCCCTGGCGATTGCCACCCGCTGCTGCTGGCCGCCGCTTAATTCCGAAGGCCGGTGATCAAGCCTTTCGGCGAGGCCTACCATTGTGGCTAACTCCATGGCTCGCTCGGCACTTTCGTGTTCGGAGAAGCCCTGGTAATACATCGGGACCTCTATATTCTCTACGACGTTGAGCTGGTTGATCAGATTAAACGATTGAAATATGAAACCGATACGAGCACCCCGTATCAGGGACAACTGGTCATCGTCGAGCAGGGAGACATTCTGTCCGCCAAGCCAGTAGTCTCCGCTGGTCGGGCGGTCGAGGCAGCCGATCATATTGAGCAGGGTGGATTTTCCCGAGCCGCTCGGCCCCATGATGGCCACATAATCGCCATTGTGGATTGTAAGCTCGATGTCTCGCAAAACCTTCAATTCCATTGTGCCGAGCTCGTAACTCTTGCACAATCGCTCCATCAGCAGGATTGGCGCATCTTTTTCGAATTCTACGGCTTTATCTTTATCGCGGATCATTGCACCTGCTGCTCCCACATTCCGTCCGGCTTGACCTGCAAAATACCAATGTCTTTGAAGAAGCCCAACTTTGCAATTGCATGGGTCACCAGGGCGCGCGTCACATTATTTTGAGCCTCCAGCAAGGCTCCTTCCGACTCCAGCAGAAGTCGGACATTTCCCTGCCCTATTTCCAGCAGTAATTTCTGAGTTTCCAGCCGCCGCACGGCCAAATCCAATGCCATTTTCTGAATACGGTACCGTTCGGCTTCCGCTTTCAGCGCTCGAAGGGCCTGACGCACTTCCAATTCCATCCTGTCCCTGTCAATCTCATATTGCCGCTGCTGCCGCTCTAATATAATCAGCGCTTTACGATATTCATTGCGTTCGAGTTTCCGGTCCAAACCCAGATCATTCGATTCGAGACCTAAGCTATAGTTTCCCTGATGAAATTGCAATCTGTCGAAGTCGGTTTCGGGTGTAGAACCGACGCCGGCGCTACCGACCAGATTGAGTTCTATTCCAAGACCATCGGCAGCCAGCTCCACTTTCCTTGCCGAGTCATCGGTCTTATCTCTACTGTTTGCCAAATCCAGACGACGAAGAAATGCCGTTTCAACCGCTTCATTCAATTCATAACCGGGTTCGATTATACCGATCTCTTCCAGGGCCTTCAATTCTTTCTCGTCCAACTCTATCTGAGCGTTAGGCGGTAAAGAAAGCGTTACCTTGAATTCATCGAGGGCCCCCTCGTAACCTTGCTGGGCCTGAACCCACTGATTTTCCGCATTCAGAGCCCGCTGCTCGGCCTCGTCCACGTCGAACGGCCTTGCCTGGCCGGCTTCGGCCTCAATTTCCAGGCGCTTTCTTGATTCAACCAGCCTGTAATAGCTGTTTTCGGCATTGGTAACACTGGCTTTCAGCTCCAAAACGCGATAATAGTCATCCGCGATCGAAACCACAAATGCTTTGCGATAGCGGTTGAACGAGCGTATCTGATATAAAACATCCCGCTCGGCCTGCGTGAGATTCTCCTGAACTACCTGGCGACCCCTGCCACGAAGTAACGGCTGAGTTGCATTGGCACTTAGGACCGAGGCCAGCGAAGTCCGCGGGTTGCCGGTGAGAAAACGCGCCCAATCAATCGCGATACCTAAACTAATCTGCGCTCCATCGGCCAGAAGCTGCTGAAAACCCACTCCTGAATTAGAGGTAAGTTTTTCGCCCTCACTATCACTGTTATATTTGGCATCAACAGTTCCAAACCATTTCCGTGCGAACTGATGGCGGGCCAGTGTAAGATCGAGTGCTTTTAGATAAAGCTGCTCTTTCTGCCCCTGGTACTCCCTGTTATACGCGGTAGCCATGGCAACCGCCTGTGCAAGGCTGATCATACCTGAGGCAGGCACTGCCCGCTCAATCCGGATGTCATCAGGCGGCGGAGGAATATTACTATCGCTGATTATGTAATTGGATTTATGGCCGAAGTCGTCCTGCCATTTGTTATCGATAATCTGATACACCTCTTTGTCGGCCTCGGCTTTGTACTGCTGGGGACTGCAGCCGGCAAGAACAAGAATAATGGCAATGCCGAGAGCCCGGCATAAATACGCCTCAAGCCGAATTCTCCGTAAGGAGTCATTAGGACTGCGAAGCATTAAACTCTCCTCTGATACTTTTCATCACTTTTCCAATATAATATTTGCTTATATTTATGCTAAAACCGGATTTTTGAAAAAGAATAATCTCTATTACTTTGCTTCTTTTCAAACAGTAACTTCTTACTAAAGAATAATTTGTGCTAATTCGTTCAGGAGATGAGAAACAAATCGACTGAGATCACCGATGCCCTCAAATTACATATACCCGATCTCCATTCTTCAAAACAACATTCATTATACAACACAAAGCCGCCAAAGCAAAGAGGAAAACGCCCTTCATAGTGCTAAGTGCTTCTGATTCTGCATTTTATCTGAAATCTCAATCAAGAAAGGCCGGCAAAATATGGGATTTGGGGGCCGGCAGGTGAAATTTCTCAGATAATCTCGAATGCCAGTCTTTTTGCATAATTCGACTCTGCTCACATTTCGACCCCGCTCTTAGTGAAGAAGAGAACCTTATGTAAGTTTATTGCTCATAAGCCGGGCCGGATTAATGGGTAAACTTATTCATGCCGGAGCGATTCAATCGGGTCCATATTGGCGGCTCGATAAGCCGGATACATGCCAAAGACCACCCCGACCGCAGCGCTAATGCCAAAGGCCAGGACCAGGGACAGCCCCGTAATAACGGTGGGCATGTGGCCGAAATGAGTCACAAGAAACGGTATAAGAGAACCCAGGACAATTCCCAGAATGCCCCCTATGAATGTCAGCATAAGCGTTTCCGAGAGGAACTGAACGATTATATCGCGTTTCGTAGCACCGAGGGCACGGCGGATACCGATCTCTCGCGTTCGCTCGCTAACGGTAGCCAGCATAATATTCATAATTCCGATGCCGCCGACCAGGAGCGAAATCGCGGCGATCGAGCCGAGTACGATACTGAAAATCCGCTGCGTTCGTTTCGCCTGGTACAGCAGTTCAAGCGGCGCAACTATGCGGTAGTCCTTCTTATCCTTGTGAAGGCGAGCCAGCAGAGTATCCAGAATATCACGCATGGGTAACACCTGGTCAGTTGATTTGACCTTCACTGTGATTTTTTGTAGCTGTACTCTTTCTATACTCTCGCTGCCCCCGCTAAAGCTGGCGCTCAACTCGGTAAATCGGGACTTCGCGGTTGACAAAGGTAAATATACACTGCCGGTGGCCCCACTGTCGGAACCCGTTGCCGCCACCATAGCGCTTGTGGAACCATTCTGTCCACTCCCGGCCGACGGTGTCCCGGCCACACCTACAACCCGGTAGCAACTGCCCCTTATCCTGATGTCCTTACCGAGCGGGTCGTCGAATCCGAACAGACTGCTCACGAGCTGCTCATCGACCACGCACACACTTTGCTGCTGATGCAGATCGATACTGCTCAAAAACCGCCCATGAACCACGTGAACCGGCGAAACCACTGTGTACCACGGAATGGTACCCACGATTTTGATAGCCACCTTACGACTGCCGTATCGTGCTTCCTGGTCGATTTCGCGGATGGGTACGACAACCTCGACATCCGGCAGACTGTTGCGAATTGACTCGGCGTCCTTATAGGTCAGACCGTAACTCCGCATTCGCCGTGCATCACTCGTATCGGCTCGCTCCTCAGGCGGCTCAACCGTCTCGACAATCAGGTTTCTGCTCCCGAGCCGCGCTATCAGCCTCTGTGCTTCCTGGCTGGCCCCTTCGCCTATAGCAAGCATGGCGATCACCGAGCAGACGCCGAAGACTATGCCGAGCATCGTTAGCGCGGACCGCAGCCGGTGCATCCAAAGGCTCTTGATGCCTAACTTTACCGTCCTTTTAGCACCTGACCAACGCATAGTAACTAACTCTTATTGTATTGCTTGTACTTCTGCCTGTTCTTTCGCCGGGACTGACTCAGTTTCCGCCTGTTCTTCTGTTTTCTCCGGCTCAGTCCATTTGGGCGGATTAAGCAGCACCTTCTCGCCCTCAGCCAAACCACTCTTAATCTCAACGAAATTGTCGTTGAACAATCCTGTTTCAACCTCGCGCTTTTGGGCAGGGCTTCCGGCTACATAGCAAACTTTCTTGTCCTCCACCGTGACAACGGACTGTATCGGCACATAAAGAACATCGTGCAGCTCGTCAATCATCACCGTGACCTTCCCGGTCATACCGGTCTTGAGAGAGTCGTGCGTTCCGTCAATGCCCACGTCCGTTGCGTAAACTTTGAGGTCCGGATTCAGATAGTCCTCCTGGTCGGCCAACGGCGCCTTTTTCAGCACCCTGCCTGTAAAGGTCTTATCCGGAAATGCCTGGACCGTTATATCGGCCGGCTGGTTCGGCTCAATCCTGTCGATCCAGGTCTCGTGAATCTTGACCTCGACCTTCATTTCGGACGCATCGGGTATTGTTATGATCCTATAACCTTCCGGCACCTCCGCTCCCTGCTCGATTTTTATCCTTACCCACCGTTCTGTGCTCGACCAATAGACTACCTGGCCCACCGCAGGCGCCCGAATCGTACAAGCCTCAATCTGCTCGTGCAGTTTATTCAGACGCTGCCCCTGTACTTCGAACGTGGACCTTGCGCTTGCACGCTTCGCCTTGGCCTGGGCGAGTTGTGCACGGGCACGTGCTTTAGTTCTATCTAATTCCCGCGTGGCCTCCTGGTAGTCGCTGAGGAACTTCTCGGTCTCTTTCAGAAAATCATAGAGCTGATACAGATTCAGAGCTTCCTCGGCACTTTCCTTTTGAATCCGAAATCGATCCACATCCAACTGGGCGCTCATCAAGTCCAGATCGGATGCGTAATTCGCATCGTGAAGCTTTTGCGTACCCTCCAATACGTCCGTTGCTTTTTCAAGCTGCCCCTGGGCAAGCAGAATGTCGTTTCTCAATACTTTGAGCTGCCGGGAGGCCGAGCCGCCCAGGCTGTTGGGGTCCTTCAGGAGCAATAACGTGTCAAAGCTCGAATTCGGATCAGACCCGGTTCGCTCAATTGCTGTTTTCGCGATACTCTCCCCGATATACTTCTGAAGGTCCATCAAGGCAAACTTCATCTTCAACTCGGCAGCGGTAATGTCACTTTCATTTTGCTTTACCTGAATAAAATACGACTCATTCGCATCGGCATAGCCTGCCTCGGCGCTGGTCAACTGGATTTCCCTTTGTGACAACTGTTCTTTCAATTCCGAAGAATCCAGCTCAACCAGAACCTTGCCGTCATTTACATCTTCGGGGGTTATGATGGTGCCTTCAGGGACGATGTTGACTATAGTCGCCCTGCCTTCCACTTTGGACTTAATGTCCTCCGTTTTGACCGCCTTGATGCTGCCGCTTTCGGTCACGGTGATAGCTAAATCACCGCGTTTCACCGTAAACAGGCCCGTGCCTGGATTCGAATCGCCTGAACCGCCTGCTGTCTTCCTCAAAAGCGCCAACACACCGACAGAGACAACAGCGGCGATGCAAATGAAAACCAACAGCATTCGTCTCGAAAATGCCGATCTGCCGCCTGTTCTTGTGCCGCTACTTCTTATCTTCTTTACTTCTACCATATTATAGCCGCCAATTATGTTTACCGCTTCTGTCAATCGGCCTCTGCTTTATACTCTTCAGGCCTACACGCGACGGCAATACCAGGCAGGATGGCAGTTGCGAGCACCCAACACACCAACGTCACAAAAGAAAATCTACGAAACATAAAACTTTTCTCACTCCTACTCACATTGCTCTCTCTTAGTCAACACTCACAAGCCTCTCCGATGAACGGCGCCAATCTTCAATACAGGCTACATGAGTAGCTTTCTGAGCAGTTCAAAAACGCTCTTATCCCCTCCCTTTCGGTCTCGCAGACCACAAAATCCCGAAGCGATTGGCAACTTGCTGCATGACCAGAGCTGGACACTCACCTTGGTTACACTATCGGTGCATCCATAGATTAAGACGCACCATTTGACTCTATGTTAACATAATTTTCCCCAATTTTGGCGAAAATCTCGATTTCATGGGATAATGTGCTTGAAATGAGATCCACGGTCTGTTGCTTTGACTACGAGAATCCACCATATTGGTGTCAAAGACAGGCCCTCAGGAACCGGGGCGGCGGCCAAATGACGGCTCGGATACCGCTGAGGCGAGGCTGACAGACAAAATCTCAGGTAATCAAGATATTAAATAAATCAGACTTTTTCACGAGCAACAATATCGCAAAAAATCCCATAACGCATAAGATATGTGGGAAATTTTATTGCAATCCGGGTTAACTGATTGTAAACTCAAAGCTGATCTTAATTGGCGGCGTAGCCAAGAGGCCTAAGGCGACGGTTTGCAAAACCGTTATTCCCCGGTTCGAATCCGGGCGCCGCCTGTTACTTTTTTGTGTTAAATGATGATTTCGTGGTTTAGCAACTAATATTCCCCCAACAGAAGCTTCTCAGCCTCTTTTCGATTTTGCCTTGACTATGGTGACGATAAGAGAATTAAATGCCGAATCCCCTATCATTGTGTAATAAAACGGTTTTAGGCTGAAAACAACTCCGTCATAGAATTAAGAGCTTTTGTGCTGCGATTCTTTATTTCCCTGAACACAGGCTCAGCACCAAGCGTAGTGTTAATTATAGGACGGAACCTGATCAGGCCGAGTTTAGTTTTCTCCCTCTCCTCCGCTCGGCCTGCTTTTTTCAGCATAAAATCATCGAACCTGTTTTGCCTGATTAGATTTAACAGATCCGGCAAGCCCTTTATAACAAGATATCGTTATTAAAGCCCGCTTTGCCAGGCATATCTCCTGTGACATCCAAGTGTGATATACGACTTTTTGTGTAATCCCCTCAATGACAAAAGCGGAGAAAAAGTGTTACATTTAGCCTCGAAGGTGGCACTTAACTATAGTTTTTGCTGAATATTTTCCAGGGATGGAGGCAATATGGTATTGATATGAGGGTGACGACATGAGAGTGCTGAAATTCGTATGGAAATGTTTGTGTGGATTGCGGCTATCTGAAGGAAATTCAACCGGGATTGATTCACACAAATGGGAAAGCAAAATTGAGACTTACAGACGTTTGTCGAGCAGGCGTTATTAATCTTTTGCTAAAAAGCTATACACAGCTTGTTTTCAGAAATGGTGATATGCAAGCAACATATACGGAAAAAAACGTTACATTTAACGTCAATGACGGCACATAAATATAGTCTTATAATTTGAATACCAGATGCTACTGGTTCAGCCCCTGTTGTGATCGCGTAATTCAGGCAGGGGCTTTTTTGTTAATTCGCTTTTCGCCTGAATTTCCTGTATATTCGGCTTGTCCGCTCTGCGCTTTTCGTTAGAGGGTCCTTTTTTCGCAGCGCCGCCTTTAACCAGAGACAGGGCTTTAATACATGCCGCTTTGGTGGTGCGATCACGCTGTTTCAGCCCCTGCTCAAGAACCTCCAAAGCCAGCTTTTTCATCCTGCCCTTCATACTCCTCAGTCCGTATGCCGCCGCCTTCTTGGAAGTCCTTGAGAAGTCGCCGAGCAATACCTGCGTAAGAATCGCCAAACCATCCTCCTGCATCCATGAAAGGTTGAAAGCCGCCAGCCGGGCAGTTGTAATATCATTCGAGCACAACTTTCGTGTCAACTGCCTCAGAAGTTCGATTGCTGCCTCGTCTTTCTCCCGTCCGGAAGATTTTTGTCCTTCGAACTTCATATAGTCTCCTTCAAATAAAGACCAATATAATTAATCATTCCTAATTACGCAAGTTCTAAAGAATAGGTTCGAATTAATTCACCTCCTTCAGATGCCTGTTCACAGTTTTGAATAATCAACACAATCTCATAAAACCTCATCAACTGTCAACATAAAAAACCGACGGGCCATTTAAACGACGATCCGGCCCGGAGGGCCTGAGAGTATGATTTTATACGGACCCTGGATTTATTTCGAATTAAACTTTTTTCATCTTGACAAAACCATCAAAAAAGGTTATAATACTTATATAATATCTTTCCAACAGAAAAAAGTTTCGGCTCCAGCCCTGGTTTGTTCCAGGGCTTTTTTTATGTGGTGTGGGGCACAGCTAAATTTGGCCGGAGCGTTCGGCCCGGAGCCGTAAGGTTGGATATTCGAATCATGCCGCCCCGAATAAACCTCCCTATAGATCCATATTAATAACGCAAAATCAAAAAACAGCCCTGGATGCATTCTGCGAATGTAGAATAGCGGAGGAAATCTTACAGGCTTTTATCGAGGTTCAAGAACCTACTGCTCCGGCTTCTTGCGCTCGATGACATCGCGGCTGACGTGCTTCGCTTTGGCCTTACGAGCAGGCAGTTCCCTGATTTCCGCAGCGGGCTTTTTCCGGCTGCTTTCCGATTTCTGTGCCGGACGGGAAGTTAATGCAATCTTTTCGATGAGCACCTCCATGTCAACGACACTGAACTCGTGGCCGCATAACATGCAGTAGTAACCCATTTCACGGTCAAAATATATTTTACCGAGAAAGCATTGCGGGCAATCTATATTTTGACATTCAGGTTCAAACATTTATCTATTGGGCCTCTGCCTTACAATAAAACACTTCTCATCGCCCGCAGATGTTTTATCGGCAAAATCTAATTCGAATGTTGAGCAATAAAACTGCATCCCCCCTGCCCGGCTGAAAACACGTGGTTATCCTATTTGCCGGCTGCTTTTGTATCTTCCGTGAATTCCGGCCGAAAAGCTGCCATTTCAGCCAAATCATCCGGGGGATTTTTGTCTTGACCTTTAGCCGGCTTCGGGCTATTTTCGTGCTTTGTTTTTGGTCGCTATTTCAGCCCGGAAGGAAAAAGGATTTTACGGTGCCAGGAATGGGAAAAACCAGGGAGCAAAGAACAGAGAAGAGATTACGTTATCGCTGGCACGCCCGGTTTGCCTCGAATCCGAAGCAAAAACCTCTCTCGGGCCAGATGGTCGACGTTTCCAGCAAAGGTATGGCGCTTCTTTACCACGCTGACGAAAACTGTCCCGTCCCGAATCAATCGATAACAACAAATTTCGGCGTTCCACATTTTGACTCGGGTGACTCTTTCGACACGGTATTTTTCAATCGCATCGGACGCGTCTGCCGGATTGACAACCTTACCAGCAAAGTAAACCGTATCGCAATCCAGTTCGCAGAACCGCTGTTTTTCAAACCCGGCGAGCAGGACATTAATGATTCAGATGCAAAACAAAGGCTTGAAGCCAAAGCCCAGCTAATTGTCAGTGCGAAAGAAAAAACAGTCACCAAAACACAGATAAACGTTAAGGCTGATAATCAAGTAAAACCAGATGTCGAAGAAGGTGCACGCCTTCATAGCGAGGCCCTGGCCAGGGCCGAAGAAAGAATACGGTCCTATGCCGAGGCGAAAGTACAAGCCGAAGAGAAGCTGAAGGCGGAAATCGAAGCAAGGCATACAAGCGAAACAAAATTGCTTGCCGAAGCTGAAAAAAAGATCAGGTCTTACGCCGAGGCAAAAGCCCGGGCCGAAGAAAAAGCAAAGGCCGAGACGAAAGCAAGAGCCAAAGCCGAGGCGAAAGCTAAAACCGAAGCCAAACTAAGAGCCAAGGCAGAAAAAAAGGCCGAGACCGAAGCTGATAAAAGGGCAAAAATCGAAGCGGAGTTGCGAGAAAAGGCCGGCTCATACGCGGAACAATTGGCGAAAGTCAAAGCCGAAGCGGCCCGGGAAATTGCCGGCATCAAAGACCATGCCGACGATACAATTGTCAAAATCAAGGCTGAATTCAAATCCAAGTCGCATCAGAAGAAATCAATACCAAAGAAAACCACCACGGATAACGCAAAACAGTCCGGCGAGGGAATCCTGATGGATAAAGTCGATAAATTCATTACGGACAGAAACAGAATTTTTTAATAAATCGCCGCTTAAGATGAAAGTGAAGATAAACAACCGCGTTCTGGAACTGCTCGACGCCGACCTTACCGAAATGGACACCGACGCCATCGTCAATGCCGCCAACGCCCAACTGATTCTGGGCGGCGGAGTCGCAGGAGCGATCAGGCGAAAAGGCGGACCGAGAATTCAGGAAGAATGCGACAAAACAGGCGGGACATTTGTCGGCGGCGCCGTTATCACAACCGGCGGCAACTTGAAAGCAAAGCACGTAATTCACGCCGTCGGGCCTCGTATGGGCGAAGGTGACGAGGACCAAAAACTGAAGAACGCAACGCTAAACTCGCTTAAAACAGCCGATGAAAATCATCTAAAGAGCATTTCCTTCCCGGCAATCAGTACGGGAATTTTCGGCTTTCCCATCGGGCGATGCGCCGAAATCATGCTGAAAACCACCATCGATTATCTTAAAGGCCAAACCGGCCTGGAAAAAGTTGTCTTTTGCCTTTTCGGCAGGAACAGCTACGAGGTCTTTGCAAGCCGGCTTGAGCAGGAAACCTCACAATGAAGGCGATGATTTTGGATAAACAATCGCCGATTGAAGAGAAGCCCTTGAAACCTGCCGATTTGCCAACTCCCGCTCCGAACGACAGGCAAATCCTCGTTAAGGTCTCGGTTTGCGGAGCCTGCCATACTGACCTCGATGAAGCCGAAGGCAGGCTTAAAACCACAAAATCACCAATCGTCCCCGGCCATCAGATCGTTGGAAAAGTCGTTGATAAGGGCAAAGCCGTAACGAAATATCAAATCGGCGACCGGGTAGGAATTACATGGCTTTTTTCCAGTTGCGGCCAATGCGAGTTCTGCAGAACAGGCAGCGAAAACCTCTGCGCCCGAGCCAAATGGACCGGCAAAGACGCCGATGGCGGCTACGCAGAATTTATGGTTATCGGCGAGGATTTCGCTTATCCGATCCCGGAGCGGTTTTCAGACTCACAAGCCGCCCCGCTTTTATGTGCCGGGGTAATCGGATATCGCACGCTCAGGCTTGCGGATGTAACAGACGGCCAGAAGATCGGCCTGTTCGGTTTTGGTGCTTCAGCTCACATCGTTATCCAGATAATCAAATATAAGTTCCCGAACAGCCCGGTTTTTGTCTTTACGAAAACAGCCCGGCATGCCGAGCTGGCCAAAAGCCTCGGCGCCGTCTGGACGGGCTACTCCGGCGACAAACCGCCTGAGAAGCTGAACAAGATCATGGATTTCACGCCGGTCGGAGAATGCGTCCGAGACGCTCTCGGCGTGCTGGAAAGGGGCGGCCGGTTGATTATAAACGCAATTCGTAAAGAAACACCCGTTCCACCGCTCGATTATGCCGAATATCTCTGGCTGGAAAAAGAAATAAAGTCCGTAGCCAACGTTACGCGTCAGGATGCGGAAGAATTCCTGCCTCTGGCGGCACAAATTCCAATAGTGCCCACAATCGAAGAATTCCCGTTAGAGCAGGCCAACGAAGTGCTTAACTCGATTAAGAATTCCAAACTCCGCGCCGCCGCCGTTCTGAAAATAAACTAATAAAAAACCGGGTCCCGGGGAAGTGACGGACAGACAGAAATAATAGACTATTGTACTGTGATTTCCAGATCGAATTATTTTGAAAAAACTATGCCGATGTGATTGAAGTTATAGAACGAATCTGGTATTTTAATAATATAAAGGCTCAGCAGCGTACTGCTCTGCCACCTGTGGTCTTAGGAATTATAATTTCGCACTTGATGCGGAATCTGTCGGTATCAACGGCTTTTGTCTTTGCCCGGCGCAGTCGCGGAGACAAATTTGCACCTGTGGAAGCATCTGCAACAATGGCAATCATCGGCTGAGCGGATACGGCAAATTATGAAAGAATAAGGCTTTTTGGGAAGGTGGAATAATGCAGACTAAATTTAACGTCTTTGAAGTTCTCCAAATAGCCGAAAAGATCGAGCACAACGGCGCTAAGTTCTACCTCAAAACGGCGGAACTGTTCGATGACATGGAAGTTCGCGATACCTGCTACAAACTGGCCACATGGAAAGCCCGGCACGAAAAGATTCTCGCGCAGAGACGAAAACGGTTTTCCGAACAGACCGGCGAATTCGGAACTTTCGATCCTAATAATTATGTCTTGTCCAATCCCGATGTAATGGCGGGTCTTGCCGTGTTTGCAACTACGCCGGGCTCGCTAAAAGGACCGCCCGACCATGAAAACAAAAAGGAGATATTCAAGGATGCCATCAGGCGTTCGAAAGAAGCGATCTTCTTCTATCGCGGATTGAAGGACTTCGCCCGTGACCCGGCCAGCAAAGATACAATCGACAAGATTATCAAAGAAGAGAACCGTCATATCCGCCTCCTCACCGAAGAATTGCAGCAGCGATAGTCACACTGCCATTATGTCGCCGCCGCTCTATTGAAGTGCAAAAGTATTAAAGCTATGGCAAAAGTCCGCACCTTAAAGCATTATTTATGCCGTGTTTCGATTGTTATCAACGAGAGCGAATCAACTGATTGCTATTGAACTGAACGTGAGGAAGATTGGTTTTTATATCCTCGATAAAACGCAAACCGTCCTTCCAATATCCTGCTGTCGGTTTCAAGTCGTCACTGAAGCCAATAAAATAACGGTTTAAACTGCCGATAAGTAGCTCCCTGAGATATTTGCTAACCATCGATGCCAGCGAGACCGGCAAAAATCGCCCGTCGGCGCCTACTACAAAATGCATGCGCATAGCTTTGCCGCCGGCCTGCAATTCATAGCTGCTTGTCGCCGGGCTCTCGCAGATAATCTTCAATTCCATATCGCCGAACATCCGCTGCAAATTCTTGCGATAGTGGACCCGCCCGCCCTGCCGGTCGACGATGATTTGCAAATCGTCATCCGCAAAGTTGTCATAAGCACTCTTAATCAGGCTGCACGTAGCGGTGAAAAGAACATTCGCCTTGTTCTTCACGGCAGCCACCATTTTATTGTAGTACGCAACGTCCAGGCAGCAGCTTTTCAGCTCAAGCAGCTCGATACCGTTAGAGGCCAGGTCATCGGCCAGCACCGCCGAGGCAATTTCCTTATCAGCCGTATCGATCGAAAGAGAATAATCCCCGATATCCTGATACCAGGGATAGTCACTTAACCGCTCAAGGCAGCTTGGACATAACAGTTCTAAAAGCTCGGTTAACGTCGCCGGCTCTTTACCGAGACATTTCAATGCCGTCAGAACCGTTCGCTCCAGATGTTTGATCCCGATTGACTTGCTGTAAGCCTTTTTGCTGTCGGCAATGAGTAATCTGCCCGCAAGCCGTTTTCGCCTGTCGCTGACGCTTTTATTTAAAATCTGCCACAGGTCGGAAGTCAGAAGATTATGCGGCAGCGAAAAAGTGCTCGACGATACGACTAACGGCCCGAGAATCGGTCCATACCCAGCCTCGTCAATTCCTACCAAAACAACCATCCTTGCGACTCCGTGACTCCACCATAAGACGCCCCCTGCTCCGACTGCCATCCATATCAAAAGCTACAAATCGTCGATCCAAAACCAGGACTAACTTCAATCCGAACCAGAATTGTAATCATACTGGCGTTCGAATCAATAATATTGTTAATTTCAAGCCGAATCCGCAAATACTGAGTTTTCAAAGCCTGCCGGGGGAGGGAGTGGCTGGATGCCAGCTCTGGGCTATACTCAAAGTCGCCGGGTGAGTGAGTGGGTCATTGATCGCGAGCGAGCTGCCGTCACCGTCGGTTGCCGGGTACCATGTATCCTTATACTCGAATCGCAGTATAGCAGCATCCAGGGGCGATGGAAGGCTCAGAACAATCCTCTCGCCTCCATTGCTCAGGTTGCCTGAATATTCGCCCGCTACGTTGAAGCCCGTGCCGTATGTCGACCTAAAGGCCGTGAGGTTTTTGACAACCACAACGTATCGGCCCGGTTCGAGCAGCATCTGGCCGAACGTAAAATCAATCCCGTCGCTCAAACGAACTCCGGCAAGGTTCAGAGTTGACTCACCGACATTCTGCAGCTCGATATAGTCATAGCTGCTGCCGGAAGATGCGTGGTACATCAGCTCTGTCACACGCAGGCCGTCCAGAAGAGCCAGGGCATTAGCGTATGGGAAATCATCGGTTGCCTCCGTGATAACCCCGTCAAGCTCGGCACTGATGAGCATGTCGGAGCTGGTTGTAGATGCGTTCATACCCTGGATTGCAAGCAAATTGTCGCCCAGCTTGAGGTCACTGATGAACTCGGAGATGTCGATCTCCTCGAAGACTACGGCGGCGGAATCCGAATGGCTGGAGCTTGCATGCGAATCCCAGGCCGAAATCTCGTCAAAATTACGTTCGGCCACTTTTACCCCGTTCAGGTAGGCGACAAAGCCATCATCATACCGCACGTTCAGCATCAGCTCGCTTAGTCCGCTTACATCATCGGCTTGAACGGTGAATGGGATGCGGATATAGCATGTCGCATTCGTACCATACATTTGTTCTTGCAAGTCAATGCTGAGGAAGTCTTGATAACCGTTTGTCCTTTCAAAGCCGACTCCACCGGGACCGCCTGTGCAGGGCTCCCATGCCGAATCGTCAAAATTGATATCCGTATTCCATACCTCACCGATATCTTCGATTGGAACCAAAACACGCTTATCGGCATTTTCGGGTACGAGGTTGATAACCGTAACAGTGGCAGATCCGCTTGACGGATTGGAAGCACCGGGCGTCGGCAGATCCAAAAACTCAAAGTTATCGCTGCCATTGGGCGCCCGGCCATAGGATACATCGGTCGTCTGCGGCCCGTAGAGAACCTTGTCGATCTGGTTGAGCCCGGCGTCGAACAGGCCGATCATTTCATTATCTGCCGAGAGCCTGAAATCCACGTGACCGGGCCGATTGCTGTTATCCGCCTTGAACACAGCGAAACCCTCGCCGGCAATGAAACTCAGCGGGCCCAGCGGACATTTATCAGGCTGAGTGACGGGATTGTCCGTCAGGAATAGATCACTCAAATCAACCGGGGAATCCTGAGGATTATACAACTCGATGAAGTCATCCTCGAACAGCACAAGACCGTCGGCGAGCCATTCGTTTATCCTGAGCGTCTTCTGATCGCCGAGCAGCTGAGCAATATTGGCCCGGCCAAAAGTCGGAACGGTCAGGGTCCATAGGCCAGCATATCCGATTCTGCCGATGGACAGGTCCGGCAACTGAAGGCCGAACTGGACCGAATCGAGCAATTGGCCGCTGCTGTTGTAGAGATAGAGACCCTCGCCATCGGCGTTAAGGGCGAAGCCCAAATGGATGCCGGAACTGGTCATATCTAAGTCGGCGTAGAGTCTGAGGTATTCGCCGGCTTCGATGGAAGTCCCCGCCGGCATAACAAATTTCCTCGGCTCGTCCGGGTTGTCCGTGATGCTCACGCCGGTCAGGCTCAGCGAGGCCGGGCCGTCGTAATACAGCTCTATCAGGTCGGGGAATGTCCCGCCCCTGTCGAGTGTTGCGCTGTTAATCGCCAGCACTTCATTGATTACCAGCCTCGAATAAGATGTGTCGATGGTCCACGTGCGCGAGGCGGTCGGTTTATCTTCGCTTTGCCAGATGCCGGCCGAGTTTTTGCCGATGACGTAAACGGTATAGGACCGGCCGTTGAGAAGGTTGTTCAAAACGATGGGTGTATCCACCGGCAGCTCATCGCTCCAGGGCTCTCCGTTGAGACTGTATTTGTAATGTGTAATACCGGGCCCGCCGACGGTCAGCGCAGCATCCCTGCGATATGTGATTTCTTCGGCCTCGCCGCAAATCGCCGCTCCGGCCGGCACGTAGGCACCCATATCCAGCCCGCACGGCCCTGTGCCGATAGCGGGCGAACCGGCTTTCAGGCGAAAGTCCGTACCCTCATCAACAAAAAGCGGATCGGCATCGATGTTATCCTGGCCAAGGCCGATGAATTCTTCAGGTACAATCGAGCGGTTTATTACAACCCCCTCGGTTGCCTGTTCGAGGTGCTTGAACAGTTTGTTGTTATTCCAAAAGATATTGCCGTCCAGGTATGCACCCTTACCCGGGCCACCAACACTGGATCCACCAACTTCATTTAGCTGGATTGCTGCCTCTGTGATGTCGACAAAGACGTTGTTCTGGGCGTGCATAAAGCAGTCTTCCTTCAATAGCACGGCGTGATCCAAATCGAAGAAGACATTCCGCACGACGATAATCTCGCTACGATTCGAGTCGCCGCTTTGTGGTTCACCGGTGGCAATAGCGTTGCAGGTTGTGGTGCGTGACGTATTTAAATGGAAGTTCGTAAATAAGTTGCCCTCGATGTAAGCGTCGGTTCCGTCGAAGTCCAATCCATCGTCACCGCCTCCGAGGAAAATATTGTTCAGTACCTGAACTATTGGCCCGGGCCACTCGGCGCCGAGGAAATCCATTACGTCGTCATTGCTGGTGTTGACGCCAAAGATATTTCCCTCGACTATCAAGTACTCATCGCCTTCGATATGTTCGCCATGAACGGTCTCACCATGATTGATGCCGGGGAAGACGGAATTGCGAACGATTAGCGATGGGTGGTCTAATTCAAGAATCATCTCTTCGGTACCGGCCCATGTCATGTCGTCTATCAGTATCTGCGAATGTTCGATTCGTATTGACTGGCCCTGGCCGTCGCCGTATTCCATATCGACATAGCAGAGGCGGTTATCTTCCAGCGAATTTTCGAAGGCTATGCCTTCCCAGTGTGAACTGCTGCCGGGCACAATCGTGAGCCGGATACGCTCGTACTCGGTACCCTCGGCTATAAGCCGGCCACCCTGCTGAACGGCAATACCTGCGCCGGCATCGAAGAACAGTGTCGCTGCCGGTTCAATAGTCAGTGTGGTCCCGGCCGGCACGATCAGGTCGTTCGTTACGTGCCACGGGCCGGAAACAGCATCCAAAGTCGTATCGGCTGTGAGCGTGCCGGAGATATTCGAAACGTCGCCGTCATCGTACCAGACATCTATATCATTACTTTCCAGCAAATTTCCCATTCCATTGTGACCATCGAACGCTTCAATCCTGACGTGATTGATCCCCGGCCACAAGGCGCCTGAGCCGCCGGACGGAATGATGCCATTGAGCTCAAGATCGAAGCTGATGTCGCTGCTCGTAGCCAAATCCTGGTGAATCTCGACCGCTATGATATTAGTACCGGTCAGCAGCAGGTTAGGATCTACATCAAATTCCAGGAACGTATATTCATCTGCTCCACTGATGCCGTTATTGGCAAGAGTCAGAAAATCAATCACTCCCTCAGGCATATTGCTGCGTACTAATTCCACGCCGTTAAGGTACACCACCGCGCCATCATCGCGCAGCAATCGCAGATTCAGCCCCGAATACAGTGACGCATCATAAACATCAAACGATCGCCTGAAATACGTCGTGATAAAATAATTCCGGCTGGGCCCGCTATTGACGACGGTCGCTTCCGGCCGGCCTTGAGTATCATCGCCATAGCCAAGCTCGGCCGGCCCTTCGAGCCACAGTGTATCGTCGTAAGACGGATCGGCAAACCAGTTCGCACCATCCTGTGCCGTACCTTGATCGGAACCGTCGTCGAGATATTTCCAAATCGAACCGCCCCTTATCAATGTTTCAGTAATACCGCCCGGATTCCCAAAATCCCATGTTCCATCAACCGGCGAGAAATCGGCCATCTGACCGTTTACCAGCACAGAGCGGGTCTTGACAGCATCGGCAGTCCCGTAGAGGGTAAAAGCGTTAGTACTGCTCTGGTAGTATCCATCCGACAGCGGAAGATCCGTTTCGACGGTCAATTCGGAAGGGATCAGCGAAAGAACATATTGGTTACGTGCTTCAACGAAATTCATCATATTCTGTATCTGGCTGGGCGGCACGAAATCGCCCAACAGATCATCCAAAAGCGGCCTGAGCTGCTCCGGGGAGAGAATAGTCTCGATCAGGTTCTCCAAATGATAATAATATCGCCCTATAAACTCAGGGTTCTTGAGAAAACGGTCTATGGTCCGGACAGGCGAAGAGCGAAAAATACTGCTTGTTGTACTTCCGCTCCGGCCGAATATAGTATCCAGATCGTGCTGAATCAGCACAAACCGTGGATCTTCAACACCACTATAGAGATAGTAATCATCGCCATAACCGTTTGCGAGGGACGTTTCGCTGTTATCGAGCAGTGCATTAAGCGCAAAGAAACGCAGCCAATTGTCCACATCGGCAACGCGTTTAACTTCCTGGATATAAATGTCATCCGGTGTCTCGGACATAACATAGCAAAGATCCATCAGGTCCGACCAGTCGTCCTGGGCCTCGTTGGTCCCCTTGAAGTAGCTGTTTCGATAATCGTCGGGATTCGATCCCCGGTATTGCAGGTCGGCCGGTCCAAAATCCCGCATACATTTGTATGCGTTGCCGTCAGCATCGTCCGGGAAATGGTTACTGGCAAAGTCACTGTCAATGACCTCAACATGGGCATACGAGCCGAACATCAATTGCCCGGGTTCAGCAAGGTTCCGGCCGTTAACTCTGACTTGAACAACAGTGACATTGGGTTGTGCTAATCCGGAGAGCTGGAAAAGCTTATTCCCAGCTAATTGATAATATGGATAATTTTTATTCAAATTAACAGCCGTAACACCCTTCCAAGGCCGGTCGTGCGGGAAGTTCAGGCGATAGTTGTTCGGAAAATCACTCCGCGTACCGTGCCCGCGATTACGTACTCCGAGATTATAACGCAATTTTATATCAACGCCGTCCACGCTGATGAATGTAGCGTTCATTTGCGAGTCCGGCCCGTACAGATTGCTTGCGGATGGGATTGATTCGAGCCTTCCGCGTTCGGCCTCTGTCATTATCAGGTAGTAAATCGGCTGGCGACCGGGCTGCCATGACACGTCGCCGTCAAAGGAATTATTTACTTGGTAAAGAGCATTGGTCACCTGCTCAGGTACCCCGTCCACTATACTCGGGGCCGGCCAAGTTCGCGAGCTGAAGGCGGCATCCCGTGCTTCGACATAAAACTCCATGACTGTGCCATCCTGCTGTGCCGGCATCGCTGCCGCATATATCCCGTCACCAGCGGCGCCGTCATCGTGTGCTCCGTCATCGAACATTGCAAGACGGCTGTAACTGTCCGGATCGAAATGGGGATAGATGTCCCGGTCCTCATAGACCGAAATATCAATTCGATAATGCAGCGTCACGGTAATATTTGTCTGAAGCTCGTCCAAAATACGAGCTGTGACTACTACCGTATCATCGTCCTTCGGGATAATCGGAGCATGTATTACATCCAGGATTAAAGGAGCGACATCATCATCGGCCACCGAGTTAACCGCTCCGGGCGTTCCACCATCAATATCGCTCGCGGCCCAGTTCTGGCCGTATTCGTTCGGCATATTAACATTTATCAATTCCAATGATCGCCCGCCGCCATCGTGGTCATTAGCCCATTCCCAGCCCCGATGTCCGCGATCAACCGGTCCCAGCACGCGCACCGACCAGTCGCCCTCGTCGGCATAGGGTACCCTGTTGATCATGACACCCGTATCGTCAAGAATCTCAATCGTTTCGCCATTGTTTCTGAGGTGGCCCAACCAACCGCCGACAACATTATTTACCGACGGATACATAGCCTTGAAAATATCTACATCCGCGGCCACAACGAGGTACTCCCCAACTCCAAGCGTCACATCGGGGAACGCGAAATCCACGCCGTTGCTAATCCGCCAGCCCGAGAGGCTGACAGGCTCGGAGCCGCGGTTAAAAAGCTCGATATATTCCTGTCGGATGTCCTCTGCCCCGGGAACAGGATGATAGGGATGGTACATAATCTCCGTAATCACAACGGAAATAGGCGCCGAGGAGTTGGATTTGCCCGGCGTGGGCGCAGCCAGAGTCTGCCAGTTACCGCTGCCGTCGGACATCCGGCCGTAGGAGCGGTTTTCGGCCTGAGAGCCAAAAGTCACCTCATCGATCAGAGTTTTACCGTCGGCAGCAAAAAAACGGATATTCTCGCCATCGGAGCCAAGCTTGAAACCAGCGTGCAGCGTGCCCTCGTTCGTCTCGCCGTCGGCCCAGATTACCAAAAAGCCTCTCGGGGCAATTGTGGTCACAGCAGGATTGTTATCGGGCACACGCCATCCCGCGGCAGCCGACTGATTATCCGTAAGATACATCCCGCCGATATTTACTGCCGAATCGCCGTAATTGTAAATCTCGATCCAATCGTCGTTATCGCCGTTCTGATCACGTGCAGAGCCGGTATTATCAGCCATCAGTTCGTTGATTACCAGCGTCATATTGCCGGAATTTTCTGCCGGCAAGGCCGAAACAGCCAAAAATACAACCAGAATCAATGGTAGAAAAAAAACTTTCACAGACATGACTATATTCATACTCCATTTTTGCCGCTGCCATAGACCGACGACCGCGGTTTTAAAATAACCTTCCAGCCCTTGAGTCGCGGTCATCGACTATGAGGGCGTTTTGCAACATCTGCACCGAATCTTTATCTATTTTAACATTAGAGCGCATCTGAGTCAATCGAAATAAGAGGGCAAGAACCTTGTGAAAAAAGTTTACAGTTAATTCTCTTGCAGAATTCTTCTTATAATTGTATATATTCAAAATACTGGGAGTGTAGCTCAGTTGGTAGAGCAACGGCCTTTTAAGCCGTAGGTCTTGGGTTCGAGCCCCAACACTCTCATTTCCTTAATGCCACTGTATATAAATACTTATATCAAACTTCGTTAATTAGAGCTGATTAAGCATTGCTATCGTTCCCGCGAAAGGGGAAATCCAGCATCTTAGTTGTTTATACTGACAATCGCGATATCGGTTCTTATTTTACTGAAAATATTATTATCCCCCATTTTACGGTGTGTCGGAATCAGATATAGAAAAGGTGACAACAAGGACAAATTGGTAGTAGCAGGGTTATCCCGTGTTGGCAGCTTTTGGCTATAATTTACTTACTCTTAATCTTAATTACCTTTACCATTGCACAAAATCAAAAGTCCCATTCCTTATAACTCCGGAACAATTGTATAAGTGTCTTTGTCAAGATCGATCAATACTTTTGTGCCATCTGCAAAAATTGTCTGCTGCTGCCGATACTTATCATCCAGAAATTCATGGTTGGTCATTTCTATCAGAGCAAGCCTTTTATTGAGATTACACATAGTCCGAACTCGCTGCAATTCCGTTTCAGCGGGCGTAATTGATAAATACGGCAGGCCGGCATGGGCCAGACCATGTAAATAACCTGAGTCATTCTCCGGGATGCCCCATGCTCCTTTTCCAAGCGACCAGGGAATAAAGATTGAATCATGATAAACCAGACTGAAGAGGGGAACGGGTATGCCCATCGCCGGCCCATGGCCGGGATTGGGATTCAAGGCAAACGGCGCATGATGAACTAAATCCAGGTGAGGGATCGCCCAATCGGCGGGTTCTTCGGAACTGACTACTCCAACCTGAGTGCGGATAAAATCAAAACAGTCTCCTCTGTATTGAAGACACTGTTTTCGTGTCACAGGGTGCTCCGGATTGTAGCACTCATCCGGCGGGACAACGGCAAAAACATCCAGATATGCACCTCTGACTTTGACATTATTATTAAGAATAGAACGGTAGTTCTTAGTTACATGCCCGAGAGCCAAACTGGAACATAGAATTGATTGTTTGCCTCCATACCAGGTGCTGCCGTAATACCTGTGGCCATCTTCCTGTATGATCGTATGGTCTTCATTGTATGACTTGGCATCAAGGTAATAATCACGGTATTGGTCATGGAGGGCAAATACATAGCCCAGATCGTCACAAGCCTGAGCAAGAGCACGAAGACCTTCCCATCCACCGGCCTCGGGGCTCGGAGGTAAAATGTCAGGATGCAGATTGTCATATCCCCGAAATCCCCAGCCATCTAAGTGAACATAGGCCTGGTTGACCCCCCTCTTTTCCAGGGCACGTAATTGTTCTGCTCTCTTGTCAAACCTGACATAATAATGATTCTTTTCAGGCTCCTTCTTGTTGTAATAGCTGGACTCCGGCTGGATGTGTATGAGAATATTCGTATGAATTACCGGAGAGCCGATCAAACGCTTTACAATTGGATTACGGGCAATTTTCTCATTTAACGAAACGAAAGATCCATTTTCAATGACATAACGCCGATACCGTTTGGCAAGCGTTACATAGTTGCCTTTACGAAAGAAACACAATCTGGCCCGCCTCGGATATGAAAGTTTTCCCAGAGAATGCGCCCAGCGAGAACCAACCCGTGTAGGTCCGCCTGCAGGATGTGAAAAGTGGCAGCCGCCATCGGCGGGCGTCTCAAGAATAACCATTGCTGCAGAATCACCTTTCTGGTGACCCCACCAGGGCATGTAGAGACCGCGTCCGTAAGAGATTGTGTCATAAAGCCAAACGCGCTGCGACCATTCCTTTGGCAGCAACATTCCCTGCATGAAAGGGACAACTGTGAAATCGAAACTTGCCTTTTCAAAGGGGGCCGGCCATAAACATTGTTTAACAGCAGCGGCATCTTCCTGAGCAACCAGTTCGCAAACGAGATCTTCGCTGGGAGCCTGAAGGCATATATTGAGCTGTAAGCGAATTTCCAGCAGCTCGTCTTCATGGAGGTAGTCATTCAACTGGATTTTTATTCCAGACTTGAATCCTGTTTCATAAGGTTCTATTTTAATTTGCTTCGCATCTTTAAGACACAAAGGGATGTTCCGGCCGCTATGTTCAATAGTCAGATCTCCTTGTGTTGAACCCTCTATGTTCCATGAAATGTCCTTGTCCCTGACTTGCATCGCAAGGGTATTTGAGTCAACTACTACTGTGAGACGTTCCCCCTGGATGATCCACTGAGACGCATCTTGCTTTACATTGACCTTTGGATTGCCCCATTCGAGTTGCGCAAGCTTTCCTGAACAGACATAATCCCAGAAGAGTATCATGCAAATCAATAACAGGTATGTTTTACGAGTCATAAGTTAGTCAACTCCTCTCAAACTTAAACAGAACGCCTTTTGATACTATAAACGACTTCTAAGCTTCCAATCAATCTAACAGAGATTGTGACGTTGTCAAGCAGAGTATTCTTTTGTCTGTTCATTGAGAAAATGGCGGCACTTTCATTGTTATCGCGGTTTTGTTTCCATTGACAGCATGCACTGTGTCCGCTATAGTTATGCAATGCTCGTTTGGCACAAAAACACATGTAACATTAAGAAGAATATAGTTTTATGATTGCTTCTATGACCTTTTATACCTTCGGCTTCGGATTTGAATATCAAGGCTCCGGCCAATCCTGCCTTAGGGCTTGTTTTGGAGACAACGTAAATTGAGCGGTCTATTCTACAATCTGGGCCGAAAGGTCGGGCCGAAAGTTCGCAAGGCCAAGTGGATGTGGCAATCGGTAACCGGCAGCGAGGCCGACGCTATCAAAGTCGAACATGAAGTCGGCCTGGACCTGGCACGCGAAATCAGGCAGCAATTGGGGCGGGAGCAGGAACCACAGACCAACCAGATGTTAAATGAAATAGGCAATCGTCTTGCCGCCCGCGTCGCCAACAAGTCTCGAAGATTCAGTTTTGAAACTGTCAAAGGCCCCGAGCCCAATGCCTTTGCCCTGCCGGGAGGTTTCATCTTTGTGACCCAATCGCTGATTGAACTGTGCCGGTACGATCAGAATGAGATTGCATGCATCCTGGGACATGAGATGGCTCACACTATCCGGGGACACGCAATGAACCGTATCGTCAGCAATTCGGCAATTGCCGTAGCATCCCGGGCAGCACCGATTCGCGGGGTCCTTTCAGGCTGGCTGCGCAAGGTCGGTGTGCAATTCCTCGAGAGCGCTTATTCAAAGGATCTGGAATCAGAAGCGGACCGGCTCGGAGTGCGTCTGGTTGCCGCGGCAGGTTATGAACCAGCCGCCTGCATACAATTATTCTCACGCTTAGCAGAACTGAACTCGCCTCCGGGCCAATTCGATCTCGGCAGTTATTTTTCCTCGCACCCGCCTTTTAATGTCCGTATCGAAAATATCAAGCATCAACTGCGCAAGTATCAGCAACAAGCTCATCCATAGATCTACCGTCGAGGCGCTTTTGTGAATCCAGCAAATCTTTCGGCGTAAGTTGATCCACGTTACCGAACTTGTTTTGAATCTTCCGGACCCACAAGGTCAACGCTTTAACAGCTTCGGGATCGAAATCGTATCCGGATGAATCGGTTAATATCCCGATCGCTTCGGCAACAGACCGCGAATTATGATACGATCGATCTGAAATAAGTGCATCAAACGTATCAGCTACAGCTAAAATGCGAGCACCAATTGGTATAGAAGTATTCAAAAGACCATCCGGATATCCCTGGCCGTTCCATTTCTCATGATGGGCTCGAACAATTTTAACCTCTTGTTCAAGAAAGCTCATTTTGTCAAGTATGCGTACAGCAATAAGCGGATGCTGCTCAATGATCTTGCGCTCACGGGGCGTTAACCTTCCCGGTTTGGATAGAATTGCATCAGGAATCCCGATATTTCCGATATCGTGAATCATAGCAGCACGGCTAAGAACATCTAACTGTTTGGGGGGGATTTTCATCATCCCGGCAATAGCGACGGCATAATGCATCACGCTTTCGGAATGTTTTTTCGCATAAGGATCTTTAGCCTCAAGAGCCTGGACCAATCCCCAGATGCTCTGCATAAACATCTTCTCCGCCTGCTCCGACAGGCCTGCGACACGTCTTTTAAGCTTCTTAATCTTTTCAAACTCAATGTCGCCGGCTTTGAGAACCTTTGACATTTTTTCATTCCAGAGCTTGGCACAATTCCGGCCGGCGCTCTTGGCTTCGTACAGAGCCAGGTCAGCCCTGCGAATCACGTTGCTGGAAGAGTCGCTGAAATCGGGCAAACTTTGGGCAACCCCGCAACTGATCGTCATCGAGACGTTTTCCTGAACCTCTATTTGCTGGACTTTCGCTCGAATCCTCTCTATGAATGTCAGAGCATCGCTCGCTTCGGTTTCAGGCATCAGGACGACAAACTCGTCACCTCCATAGCGGGCGAGTATATCCGGGATCCTCTTCTGGTTTTTCATGCATTCGGCAAATTTTTTGAGGGCATCGTCACCTGTGGCATGGCCAAATACATCATTAATAGTTTTAAAATTGTCGAGGTCGAT
>Ga0268282_1000243_pt1 | contig 30634 bp, 24 predicted proteins | sample saktaG_12_FD_190133 | JGI IMG/M metagenome (GOLD analysis project Ga0268282, IMG submission 190133) | Saline water microbial communities from Sakinaw Lake, British Columbia, Canada - sak_2011_5_24_120m | ecosystem: Environmental > Aquatic > Non-marine Saline and Alkaline > Saline ...
CGCCACGCCTGATCCGGATGATTGGCGATGGCAGGCCAACTCATCCGCTATTCCCTTGTGGCAGGAGCTTCGACATTCGCCCGAGGCGGCATATATCGGCCTGGTTCTGCCCCGGTTTCTGCTGCGGTTGCCTTATGGCAAAGATACAGATCCTATTGAGCAGTTTGATTTTGAAGAATTCTCTCCTTTTGCCGCCCACGAGCAGTACCTGTGGGGCAACTCGGCCGCCCTTTGTACGTGCCTGCTGGCAGGGGCCTTTCGTGAATTCGGCTGGTCCCTTACGAATGGGCTTCGATGTGATCTGGCCGGCATACCCATGCATATATACCAGTCCGATGGCGAGAAGCACATTACTCCCTGTGCAGAGACGATTCTAACCGAGCGGGCGATGGAAGTCCTCATCAGCAGGGGGCTTATGCCGGTGCTTTCAATTAAAGGCCGGGATGCCGTTCGTGTGCCGAGATTTCAGTCGATAGCAGATCCGCCCGCCCCATTGACAGGGCCATGGCGGTAGGGGAGTAGTGGACGTCAGCCACCGATCAGGACAGATATGGGCAAATACACACAGCCCTCAGGGGATATCTGTTTGCACTGTCCCGGGATTGGTGATCGAGATGACGCCTGCCCAGGTGCACATGCATTTGCTCATATCGTTCAGCGCCGGCATGTTGGCGATGAGCACTGTCGGTGAGCCTGGTGCCCACGGCGCGGGTATGATCGGCGTGCACGGCACAGGGGTCGGTACTCCGAGGGCTGCTGACGTGGCCGCGATAAAGGCCGGGTTTGTCGGTGCATTGCACATCCCGAAGGGCGGGATATTTACTACCGGTTTGAAGTCCATGATGTTCGCCGCCGGCTTGTTCTCCACCATTACCTTGTTGACCGGCAGGACTATCAGGGACGACGGGGCTGCCCCGAAACTGCACTGCATCATCGCGCCCATGGCTACCTGTTTTGCCATAGCAGGAAACTCCTGTCTTGATACTGTGTTAAATGAATATTGAGTCTTTGATTAAATTACTCAAACTGACCGATTTTTGAGTCGAACGACATGATAAGCCCTTCAATCACAACAACATAAGTGATTTGTCATTCCCGCGAAAGCGGGAATCCACTTTATCCTTTACGTTCATGGATCCCTGCTTTCGCAGGGATGACAGCTTGAATAGGTCAGTTTGAGTAAATTATATGATTATTCCCTGATTCGTCAAATGTTACATCGTGTTTCCAATCTGTAGTTTTCTGAAACGTATAGGTTTTACCAATCCCTCTCGTAAATCATTAAAGAGAACCGGCGGAACACCCGGCAAGTATACATATCACCAATTCTTGCTGCTGGGAGCACAATTGAATCTTCCTTTTCTGAATGTTTTCTTTTACGACTAATCTATCTACAAGCACTTAATATTTATTGTTTTTGATACTATCTCACAACGAATCACTTGTTTACCTTCCATGTCAAAGAGTGGTAATAAGCAGGAAATGTTTGTATCATAATCGCCATTGTCCCAATCAAATTTCTTTTGCAATAACATCGTAATCTTATCTGAGGGGACAAGTGTAATCATTGGGCCCTGAACGTTTTTGGCTTTAATTTCGTTCATATTGTCTTTGGAGAGAGTTTCGAATTTCTGATGGCGAGAACGCAACTCAGCAAGAGGGATGTCACTGCGAAGAGCTTTCAATGTCATCTGAGTTGAGTGTTCATTCCACTTTGCAGGATGGGGTATCTGAATGTTCTGAAAACCGGCATTTGCCAGAGTTACAGAAAAACTTACAGAATCTCCCGAGTTAAACTGTGACGGTAATTGATCGAACTGTATGCTAATGGCTTGATAGGGTGTTTTCCGAACGGTTGTGACCCACTCCAAAGCCAGTTTCTCAGCTGCCTGAAATGCTGGTGGTGTTTGTATTGTTCCGGTGGTGATTTTTTCTATCGTTGTTTTGTCATTTCCCTTAATGCTCAATTTACGAATTGCAATTCCAGGGGGTAGATTTTGGGGAGCCTGAAGCCGGACAAATTCTTCGTTCCTTAAAGCATTCACCAAAGGGAGGAATCGTGCTTCTTTGAAATGAGCCCGATAAATACCTGTATTTGAGAATTCAGTGTTCGAGCGATTGCTTCTGATCTTAAGGACCGTTTCTCCATCGTTAGCGATCAATAGCTCGTTAGGAAGCGTGGTTTCCCCTTCATTTGACCAATACGTTATTTCTAAATTCATAGTTTTGTTCCTTTTAATGTCCAATGGCTTACATGCCAAGAGACTCAACAATAACAACAATATGGTTAAATGTTTTGCGTCCATTACGTATCCTCTATGGGTGTCCAGTTTTCACTGGTTTTAGTGGTGAACCATGCTTTGAAGTCATTGTAATAGTAGTTTGGTACATCAGGGCCATCACTACTCATAATGACACCACTTTGCACATGCCATGGGTTGGAGCCAGTAGCACCCCCAGAGTATTCATCAAACCATCCCAGAAGATGTCCAGTCTCATGAGCATAAGATGTAGGCCAGCTAGGCACTCGGAACCATTCAGCAGAGTTTGCTTGTCCAGTCCCCTGAAACAATTTTACTTCATGGTGTTCACCACTTGCAACAAATTGCACTTGAATACGCACTTTAAACTTGCAACATTTTCTGCTTTCAGGGCAATCGCATTCGTCATCTCTGTTGCAATCCTGTCGATGGAAAATCCATTTCTCCGAGAGCTGTCCCTCTATGTCGTCTTTGAACTCTTCTTTGTCTTCATCTGAGACGGCAGCCCCCACTGCCGGCATCGCAGCTCCCCCACTAGGTCTGGGGCCCTGCATATTAAGCAATTTGATTTTGACATTTATAATAATGATGCCATCTTCAAATTTGATATCGTATTTCTTTGTCCATCCATAGGGAGGACTGCTCATCCTTTCGGTTCGAGTTTCACTCGCCTGGTTGGTATAGTGGTGAAATTTAAGATTATTCTCACTTTCGCTTGAGGCACCTGAGGCTGAAACTTCAAATCCCACTTCCCATTCCGGCCAGTCATCGGTAGGTTTCTGTGACTCCCACTGTAGTCTGCGTACCTGAGAGCTGTCTAGTGGGGCTGATTCAGTTGCAATATTTTGGTCATCTGACAGCTTTTTTAGTGAGAAACTTACATCGGTACCGTCGTCAATATTTGTTGCTTCGGCTTGTAACTCGGCATTGTCACCACATTTAACTTCAGTGGGGTTAAATCTGCCGACAATCGATGGTTGATATGGACACTCTTCGGTAGTTCTGTCGCATTGCCTATCAGACCTTTCATTTCCAGCGGATCTCGCTGCTCTTCTGTCACTACAACCTCTCGGCATAATTACTCCTTAAGCCTCAAGTTAACCACTTTTTGAGGAAGGTCATTGAATCTTTGTAAAGCCTATCAACCTTTGCGGCCTCGTTTGTTATCGATTCGTCGTTTAAGATTGATGCTGCCCATGGAAATTGTGGGTCCTTGTCAAATCCTGAGCCCAGTAGAAACATCAGGGCCGTATACAGCACAACGCCGCGTTCACTTGTGATATTGTATGACCTTGCGGTTTTCATACCTTCAGTGATGAGTCTCCGCAGGACGGGCTCGCCGAGTTGTCGGCACTTGTGCGGCCAAATCTCGCGGAGTTGGACAACCGCTACACTGCCGGCATTTGGCGATGGGGAGCGATCAAAATCCTCGAAGGAGATTTCGCGAATTCTCAAGAGCGCCCTTCCCAAATATTCATTCTCAACGCCCACTGCTTCATCGAGGTATTCCATTACCTTGCCATTAAGTCTTTCGATTCGCGTTGCCGGCCCGGTTATTGTCTCATCCCTCAGAATCACTGATGCCCATGGTAATTGTATATCTTTATCGAAGTTGCTGCCCAGGAGAAATACGAGGTTGATATACAAACACACATCGCGCTCTGTTGTGAAGTCATATGTATTTGAACGCTCAATGGCATATTGGATGACATCCCGGATTATAGGCTCGCCATGGATCTCGTAGTACTTAGGGAAGAACTTCTTGATGTGTTCGACCATGCTGTCTTCGAAGCGTTTCAGTGAAATCTTACCCAGTTCATCGTGTTGTTCTTTACGAATTTTTAGCATATACTTATCTGGTTCTTCCTAAGCTTGTGTAAGCGGTACTTTTTCGGCCTGGACCTTCTCGCCATCTGACGAAAGCCGCAGCAGATTAGAAGGTTCTTCTTCTTCCGTAATATAAGTGCTTATTGGCCCGAAGACAATCTTTGTTTCCTCGGTATTGCACGTCGGCAAGTAAATCCTGAGCACACGCGGGTCATAATAGCGAAAATATATAAGTTTACCATCCGGGTCATAGACCATCAGAAATCTTCGAAAATGCTGACGCATCGCTCGAATATCAACTTCAGCAGGTGTTATTACGAAGATCCCCCAATGTTTGCCCCAGCCTTGCTCGCAAACCAATTTGGTGAAAGGGTGGTCGTATTCCAGTTTGACCAGGTACGGTGCGGTTGCGGCCATATCCGGCTCAAGCTCGCCCCGATAAAGGCAAATGTTTTCCGGCTCGTGTTCCCAAAGCAGTTGCGGTAGTTGCTCCACCGAAGCACCGTCAAGCACGGTGAAAACATTGGTCTCAGGTTGTGAGAACAAATATTTGATAAGTGACTGAGTTATAACTTTATCGACCATTAATTTTTTTCCAATTGGCTGACTCATTAGCCGGCTTGCTGTTGTTGCCTTGCCTTCTCACATTCTTCACAGAACGGCGTTCCATCTTTTGCGGCACTTTTCAATGTAGTGGCCTGGGCGCTGAACTTCACCGGCGTTGGCGGTTTGGGAGGTTTGGGCGGCTCGCTTACTTGACCCGGCTCCGCAGTATCGGCTTCGAGCGGTGTCGTTGGCGGTTGCGGAGAGCACCCGGAACCGGAGCCGGCTGCACCGCCGCTGTTGATCATCACAGTAGGAGTGCCGGAAATCGCCACCCCCGACGGGCCGATATCGATAAAGTTGGCTCCGGCTTTGAGAGAGAGCTGCATCCCAGCTTCAATGACCACGTTCATTCCGCCCTTGATGTGGACGTCCATGCCCGCCTCCAGCGCATGTTTCATACCCGCCTTCTGCTGCAAGTCCATTCCGGCATCAAGGGAAACGGTCCCATTAATCTTTTCGTTTTGGTCTCCCTTGACAGTCAGATGTTTATCGCCACCAACTTCCTCGATCTGGTCGCGTTTGACAATCAAATGTCGATCCTGGCCAGTTAACTCCTTAGCGTCGTTTTTAATGCGGATATCCAGGTTTTTTTCGCCGTGGATGAAGATCTGCTCTTCGCCCTTTTTGTCTTCGAAGCGGATTTCGTTGAATCCTTCGCCGCCCTTGCTGGAATTCGATTTTATAGTGGACATCGTCGGGTTTTTCTTCGGGTCGTATGGCGGCATGGCCTTGGCGTTATAGACCCGGCCGGTAATGATTGGCCTATCAGGGTCGCCCTCCAGAAACTCCACAATAACTTCCTGGCCGATACGCGGAATATACATCGAACCCCAATTCCTGCCCGCCCAAACCTGAGCGACTCTTATCCAGCAGGAGCTGTTTTCGTCGGCGTTATTGTAACGATCCCAGTGGAATTTGACTTTGACCCGGCCGAACTCATCGGTGCAAATCTCTTCACCCTTTGGCCCCACTACAAAGGCCGTCTGGGGGCCGGAAATTGTGGGTTTGGGGGTAATCCGAGGTGAACGAAACGCCTTTGAACTTTTGATAGCAGTAAAGCTGCACGAAAAGGTGCACTCACTGCCTGCGGCTCCGGTTGAGAAGATATCATCTCCCTGGATCGTGAAATTTGCGGACGTAATGAGGTATTCCTGGTTCTGGTCAGCAATTGGGTGGTTGCTCAATCCAAATAAGTATCCGGTACAGATGCCGCGTGAGTCGCTGTTAGCGATTGCTACCTTATACTGGGCCTGAAGCTCTTCTATACGCTTTTTGGCGTATTCTGTTCCGTCATTAGCGGAGGTGTAATCACCGGGATAATCGTAGATTTCATAACTGTTCTCTGAACTGCCTTGTTCCTCGCTGCCGCTCGCTTTTGCCCTGGCGAAAAGAGGTGTTTGGGGTTTTTCAAAAGAAAAATCGTTGATCGCATATGAGCCGGGTTGCAGATGGGTTTCGACGAACCAGTCCGAAATAGACTCTTCTGTTGTGGGTCCCTTGTCAGATGGATGATATATAAGTTCTCCGAACTGAGGATAAACCTCATGGGAACTGGGTGAATCAGCCATGACCAATGAGTGTTTGCCGTTTTCGTGCTTAAAGTAGTAGTATATCCCCTCTTGTTCCATCAGCCGGCTGATAAAATTAAAGTCGGTCTCACGGTATTGCACGCAATATTCCCACGTGCGATATTCGCCGTTTAAGCCATTCTCAAAATCAGTGAATCCGCGATCACCAAAAATCTGCTCAATAATTTCGGGCACAGTCTTCTTCTGGAAGATCCGGCAGTCAGCCATGCGGGTCAGAAACCAGAACCAGGGAACTATAGTTGCCCTGTACCGAGATAGTTGGCCGGAGGATGTTAACTGAGTGAAGTGGCTCACAAAGCCGTTGAAGTAGCGGACTCCCTCATCACCAAGATTAATATCACCAAGATTAAGACGGATGCTTACGTTCTTCCCGACGATGCTCTCGGGCTCGATCTTATCGTCTATGCTGGCCAACTCCAACTTGTATTCGAATAGCCGACCAAGCTGTTCGGTGCCCGAGAAGCTTATCAGCAAAAGAGCATCCTCACCCAGCGTCGTTTCAATTGCCAGTTCCCTGTGTTTCTGTGTAGGTTTCTCAGACATTTTTACAATTCCACCTATTAGATATTTCAGAACACTTGATTCTACATTTTGTGCTGCTCGTTTGCAACGGTTGTCATTTGGCGGATTATCCGGCCCATATTACACATTTTAATCGAATGAATAGACAAACTTGCTGTCCTTTACTCCGACGTGTACCCGTTTCGCGGTTTCACCTTCCATAAGCCGAGTCAGCAGCTCATGGCTGATTTCAGGCAGGACTGTGTTGGTCAGAATTGCATCAACCGTTCGAGCTCCACTCTCAACTTCGGTACAGCGGCTGGCAATAAGATCAACGGCCTGGTCGTCATAAGTAAACGGTATCTTGTGATTTTCCTGCGTCCGGCGGCCGATTCGACCAAGCTGCAGGCGAGTAATGAGCTTTAGAGTTTCGTCTGTGATTGGATAATAGGGTACCGTGACAAGTCGGCCTAAAAGAGCCGCAGGAAAGACCTCCAGCAACGGCTTGCGAAGAGCCTTGGATATCCCTTCGGACTCAGGCATTAACTTCGGATCTTTGCACATATCCATTATCAGGTCGGTCCCGCAATTGCTGGTCAGCAGGATAATTGTATTCTTGAAATCTATCAGGCGCCCTTCGGCATCTTCCATTTGCCCTTTGTCAAAAACCTGGAAGAATATCTCGTGCACGTCACGATGGGCCTTCTCGACTTCATCGAGCAAAACGATGCTGTAGGGACGCCGTCGCACAGCTTCTGTGAGAACTCCTCCTTCGCCGTAGCCGACATATCCCGGAGGCGAACCCTTGAGCGTCGAGACGGTATGGGCTTCCTGGAACTCGCTCATGTTGATTGTAATCAGGTTGTTCTCGCCCCCGTACATTGCCTCGGCCAGGGCAAGCGCCGTTTCGGTCTTGCCAACGCCGCTCGGGCCGACCAGAAACATCACTGCAATCGGCTTGTTCGGATTCTCTATTTGGGCCCGTGATGTCGTGATTCTCCTGGCAATTGCTTCTAAAGCGTGGTCCTGGCCGATAACACGTTTTTTAAGCCTGTCGGCCAGATTTAAAACAGCTTCGATTTCATTCTTTACCATTCCGCCAACCGGAATCCCCGTCCAATCGGCAACGACAGAGCCGACCGCTTGTGCATCTACGCAAGGAAGAATCAACGGCGTTTCGCCCTGTAAATCGCTGAGCTGCTCCTGCAGCGTTTTGAGTTGCTTGAGTGATTCCTCCCTGTCGAAGGTTACTGCGGCCTCTGGTGCTTCCGCGGCAGCCTCGCCGGCATTGCTTGCAGCCGTTTCGGGTGCTTCACCGGTTTTTGTCTCAGTTTCGGGAGTCCCTTCTTCCGCTGTCGGGGCCTGCTCAATCGTCCCTTCTCCGGATTCCCGCAGTTTGGCGCGAATCTCCAGTATGGAATCGACCAGCACCTTTTCTTTCGACCAGCGTTCTTCTATCTCAGCTAACCTCTTGCGTTCCGCTTCGAGTTTCTCAGAAATCTCCGATTCGCGGTTCTTGTGATCCACGCCGGTGACAGTTTCTCTTCCTATAATCTCCAGTTCCGTTTCCAGGGCTTGAATTCGCCGGCGGCAGTCCTCCAGCTCGGGGGGCACCGCATGCTGGCTGACGGCCACTCTTGCGCACGCCGTATCGATCAGACTGACTGCCTTGTCCGGCAGTTGACGCTCAGGGATATACCGGTGTGACAAACGAACCGCCGCATCAAGGGCCTCATCCAGAATCTGAACACGGTGGTGCTTCTCCAGATTCGAAGCCAGTGATCGCATCATGAGTAACGCCTTTTCCTCTTCCGGCTCTTCAATCTTTACCACCTGAAATCTGCGGGTCAGTGCCGGATCTTTTTCAATATATTTCTTATATTCAGCCCATGTGGTGGCTGCAATTGTTCGCAAGGTACCCCGGGCCAGGGCCGGCTTGAGCAGGTTGGCTGCGTCACCCGTACCGGCGGCACCTCCGGCTCCTACGAGAGTATGCGCTTCGTCGATGAACAGAATAATCGGCTGTGGCGAGCTTTGAACCTCTTCGATGACCTGACGCAGGCGGTTCTCAAATTCGCCTTTCATGCTCGCACCCGCCTGCAGCAGGCCTACGTCCAGCACACGAACGGCCACGTCCTTGAGCGAAGGCGGTACGTCTCCTTCTGCGATTCGCTGAGCGAAGCCTTCGACGACCGCCGTCTTGCCGACACCCGCTTCTCCAGTCAAAATGGGATTGTTCTGCCGGCGTCGCATAAGAATATCGATTATCTGCCGGACTTCCACGTCACGTCCCACTATCGGATCCATTTCCCCGCTCCGGGCTTTTTCCGTGAGGTCTACCGAAAACTTGGCAAGCGCTTCGGCCTTTCCCATTGCCGCCGGTGCCATTTCTCCGGCGTCACCGCCGGCTTCGGCCTCTCCGCGCAGTGTGCTGCCGTCGGTTGCTGTGAGGGTTTCCTCAGGCGAGCCGCTCACGATTTTCGCAAAATTATCCGTCAACTCTTCCAGCTTGATTTTGCCGAACTCATTCGAAATCCTCATAAGAACATTCTTGAGCCCGCTTGTCTTAAGCATGCCGACGATCAGGTGGCCTGTGCGAATCTGCGACTCACCGAATAATAGGCTGCCGTAAACCCAGCCTCGCTCGACAGAATCTTCAAGGTGGGAAGACAAGTCAGAAATGCTTGTAGAGCCTCGGGGCAGCCGATCAAGTTCCGCTGTCATATCGGCAACGAGTCGCGAAGGATCTACATCGAAGTGCTTTATGATGCGGTGGAGGTCTGAGTCGGGCATCTTCAAGATCTGGTGCAGCCAGTGTACAAGCTCTACGTAAGGATTGCCTCTCAGCTTGCAGAATATTGTAGCGCCCTCAATAGCTTTGTAGCCTATACTATTGAGCTTTCCGAACAGGGATGTGCGACTTATTTCAGCCATAGTTAAGTCCTTTCGTCTTGACTTAAATTGGTCGTGGGAATAAACATGTTCCAGCGAGAGCCGTTCAAAGGTCCGATCCATCGATATAAGGCGCTGAATCCGCCGGAATTTCTTTCCCACGAGTATTACCCGTGATTTTCGCTGAAATTCTCAACTAAATGCTGCGTTGTGTCAACTTTTTTCTGATTTCTCTGAATAAGATGTTGGAAGTGTTGTTACTATACCTGTTTCAGAACACATCAAATGCGACTTGCACCCGCTTGCATCATGGCCAGAGCACCAAAGTTCAGACTGTTTCCTGCGACCAGAAGATTCGTAGGCCATCCTCCCGAACTGCCTATCTCGACAATGTACTGGTATGAGCCGCCTGCCGTGTTGTGTCCGACCGGCACAAATTCAATTCTACTCAGGTGCGTGACAAAGTCAAGATGAATCTCGTGAAATTCGGTTTTCTGCCCGGTGACTTCTTCAGCAGGGAGTTTTAAGGGATGTGTGACATATCAGCCACTGTGACTACATTTTGCGATGTGTCCACGGATGGGGCTGATGCTATGTTTTTTGCTATGTCATGCTAAGATGAGGACCCACGGATGATTTACTTATCCACAAATGGCCAGCCGGTGCCGCATGTCAACGGAAGAGAGTTGACTGTCTATTTTCGATGTGACCTCATTGCGTGCAACTATTTTCAATGCCGGGGTCATATTCCAATATTTTCCTTCGATTATACTCAGATGCTACCAGACTTGAATCCCCAAGAATTTACATCGAAGAAGTACACCGCCACCTTGGGGTTAGGCATGCCGTTGGAAAGGGTAAATAAAGCCGGACTATTAATGAACTGCACAAGGTTCGTATTAGTAATCTCGGTCTTAGTGCCATGAACATCATCCACCTTCGTCACTACTTTGTTATCCAGGCACCCCTGCTTCCATTTCCATCTCTTCGGACCCTTTATCCGTGTGCGCTCTCTGCGAAGGAAATGAAAGCCATTTTTACCTACAATCATCACTACCAGAGAACGGTTTCCACTTGCATTGTTGGGTATAGCAGGCCACATCACCGCATTCTCGCTAACCCGATCCCCGCCGTCAGCCAAGACCCCCTGTTTCAAGCGTTCCGCGTATTGGGCATCCGTCTCATGCGCTAGCCTTGTTACACCGCCCGGGCGGGCAAGTCCACACCCTTTGATTTTGACAGCGTATCCGTAACAATTCGAGTTAAGATCCCATGTTTCGCTCATCGCTTAACCTCTTAAAACCATAAAGTTGGTGACAGTCACTTATCCTTCCTGATGACTCGCTCAGCGGATTGCCAGGGCCGCCTTCTTTCTTAAATTATTCTAACCGTATATCTTGATCTGCCCGAGGTTCTCGGGCACGCTTGCTATGTAAATCCGGCACTATGCCGCTTTAAACAGGCTTTGTGAGAGTTAGTTTATCCGCCTGATGTCGATCAAGATTTCTCACCTGGATGTCCTCAAGTGACACTCTTAAGCCAGCATATCCTCCATTCTGGTCCAGTGCCGGGCAAAGTCAAGATGAATTTTGCAAAATTCCGGTTTATTTCCTTTACTATTTGCTCCCATTTGCCTGGATTAGGTAATTTCAATGGAGGGCTAAGGCCGGCGTCGGCTGCGGTTTTGTCCTGACGGAAACACTTGCCCCAATTGTGCGGGGCATTGGATGGAGCCTTCGAAATTTTTACAGACAGCCGGAATTTTTTATTTATATTTTTTTTAAGGAACTTGACATAATATTCCGATTTGCATAGAATTGCGCCTAAATTGTAAGAGAGGCTTAGGCAATACGCAAGTGAAGTGGTGTGGCCAGCATGATTTTCGGTCTTTCTTACTGTTCGCCGGAGAAAAGACGCCGTTGAGCTATGTCTTATAGCTTTCAGCTTATTTGGAATGTATCGTAAGAGAATGATGGCGGACTTGATGTGTATCCGGTTTTTGGGATGTAGGGGAAGGCCCGCATGCCTGCCCTGGGCAACCACATGGGGTTGCCCCTACGTATTATCGCTTTAGACCAAAGGCGAACCCTTTAAGATAATGGTTTGACGGGATGTGCCATGGCAATTGATATTGAAAGCCTGCTTTCCGAAGTAAGCCCGGAATCGCCTTGCGGCGAAGATCTTTCATATGACGCATCTTTCCTTGCCCTGGAGGACATGTTGCGATCCAAAGCAGGGGGCGGCGTAGTAGAGGGCGTGGAGGAAGCGGCAGAGGAACCCAACTGGCGGGAAATTCGCGAGAAAAGTCTGGAGCTTTTGCAACGTTCCAAAGACCTCAGAGTTGCAATGTATCTTGTACTTGCCTCTTTGAAAATGGATGGCCTTGCCGGCCTGCGAGATGGGCTGGCTTTACTACTTGGACTGCTGGATCGCTTTTGGGAGCATCTTTACCCCAAACTCGATCCTGAAGATAACAACGACCCGTTAGAACGGATTAATATTCTTCAATCGCTGTCTCCGGAGACGGTGAGCGTTCGGGATCCGATGAAATTCAAGCAACGGCTCGCTGAAGTACCTCTGTGTAATTCACCTCAGATGGGCCGGTTCAACCTCAGAGACATCCAGGTCGCCAAAGGAGAGACTTCGGCGCCGGGTGGCGGGGGAACCGCCAGCCCCAACATGTCGGTAATTGATGCGGCTTTTCAGGATTCGGCAACCGACGAGCTGCTGGCGGCATCCCAGATCACAGAAGAAGCTATCGAACATTTGGCTACTATCACTACGGTCTTCTCAAAAAATGCTGCTCAAGGGCAGACGCCCGATCTCAGTGATTTCCAGTCGATTCTGGGAAATATCCACAAGTGCATTCAGGGGTATCTGGCAAAACGCGGTTACGGCGAGGCTTCAGAAGAGAGTGCTCCGGCGGATGCTGCGGCCGGCGGCGAAGCCAAACAAGGCGGAATATCTCTTGCAGGAGAGATTCGGTCCCCCAAAGAAGCCCTTTTAGCTATCGAGAAGGTCTGCCAGTATTTCGATCGCAATGAACCATCAAGTCCGGTTCCGATGCTTTTACGCAGAGCGCAAAGGCTTGTTTCAAAGAACTTTACAGATGTTATTGCTGATATCTGCCCGGATGCTATGAGTCGTGTGCAGTTGATAGGTGGAGCCGGCAGTAGCGATTCCGAGAGCGAAGAGAGTAGTTAGACAGGTCAACTAAATATTTGACAGGGGGTTTGAGAATACCGATATTTTTCGGCGTTCGTTGTTATTAAGAAAGGACTGAGCATGGCAAAGAAGAAAAGTAGTCAAAAATTCATAGGCCGCAATCGAGCGCCGCGAGTCCAGGTGGAATATGATCTGGAGCTTTATGGCGCTGAGAAAAAGATCAATTTGCCGTTTGTAATGGGGGTAATGGCTGACTTATCGGGCAAACCGGCAGAGGCCCCTCCCGGCGTCGCCGATCGAAAGTTCCTTGAGATAGATGTCGATAATTTCGACGAGCGACTCAAGGCAATGAAACCGCGAGTAGCCTTCCAGGTGCCGAATACACTAACCGGCGAAGGTAATATGAGCGTAGATATTACTTTCGAGAGTATGGATGATTTCTCGCCGGCAGCAGTGGCACAAAAGGTAGATGCCCTGAATAAATTGTTGAAGGCCAGAACGGAATTGTCCAATCTGCTGTCATACATGGATGGTAAGAGTGGTGCCGAAGAGCTGTTAGCAAAAGCCCTGAAGGATAAGGCCCTGCTAAACGCCCTGACTTCGACGCCGAAACCTGAAGCTGAATCTACCGAGAGTGGCAAGGAGGAATAATCCCATGGCAGAAGAAATGAAAGATCAACAAGAATCGCAGGCAGCAGAGACTGTAGCGATAGAGCCGAGTGAGTTCGATAGTCTTCTCAAGAAAGAATTCAAACCGAAGTCAGACCATGCCAAGGAGGCTATCAATTCGGCGGTGCGAACGTTGGCCGAACAAGCATTGTCGGATACAGCTCTCATTACTGACGATTCGGTCAGGACAATCGAGTCCATTATAGCCGAGATAGACCGCAAGCTGTCCGAGCAGATCAATCAGATTATGCACCACGAGGACTTCCAGAAGATCGAGAGTGCCTGGCGTGGGCTTTCTCACCTTGTGAATAACACGGAAACGGACGAGACGCTGAAGATACGCGTGCTTAACCTCCCTAAGAAGGATTTGGCCAAGACGCTCAAGAAGTACAAAGGTACGGCCTGGGATCAAAGCCCGCTTTTCAAGAAGCTTTACGAAGAAGAATATGGCTCACCGGGCGGCGAACCTTACGGGTGTCTAATCGGTGACTATCATTTTGATCATAGTCCGCCGGACGTTGAGATACTCAACGGTGTAGCCCAGATCGCAGCCGCTGCACACACACCTTTTATCTCTGCCGCTGCGCCGACACTGATGAACATGGATTCCTGGAATGAGTTGAGCAACCCCCGCGACCTGACGAAAATCTTCCAGACAGCGGACTACGCCCCCTGGAGGTCCCTGCGAGAGTCCGATGATTCCAGGTATATCGCTTTGACAATGCCTCGATTTCTCGGCAGATTGCCCTACGGGTCCAAAACAAGTCCTTGCGAAGAGTTTGATTTCGAAGAGGAAAGTTCCGCCGGCGACCACTCCAAGTATCTCTGGGTGAACTCCGCTTATGCTATGGGTACTAACATCAACCGTTCTTTCAAGGAGTTTGGCTGGTGTGCACGTATTCGAGGCGTGGAAAGCGGCGGTATGGTCGAAGGACTGCCCTGTCATACCTTCCCAACTGATGACGGTGGTGTGGATATGAAGTGCCCAACAGAGATTGGAATCACCGACAGGAGGGAAGCGGAGCTGGCCAAGAACGGCATGATGCCTTTATCACACTGGAAGAACGAGGATTACGCATGTTTTATAGGTGCCCAGTCACTACAAAAACCGACCGAATATGAAGATGCCGATGCAACGGCCAATGCCAAGCTGGCCGCAAGGTTGCCTTACCTGTTTGCGACTTGCCGGTTCGCTCATTTTCTTAAGTGCATCGTCCGTGATAAGATCGGTTCTTTCAAAGAGCGCGATGATATGGCGAAATGGCTCAATCAGTGGATCACGCAATATGTCACAAGCGATCCCGGTGCTTCGGAAGAAGTTAAGGCCAAGTACCCCCTAGCGGCGGCGGAAGTTGTTGTGGACGAGGTTGAAGGAGATCCCGGGTATTACTCTGCAAAGTTCTTCCTGAGACCCCATTACCAGCTCGAAGGTCTGTCCGTTTCGCTACGGCTGGTTTCGAAGCTGCCATCGGTCAAGAAGGGCGGTTAATGAGTAGAGTCTGATTTGATCTTCAATACGCTTAACATGGTTTTTTATTGATAAGTTGAGCGCTGAAACTTTGACAAGCATTTTATATATAAGGAGTTGACAAAATGGCAGGTGATTGTTTTCTAAAAATCGATGGAATCCCGGGGGAAAGCACTGATGATAAGCATAAGGACTGGATTGAGTTGATGTCGTACTCTTCCGGTGTTGCTCAGATGGCCGCAGGTGAACGAAGCACGGGTGGAGCGGCAACCGGGGGGCGATGTAGCCACCAGGACATCTCCATTGTTAAGGGGATGGATAAGGCTTCTCCCACGCTTAATCTGTACTGCTGCCAGGGCAAGCACATCCCGAAAGTGGTGATCGAACTCTGCCGTGCCACCGGCAACAAGGAAAAATACATGGAATATAAAATGGAGGATGTGATAATCACTTCAGTCAGTGTCGGCGGCGGTGGGGGCGGCCTGCCTACCGAATCGGTGACCTTCAACTATGGCAAGTTAACGTGGAACTATCTCCAGACGGACCACAAGACGGGCGAAGTTAAGGGTAACGTTGAGAAATTCTGGAGCCTGATTGACAATAAGGGCGGTTAGTAATCAGCAAACAGGCATCCAGTTACCGTGTGCCGGCTTTCTGTGCTTTAATATTGCGCGGCAGGAGTGTCTAATGCCCGTGACGGAGGTTTATCGTTATGCAAACGGAAGAGTTTTTGCGGGCCGGCCAGCTCAATGAGGCATTGGCCGCCCTGGAAGATGAGATTCGCAGCGATCCTACGGATGCCAAGCTTCGTGTTTTCCTTTTCCAACTGCTGGCTGTTTTTGGAGATTGGCAGCGGGCTCTGACCCAGTTAAACGTAGCGGCAGAACTTGACGCCTTGAATTTACTCATGGCTCAAGTCTGCCGAACGGCGATCAGTTGCGAAGCGTTCCGGGCTGAGATATTCGCCGGTAAACGCTCGCCGCTTGTTTTCGGTGAGCCGGACGAGTGGATTGCATGGCTGGTCCAGGCCAACCAAATGATAGCGGAAGGAAAATACGAAGCGTCTCAGAGCCTGCGAGATCGTGCGTATGAGGCGGCTCCGGCCGTTCCTGGATCTATCGATGGTCGGCCTTTTCAATGGATATCAGACGCCGATTCCAGGTTTGGTCCGGTGCTGGAGGCCATTATTGACGGCAAATACTACTGGGTGCCGTTTACAGCCATAAAAAGTATCCGAATTGAGGAGCCCACCGACCTGCGAGATACAGTCTGGATTCCTGCCCAGTTTACCTGGGTCAACAGTGGTGAAGCGACTGGCCTGATGCCAACGCGATATCCAGGCTCGGAAGCCAGCGAAGATAATGCTATTCGGCTCGCACGCAAAACCGATTGGATTGAACAACCCGGAGATGTGTACCTTGGTTTGGGACAACGCATGTTTGCCACCGACGAGGATGACTTCCCGCTGCTCCAGATACGACAAATAGATTTGGATCACTCTTAATCAGACTGACAAGATGGGATGAATAATGGCTGAACTTACGCCGATGGATCGTCTGCAACCATGCCTGCTTGACCGCCTCACCGATGATGAGCCTGATGTGAGCAGGGAGAGCCGGGACCGACGAATAGTGTCACTGCAAAGATACAAAAATGCGGTGCTTCGCGACCTGGAGATGATTTTGAATTCGAAGAGGCACCCATTGCACGACAACATATATGAGTTTAGCGACGCAGCGCGGTCTGTACTGAACTTCGGCATACTCGACATATGTGGTACGCCCATATTAAATACCAAGCCGACTGAAATTGAATCACAGGTCAAGGAAGCCATCATTTGTTTCGAGCCGAGAATCGCGCAGAGATCATTATCCGTTCGTATGGTCTCTCCGTTGGATTCGGAGTACATCCGTAGTATCTCATTCGAAATTGAAGCGGAACTTTGGGCGCAACCGTTACCGGACCGTCTTTTTGTTAAAACCGAAGTCGATTTGGAAACCGGCCATTACAAATTGAAAGGCGAGCTGAATGGATAGGCGATTGCTGGATTTGTACAATCGTGAGCTGGCACATCTTCGGGCAACGGGGGCTGAATTTGCAAAGGAGTTTCCTAAGATAGCGGGACGCCTTGGCGGTCTGGATGAATTCCAGCCATGTCAGGATCCCTTCGTCGAGCGACTGCTTGAAGGATTTGCTTTTCTCGCTGCGAGAGTTCAACTCAAGCTAAACGCGGAATTTCCCAGATTCAGCCAGTCTTTGGTCGAGACGATTTACCCTCACTATCTGGCGCCTACGCCGTCTATGTGTACTGTTCAGTTCAATCCGGAAATGGATGAGAAAGGTCTTGCTGAAGGCTTTGTAATTCCACGGGATTCCTCGATGAATAGTATGCTGGGCAAGTCGGAACAAACCAGATGTGAGTATCGTACCGCCCATGACGTTACACTTTGGCCGATTAAATTGAATCAGGCGGATTACTATACTCGTGAGTTGGCCTCTCTTGAGATTCCCAATATACCTAATGTCAAAGCTGGGATCAGATTGCGTATCCAAACGACGGCCGGACTTCGTTTCAGTGAGTTGAAATTAGATTCGCTCAATCTACATTTAATGGGAGTCGGCGAAACCCCAATGCATTTGTATGAGCAGTTTTTTGCAAATGCTGCTGCGATAGTAGTACAGCCGGCGACCAGACCCATAGGATGGCAAAAGATCATTGATGCTTCTTGCATCAGGCGGGTGGGTTTCGACAACAAACAAAAACTCCTGCCATACGATGCCATGTCTTTTCAGGGATATCGGCTTTTGCACGAGTATTTTGCGTTTCCTCAGCGATTTATGTACGTGGAACTAAACAGTTTGGGCGATGCAATCAGAAGTTGTAATGACAATCTGTTGGATATCATTGTTCTGTTCCGGGAGCCCAAAATCGAACTTGAGGGCACAATTAATGCTGATAATTTAGGACTATTCTGTGCTCCCGCTATAAACCTCTTCGAAAAGCGGTTGGACAGGATACCCGTTTCGGACAAATTTTTCGAATTTCATGTTGTGCCGGACAGGACCAGAGCGCACGACTTTGAGGTTTATAAGCTTACGAAGGTAATTGGCTATGGCGTCAGGTCAGACCAGTTGGAGGAATTTCTGCCATTTTATCTTGCAAAAGATTTCGGGAACAGCGAGGCGAGCGGCTATTACGTAATAAACCGCGTCCCAATGCCGAAGACTCGAAATGCAGGCTTGAAGGCTCGAAGGTCACGCAGTTACACGGGTAGCGAAGTCTATATTTCTCTTGTCGATCCCCATGCCGCCCCGTTCAGTGCTGACGTGAAACAGTTGGGTGTCGAAGCTCTTTGCACCAACCGTGATTTGCCTTTGCATGTACCAATAGGAATTGGATCTTCCGATTTCACGATGGAGAAAACGGTACCTTGCACATCGATCCGATGCATCGGATCTCCAACTTCGCCCAAGCCTTCTCACGCTGAAGGTGAATTTGCATGGCGCATTATAAATCACCTGTCGCTAAATTATCTTTCGCTAACCGATACGAGTGAACGTGAGGGTTCATCGGCACTTCGCGATATTTTAAGACTTTATAGTGACATGGGCGAGTTGCAAATCAGCAAGCAAATTGACGGCCTTAAATCCATAAGCTCCAGGCCAATCACGCGCAGAATCTCAACATCGGGATCTATTGCATTTGCGCGTGGTTTAGAGGTAACTGTAACTCTTGAAGAGGCGGCATTTGAAGGGACTGGTGTTTTTCTGCTTGGGGCTGTTCTCGAACAGTTTTTTGCCAGATATGTTTCGATTAATTCGTTTACAGAAACAGTAGTTAGAACGCTCGAGCGAGGAGAAATTGTTCGATGGACGATGAGGAACGGACTGCGGTCGATTCTTTAGACGCAGATTTACGGAACAGGCCGTATGATTTTGATTTTTTCCAGGCTGTCAGGCGGCTTGAGTGTATCAACTCCGACCTGCCGCGGATTGGGCATTCACGTCGACCACAAAATGATCCGGTCAGGTTTTGCCAAAATGTCTCTTTAGCTTTTGCACCTTCGACAATTTCAGCATATTGTGAAGCTACCGATGAAGATCCTGCTAAAATGACAGTAAATTTTTTTGGGCTTCTTGGTCAGGGTGGTCCGATGCCGCTGGTAATAACTGAATATATTTATGACCGGCTGCAAAATCACAAAGACAAAACGCTTGCTGTTTTTCTTGATATTTTTCATCACCGAATGATATCGCTCTTCTATCGCGCCTGGGCATGTAACCAGCAATGCGTTAGCTATGATCGCAAAGATGAGGACCGTTTTGCGGTTTACATCGGCAGTTTGTTTGGAATTGGTGATGATTCTTTTCGTAACAGAGACGCCTTGCCCGATGTCGCAAAGCTGCATTATTCCGGACGTCTTGTTTGCCAAACCAGGAATGTTGAGGGATTGAAGGAGATTTTAGAGGACTATTTTGAAGTTACCGTGGACATACAGCAATTTGTCGGGCAGTGGATAAATCTTCCGAAAAACTATCTTTGCCAATTGGGATCATCTTGCGAAAACGCAAAATTGGCTTCGACGTTGATTGTAGGAAGCCGTTTTTGGGAGTGCCAGCAGAAATTCAGGATTAAACTTGGGCCTATGGATTTGCCCAGATACCAGGCTTTTTTACCGGGAAGCGATAGTATTCGACGTCTTATCGCCTGGGTCAAGAATTATGTAGGAGATGAATATTTGTGGGAGATTCAGTTGATATTAAATGCTTCCAGGATTCCGAGGTTATGTCTGGGTAAAATGGGAAAGTTGGGATGGTCGAGTTGGCTCGGCTCCAGGAAGTTTCGGAAGAACGCCGATAATCTTGTGCTGAGGTCATTGGATACATAGCTTGTTTTGGAAATTCAAGCTGGCCACCAGCGGCCACTTTTTAATGTAATTATTTTCTTAATATAAGCTCTTATTAATTTATAAACACTTAGTTGTTAATTTAGCTTTCTTAAGATTCTATTTCTTGTTTTTCTAAGTATGTATAAAAATAGTTATTCTGGCTTGAATAAACAATAGGTTATCGAGCCAAACGTAATTTCTAATCATATTTAAGTTGACAAGAAAAGAGAGAATGTCGAGAATAATATTTTACGGATGACACTATTTAATTCAAGATTATAGGGGAACCGTGCTTGCAAACGATAAGAAAAAGATGGAGAGTCACGTACTTGAGGCTGCAAATCGGCTTCGTCTGATACAAGTTGACTTTGCAGATGAGAGTGAACAGACGAGAACAGCCTATCTCAGTGAGGAGATTGAAAAGGCGTTGAAGAGCGTTTTGCCTGATGAGCGTAATGAATTCCTGGGCAGATTATTAGAGAAGTTTCCTGTCGGCAGTTTTATTACTCAGGCTATATCGACAGAAACGACCGTCGAAAGCCCTCCGGCGGTTGATGAGTCAGAGCTTAAAAATGTCGAATTTTTAGTTCGAAGTCTCCTGGAAATAGCCCCGACACTTTCAGACGACCAAAAGGATTTTGTCGATAGAAGCCTGCGAGAGGCTGGATTGAGACCAAAAGCCCGGCAGGACAATTCCATAGAATTGGATCAAAAACTGAAGCAAAAATTTAAGGTCGCCGATGAATGCAGTATTAGTGCCGACCAGATCTCCGAGCTCAATGCGACACTTATTGATTTTGTTTTGAAGCTTGAACCATTGGTATGGAACACTTGGCGTCAATTGTCACCGCGGTCTACTGTTCGTCCGCAGGGTGCTCTAACGAAAAAAATAGGGCAGTTTTTAAGTAGCGACGCCGAGGTCTCTGTTAATCAGGTTGATGATGATCTCAAAGTGTTGCAGCGACTTATTGCGGCAATGACCAGTGCGGTTAGCCGCGCAGGTGGCCAGTTTGCGAAACGTCATCTCGCTAGGTTTTCACCGTTAGAGATTGAAGCTTTGGTGAAAATGGAACCCGGAAGCGTTTTTGTCAGCCATGATGTGAAATGCTGGAAAAAATATAAAGAACTGGCCGAGACGTTAAATGAAGACTCCATCGAAATGGAAATAAGAAAGGCCATCGTCGATTACGTGGAATCTTTGACGAAAGGAATGGGGCCGTGACGTCAATACAGGGGAGTACCGTATGGCTATAGAAGGCGAAATTCATTGGTGTGAGGGTCTCTTTCTTCAGCCTCATCACCTTCAGATCATGCAAAGAAATATTATCGAGAAGTTCACAAGGCAGTCTCGTATGTTTTGGAGCTATCCCTATGGTCTGATGGAGGCGAAAATATCTGATGATCAACTGGAAAATATGAGAGTTTCCTTCGATCGGCTCCGAATTATAATGCCGAGCGGGCTGGAAGTGAACGTTCCTGACAATACGAATCTCCCCTCGCTTGACATAAAACAGGCATTTGCGTCTACGAGTGGAGCATTGACTATAAGTATTGGCGTGCCGGTATGGTACGCTTCACGTGGCAATGTTATTGAAAAGGGGGATGATCAGGATTGGCGTGCCAAGCGCACATATATAGTTACTGAGATTGAAAAAACGGACGAAAATACAGGTGAAAATCCGCAGCCGGTCCAGCTCCGTCAGATAAACGCCAGGCTGTTGCTTGAAAATGACGACCCCTCAGACCTCGAAGTATTGCCTTTGCTGAAAATCACCCGTGCCGCAGGCGAGGATATTGGGTTGCCTCGGCGAGATCCGACATACATACCCCCATGTTTTGTGGTTGGCGGCTCATCCGTACTTAGAGATCTGCTTCACGATTTAACCAGCCAGGTCATGGCCAGTCGGAATGAACTGGTCGTCCAAATTAACCGTGGGGGCTTTAGTGTTGAGAATATGCGAGGTGTTCAATTCGAACAAATGCTTCGTCTCAGAACGCTTAATCGCTTCAGTTCTCAGCTTGGTTCTCTTGTTAGTATCTCCAGCAGAGTTGCACCTTTCCAGATGTATTTAATGCTGAGGCAGCTACTTGCTGAACTTGCCGCCTTACGCCCTGACCGTGACCAGTATGAAGTCGTTGGGTACGATCATGACAATCTGGCAGTTGCTTTCAACGAGCTTTCGAATCGCATTCGTGGATTGCTCAAAGGCGTTATAAGGGCCAGGTATCTCAAGATACCGTTTACTATAGACCATGAGCAGAAAATCTTTGCCGCTACACTCACAGATGAAGCGTTATCGTTACCCAATGAATATTTTCTTGCTATCAAGACGAAGCAGGATCCTTCGGAATTGGCTAAACTTGTTTTAGATCGTGACAAATTCAAAATGATGCCGCAAAGTCTTGCAAATCAGCGAATCTTCGGCGTGCAGCTTGCCCAGGAATTGTATCCTCCGGTTGAACTGCCGGCCCAGGTAGGCCTTCATTATTTTCGTGTAATGCGCGGCGAAAGCGCCCGGCTCTGGGAGAGAATACAGCAGGAGAAGACGATCGCTGTGCGGTGGCCTGGTGTTGAGACTACTGACTTTGAAATAACACTATATATGACCGTTCCTGATACGGAGGCACAGTAAATGACTCTGCTTGAATTGTGTGAGCCGCTCTTCCAATATGTGTGTCGAATACGCCGATCATCGCGAATGGATTGCACCATGGAAATGGATCAGGTGCGAAACGACATTAAAAGAATATTCAGCGAGATAAAGGCAAACGCTTCTACCAGCGCCGATTTGACTGTTCAATTCGAAAAAGTTGAATTGCCCCTTATTTTCTGTATAGACTTTATGATTAAAGAGAGCAGCCTGAGCTTTGCTCCTGACTGGTACGAATTGGGTCGTGAGCGGAATGAACTCGCGGGCGATGAGAAATTCTTCGATTTGCTGGACGTGGAGTTGGCAGAAAGAAGTGACGCTGCGACTCAAAGACTGGTAATATTTTACACGTGTTTGGGATTGGGATTTACAGGTGTATACACGGGCCAGCCGGATAGTATTCAGCGGATAATGTCGAAAATCTCGGCTCGTATTTCGGGCATGATGGACGCCGATGAAAAGGCTTTCATTTGCCCGGAGGCTTACGAAAACGTTGATACGCGTGATTTTGTTGAGCCGCCGAGCGCAAAGTTGGTAGGTATCGGGATAACATTGATAGCTCTGATTGTAATCTGGGCCGTTGCGTATTTTTGTTTGTTCAAATGGACCTCTGACGATCTGGGCAAGTCCCTTGATACGATTATAGGACAGGAGAAATTGCCTTCTGTTATTGAGCCGACGAATACTAATACCAATTAGTTTGGAGGATATGTAAATAATATGGTGCCTGGAATTTCAGTTTACAAGAATCTTCCAACGCCTTTCAAGATTGGGCTTTCCGTCATTGCAGGCGGCAGCATTTTGGGGGCGATGATGTTTTTAGTGCCCTCGAGGGTGCTATGGATTATATTCATCGGACTTGCCGTTGTTGCCCTGATTCTTCTACTCTACTGGCGTCTCCTGAAGTGGCTCAAGAAGCGTAAAGCCGCTCCGATGGAACATGGCGTTATCGAGAATGCTTCGGCTGCACCGCAGGGAATCAGCGAGGCAGCACACCTTGCTCGGCTGGACGAGCTGAGAAAGAAATTCGAAGAGGGGATCACGAAGTTTCAAGCTGCCGGCAAAAGCCTCTACAACTTTCCCTGGTATATGATTGTGGGTGAGCCTGGATCGGGCAAGACAGAGGCCGTGCGTCACTGTAATGTTGGTTTCCCGTCGGGCCTGCAGGACCAGTTTCAAGGGGCTGGCGGTACCCTTAACATGAACTGGTGGTTTACGGATCATGCCGTTATTCTCGATACGGCCGGGCGACTGATGTTTGAAGAAGTCGAAACGGGCGGTTCAGGTGAATGGAAAGAATTCCTAAAGCTTCTTAAGAGGTATCGACCGCGTTGCCCGGTTAACGGCGTGTTTCTCGTAATACCCGCTGATAGCCTCATCAAGGATACCGCCGATGAGATCGAGCAGAAGGCCTCCAAAATTGCACGGCAGTTTGACGCCATCCAGCGAGTTCTGGACGTCCGTTTTCCCGTATTTGTGGTCGTCACAAAGAGCGACCTGATCAATGGTTTTCGTGATTTCTTCGATAACCTCGATGATCCGCAGCTTCAGCACCAGATTCTTGGGTGGTCTAACCCGGCCCCGCTCGATGAGCCATACAATCCGGATTTCGTCGAGCAGCATTTGAAGACTATACAGAAACGTCTTTTCCGGCGCAGACTTGCACTTCTGCAGGATATAGTATCTGAATCCGAGGAGCCGGGTATGGAGAAGATGCGTACAACAGATACGTTGTATGCCTTCCCTCAAAGTCTGGCGAAGATAGCGCCGCGAATGGCCCGGTATCTGGAATTGATATTTAGTGTCGGCAGCCAGTGGTCCGGCAAACCGTTATTTTTCAGGGGCATTTATTTTACATCTTCTATGCGGGAAGGTTCAGCTTTAGACGAAGACCTCGCCGAATCGCTTGGGGTTTCGGTTGATACCCTCCCGGACGGTAGGGTATGGGAACGTGACAGGGCATACTTCCTGCGAGACCTCTTTATTAAAAAGGTCTTTCGCGAGAAAGGCCTCGTTACGTATGCCACTAATACAAAGAAACAGCATCTTCGCCGCAAGGCCGTGGTCATGATCTCGGCTGCAGCGAGTATCGTTTTACTGCTCTTCTGCACCTTTTACGCCGGTTTTCTCTTTCGTCGCTCTATCGGTGATATGAAAGAGTATTTTGAAATGCCGGCAAAACTGTTTGCTTCGAGCGGTGCAAGAGAGGCAAGCCAACTGCAAGTAATAAAACGTGAAAGCAAGGAAGTTTATCGGTATATCGGCAGGGCCGGAGTGCCCGGAATGCCGGATGATATTACACGATCCAGCCTCTCCGCACGACTTGCCGATAGAGTGGATCAATGGGAGAAAAAAGGAGTGCCCTGGATTTTTGCTCCGGCGGCAAAGTTTACCAAGGGTATTACACCGGAGAAATTAAAGACGGCTCAGGCAGTTATTTACGAGACGGCTATCCTTCGCCCATTCCTGGGTGCCTCCAGCCAGATAATGGATAATCAAGAGAACGGCAAATGGAGGCGAGAGAACCCTGAAACGAGGTCTTTGTGTCAGTTGATCCGGCTAAAAGCAGATAAGCCCCTGGCCAAAAAAGGTGAATATTCAACCCAGGCTTTCTTAGATCCTATGTTTGCGTATATTTTCAGAAGTGACGAAGATACGGAAGATGAGGAAGGTTCTGCAAAACGAATCCAAATGTACAATGAAGACAAGGCACAACTTCATCAGCCGATAGAATTCATTTATGGGCAAGCCTTTTCGCCTGTGTTTAGTAAAACGGATCCTAATTTTCTGGAAACTGCAATAGACAGTGGCGTAACTCTTTTTAATGCATATTGGAGCGACTCCAACCAGGTAGGTACGAGCAGCCGTAATTTCGCTCAAGTTGATACTATTGAGAAGCTCAGAAGTGCTTTCGAAGAATTTGATGCCGCGGAAAAGAATATTTTGGCGCTGCAGGATCGCTTTGGCGCCGAATCGGATAAGTCTTATGCAGATGATCGTTGGAATAAATTCGTGGCCGATTGGGAAAAGCACTATAAAAGTCTGGATGCGGCCAGGCAAAATATCCAGACTTTTAGCGGAAGTCTGAATAATCCTCCATCGCTTGAAAAATTCTGGGCCACCGTTGCCACGGAAACGCTCCAGGATGTAAACGACCACTATCAACTCTTGCTTAGCGAACTCAGGACGGACAAGGCGATAAAAAACAATTTCCTTGGACGAACGCGTACAAAGCTTGAAGCAGTTTATGGTGAAATATCAGGTAGATTGGTCAATAGTAAGTTTGCAGAAGAGTTGAAACTGATTGACGAAAGATTCTATGCTCCGGTTCGGGAAGATAACCGGCTGTATGAAGTGCGCTTTCAAATGTATTCGAAGTGCAATGAGCAATTTGTGGAAATCAAACCTTATGCCCTTAATGAGGTTCGGTTGGCAATCCAAAAAGTGAACAAAGGCGTTGAAGAGGCTCGCAATAGCATTAGCGGTCTATTAGCCTACGGCCCCACCGTATACCGTTTTAAGCAAGCCGCCGACATTTGCGGGCTTGCTCTTGAATTGCCTCGGCAACGGGGGTTGTATTCTGTTGTCGAATCGAGCTTGCAGTCGGCTCCCAAGAGTATTAAAGAGGTTGGGGATTTCGTAGCAAAACAAGGGAAATGGGATTGGCCCGCCCTGATTCCTTCTGACATGATAAACCGCAGCTATGATCCGAAAGTCGCAGAAAATGTTCTTAGCGGCTGGAAGACTCTGAGAGATACGTTACAGCGTCTACCTAAAGAGACACGCCTTCAAAAAGAATTCATGGACGCAAACGAGCTTTATACCGAATATCCGAAGCTCTATTTCGAATACTGGCTCGGTACTGTGCCTGAATCTGTGATTAGAAGGAGCGTTGAGCGGGATTCGGAGGAATTTAAGAGCTTGATTGTAAGAAATGTATTCGATGAGCTGATCGGTGGTCTTGGCGTGCTCCTTGAAAATGCTGTTACACCTCTAAGGCCGTATGTTCCGGAAGGTGAACAGAGGGTTAAGCTGTTTGATGCTAATTTGGACAAAGTCAGAGACAGCCGTAAATACGACAAGTTCTATAGTGAATGCAGGGCGGTGCTCACAAACTGGAGAGGATTAGGTGATAATTTCACGGCCGGCAGGATGGAGCTATTAAGGATAACCCCTGCCGATTACCTTGAGGATTATGCACCTTTTGCATACGAGTCGCCGGCTGAGTTTGCGGATATGTATTGGACTGAATTTACGATAAAATTGCTAAGCATGCTGTCCGGCAATGTACAGAATCAGGGTAAAGAAGGCTTTGATAATCTGAGAACACAGTTTGCAGGCAAGTTTCCTTTGGAACGGGACAGCAAAACTAACTTGACTCAAAAAGAACTTATTGAAGCCTGGTCATGTTTGAATAACGTTCGTTTGCAGGAGGTCTTTGCTCAGGGAACGATAGGGGGCGGTGCCAAGACGGGATCAGATAAAATAGATGAGCAATTTAATCGCCTCCGCGGGATGGTCCTGCCTGAACCTTATAAGCAGTGGTTCGAAGGAATTGAACAGGTATTTAAATCTTTACCTCAAGCTGAAGATCCGTATTATTGTAAAATAACCCTGTTGGGTCAGAACGAGCAACGTAAAATTGTCCGGCAGAACGAAAAACTGCTGCTTGACTACCTGACAGAATTCAGGCTTGTCCAGGGAGATTATAAGAGTGAACGATTTAACACTCGTTCAGGCGAAAATATGAGTGTTGGGATGTTTAAGTATCCTGGTTCGTCTCTGCAAATCGAATTTTACCAGTATCCTTCCGACACCGAAAAGCATACAAGTGTAGAGTTTCCACAGCCCTGGGCTCCTTTGAGAATGCTTCATCAGTACCATGATGCAAGGAAAGAAGGATACGTTAAGCTTGAAGTTAAAAGCGAAAAGGACCTGGGTGGAGTGTTATTTTTGCAACTTGAATTCTTTAAGGACATTGACGAAAAATATCCGGTCAGCTTTCCAGGTCCGGATCAATGGCCGTCATTGAAAGATAAGCGTTAATCGTACGGAGACATGTGTTTTGAACGCTGCTTTTAAAAAGTTTTTCAAACGCTTTAATCCAAAGGGGCAAGATAATCCTTCTGAAGGTATCTTTGTAGCTGCGTTCGGTAAACATCCCGGCTGGGATGACCATATTGATGACATAGGTTTCGAGACGGACGTTTTCGTTACGGTAAAACGTATACTTTATATTCAGGGCATTGGCGGCAACATCGATTCAGGAAGCTGGGATAAGCTCAAAGAGGATCAGCTTATTGAAGAATTCAAGCATGTTTTTTTCTGGTATATAAATGGAAACCTGGTTGTAGGGCGCATGTGGTCTTCACAGGATGGCAAAGGCCGTAAAAGTTATCCTTTTGTGGTCTGCGTTCAATGTGGTAAATTACCGATAAAGTGGATCTTCGAGATTGTTTTGCCTCGATTAGAGAGGGTAGAAGCTACCTGTGCTGCGACTACTTCCGCAACTGATGTCCGAATGGCTATTCAAAGTGTTAAGCAGGAGCTTCGACAATTAGCTCAACAATATGAGACCTCGCCATCTCCTGTGATTGCGTATCCGGATGCTATCGCAAGGCTTGCCCGGCATCCGGAGATGGGGCCAAATCAAGAAGGCTTATTCCGTGTATTATATCATATCGAACGTGAAGTAGGACGGCATCGTACTAATAATGCCAGTAGTATGGCCTTGAGGTCCACTTCACTTCGTATACCCACATCTCAGGATACCATGCTCGAAAGTATACTTTTATGGAACAGCTTTCTTTTTAATATGTTTGGCAAGAATACGCCGGTGCTCATTCTTATACCGTTAAGAAACAACTGGATAGACATAATCATAGGTGAACCAGCAGAATTACAACTATATTGTCTACGAGCATCCTTAAAAGTCATACCACTTACCAGTAGCATCCCGTATAATATGGATTCGGAGTTTACCGATCAAGCCAATAGACTCATAGAGAATTCTCTTGGCGGCTGAGTGGGTCCTGATTTTTCATAATCCTAACAAATGAACCGATCAAACAGAAGTAATCTGCTTGAACGATAATAGACTGTTGTGTGTAGTATTATACCAATTGTATTTAACCCAACTTTCGCAGTTAGGCACCGAAAACAGCACTTTTGATAGCAGCAGAGCGGTTAGTTTCCACCACAAAGCTGACTATTCAGCTGATGGCTATACACCTTTGGCGGTGGCTGCTTTGGCAATTTTACGTTCAGCTTGTCCAATATTATTCGCTGTTCAAGTTCCGGCTGGCTGTATCGGCGTATCTCAAGTATTCGCCCATCAGTCGTCGGTATCCGCACATCTATCATCATAATTGAACTGAGCTTATCAAGGGCATCTCCGGCTGTCAGGCCGGATGCATGATAGCGTAGTTTTTGTCGCAGAGTAATCATCAGGCAATATGCCAAAAAGGCCACAAATATATGTGCCTCAACTCTATGCTCAAGTTGATGATAAACCGGACGGACAGCCAGATCGCTCTTTAAGCTCTTAAATGCAGCCTCGACCTGAGTGAGCAATACATATCTTTTCCAGATAACATCAGGATTCATTTCAGTAAGATTGGTTCTCAACAGATACATGCCATCTCGCAGGATCATCTTCTTATAAGTATCCCTGTTCAGGCTATAGCTGAAATTCTCCGGTGTAACTCTGCCGCCTTGCGGCGGTATTGTCAGGTCAACACATTTGACGGATTTGCCTGCCTGCTGTTTCAAGGCTCCAAGCCTTTCGAGCAGCTTGTCACGATTACGACAGTTCTTACGCAGTCTTGCAAGTCCCTGCAGATATTTACGCAATTTATGCTTACGTATAGCCCTTTCTTTAGCCCTGCGGTCTTTACTTTTTGCCAGGACATACAGTTCATTATCTTCAGCCAACAGTTTTACCACAACATTATCGTTGGCCTGTTTCCAGTCCAACTCGAGCAGCTTGCCTTCAAGCTTGTTCAGCATAGCTCTCGGAGTACCAACGAGATATTGTATATTTTCATCACGCATTTGAGCCAGCACTTCTTCTGTTGGGATGCCTCTGTCCATCACCCAGACCCTGCGGGCCTTGCCGTACATCGACTCTATTTTTTTAAGAAAGAATCGTAACGTAGTCTTGTCAAGAGTATTACCCGGCAAAACTTCATAACCCAGCGGGAAACCTTCAGGCGTGACAATAAGGGCTATTACCACCTGCCTGCAATCAGAGCGTTTATCTCTGCTATAGCCGAATCTGGCTTTGGGATTTTGCTCACATAAACCTTCAAAGTATGTACTGGTCAAATCGTAAAGCAGCACATCAAATTCAATGCCGAACATATCCTCCCATTTGGATTTAAGGTGTTTGCACAGATCCTCTTTATGCTCTAATATTCTGTCAAGACAACGATATAATCTGTCCTTGGATGCTATCCGATAATCCGTACCCAGCAGCTCGTCCATTGCGGTCTTGTCGAACCATTGCCTGTGTATATAAAATTCGCTGCCTGGATGTATGAGGCGGTTTACCACCAGAAGCTTGAGCACCTTTGCCCAGGAAATATCTGAACGCAAACTGTCAAGACGATCTGACCAGAATTCATCAAGGCCCAGCTTTTGCCACAAGTGACAGCTTAGCCAGCAGTCACCAAATGAACGAGGCCTGCATAACTGCATCTGTGAAAGCTTTACCTTTATCGAATCGAGGTCGCATTCTGCGATAGTGGCTTCGTCGGCAAACAGTAATTTCTGCCGTGTTTTACCTGTGTCCTGATCAAAGACCTCCAGCGTTTTGCGCCAGGTGTCTTCTTGTGACGAGGTTATCTCGCCGAGATACAAGACAGTCCGCTGAACTGCCTTGCCGTTGGCGACTCTTCGATTCTCCACGACGCTGAAATATTCATGCCATTTGCCGTTCTTTTTGCGTTTATATCTTCTCAGAAACATGCTGATAGTTTCGCAGCAGTATGATAGCTTTGCAACAGGGTAGGTCTTCACCATGTAAGGTTTGAGAGTGTTTTCCGGAAAAATGAAACGCTATACGGGGAAAAAAATTAAATAATCGTGATTCCAACCACTAACTGCGAAAGTTGGG